>WNGI01000996.1_pt1 | contig 35510 bp, 35 predicted proteins | sample 5400621 | NCBI WGS metagenome assembly WNGI01 (sample SAMN13153374, study PRJNA577476) | soil metagenome | isolation source: 20 cm soil or saprolite under Garry oak tree replicate 1 | place: USA:California | collected 2016-06-15
AGGAACAGCGCGCCGGTGGGCGCCAGGCCGTACAGCGTGAACGCCGCCGCGCCGAATGCGAGGCCCGCGACGAGCGCCCGCGGCTCGCCCAGCCGCTTCACCGCGGCCCCGACCAGCCCGCCCTGCACGATCATCGACACGACGCCGACCCCCGCCAGCGCGAACCCGACGGTGCGTGCCGTCCATCCGAAGCGATAGTCGCCGTACAAGACGAACAGGCTGGGCAGGGCATCGTGTGCGACGCGATAGAGAAAGGCCACCACCGCGAGACCGAGCAGTGCCTCGCGCGCCCGCAACAGCCCGATCGACCCGACGGGGTTCGCACGACGCCACTCGAACGCCGCCCGTCGCTCGACCGGCAACGACTCGGGGAGCACGAACCAGCCGTACGCCGCGCCAACGAGGCTGAGCGCCCCCGCGGCCCAGAACGGGGCGCGCAGGCCGATCTCCCCCAACACCCCGCCCACCGCCGGTCCGAGAATGAATCCGAGCCCGAACGCCATGCCCAAGAGACCGAACCGCCCCGCGCGCTCGTCCGGCTCCGTGACGTCCGCGATGTAGGCGAACGAGGTGGAGAAGCTCGATGCCGTGATCCCCGAAAGCACCCGGCCGACGAACAGCCACCCCACCGTGGGCGCGAGCGCCATGACGGCGTAGTCGAGCCCGAGCCCGAGACAGGACACGAGAATCACCGGCCGGCGGCCCACGCGGTCCGACAACGCCCCCAGCACGGGCGCGAACACGAACTGCATCGCCGCCCAGACGGTGCCGAACAGACCGACCGCGCCCGCGGCACTCGCGTCGTTGCCGCCCTCGAGCTGGATGACGAGCTTGGGAAATACCGGCGCGATGATGCCGAGCGCCAGCATGTCGAGCAGGACGGTGCCGAAAATGAACCAGAAGGTGGCGCGTCGCACGCTCGCCCTTGGCTAGAAGCGTCCGACGAGCTTGGCGATCGCCGACCGGCAGCCCTCTCGCAGGTCCGGATCGACGCCCGAGCACAACGCCTTCGCCTGCACGTCGGAATGGTAGTAGTACACGAAGTCCAGCACCGCGCCGAGCACGCAATACGATCGCTGCTCCCGATCCCGGCCGAGCTTGCAGGTCGCCACGGTGGCGGGCACCTGATCCCGGCTGATAGTCGCCGCGTCCCGCCCCAGGCTCTGGTAGCAATTCTTGCGAAACGGCGCGCCGACGCCCGCGCACAGCGCGAACACCTTGGACAAATCGCCCTGCACCACGCCCAAGGCATACGACGTCTGCATGTCGAAGCACTCAGCCTTGTATTTCTCCCCTACGGCGGTGCAGGGATAGAGCGGCTCGCCGGGCTTCAGGTACTTGCTGTAGTGGCCGCCATGCGCGCCATCCACGATCAGGTTCTCCATGAAGACCCCGTTGACACAGGCATTCTGCTCCATGGGGCCCGTCAGTCCGTCGCAACCATGCAGCGCGTCGAACAGCTCGTCCCCCCGGACGGCCATGATCGCATGCCCCAGCCCGTGAACGCAGTTGAAGTAGTCGAGAGACTTTCGCTCTTTTCCCGGAACACCGGCACAGACGGCGTCAAGATCGCTCAAGAGCTTCTCGCGGCCCAGGGTCAAGGCGTAGCCCTGCATCACGCCGTGATAGTATCCCGAGCCGCACGCGTTCTCGCCATACGCAAACGCGTCGGCGACATTGGAGTACCTTCTCACGGCGGCCTGTCCGATCGCGTGCGTGATCGCGTGGCATAGCCGCTGCACCTCGGGATCGGCGCCGTAACCCGCCTTCAAGTCAGCGAACGCTTCGGCCACGCCTTGCTCCGCGACAATCGAGCGGTAACGCTGCTCATAGCACGGCAATGCGACGCGAGGGTCTCGGGGGCAACGGCTGCCCACCGGTTCTCTGGTTGGCGTGAACACGTGGAAGCCCAGGACGCCCGCCGCGGCAACCACGACGAGCAAACCGATGGCCATGAGCCCCGTCCGCCCGGTCAGCTTCATGCGTCGCACCATAACACGGGCGGTGGACCAGGGGGAAGCTCGCGCCCGGGTATCTTTCCCCCATGACCCATTGCACCGCTCGGCGTTGGGCCGGCTCGCTGGCCCTGCTGGCCGGCCTCGGCGCCGGCGCCTGCGCCGTGAACCCGGCCACCGGCTCGCGGCAGCTCATGCTCATCAGCGAGTCTCAGGAGATCGCGATGGGGCGAGACTACGACCAGCAGGTCGCCGCCTCCATCGGGCTCTACCCCGACTCCGGGTTGCAGCGCTATCTGCAGCAGTTCGGCGCGCGCCTCGCGGCCACCTCGGAGCGCCCCAATCTGCCCTGGTCGTTTCGCGTGGTCGACGATCCGGTGGTCAACGCCTTCGCGCTCCCCGGCGGCTACATCTATGTCACCCGCGGGATCCTGGCCCACTTGAACTCCGAGGCGGAGCTGGCCGGCGTCGTGGGCCACGAGATCGGCCACGTCACCGCGCGCCATTCCGTCAGCCAGCTGAGCAAGCAGCAGCTCGCGCAGATCGGGCTCGCCGTCGGCACGATCGCGAGCCCCGACTTTGAGCGCTTCGCAGGCCTCGCGAGCGCCGGACTCGGCGTCCTCTTCCTCAAGTACTCCCGTGACGCCGAGCGCCAGGCCGATGACCTCGGCCTGCGCTACATGCGTCGCGTGAACTACGATCCTCGAGAAATGCCGCACGTCTTCGAGATGCTCACGCGTGTGAGCCAGGCGCAGGGCGGCGGTCGCGTTCCCGAGTGGCTCGCCACGCACCCGGATCCGGAGAATCGCCGCGGGCGGATCGAGCAGGAGGTTGCGGCCTTGCCGCAGAGCTTCTCAGGGGTCGCCGTGAACCGGGACCCGTATTTGCGGCAGCTCGATGGTCTCGTATTCGGCAACAACCCGCGGGAAGGCTACTTCAAAGGCACCCGGTTCTTCCATCCCGAGCTGCGCTTCCGGTTGACCTTTCCGGAGGGCTGGACCACGAGCAACGACAAGCAGGCCGTGAGCGCCGTGAGCCCGGAGAAGGATGCCGCAGTCGAGCTGTCGTTCGCAAAGGAGCCGACCGCAGACGCGGCCGCCGCGGCGTTCCTGTCGCAGCGCGGCTACACGAGCGGCTACCCGGTCCGCACCAGCGTCAGCGGGCTCCCCGCCGTGAGCGCCGCCTTCGCGGCCGCGGCCGAAAACGGCACGCTACGGGGCACGGCGCTGTTCGTCGAGCACGGCGGCGCCGTGTATCGGCTCCTCGGCTACGCTACCGAGGTGCGCTGGCCCGTCGTTCAGCCGGTCGCCGAGCGCGCGCTCCAGAGCTTCGCCCGGCTCACCGATCCCGCCGCGCTCGCCGTCGAGCCGCAGCGCGTCGACATCGTGAAGCTCGACCGGCGCACGACGATCGAGGAGATGGCGCGGACTCGGGCCTCACCGGTCTCGGCCGCCACGCTCGCGCTCGTCAATCAGGTCGAGCCGCAGACCCCCCTCGAGCCGGGGCGGCTCGTCAAGTGGATCGTCGGACCGGCGCTCCCGTAGGGTCACTCCTGCACGGGTAGCCCGCTCGGCACGCGGGCCGGAACGAGCGCGCTCAAGTCCCGGGCCGACGGATCTGTCAACGACTGGAGAAACGCCACCAGCTCGCGGATCTCCACGTCGCTGAGGCCGAGCGGGAGCGAGAGGCGACCATCCACGTTCGCGAGCACCGCGGAGATGGTTGCGTCGTCGCCGTGATACATCGGTTGGAGAGCGGGCGGCAGCTGGGACGCGTCGTACTCCCGCAGTGCGCGCGGCACGTCGTTGTAATGCCACAGTACCGCTTCGAGCGTGGGGAACGTCCCGTCGTGCATATAGGGCGCCGTGAGCTCGACGTTGCGCAGGGGGGTCGCGCGGAAGGCGAACTTGTAGAATCCCTGGTTGACGAGCTCCCCGCGTCCGAAGTCGAGCGGCGCGCCGCTTCCTGTGCCGGGGCCGAGCTGCGGCACCCCGGCGTTGGCGAAGTCTCCACCACCCAGCAACGGCCCGCCGTGGCAGCTGGCGCAGCGGGTCTTGTTACCGAAGAAGAGCAGGGCACCACGCTTCTGCTCGGCCGTCAACGCGGCGTCATCGTGCTGGAGATAGCGATCGAACGGTGAATCGTTCTTGGTGAGCGCCTGGGTCTCGAAGGCGGCGATTGCCGTGGCGGCGTGCTGGAAGCCGAGCTGGCTGGTCGGCGTCTGCGGAAAGGCGGCGTTGAACTTCGATACATATTCCGGGATGGCGATCAGTCGCCGCATGACCGCCTGCCAGATGGCCACGAACTCGCTGTCACCGAGCTCCGCCAGCTCGTTCGGGTTTCCGAAGCGATCGCGGTCGCCCCGCATCCCGCGCATCTCCTCCCGGTTGGTCACCGGGAACATCGCCTGCGCCGCGAGCAGGCTGGGCAACCCCGGGGGAAGGGCAGCGCCCGCCGGCGTCTGGAATGGTCCGGACCGAAATCCCGACACGCGGCCGTCCAGGAACAAATAGAACGAGCCGAGCCCTGCGTTGAGCAGCGTGGGGGCGTTGCGGGGGATAAATTGGCGCCCCGGACCCAGCGTCCGCGACGGCCCCAGCCCGCTCCCCCCCGTGCCGACCGACAGCGCGAGGCCGTCCGCGGCGTGGGTCGCCGGGTTGTGACAGGTCGCGCAGGCGATGTCGCGGTTCCCGCTCAGGACCTTGTCGAACATGAGCGCCTGGCCGAGGTCGACGAGCGCCGGCGCCTGGACGGGGGTCGCGCCGATCGGCACCACGCCCCATCCGCCCAGGCTCTGCCGCAGCTCGGCGTCGATCGACGCCGGCGGTCCGGACGGCGTCCGCCACCCGTCGCAACCGCTCGCCAGCACGAGCAAACCGAGGTACGCCGTCCCGACACTGCGTGTCATCATCGTACACCTCCTGTTCACCCGGCTCAGCGCAGCGGGAACGAGACGGAGACCTGGTGCGTGACCACGTGAACTCCGTCGAGCGTCATCGAAGGCCCTGGGGAAGGGAAGAAGCCCGGCCTCAGGTCAGCCGGGTTAGCGAAGAACTGGTTCGAAGGCGTGACCAGCCGATCTGTCCCATGCGTCACGAGCCCCCGATATCGCAGCTCGAGCTCCGGAAACCGCAGACTCAGACCCCACGTCGGCGTCCATTCGAGCCACGACTCTTCCAGATGGTGCGTGGTAGCGTCCACATCGTCTCGTTGCGCGAGGTCGTAGTGGACGGAGCGAACGACAAGGCCGAGCTGGAGAGCCGCGGTCCTGGTGAGCGGCCCGAGGGTCACCTCGCGACTGACGCCCATCCGGAACAGAGCGTTGGAAAAGTGAAAGCGGCTCGTGTCGCTGCCCGAGGTCGCGGCCGGCGTCCCGGCCTCGGCCCAGGTGGTGCTCCAAATCGGCTGGTACACGACGTCCATGCCGAACAGCGACGGCCCGTACGTGCGCGAGACGCCGACGCCCAGCTCGTACGCGGCGGCGTGCCCCGGCTGCTGCGGGATGTTCAGGAGGTCGAGGTTCGGCGTGTCGGGCTGCGAGGTACGATTGGCGGTCGCGAGCCACCCGATGCGCCATCCCGACGCCGTGAGCGGGCGCTCGTACTTGACCTGCAGTCCCCACCGCTTGGTGAAATCGCGGTCGTGCACCAGCCTGGGACTCTGCAAGAACTGCTGCGTGCCCGGATCCCAGAACGCATCGAGGAAGGTCACGTCGTGCGTCATCCTGAACCGCTCGTGCAGGACAACCGCTTCGAGTGACCGGTCGCCCGCCCACTCCTTCAGGAGGCCGAGCCGGGCATCGACCGTTTCGCCCGACTGCTCGATGCGCGCGCTGCCGGGATAAAGCAGATCGACGCCGTCGAGCGCGCGGAGCTTGGCCCAGCGGACGCTGCCGCCCACCGAGAGCCCGGACCCCGGCAGCGTCTTGCCGACCATCGCGAACGCGAGCGCGTTGCCGTGCGACCGCGGGCCGGGGCTCAAGTCCTGGCCGCTCGGCGCGAGCGGGCCAGTGAGTCTGAAAACCGTGTCGAGGGCCCCGGGCGTGTTGAGGGACGACGAACCGAGATGGCTCGCGTCGACCTGTTGCAACGCCAGCGCGAGGCCGCCGTACCAGGAGCCGGCCGCGGAAAACACGCCGAGCGGCAGCGTGCGGCCCGCTCCGGCATCGTGCGAGACGCTATAGAAGGTGGGGGAACCGAAGAAACGGGCGGCCCGGAGCCTCGCCCCTTTGGCCGGGTTCACGAACGGGTCGTGCAGCGTATCCGGCACCGCGATCGACACCCCGCCCATGGCGAGGGTGTAGGACGGGAAGATGTCGAATTGGTCTGCCGGAACGATTGGGACCGTCTGGATCGGGATGCTCTGCGCCGGCGCGCTGGCGGCGACGGTCAACAGCACAACGGAGAGGGAGACGACGCGGCTCGTCATGCGACACCTCGCTCGGTAGGGATCCCCGGGTACTCAGGATACCCAGCCTACCGTGCGCCGCGTCACCGGCCCCGCGCTGGTCGCGCGCTGTGGTGCTCGCGCGACGACCGCTCAGCCCGTCAGCCGAGCTAGGCGGAGCCCTGCGCCGTATTCACCCCCAACAGGCCGTTGATCGGGCACTGCCGCGTCCGCGCCGTCTGGAAAGCGCCCGCCGCCACGAAGATCCCCGCCAACAGGCCCCAGTAGCCCTTGTGCACGATCGGCAGCCAGGCGTCGAGCACCGACAGGATCAACAGCGGGAACCCGAACACTGCGGTTCCGTCCTTGAATCCACCCATCGCGAGGATGATGCCCACATACATCATCGCCGCGCACACGATCCAGGTGAGAAACCCGAGCGCCTGGAAGAAGCCGTCGAGCGCCGTGAGGCCGCCGACGATCGCGAGCGCGCCGGCGATCTGACGGGCGCGCGCATCGAGCGGGCCTACGTTGATCCGAGCCTGCGCCATGGTGGCACCTTGCCTCCGGAGGACGGAGTAAGGTGGCGTCCGCGCCCGTAGCGCGGTAGTATCGGGGAGACCCGCAGCCAGGAGGCGGTGGCGTGCCGACCGTCCAGGATATCCTCGCGAGGAAGGGCAGCGACGTCATTTCGGTGAAGCCGGGGGAAACCGTACTGAAGGCCGCGGAGCTCATGAGCGAGCGCGGCATCGGCGGGCTCGTGGTGACCGAAGGCGGCCGGCTCGTCGGCATCTTCACCGAGCGCGACATCCTGCGCCGTGTGGTCGCGCAACGGCGCGATCCCGCCGCGACCAAGGTCGCCGACGTCATGACCACACCGGTGACCGCCTGCGCCCCCGACACGCGAGTCGATGCATGCGCCGCCATGATGACCGGGAAGCGCATCCGCCACCTGCCGGTGGTGAACGACCGCGGCCTCGCCGGGGTCATCACGATCGGAGACGTCCTCGCCTTCCAGGTGAGCGAGCAGCAGGCGACCATCGACTACATGCACCACTTCATGTTCGATTTGCGGTAGCCGGGTTTCGTCGAACGGCCTCAGCGCAATTGCGATTGCCGAGCCCCGCGAGCCGCGGCGTCAGCCGCGGACCACGAGCAGGCCCCGGCCCAGTTGGTATCCGATCGTCGCAGGTAACGTAGTCCTCCGCAACGCCTTATTCGGCAACGCCTTACCCGGCAACGTGGCATCCGTCGTTGTACGCCCCTCCCGTCGTATCACATATTGGGGCCCCCTATGACCACCGGCGCGAACGACGTCTGGCTGTTCCGGATCGTGCACCAGGACACGGGCAAGCCCGCGCAGGGCGTGCCCGTGACGGTGCTCGACCGTGCCGGGAACGCCGAGGGCCACTGGGTGAGCGACGCGGACGGGACCGTCGCGATCCCGCGCCGCGAGACGCCGCGGCTGCGCATTCGCGTAGGCTTGCGCAGCGAGGACCCAATCGAGCTCGCGACCGCCACGCTCGGCGAGGGACCGACGCCGCTCGCCGCGCCGACGCAGCTGCCGCCCACGATCGGATCGATCGGCCACTCGGGTGAGCGGCCGGCGCGCGAGGCGCCTGCCGCGCAACCGCCGCCTCCCCGCGCCGCTGAACAGCCGGAAGCACCCGGACACGTCCTCTATTTCCAGCGGCTCGTCATGTTCGCGGAGCGTTCCTCGGCGACGCGTCCCTCGACGGCAGGGACGCGCGACGGGGCCCTAGACTTCTTCTCGCCGGCGACCGACGGTCCGTCGGCGATGCGCTACGGCGTGCTCATCGAGTTGGAGGAATACTGGCAGTCCCTCGGCGTGCTCTGGGGTGAGCTGCTCTACAGCGTGACGCTGACGCCGGGGGACGAGGCCAAGCTCGCCGTGCTCGACGGTCGCTGGCGACGGGAAGCGGAGGGGCGCGAGCGGCCGCTCCAGATCCTCGCCCGCATGGTCGGGACGTCGATGCTCGGCGACCTGATCACGGCGCTCCGACCCGAGCTGCAGCTCGACCCGCTCACCGTGGCCGAGCCCGGTCTCGAGGCCGTGGCGGCGGAGACGGTCCAGATGATCCGTGATCGCACCGAGCGCATGAGTCATGCGCTGCGCCGTCGGCCGCTCGGTGTGGTGGACGCCCCCGCCGACACGCCGGCAACGGGCGCGATCCGTCACGTGCGCAACACCACGCGGGACCGGCTCGTCACCTTCCACTTCTTCGAGCCGCTCGAGCGCTTCAAGGTGATGGTGCGGAGTCCGCGCGCCCGCCCCGTCCTGTTCGTGCCGTTCCGGCTGCCGAACGTCGCGACGCCCGACGTGGTGCGGCGCTTCGGGTACCTGTTCCGCCGCACGCTGCTCGACCGCGGGCTGCTCCCGGACCTGGAGCGCCTGCTCTCGGGCGACCAGCCGAGCACGGCTCCCTCGAGCGCGCCGCCCAGCCGGTTGCTCGAGCACATCGAAGCGAACCTGCTGTATTACTCGACCGCCATCATTTCGGCGGGGGATCCGGCGGCGCGGCACGTGGCGCTCTCGAAGCTGCGCGAACCCGCCGGCCGGCCGCTCACCGATGTGGTGGAGAACACGGTGATCGGGCGGGTCGGCAACGCCATCGCCCTGCCACTGCGCTCGGCGGGCGAGCTACCGGCGCCGTGGCGCGACGCGCTCGCCGCCTACCAGGCGCGGCCCCTGCGGGTGAGCGACGGCTTCGTGGTCACGATTCCACACCCCGGCGTCTGGGTCAGCGGCCAGGCCCACGAGCCGATGCAGCAGGAGCAGGCCGATTCGCACGAGGCCGCCGGGTGAGCGGGCCGCTCTGCCGAGCGCCCGTCGCTCGTACGTCTGGGCGCCACGTCCCTCGCCGGTTCCTGGGTGCCATTCTCGGGGCAGCGCTCGCGGCGTGTGCGCCGCAGTCCACGCCCGTGACGCCCCAGGCGGTCAAAGACAGCGCCGCCGGCGGGCTGTCGGCACCGCGGGGCGTGTCGGCGCGCGATTCGATGCTGGAGCAGCGCGTCGCGCGTCTCGACCTGCAGCTGGCCGAGCGCGATGCCCAGTTCGAGGACCTGCAGGCGCGACTGGACGAGGCGCGGCAGGAGGTCGTGCGCGCGCTGGCGAAGCTCCAAACGGTCGCCAGCCGAGCGGAGGCGGCCTCGGCCATCGCCGAAGCGGAGATTGCGGTCCAGGCGCTGCGCGCCGCGACCGGGACGCCGCCGGGAGGCGGCTCGGACGCCGCGCAGGCCGGCGCGCTGCTCGAGCAGGCGAGCGCCGTGTTCGCGAAGCAGAACTACGGCGGCGCGCTGTACCTGGCGAACCAGGCGAAGAGCCTGGCCGGGATCGGCCGGAGCCGTCTCGGCGCCGCCGGTCGGCCGCCGCTCCGCGCGGGCGAGGTGTCGTTCGCGGTTCCGGTGCGGCTGCGAGCGACGGCGCGGGGCCGGGTGCGGGACGGGCCGGGCGCGGCGTACAAAGTGCTGTTCACCGTGGAGCCGGGCGTCGAGCTCGTCGGCTATTCCTATCTCGAGCGGTGGGTACGCGTCGGCGATGACAGCGGTCGCGCCGGCTGGATGCTCCTGAGTCTGGTGGGGCGGCGGGGGATGGAGCCGGGCGGCCGTTAGGGTGAGGCCGGGGGGGACGCCCGCAGCACGCGATCCCGGCCCTCCCGCTTCGCCCGGTACAGCGCCGCGTCCGCGCGGGCGAGCAGCCCCTCGGGCGCGTCGCCGTCTTCGGGGAACTGGGCCACCCCGATGCTCACGCTGAGCTTCCCGCCCACCAGCTCGTCGGTGGCGAGGCGGGTACGGAAGCGCTGGGCCGTCTCGATCGCCCCGGCCGCCCTGGTCTCGGGCAGCAACACCACGAACTCCTCACCGCCGTAGCGCGCGGCGCAGTCCACGTCGCGTGTCGTGTCCCGCAGGATGCCCGCGATGCGCCTCAGCGCTTCGTCGCCCGCCAGGTGGCCGTAGGCATCGTTGTATTCCTTGAAGTGGTCGACGTCGGCTATGAGCAGCGCGCAGGGGTGGTCGAGGCGCCGCGAGCGCCGCACTTCGTTGGCGAGCGCGTCCATCAGATATCGCCGGTTGTACAGCCCGGTGAGGTCATCGGTGACGGACAGCCGTTCGAGCTCCTTCCGGCTCTCGTGCAGCCGTGCGACCATGTCGTTGAATACCTCGGTGACATAGCCGAGCTCGCCGCCGCCCACCACGGGCAAGTGCACGGCGAGATCGCCCCCCGCCACCTTCGCGGCCGCCCCCGTCAGACGGTCGAGCGGCCGCGTGATCAGCAGCCCCAGGAAGTACGCGAACAGCCCCACCGCCACGAGCAACGCGGCCACAATGAGCGCGGTCACGTTGCGGAGCCGTGTCACCTGGCGATACGCCTCGGCCGCCGGGACCTCCGCGAGCACCGCCCAGTCCGGCCGGGGCACCCGCTTGACGGCCCCGACCACCTCCTGGCCCTCGAGACCGCGATACTCGCGGGTGGCTCCCTCGCGCTCGAGCAGCCCGCGGACGGCGGCGGTGTCCAGCGTGCGGCGCATCAGCTCGGCGGGAGCGGAGCGGGACCCCACGATGGCGTGGCCGTCCGCCGTGATGAGGTACACCTGACCTGACTGCGCTCCCCCGCCCGCGAAGCGTCGCAACAGCCGATGCAGGGCGCCGAGATCGAGCTTGGCCGTCAAGGCGCCCAGCAGCCGCCCCCCCGTCTGGTAGATCGGGACCGCGAACACCACGAGGCTCTTCTTGTGCTCGGCGTCCCAGGCTGCGTCGCCGACCACCGCGTTGTCGGCGCGGATGGTGGTCGTCCACGCCGGCGGCAGCTCGACCGCCGTCGGTTGCGGGGCGGTGCTCGCCAGCTCTTCGCCTTCGGGGTTCACGACCAGCAGCTCCTGGTAGTCCGCGAAGCGCTCGCGCACGGAGCGGAGATAGCCGGTGAGCCGCTCGTGCGCCCGCTCGCCGCCGGCGCGCCGGATCCGGTCCAGGTTCTCCGACACTTCGTAGGAGCTGGCGAACACGCGCAGCTCGTACAGCCGCTCCTTGACCCACAGGTCGATCTCGCGCGCGGTCTGCGCGCTGACGCTCTGCAGCTCGCCGGTGATCTTCGCCGCGAGCGAGCGCTCGTTCTGCAGGTAGGAGATCCAGCCCGTCGTGACCGAGGGGATGAGCGTGGCGAGCAACGCGAAGACCAGCATCTTGCTGCGGATGCTGTCGAGCCGCAGCGCGCGCAGCAGCCCGGCGACCGCCTGCTCCCACGAGGGCACGCGTTGCTCCCTAGAAGTTCGGCTCGTCCGCCGTGGGACCGTACACGGCGGGGACGGCGGCGCCGGTGAGCCGCAAGTACACGGTCAGCTGGCCGCGATGATGCACCAGGTGATTGAGCACCGTGCGTCGGTACACGGTGAGCTTGGGGTTCGTGGCGACGGTCCGGCCGCCGACCTTGAACGCCCAGGGCTTCTTGAACTCCGCATCCGGGGCCTTGGCGAGGACGGCCCGCGCCGCGGCCGCGTTGCGGTCGAACAGCTCGAGGATCCGCGCCGTACTGTCGAGCGCTTCGAACTTGGGCGGTGGGCCACCCGGCGGCATGATGTCGAGCTCGTCGCGCGTGATGGTGTTCACCACCCACGCCGGCAGCTCGGCGACCAGCGTCGCGAGCCGACCGAGCGTCATCGACTTGGGATGCGGCTTCCAGGATGCCTTGCCGTCGGGCACGCGCGCGAGTACGCGGCGCGTGGCGGCCATCTCTTCATCGAACTCGGGGAGCAGCAGCTCGGCGAGCGGCATCCGCGGCCTCCATCACGGGGGGAGCCGCGAAGCTACTCGTTCGACGGCGGATCCGGCAAGGCGTCGTTGACGCCATGCGCGTATCGCTCGTGCGTGCTTCGGGTAATGCCCGTAGGTATCGAGCCGCAGACGGCGGCGAAACCGCGTTTCGCCGGTGAGCTGGGTCTCCGGCGCACTGCGAACGAGGGCGATCAGGCGACGGTGGACATCGTCCCGGTGCCGCAGCACCTCGGCGAGCGACAGGTCCTGCCTCTGTTTCGTCATCTTGGCGTTGAAGGCATCGATGCCGCCGTACGTGACCGAATATCGCGGCGGCCTGCCGCCCGCGAGGATGAGCGGCAGATGCTTCAGTGCCTCTTCCTCCCACCAGGTGACGTGCGCGATGATGTCTTTGATCGACCAGGCGCCCGTGACCCCAGGCACCAGGAGCTCCGGGTCAGACAGGCCCGCGTACGCCTCCTGGAGTGCCGCCCACGCCTTGTCGAGCCGGTTCAGCAGCTCCTCCCTATTCACGGATCGGTACCTCACGTCGCGTCGTGAACGATCACGCTATCTATAAGGCGCCACGGCCGCCATCCGGTTTTGACGCCGAATCGGCCGCGCGGTAGCGTTGTCGGTGGACTCCACGATGGAGCGTCGCAGTGGGCGGTAAACGAGCGGCGAAATGGTATCGCTGGGACGAGGTCCCCCGCGAGGAATTGCACGAGCGGCTGTCGCGTCGCCTGATCACGGGCGACCAGGTCATGCTGGCGCACGTGTACCTGAAGCAGGGCTGTGTCGTCCCGAAGCACTCGCACGAGAACGAGCAGTTCACCTACATCCTGGAAGGCGCGCTGCGGTTCCTCGTCGGCGAGGAGGCCGACGAGATCGTGGTGCGCGCGGGGGAGATTGGCTCAACAAGACGGACGCGTACCTGCGGCGGTAGAAAACGGATCCTTCGCGCCCGGGGGCGCGCAAAAAGCAGATCCTTCGCGCCTGCGGCGCTCAGGATGACAGGCCGCTCGCTTTGCGAATGGGGAAGAAGCAACGACACTCTCCTCCCTCCTCATTCCCTTTTACCGTAGCCGCGCGGCTTTGTCATCCTGAGCGAGCGCGCGGAACGCGCGCGAGCGAAGGATCTGTTTGCGCGACGCGAAGGATGTTTGTGCGGCGGGTGAGGGCACCTCAGCGCGCGTGCCCGATCGCCCTCAGGAACTCCCGGTCCCACGCCGCCGCAATGCCCTCGCGCGGCGAATAGGGGCCGGGTTGGTAGGCCCGCGAGGCGATCCCCGCGTGGCTCTGCTCGCAGATATGCCAGTCCTGCCGGTTGGTCTCGTCCCAGAAGCGCACGGCGTCGTCGGGATCGAACCCCGGCTGCCCGAAGGCGTCAGGGTGGAACAGCCATTCGCAGGTGATGTGCGTGCGGTCGGGTGCCTGCGGCCACAGCGTGTGGAACATCACGTAGTCCGGGTGCAGCGACAAGAGCAGATTCGGGAAGATCGTGTAGAAGTAGACCCGATGCTGATCTTCCGCCGGTAGGTCCCCCACCGCCGGGGCGCATGCCCGGCCGCTCATGGTCAGGCTGCCGCCGGGCGCGGTGATCACCATGTAGCCGCCGAGGTAGGGCCCGTCGAACAGATCGTTCTCTCCGCTCGTGTACGGCGTCAGCTTGGCGAGTCCCGGATGGATGATGGGGCAGTGCAGGCATTCGGAGTAATTCTGAAACACCAGCTTCCAATTGGCGTGCACGTCGTAGTCGATGCGACCGGCCGAGCGCAGGCTCGCGATGTTGAAGCGGCTGAACCGGCCTGCCAGGGGAGCGAACGTGCGCGCGAACGGCTCCGGCTCCTCCGCCAAGGTGATGAACAGGAACCCTTCCCACTCGGCGAGCGCGACCTGGTGGAGCGGGTAGTCCCGCTTGTCGAACCCCGCGACCTCGTTCATGTGCGGCGCGCCGATCAGCGTGCCATCGAGCGTATAGGTCCACGCGTGGTAGGGGCACTGGATCGTCTCGGAGAGGCGTCCGCGCTCCGCCTCGCACAGCCGGGTGCCGCGGTGGCGGCACACATTGTAGAAGGCGCGCACCGTGCCGTCCTGACCGCGCACGACGATGACGCTCTCGCCGCCGACGGTAGGGACCGCGTAGTCCCCCGGCTGGGCGAGCTCGGCGGCGCGGCCGACGCAGATCCAGCGCCGCGCAAAGATGCGCTCCCGCTCTTCGGCCCAGATCTCGGCCGCGTTGTAATAGCGCCCGGGCAGCGTCCGCTGGCCCTGCTGATACGCCTGGGTGGCTTTGACGAACGTCGTCATGGTCCCTAAGGCTAGGGAGAGCCGCGCCCGAATGCTACTCCCCGGCGCTCGGGGCCGAGCTGCGCCACGATGGTACCGAGGATGAACACCGTTGCCGCGGTGAGGGCCATGGCCCACGCGTAATCCAGATGCTCGGCGAAGCGCGCTTCGAGCCACCCGATCGCGCCCGCCAGGGCCACGCCACACTGGTAGGCGAACCCCGGCAGGAAGCCGCGCACGGGGTCGGGGGAGAGCTCGTTGATGTGCGCCGGGATCACGCCCCAGGCGCCCTGGACGAAGAACTGCATCACGAAAGCGCCGACCACGAGCAACGGGAGCGAGGGGGCGAACGCCCACAGGGGAATCACGACGACGGCAGCGCAGAGTGCGAGCCCGATCGCGCGCCGGCGGCCCAGGCGGTCGGAGTAGAGCCCGAACGTGACGCCGCCCAGTAGGGCCCCGACCATGGAAATGATCGTGATGTCACCACGCTGCTGTGCCGCGAAGCCCCAGTGCCGCTGCAGAAACGTGGGATACATGTCCTGCGTGCCGTGCGAGACCATGTTCATCATCCACATGAGCACCGTGATGTACGCGAACAGCGGGAGGTTGCCCCGGATCGCGCGACCGAGCCCACCCCAGCTCTCGTGGCGTGTCTCCCGCCACACCTCCGACTCCCGCACGCGCGCCCGCACGAACAGCGCGAGCAGCGCGGGCAGGCCACCGATGAAGAACAGCGGCCGCCAACCGAAGTGCGGAAATAGGGCGCGGTAACACAGGGCGGCGAGCAGGAAGCCCAGCGCGTACCCCTGTTGCAAGAAACCCGACACGACGCCCCGATACCGGGGTGGCACCTTCTCCATGACCAGGGACGCGCCCACGCCCCACTCGGCGCCCATCCCGATCCCGAACAGGGCCCGCAGCACGAGAAACGTCGTGTAGTTCGGCGCGAACCCCGTGAGGACCTCGATCACCGAGTAGAACACCAGGTCGATCATCAGGGGGAGCTTGCGGCCGTACCGGTCCGCGAGCAGCCCGAAGATGAACGCGCCTACCGGTCGGAATGCGAGCGTGAGCGTGATCGATAGTGCGATGTCCTTGTCGGTCTTGCCGAATTCCTTGGCGATCGCCGTCAGCGTCATGACGACCAGGAAGAAGTCGAACGCATCGAGCGTCCAGCCGAGGAAGCCCGCGACGACGGTGGCGCGTTGATCGCTTGCCAAGGGGCGCGTCGAGGTCATTGGTGTCCCGGTCGAGGGACCTCTAGATTACACCCATTCTGCACGTCCCACGACCCGGAGGATTCGCGTGCGCGCAAGCGCTATTGCGCTCGTCTTGCTGCTGCTGTTGGTGGACACTCTCCCGCCGCGACTCGGGGCGCAAAGTGTTGGGCCTCGCCCGGCGATCGTGGTGGTGAATCTGCGGTTCGACGGCGAGCACGCCAATGTGTTGCAGCCCGGCGACACGGCGGTCGTGGCGGCCGCGACGAGCAAGCTGCTCGCGACGCTGCGGGCCTCCGCGCTGGTGACGCTGGTCGACTCGAGCGCGGTCGCGGTCGCCGTCGCGGCCGCCGAGGCCGGCGGCAACCCCTGCGGCAACGAGTGCGCCCTGGCCGTGGCGCGGCAGCTCGGGGCCCGCTGGGTGGCAAAGGGTACCATCTCGAACCTGTCGAACCTCGTGTGGCTGCTCACGGCCGAGTTGTTCGATGCCACGACTGGGAAGCCGGTGCTCGCCGACAGCTACGAAATCAAGGGGGATGCGAGGATCATGGCGCCGGCCGGGGCGCACGTGTTCGCGCAGCGCGTCGAGAAGACGATCGGAGGCGCCCGATGATCCGGCGCCTCGCGGTGATCGTCGTCGCGGGTCTCCTCGCCGGACGCGTTGTCGCCGCCCAGTCGGACTCGGTGGCGCGCGTGAGCGTGCTGGTGCGCGCGGGGCGGCTCATCGCGGTGCGCACGGGCACGGTGCTGACGAACCAGGCCATCCTGATCGAGGGCGACCGCATCAAGGAGGTCGGCTCCGCGGACGCCGTCGCCGCCCACGCGCCGCGCGATGCGCGCGTGATCGACCTGCGCAATGCGACCGTGCTGCCCGGCTTGATCGACTGCCACACCCACATCACGTCCGATCCCGGCGACTACTACAAGCAGCTGTTCCGCATGAGCGCGATCGACGAAGCGGTCCGGGCGCACGTCTTCGCGAAGCGCACGCTCGACGCGGGGTTCACCACCGTGCGGAACGTCGGGGCCGGCGAGTTCATCGACGTGGCGCTGCGCAACGCCATCAACGAAGGCGCGATCCCGGGGCCGCGCATGCTGGTGTCGACCATGCCCCTCTCCGCCACGGGGGGACACGGCGACGTGAACGGCATGTCCCCCTACCTCCGGTTCGAAGGATTTTCCGGGATCGCCAACGGCGTGGACCAGATCCGCGAGAAGATCCGGTTCGAGGTGAAGTATGGCGCGGATCTCATCAAGGTCCTCGCCAGCGCCGGCGTCCTGTCCGAAGAAGAATCGGTCGGCGCCCCGCAGTACACGCAGGAGGAGCTCAACGCGGTGGTCGAGGAGGCGGCGATGTGGGGGCGGAAGGTGGCCGCGCACGCTCACGGCGCCGAGGCGATCAAGCGCGCCGTGCGCGCCGGGGTCGCCTCGGTCGAGCACGGCAGCCTGATCGACGACGAGGGCATCCGCCTCATGAAGGAGCGCGGCACCTACCTCGTCGCCGACATCTATAACGACGACTACATCATCGCCGAGTACACGCGACTCGGCTTTCCGCAGAAGATCATCGAGAAAGAGCGCCTGGTGGGCCGCCAGCAGCGGGAGAACTTCAAGAAAGCGGTGCAGGCGGGTGTGAAGATCGCGTTCGGCACGGACGCGGGCGTGTACCCGCACGGCTGGAACGCGAAACAATTCGCGCACATGGTCCGGTGGGGGACGACGCCGCTGCAGGCGATCCAGGCGGCCACCGTCAACGCCGCCGACCTGCTCGGCTGGGCGGACCGCGTGGGCGCGCTCGAGCCCGGTAAGTTCGCCGACGTGATCGGGGTCGTGGGCGACCCCCTGCAGGACGTGACGGTGCTGGAGCACGTGGCGTTCGTGATGAAGGGCGGTCAGGTGGTCAAGGACAGTCTAACGGGAGGCGCGAAAGCGGCACGCTGATGCGCAAACTTCTTTGCTGTGCGTTCGTCGTCGTCGCGGCCGCGGTCGCAGGCCGGCCCGTCCGCGCCCAAGAAATCGTCTCCGACACCCTGCTCACGGTCGACCACTACCTCGACTGGGAGCAGGTCGCCGACCCGCAGATCTCCCCCGACGGGTCGCAGATCGTGTACACGCGACGCTGGGTGAACAAGATCGACGACAAGTGGGAGTCGGCGCTGTGGATCATGGGCGCCGACGGATCGCACCACCGGTTCCTCGTGAAGGGATCGGACGCGCGGTGGTCGCCGGACGGCACGCGCCTTCTGTACTTCGCGGACGGCGAGCCGAAAGGCACCCAGATCTTCGTGCGCTGGATGGATGCGGAGGGCGCCTCGTCTCAGGTGACGCGCCTGACCGAGACGCCGACCGATGCGAAGTGGGCGCCCGACGGCAAAGCGATCGCCTTCGTGATGCTCGTTCCCGATTCGACGCTCTGGAGCATCTCCCTCCCCAAGGCGCCCGAGGGGGCGAAGTGGACGCCCGCGCCGCGCGTGGTGGATGACCTGCACTACCGTCAGGACAAGGTCGGGTTCACGCAGCACGGCTTTACGCACCTCTTCCTCGTACCCGCCGACGGCGGCACCGCGCGCGCGTTGACGAGCGGGCGCTGGCACGTGGGCGCCCGCTTCGACGGGCTCGCGTTCGGCGCGGGCTACGATTGGACGCCCGACGGACGCACGATCGTGTTCGACGGGCTGCGGGACAGCACCTGGGACCGCCAGTACCAGGTGTCGCGCATCTACGCGCTGGATGTGGCGAGCGGTGCGATCCGGCCGCTCGTCTCCCGGCCCGGCTTCTGGGCCGACCCCACGGTGTCGCCGGATGGCCGCACCGTCGCGTTCACCGGGTCCGACTCCTCGGACCACACGCACCGCACGGCGGACTTGTGGACCGCAGGGCTCGACGGCTCAGGGCTGCGCGATCTCTCCCGCACGCTGGACCGGGATCCGGACAACCTGCGGTGGGCGCCGGACGGCAAGGGCATCTATTTCACGGCCCCGGACCGCGGGTCGATCAACGTGCGGTACGTCGATCTCGCGGGCGGCCTGCGGGACGTCACGCAGGGGGCGCAGGTGGTCTCGCTCACGTCGCTGGCGCGCACGCTCGTGGGCGTGGGCGTGCGCAGCGACCCCGAGCACGGTCCGGACGTGGTGCGCATCGATCTGCGGCGCGGGCAAGCCCCGACACGCGTCACCGCCGTCAACGACGACGTGCTGGGGAACAAGCGGCTGGGCCGCGTCGAGGAGCTGTGGTACACCTCGACCGGCGGCACGCGCGTGCAGGGCTGGGTCGTCAAGCCGCCGGCGTTCGATGCGGCGAAGAAGTATCCGCTGATCCTCGAGATCCACGGCGGCCCGTTCGCGATGTACAACGTGGGGTTCAGCTACATGTTCCAGAACTTCGCCGCGAACGGCTACGTGGTGCTCTACACCAACCCGCGGGGCTCGACCGGGTACGGCGACGCCTTCTCCAACGGCATCGACCACAATTATCCGGGACCCGACTTCGACGACCTCATGGCCGGGGTGGACGCGGTGGTCGGTCGCGGCTACGTCGACACCACACGGCTCTACGTGTCGGGGTGCTCGGGCGGCGGCGTGCTCTCGAGCTGGGTGATCGGCCACACCAACCGCTTCGCGGCGGCCGCGGTGCGCTGCCCGGTGATCGACTGGATCAGCATGGCGGGCCAGACGGACATCCCGCTGTTCACGTTCAGCTTCTTCCGTCAGGCGTTCTGGGACAAGCCCGACGAGTGGCTGGCGCACTCGTCGCTCATGTACGTGGGGCGCGTGACGACGCCGACGCTCCTGATGACGGGCGAGCTCGACCGGCGCACGCCGATTCCCCAGACCGAGGAGTACTACGCGGCGCTCAAGATCCGCAACGTGCCGACCGTCATGCTCCGCTTCAATGGAGAGTATCACGGCACGGGCTCGAAGCCGTCGAACTTCATGCGCACGCAGCTCTACATGATGAGCTGGTACGAGAAGCACCGGCGGAGCGTCACCGAGGCGGCGACGGGGGCGGGCAACCGCTAACTCGCCGCGCGGTTGCGCACCTTGCGGAATTGCGCCGCGAGCCAGCCGGGCTCGCGGCGCCCTTCGTCGCGGGCGAACTGCACCCACGCCGCCAGGATCCCGTCGCGCGCCACGTACCCCACGACCTCTTCGGGCTCGCTCCGGTTGACGACCGGCAAGAGGTCGACTTCGTGCTCGAGCATCTTGGTCAGAGCGTGATCGAGCAGCTCGTCGGGATAGCTGACGACCGGCGGCCGGTCGGCGACCTGCAGCACCGGAGGCTCCATGACGTCTTGCACCCGCAGGAGGTGCAGCGGGTTGGCGCTGTACTCGCGCGTCAGGTGATACCCGCGGCGCGCGACCTTCTCGGTGAGGATCGAGCGCTTCATGAGGAGCACGGTCACGGCATCGGCGGCGACGCACGCGACGAGCAGCGCCGGCAGCACGTTGACGTCGTGCGTCAGCTCGACCATGAACGCGACGGCGGTGAACGGGGAGCGCATCGTGCCGCCCATCATCGCGCCCATGCTGAGCGCCGCCCAGAGCCCGGGGTCGCCCGAGGGGATCCAGTGCGCCTCGAGTGCGCCGAGCGCGCCCCCCATGATGAGCAGCGGGGCGAGCACGCCGCCCGACGTCCCCGATCCGAGGGCCACGGCCCAGATCACCGCCTTGGTCACCATCAAGCCGAGCAGCGCGACGCCGACGAGCTGCCCGCTGAGGAGGTCATGGATGGTGTCGTAGCCGACGCCCAGCGCGCGCGGATAGAGCAGACCGCCGAGCCCGATCACGGCGCCGCCCAGGAGGGGCCACCACATCCAGTGAATCGGGACCTTGCGAAACAGGTCTTCGCACGCGTACACGAGCCATGTGAGCAGACCCGATCCGAAGCCGGCGGCGATCCCGAGCGCCAGCGCGATGACGAGCTCGCGCATGGCCAACGCAGCGTGTGGCGGCACCGGAAAGAGCGGGGCCGTGCCGAGCAGCGGCACGCGCACGGCGCCCGCCACCGCCGCGGCGCAGGCCACGGGGATGAAGCTCCGTGGCTTCCACTCGAACAGCAGCAGCTCCACGGCGAGCAGCGCCGCGGCCAGCGGCGTGCCGAACACCGCGGCCATCCCGCCCGCGGCGCCGGCGACCAGTAGCGTCTTCCGCTCCGCCGGCGACAGATGGAACGCCTGGCCGAACAGCGAGCCGAACGCCCCTCCCGTCATGATGATCGGCCCCTCGGCGCCGAACGGCCCGCCGGTCCCGATGGAAATGGCGGAGGACAGCGGCTTGAGCACGGCGACGCGGGCGGACATCCGGCTCTGCCCGATCAGGATCGCCTCGAGCGCCTCCGGGATGCCGTGGCCACGGATCCGCTCGGAGCCGTACCGCGCCATGAGCCCGACGATGAGGCCCCCGAGGATGGGGACCAACAGCGCCCAGACACCCAGGTGGTTGTCGGCCGGCGAGACGAGGCGACTGTCGATCGCGTGGTAATAGAACAGATGGGTGAAGAACCCGATGAGCCGCAGCAGCGCCAGGGCGACGAACGCGCTGATCACGCCGATCAGGGCGGCCATGCCCGTCAACGTCAGGATGCGGCTGTCGGCCGTGAAGTCGCCGAGCCGATCGTCAGGCTGGAGATCGCCCGTCATGTAAGGGCAATGTAACCGTCTCATTTCGCGCCAGCCCGCCTCGTTTCGTTACGAGGCGTCTCATCTCGCAACCGGTCCGCCCCCTCGAGCCCGCTCTGGTGTAGTGGCAGGTCGTCTGCTCCGTTACGGGGGCGACGTTCCCTGAGTCCTCAGGGAAAACAGCGTGAATCCGAGTCATCAGGAGGCGCCCCATGTCGCTGCACGTTCGCGGGAGCTTGGCCGCAGCCCTGGTCGTACTGGTCGCCACGGCGTGCGACCACGCATCCACGAGTCCCGGCTCCGGCTCGATCCAGTTCTCCCGCAGCATCTCGCTCCCCGACGCCCAAAGCTTGCTCCAGACCGGTCCCGCTCGCGTGGACGTGGGCCTGATTCCCGGGACCCTGGTCGCGCGCCGCGTCGCGATCGAGACTACCGACGAGCTGGCGCGTCCTGAAGAGGTCCGCAGCCGGATCAACGCGATCAGCGCCACAGCCGATCAGGGGACGGTCACGCTGGAGCTGGGCGGGCTGAAGGTCGGCTTCAACTCGTCGACGCAGTTCCGGCCCGACGACGGCGACGGCGATCAGCACGCCGCGCTCATGTCGGAGGGCGGCGGGACGACGCTCGCAGATTTTGTGGCGCGCGTGCAGGCCGACCTCGCGGCCGGGCGGCATCCGGCGGTGAAGGCGCGCCGCGCTGCCCCCGCCACCCCGCAGGCCCCGGGCGACGCGACCTTTCTCGCTACCGAGCTCAGGCGCGACCAGGACAACGAACATTCCCGGATCAGCCTCAACGTGACCGGTGCCAACCTCGTCACCAGTCTCACCTCGCCGCCCGACGCCGTGCTCAAGGTCTTGGGCATGAGCATCGAGCTACGGGTGAGCGACGGGACCACCCGGCTCCAAGCGCAGAACCCCGAGGTCGAAGGCGCGCGGGACTTCGAAGGGATGGTGCGGTCGGTGGATCAGACGGCCAATACCGTCACGCTCGCCGACGGCACGGTCATCCATATCGTGAGCGGCACCGAAGTCGACGCCCGGGAAGGCGATGACGACGAGCATCTCGCTTCACTGGCGGAGGTGCAGGCTGCGCTCGCGGCGAGCCGGGCGGTGAAGGCGGAAGGAGAAGGGTTGGTGACCGGGGCCAGTCCACTCACGCTCGACGCCGTGAAGATCGAGTTCGAGGCCGAAGAAGCGCCCGAGTCGCAACCCTAGTTCGCGGTGGTCGCCCGCTCCTGTTCCAACAGGGCGCGTTTGCGCGCGACTCCCCAGCGGTAGCCACCGAGCCCGCCGTCTGCTCCCACGACCCGGTGGCAGGGGATGACGAGCGCCACGGGGTTCGTCGCGCAGGCGCGCGCCACGGCGCGCGTAGCGGACGGCGCGCCGATGGCACGGGCGATCGCGGCGTAGGAGCGGGTGGCGCCGTAGGGGATGCGACGCAGCGCCTCCCACACCCGCCGCTGGAACGCCGTGGCGCGCACGTCCAGCGGCAGGTCGAGCGGCTCCGCGCGCCCGTCCAGGTAGCGCAGCAGGGTGCCGACCGACGCGGCGAGCGCACTGCGATCGCGGCGCAGCTCGGCGGCGGGGAACTCGGCGCGCAACCCCGCCGCGAGCGCCTTCGCGCCGCTCCCCAGGCTGATGCGGCAGATCCCGCGCGCCGTAGTCGCCACGAGCAGCCGGCCGAAGGCGCAGGGAACGATCGCGAACGCGATGCGCGTGCCCGGCGCGCCGCGGCTGTACGTCGCGGGCGTCATCCCGAGCTGTGCGTGCGCTCGCTCGTACACACGACTGGTCGAGCCATATCCCGCTTCGTACAAAGCCGGGCTCACACGGCCCCGCGCGCGCAGCTCCGTCTTGAACCGGTCGAGGCGCCGGGCGTCGCGGTACTGGCGCGGGCTGATACCGAGCACTCGCCGGAACGTGCGCAGCAGGCGATGGGACGTTACGCCGGCTCGAGCGCTCAGGACGGCGAGACTCGCAGGCCGGTCCGGGTGCGCGTCGATCAACCGGCAGACGGCCTGCACCAGCGGAACCCCGGGGACCGCCGCGGCGGCCTCGCCCGGCCGGCAGCGGCGGCAAGGGCGGAAGCCCGCCAGCTCCGCCGCCTGCGGTCCCGGAAAGAACGCGACGTGTGCGCGGCGCGGTCGCCGGCTGGGACACGAGGGGCGGCAGTAGATCCCCGTCGATTGCACCGCATAGACGAACGCGCCGTCGTAGCGGCGATCACGCGCCAGCACGATGCGCCAGCGACGGTCGGACGTCAGATCGGAAACGGCAGCGGCACGGCTCACGCTGGAAAACTTAGCGCCTTGCCGTGCCGCGATCTATCCGGTTCTTGCGGTCGAAATTTGTTGTGGTCGTGGGTCGGGCCCCCCGCGCAGCGACTGCGTTGTTTTGTCGCGGAGCGGGCTACATCCAGGGTTCGTCCGCCGACGGCCCGTAGATCGACGGGACCTTGCCGTCCGCCATGCGGAGATAGATGGTGAACTGGCCGCGGTGATGCACCTGGTCCATCAGCATGAACCATAGTAGGTCCATCTTGCGCACATCACCCATCTGCTTCGGCGCCACGAAGAACTTCACGGTCTTGTCGAGCTCCGCGTCGGGCGTCCGCTTGATGCGTTCGACGAACCCTTTGGACGACTGCTCGTACGCGGCGATCACCTCCGGCAGAGTCGCGGGCGCCTTCGGCATCTTGCCGAACTCGATCCCGCCGTCCAGAGCCTGCTCGCTCGCCTTCTGCTCGGTCACGAACATCCAGGCGAGCTCCCTCGCCGACTTACACCTGGCGTGTGGCTTCAAGTCTCCCTTAGTGGCCGGGTAGGCCTTGAGCACCCGCATGGTGGTGGGGAGCTCCTTCGCGAGCGCCCCCAGGAACTGCTCCTTTTCCGTCATCCTTGCCTCCTCGCCAGTACGTTCTTCAAGCTCACCGATTCCCCGGATTGCCACCAGCCCCCCGTGATTCTTTTTTTCCTCGATGTGATCTACACGATCGGGCACTCGACTCGGGCTCTCAGCGAGCTCCTCGGCCTGCTCGCGGCCCATCGGGTCACGCAGGTGGTGGACGTGCGCCGTTACCCGGCATCGCGCCGCCACCCGCACTTCGCCCGCGATGCGCTCGCGACCGCGCTCCAGGAGGTGGGCGTCGGCTACCATCACGCGCCCGAGCTCGGCGGGCGGCGCGCGGCACGGCCGGACTCGCTCAACACGGGGTGGCGCAGCGCCGGCTTCCGCGGCTACGCGGATTACATGGAGACGCCGGAGTTCGCGGATGCGCTGGCGCGGCTGCGCGAGCTCGCGCGGGCTGGGCCGACGGCGATCCTGTGCGCGGAAGCCGTGCCCTGGCGCTGCCACCGCCAGCTGATCGCCGACGCGCTGGTGGTGCAGGGGCATGACGTGGGCCACATCCTCGGCGCCGCGCGGGTGGAGCCGCATCACTTGTCGCCGCACGCTCAGGTGCTGCCGGGTGGGCGGCTGCGCTATCCCGCCGGCCCGCCCGACCAGATCCCACTGTGTTAAGCGGAGGGGTTATCTTCCCACCGACCGACCCTCGCGGGGGTACGCATCACCCGTCCTTTCGGCGCAGGCCCGCCGTGGGCCATCGTGGTTGCCGGACTCGTCGCCGTGGCCGGGCTGGGCTACCTCGACTTCGCGACCGGTCCCGAGCTCACTCCTCTCTTGTTCTATCTTGCCCCGGTCGTCGTGGTGACGTGGTTCGCGGGTCGCCATCCCGGCCTCGGGGTTGCCGGCGCCGCCACCGTCGCCTGGCTCCTCACGGACGCCTTCACGCACGGCGATTACGCGCACTGGTCGATTCCCTACTGGAACGGCCTGCTCCGGCTCGGCGCGCTGGCTGTCGTGGCCGAGACGGTGGCCCGCCTCCGGGCGGCGGTCGCGCGGGAGCGGGACCAGGCGCGTGCCGACCCCCGCACGGGCGTCGCCAATCTGCGGGCGTTCTATCAGCTCGCCGACGCCGAGATCACCCGCGCCCGGCGCTACCCGCACGCGTTCTCGGTCGCCTACATCGATCTCGACGAATTCAAGCTCGTGAACTTTCGGCTGGGACACGAGGCGGGCGACGCGGTCCTGCGCTCGGTGGCCCGCGCGCTGACGGGCGTGCTGCGGGCGACTGACGTTGTCGCGCGGATCGGCGGCGACCAGTTCGTGGTCCTCTTGCCCGAGGCCGGGGCGGCGCCCGCCCGGCTGACCGTGGAGAAGCTGCGCCAGGCGCTGTCGGACGTGGTCCCGGCGCACGGCTGGCGGATTACGGCGAGCATCGGCGTCGCGACCTTCCTGGTGCCGCCCGAGTCGGTGGATGCGTTGCTCGCGGCCGCCGATCGCCTGATGTATCAGGCCAAGCAGAGCGGGAAGAACACCGTCGCGCACGAGACGCAGAACGAAGCACCCGCGGTGCGCTGACATGCCGCGGCGCAACATCTCGAGCGGGGCGCCGTGGGAGCCCGTCGTCGGCTACTCGCGCGCGGTGCGGGTGGGCTCCACCGTGCACGTCGCGGGGACGACGGCGACCGGGCCCGACGGCAAGATCGTCGGCATCGGGGACGCGTACCTGCAGGCGGTCCAGGCGCTCAAGAACATCGAGCGGGCGCTCCTCCAGGCCGGCGCGTCGCTCGACGACGTCGTCCGCACGCGCATCTACGTGACGGACATTGCCGACTGGGAGCGTGTGGGGCGGGCGCACGGCGAGGTGTTCCGGGACATCCGGCCCGCCACCACGCTCGTGGCCGTGAGCCGGCTCGTGGCGCCCGAGATGCTGGTGGAAATCGAGGCGGAAGCGATCGTGCAGCGCGACGAGTAGATTCCAGACGGAGGTGAGCCGTGGCGGTCACAGAAGTCGGCAAACGCGGAACCGTCGCCTGCCCGTTCTGCGGGACGCTCAACCGGGTGGATCTCACCCGCATTGCCGACCGTCCGAAATGCGGCAGCTGTGGGCGGCCGATCCTGCTCGATCGTCCCATCGCGGTCACGGACGCGACGCTCGACGCGGTCCTCAAGGGCACGGAGGTACCCGTCGTCCTGGATGGGTACGCCGACTGGTGCGGCCCCTGCAAGATCATGGCGCCCGTGCTCGACGACTTCGCGCGCGACCGCCAGGGCGAGGTACTGGTCGTGAAGCTCGACACCGACCGCAACCCGGCGACCACGCATCGGTTCGGCATCCGTGCCATTCCGACGCTGCTCGTGTTCCGGCAGGGTCAGGAAGTGGGCCGGCAGACGGGCGTGATCCCGCGGCAGCGGCTCGAAGCCCTGGCCGGACTCTCTGGGCCTGCGACGTGACCTCCGGGTCGCTGTCGCGGTACGAGCAGCCGGAGCCGCGTGCGGGGCAGGCCCCGGTGTCCGAGCGCTCGCGCGGCGTGGCGCTCGGGCTGGCGGTCCTGGGCGGCCCGTTCGGGCTGCACCGCTTCTACACCGGGCGCATCCAGAGCGGCATCTGGATGTGCCTCACCCTGGGTGGGATGGGGATCTGGTACCTCTACGACGTCGTCATCGTCGCGGCGGGCGACTTCCATGACGGCGATGGGCGCCGGGTGGTGCGGTGGGAGGTCTCCGATGCCGCCGCCGGCCCCGGTGCGTCGGACCGTCGTGTGACGGACCTCGAAGATCGCATGCTCGGGCTCGAGTCGCAGGTCGGCGAGCTCGCGGAGCGACTCGACTTCGCCGAACGCCTGCTGGCGCAAGCGCGGGAGCGGGGAAGCATACCAAAGGGCTAGTCGGTTTACTGACACCATCTCGAGGGTTCATGAAGATCGGGGTCCCGAAAGAGACCGCGGCCAACGAGCGCCGGGTAGCCTTGACGCCGGACGTCGCCGGGCGGCTCGTGAAGGGCGGCCTGTCGGTCGTCGTCGAGCGAGGGGCAGGGGAGGCCGCGTCGTTCGGTGACGACGCGTACGGCGCCGCTGGGGCGACGCCGGTCGCGACGGCCGCCGAGGCGTTCGGGAGCGACATCGTGCTCAAAGTGCAGCTGCCCTCGGCGCAGGAAGCGCGGCTGTGCCGCGAAGGGAGTGCGCTGGTCGCGCTGTTCCAGCCGGCGGCCGAACGGGAGTCCGTGTCTCAGCTCGCGGCTCGCAGGGTCACGGCCTTCAGCCTGGCGTTGCTCCCCCGAATCACCCGGGCGCAGCCGATGGACGTGCTGTCGTCCCAAGCAACGGTCGCCGGATACAAGGCCGTGCTCCTCGCCGCAGTCGCGACCGGCCGCTTCTTCCCGATGCTCGTGACGGCGGCTGGAACCCTGACCGCCGCGCGCGTGCTGGTGCTGGGCGCCGGGGTGGCGGGCCTGCAGGCGATCGCCACGGCGCGCCGGCTGGGCGCCGTGGTCTCGGCCTTCGACGTCCGCGCCGCGGTGAAGGAACAGGTGGAGAGTCTCGGCGCGAAGTTCCTCGAGATGCAGATCGGCGAGCAGGCGGAGGCCGCGGGGGGCTACGCGAAGCAGCTGTCCGAGGAGACCCACCGCCGCGAGCTCGCCTTCCTCGCCCAGCAGGTGAAGGACGCCGACATCGTGATCACGACGGCGGCCATCCCGGGGAAGCGAGCGCCGATACTGATCACGGCCGACGCCGTCGGCGGCATGAAGCCGGGGTCGGTGATCGTGGACCTCGCGGTCGAGACCGGCGGGAACTGCGAGCTGGCGGTGGCGGGGACCGACGTGAACCGGAACGGCGTGCTGATCCTGGGTCCGGTCAATCTGCCGAGCACGCTGCCGTATCACGCGAGCCAGATGTACGCGCGGAACATTTCCAGTTTCCTGTTGCATGTCACACGAGACGGCAAGCTCGTCGTCGATTTCGACGACGAAATCATGCGAGAGACATGTGTCACGTACGCCGGGGAGGTGCGGAAGTCATGATCGACGGTTTGGTGACGGTCCAGACGGCGGCGGCGGAGCCCGCGGGCGACTACTGGTCCATGCTGTTCGTGTTCGTGCTGGCGACCTTCATCGGGCTGGGCGTGATCCGCCGCGTCTCCCGCCTGCTCTACACGCCGCTCATGTCGCTCACGAACGCGATCTCGGCGATCGCCGTGGTCGGGTCGATCGCGGTCACGGGCGCCGAGTACCCGGCGGCCATCCGCGTCCTCGGGGCGATCGCGCTGTTCGCGTCCATGACGAATATCGTCAGCGGATTCCTCATCACGGACCGAATGCTGAAGATGTTCAAGAAGCAATGACGTACGCCGTCGCCCAAGCCGCCGCCATCCTCGCGACGGCGCTGTTCATCTTTTCGCTGTACTGGATGAACGATCCGAAGACCGCCCGCCATGCCGTGGTGGCGGGCGTCTCGGGGATGCTCGTCGCCGTGCTGGCGACCTGGTTTCAGCCCGAGATCGTGCACCACGGCTGGATCGTGCTGGCGATCGTCGCCGGCTTCATCGTCGGCGTACCGCTCTCCCTGGTGCCGCTCACAGCCGTGCCACAGCGGACCGCGCTCTCCCACGCCTTCGGCGGGCTCGCCGCCGGGCTGGTGGGGGCCGCGGAATACTTCCTCGGCTTGACCGAGCATCCGGCCCAGCTGACCGCCTTCCGGATGAGCGCCATCGTGGCCGAGGTGATCCTGGGATTCCTGACGTTCACCGGGAGCCTCATGGCCGCGGGCAAGCTGCAAGAGGTCAAATGGATTCCCCAGCGGCCGGTGACCTATCCGGGACAAAACGTCGTCAACATCGGCGTGCTGGTCGTCGCCGTGGCGCTGGGCGTGGTCGTCGTCATGCACCCCACAGCGGCGTGGTCGGCGCAGGTGTTCTCCGGGATCGTCGGGCTCGCGGTGCTGTTCGGCGTGTTGCTGATCATCCCGATCGGCGGCGCGGACATGCCGACGGTGATTTCCATCCTGAATTCCTACGCCGGCCTCTCGGCCGTCGCGATGGGTTTCGTGCTCAACAACAAGCTCCTGGTGACCGCGGGTGCGCTGGACGGCTCGAGCGGACTGATCCTGTCGATCATCATGTGTCGGGCAATGAACCGCTCGTTCACCAACGTGCTGTTCGGTGCGTTCGGCACGGTGCAGAAGACGGTCGCCGTCGGCGAGCAAAAGGCCTGGAAGCAGGAGACGGTCGAGGGCGCGGCCCAGCTGCTCGAGCAGGCGAGCCTCGTGGTGGTCATCCCCGGGTACGGGATGGCCGTCGCGCAGGCCCAGCACAAAGTGCGCGAGCTGTACGACCAGCTGACCAAGCGGGGCATCACGGTCAGGTTCGCGATTCACCCCGTGGCCGGACGGATGCCGGGCCACATGAACGTGTTGCTCGCGGAAGCGAACATCCCGTACACCGCGCTCGTCGAGATGGACGAGATCAATCCCGATATGCCGCAGTGCGACGTGGCGCTCGTGATCGGTGCGAACGACGTCGTGAACCCGGCCGCCCGCTATGCCAAGGGCAGTCCCATCTACGGCATGCCGATCATCGACGCGGACAAGGCCAAAACGGTCCTGGCCATCAAGCGCAGCAAGAATCCCGGCTTCGCCGGCATCGACAACGAACTGTATGTGCAGGACAACACGTGGATGCTATTTGGCGACGCGAAAGCGGTGATCGGCGACCTGGTCAAGCAGCTCGCGGGCGGGAGCGGCATACACTAGCCGCTCGGCGCCGTCACTTTGCCCAGCGGTTGTTCGCGCGGTCGATATCCGGGTAGATGGCCTTCGGATCCACCACCACCCCGACCACCTGTTTCCCGGTCCCCACCCGGGCCGTGAACTTGCTGCCGAGGTTCCACATCTCGATCGGATAATCCCGCGACTCCGTCGACCCGTCGGCATAGCGGATGTCGAGCGTCACGGGCAGCACCATTTGCCCGCGGTTCGACAGGAACACGAGCGCCGTGTCACCCGCGGTGATGACGGAGTCGACCGCCTGATCGAGGCGAGCCGTGGTGTACACCCAGGCGCGCCAGAACCAGTCCAGGTCTCTGCCCGACACGTTCTCGATCGTCCGGAAGAAGTCCGCCGGTTGCGGGTGCTTGAACGTCCAGCGTCGCACGTACTCGCGCAGGGCGCGCTCGAAGGTCTCCTTCCCTAGTACCGCGTCCCGCAGCACCGTGAGCATCAGCGCGGGCTTCTGGTATGCGGTCCACGCGAGATCGCGCGACTCGACCGGCTTGGTGATCAACGGCTGCTCGTTGCCCGGGACGGCCGAGACCCGATAGGCCGTGAGCAGCTCCCGGCGCACCGTGTCGCCGTACGCCGTTCCCTTGAAGTAGCCCTCCGCCGAGCCGTAGTCGATGAAGCTGTTGAACCCCTCGTCCATCCAGGGGTAGCGGCGCTCGTCCGAGCCCACCATCATCGGGAACCATTCGTGGCCGAATTCGTGCGTGAGCACCCAGTATTGGTCCTCGCGCTTGTCGATGGACGGCACGAACGTCAGCATCGGGTACTCCATCCCCTCGATCAGCCCTTCGACCGTCGTGGCGTGCGGCCAGGGGTACATCCCCCATGTCTCGCTGAAGTGCTTGATCGTGAACCACGCCATGCGGTTCGCTTCCTCCCACGGCGCGGCGCTCGGCCGGTAGAACGTTTGGATGAGGACGCCGTTCCAGGCGGACGCGTCCCACCGAAAATCGGGCGAAGCGGCCCAGGCGAAGTCGCGGACGTGCTGGGCCGTGAGATGCCACGTCTTCAGGCCGGGACGCCGCTCCGCGCCGCTCGCGACGGCCTCGTCCTTCGTGACGACCTGCACCCGCTCGGTCGAGCCCTCCCTCCGAGCCCGCGCGAGCCGCGCCCGCGTGGCGGGTGTCCACACCGCGAGCGGGTTCTGTACCGTCCCGGTGGCGGCCACCACGAACCCAGCGGGCAGGGTGAGCGTCACATCGAAGTCCCCGTACTCGAGGTAGAACTCTCCGGCGCCGATGTAGGGCAGGGGATTCCACCCGTGCACATCATCGTATACCACCATACGGGGGTACCATTGGCCGATCTCATACAGGCGCGTCCCGATTCGTCCCATACGGCCGCCGCCGTAGGGCGGCACGGGGAAATGCCACGCGACATCGAAGTCGATCATCCCCTTGGGGGCGAGCGGGCGCGGCAGCTCGACCCGCATCATCGTCCCGTATTCAGCGCGCCGCAGCTCCCGGCCGGCGAATGCAAAGCGCTCGATCGTGATCCCGCCGCTGAATCCCTTGCCGGTGAAGTCGAACACCGCGCCCCCCGCGAAGTGCAGCGGCGGCTGGTTCAGGGCGTAGGTCACGCTGTTCTTCGCGAAGATGTTCTGCTCGATCTGCACCCAGACGAACCGCAGGGTGTCGGGAGAATGGTTTTCGTAGTGGATCCGCTCGGTGCCGCGGAGCACGGAGCCCGCGGTATCGAGCGTCGCGCGGATCACGTAGTCCGCGCGCTGCTGCCAATAGTCGGGGCCGGGCGCGCCCGACGCCCCGCGCACGCGGTTCGGTGCCGGGAGGGGAAGCGCGCGGAACGGAGAGGTATCGGCAACCTGCGAATGGAACGCCAGCGCGGCGGCGACGAGCGTCAGCACGCGACGGTCCAGCCCCTCAATTCCGCATTCCGCATTGTCATTCCTGGATCACCGTGATCTTGAACCCGTCGGGATCGGACACGGCGAACGCCCAGTCGCCCCACGGGGTTTCGGACGGCTCGCGGTCGAGCGTCCAGCCGTGCGCCTTGATCCGTGCCGCCACGGCGATGATGTCCTGCGCGGTCGCCACCCACAGACGGAACCCTTCGCCCTTCTTGCGATCCCGTCCTTTCGCGAAGTCATCCTGGCCGAGCATGATGTCGCAGCTCCCGGCCTTCATCTGAATGCCGCGGACGTTGCCGCCCTCTTCCCAGCGCTCGCCGACGACAAAGCCGAGCACATCCCGATACCAGCCGACGCTCTTGTCGAGATCGCTCACCGTGAAGGAGGCGGCCATGGAGCGGAGCCGCAGCGACTCGGGCTGCTGCCGGTGGGGACGGGCCGCCGGGCGTTTCTTGGCGGGACGCCGGGGCTTCTGTTTCTTCGTGGCCATCGTCGGTGTTCCTCTCGATCGCAGGCGGTGCGCGCTCCAAGCGTAGCGTCCCCTCGACGGTTCCGCCAGATTTCCGACTCGCATCTCACCCTCAGCGGAGTCGGGACCATGCCCACGAGTCAAGCGACGGCGGTCTGGGAAGGCAAGCTCAAGGACGGGAAGGGGAACTTCAAGGCCGGGAGCAGCTCCTTCAGCGGCCCCTACACATTCGCAACCCGGTTCGAGGGGAAAAAGGGTACCAACCCCGAAGAGCTCATCGCCGCAGCGCACGCGGCCTGTTTCAGCATGGCCCTGTCCGCCGGCCTCGAGAAGGCCGGGAAGCCGGTGGCCCGCGTCGATACCACGGCGGCGTGCACCCTGGACATGGTCGCCGGGGCGCCCCAGATCACCAAAATGGAGCTCAAAGTGCGGGGCCGCGTGCCGGGCCTCGATCAGGCCGGGTTCCAGAAGGCCGCCGAGGAGGCGAAGCGCGGGTGCCCGGTATCGAAAGCGCTGGCCGGCATCCCGCAGATCACCCTCGAGGCAAAGCTGGAGTAGGAGACGCGAGAGCGGTGTGGACGGTGTACATGCTTCGTTGTCGTGACGGCTCGCTGTACACGGGCATCACCAATGACCTCCCCAAGCGCCTGCTGCGGCATAGCGCGGGGACCGCGAGTGCGTACACGCGTGCGCGCCGCCCTGTGCGTTTGGTGTTTCAGGAGCGCCACCCGGACCGATCGGCGGCCCTGCGGCGCGAGGCCGCGGTTCGGCGGCTGTCGCGCGTCGAGAAGCTGGCGCTCGTGCGGGGCTCTCGATGAGACTGGACCGGCGCGATCGGGTCGGTCTGGTGATCGCGCTCGGCGTCGCGGCGGCGTGCGTTCGGCTTGGGATGTGGCAGCTCGATCGCCTGCACGAGCGGCGCGAGCGTAACGCAGTCCTGCTCGCCGCTCGCGCGCGTCTCCCCCTCGAGGTGGACGCGTCGCTCCCGGCGGACTCCGCCCGCGACCGCCGGCTGCACGCGCGGGGCGTGTACGATTACACGCACGAGCAGTTCTGGCGGGCCCGGAGCTACGAAGGCGTGCCCGGCGTCGACCTGGTGACGCCGCTCCGGCTCCTGGACGGCGCCGCGGTGCTCGTGGATCGGGGCTGGGCGCCGTCGCCCGACGCGTATCACGTGGATCAGGGGGTCTATCGGGAAGGGGACAGCGCCGATGTTGTCGGACTCGGGTTTGCCGCTCCCCGCGCCCGGGGGGACGTGGACCCGGTGGCGCTGCGGGATTCGCTTCCGTACCCGGTCTTGCCCGTCGTCATCCAGCAACTGCCGCCCTCTACCGCCTTCTACCGCCCTCTACCGCCCAGTCTTATCCGCTGGCCGATCCCTGAGCTCTCAGACGGCCCCCACCTCTTCTACGCCATCCAGTGGTTCAGCTTCGCCGTGATTATCGCGGTGGGGTCGCTCGCCCTGGCCCGGAAGCGGGCCGCTGAAGCCGATTTGGAGCCTCGGGGCGGGGGGCGGGGTACCATTAACGCCCTGTCCTAGCTATATTTAGCGACGTTCGCCCGCGGTGTGCTGATAGGACCGCTCTTTGCACCCGTGGGCCTTTTCTTGTGCCGTCCGAAAGGAGCTACCTCGAGATGCCTGCAGCGCTACCGCTCAAAGATCCTGTCAAGGTAGGTCAACTGCTCCGGCGTCGCCTGCGGGAGCTCAAGCGCACGCCGCGCGAACTCGCCGAGGCGGTTCAGGTTACGGAGGACTACATGGCGGACCTGGTGTCGGGCCGGCGCCGGCCCCCGGCCCCGGGTCGGAGCGACCTGTATGCCCCCATGACCAAGTTCCTGCGGCTGCACCGCAACGACCTGCCGACGTGCGCGCGCGCCGAGCGGGCGGCGGCGGTGGCTGCCGGGCGGCCCGACCCGGAGGTGTGCCGCCAGGTGCTGGAGCTGTGCGCCCCGGAGCGTCAGCGGGTGCTGCAGCGCCGGTTCGCGCGACCGGAGGGTGCCGAGCTCGAACGGGTGATCGTCGGCCGGTTGCTCCTGGTGGCGCAAGGATTCGTGAACCGCAAGCTCGAGGACGAAGTGGGGTTGCGGATGGCGGCCGTGCGGGAGGGGTGCACCTACCTCCAGGCCCGGATGCGTCTGCTCGAGTTCCTCGACGCCGATGCCGCGTCGCTCACGCCGCGCGACTGTGACGAGTTCCTGCGGCCGCGCATCACGACGTGGGACATCGACTTGGATACGCACGCGATGCGGATCGTGCTGCGCTAAGGCACAGACTGGCTGGCTAAGAAATACAAGCGGCGCGGCCCTGAAGGACCGCGCCGTTCGTTTTGCTCTTCGCCCTACGGCTTAGAGCTTCACAACGTTCTGTGCCGCCGGGCCCTTTTGGCCCTGCACGACGTCGAACTCGACCCGCTCGCCCTCGGCCAGCGACTTGAAGCCCTGTGCCTGGATCGCGGTGTGGTGAACGAAGCAGTCCTTCTCGCCGTTCTCGGGTGTGATGAAGCCGAAACCCTTCGCGTCGTTGAACCACTTCACGATACCGGTAATGCGTGCCATCTGCCGTTACTCCTGACTTAATGTTGTTCGCGACGTCGTGCGGACTTCACCTTGCGGCGGGCCGCTGCCTTGTCCTTCCGTCGCCGTAGAGCGCCCGGGCTCTCGTAGAAGCGCTTCCGCTTCATGTCCTGAAACAGACCGGCTTTCGTGATCTGGCGACGGAACTTCTTCAACACGTATTCCAATCGGTCGCCGTCGCCTACGGTCACTTCCACGCGGTCTCTCCAGTCGAGCAGCCCCAGAAACGAAACGACCCGGGCGGTAGCCCAGGTCCTATGAAACAGTCTCTGGTTCGTTATCGCTCGGGGTGGATGATCGCCCGGGGGGCGGGATTTGTCAACACCTCGGCTGGAGCCATGAGACGTCAAGCAGAGCCGTATCACGAAGTCGTTGGACGGGAACGTCGCGCCGAAGACACAGCACGGGAAGGCGTTACGGTTCCGCGTGACGGTGGCGTGCTACGTCGTTACTTGACGTCTCTGCGTGACGTAGTTAGCCTTCCGTCCGAACCAGGAGCTGGCATCCTTCCGAAGGACGGTCCCGCTCAGGAGCGGGTTCCGGCGCTGTACACACGCCCGGTCTCATTCCCCAGGTTCACAACGAGAGTGACGCTGCAGCGCGGTGGCATTAGCCACCGGCAGCGTGCGTGTGTGTGTATTGCGAAAGGAAGCAATCAGTAATGCCATTTACCTCTCTCGGGCTCGCGCCCGAGCTGGTGCGTGCCGTGGCCGACGAAGGCTACGAGCAGCCCACCCCCATTCAACAGGA
>WNGI01000718.1_pt1 | contig 35505 bp, 34 predicted proteins | sample 5400621 | NCBI WGS metagenome assembly WNGI01 (sample SAMN13153374, study PRJNA577476) | soil metagenome | isolation source: 20 cm soil or saprolite under Garry oak tree replicate 1 | place: USA:California | collected 2016-06-15
TCAGCGAAAACGGTCGCTGGCTCTACGCCGTCGATGCCGGGAGCAACGACATCGCCGTCTTCCGGATCACCAGGGATGGCCTCGTCTGGAGCGACCGGGTCGCCTCCGGCGGGATACAGCCTGTGAGCGTCACGACGAACCACGATCTCGTCTACGTCGTGAACGCCGCGAGCAGCAGCATCGCAGGCTTCCGCTCGAATGACGGAAAGCTGAGCTTGATCGCTGGTTCGATCCAATCCTTCACCGGCGCGGGCGCCGCGCAGATCCAATTCTCGCCGTCGGGCAGCGCGTTGGTCGTGACAGAGAAGAGCACCAGCTCGCTCGACGTATTCGTCGTCGGCAAGGACGGTGTCGCCGGCGCCGCGACTCGCTACGCCTCATCCGGCACCACACCGTTCGGCTTCGCGTTCGGTCACCGCGGCGACTTCGTGGTCTCCGAGGCGGCCGGTGCGGCACCCCTCTCGGCGGCATCGTCGTACGAGCTCTCGAAAGACGGCACGCTCACCGCGATCAGTCGGTCCGTGCCGACCACCCAGGCGGCGGCGTGCTGGGTCGCCGTTACGAAAGACGGTCGCTACGCATTCACGGCAAACGCCGGAAACGACTCGATCTCAACCTTCTCGATCGCCGAGGACGGCACGCTCACGCTGGTCTTCGCGCAAGCCGCGCACTCGGCGGCCGCGCACACGACAGATCTGGCCCTAACGGAAAACAGCAAGTTCCTGTACGCGAACGACAGCGGTACGCACACGATCAGCGCCTTCCGAGTCGGCGCTGACGGCAGCCTCGCTCGTCTGCCCGGCGTCACGATCCCCGCCGGTGCATCTGGCCTGGCCGCGCGGTAGCCCAGCCACTCTGAGCGGGCCGCCGGCGTGACGCGCCGGCGGCCTCCTACCATTCACGGCCACGTGATCGTCTATCCCGCGATCGACATCTACGAGGGCCGCGCCGTCCGAATGACGCGCGGAGACTTCGCCACGGTCGAGCAGGTCGCTACGTCCCCGCTCGAAGCGGCGAAGAAGCTGGTGGCGGATGGCGCCGAATGGCTCCATGTCATCGACCTCGATGGGTCGCGCACCGGAAAGCCCGAGAACCTCGATCACATCCGGACGATCGCCAACCGCTTCACCGTGAAGATCCAGGCCGGCGGCGGCATTCGCGACTTCGATACGGCCGAAGCCTTCGCCGAGGCCGGCGCGTCGCGGATCGTCGTCGGGACAGCGGCGATCGACGACCCCGAGCTCATCGGGCGCCTCGTCGACCGTCACGCCGATGGCATGGCAGTCTCGGTGGACGCGCGCAATGGCATGGTGACCACGGACGGCTGGACGGAGACGACCCAAGTTCGCGCGGTTGACCTCATGCAGCGCCTCGCCGTGACCGGCGTGCCGACCGTCATCTACACGAACGTGTCGATCGACGGAACGCTCCAGGGCCTCGACCTTGCCTCGACCGAGGCGGTCGCGCGCGCGTTCGGCGGCGACGTTATCTATTCGGGCGGCGTCGGTTCGCTTGAAGACATCGCCGCGCTCGCGAAGCTTCGGCATCGCGGATTGCGCGGCGTGATCGTCGGGCGTGCGCTCTACCTCGGTCGGTTCACGTTGAAGGACGCGCTACGCGTCGCGCGCGACGGCACGGCGCGCTAGGCGAGGAACTCCAGCAGCAGCCGGTTCACGACTTCGGGGCGCTCCTCCATCACCCAGTGACTTGTGTCCGGGACGTACTCGACGCGTGGTTTGGTCTCGAAGAGGGCGTCCATTCCGCGCGTGAGCTCGATCCCGAGCGCGAAGTCGTCCTCCGCCCAGATGACAAGGGTCTGCGCCTTGATCTTCGCCGACGGCAGGCGTGACCGCAGCGCGGCGCGGTAATAATTGATGGCCGCGGTCGCGGCTCCCGGCGCGCTGAACGCACGGGCGTATTCGTCGAGGTCGGCCTCGCTGAAGGTGCCGGGCTTCGACGATCTCCGCAGGGCGTTTTTGACGGCCTTCGCCCCCTCGCGGCTAAGCGCCCATTCGGGGAGCCACGGCAGCTGGAAGGCGAAGATGTACCAGCTCTTTCGCACCTGGGTCCAGCTCGAGCGGAGCACCCGTCGCATCACCGCGGGGTGCGGGCAGTTCAGCACCACGAGCCGGTCGATCACCTCCGGGCGCAGAATCGCGAGACTCCAGGCCACTCCGCCGCCCCAGTCGTGGCCTACGACGTGGGCGCGCTCCGTCCCGAACTCACGGATGAGGGCGGCGATGTCGTCGGCGAGGACCGACGTGCGATACGCATCGATACCCCTTGGCTTGTCGCTGCGGCCGTACCCCCGGAGGTCGGGGGTGACGACCCGGAAGCGCTTCGCGAGCGCCGGCAGCTGCTTCCGCCAGGCGTGCGACGTCTCGGGGAACCCGTGAAGTAGGAGGACGAGCGGGCCCTCTCCTTCCACCACGCAGTGGAGGCGGACGCCGTTGACGCTGACGTCGCGCTCCATCCGAGCATGCTGGCACGCCCGATGCCAGTACCGCAGACATGTCTAGCGACCTGGCCTTCAGTGTCGGGCTTCTCGCCGGATGGCTCGCGCTTGTCGTCTGGCTGACCTGGCCCGACCCGCACTGCAAATGCTGCCCGGAACGCCAGCATGCCCGGCAGCCGCGCGATCGAAAGGTCTAGCCGAACACCGCCAGAGGCAGAAAGGCCGAGACCACCCAGTTCGGCGCGTCGACGACCTCGCTGATCTTCAGATCGACCGCGACGCTTGACAGCACGTAGGCCTCTTCCCTCGTGAGGCCGTGCATCGCGACGAGATGCTGGATCATCGCGCGCACCGCCTCTCTGGAGGCGTCCATCAGGTCCGGCGCGATGCCTGTAGTGACGTAGTGGTGGCCGCCGTTCGTCCTCGGTGAAAGCGGGCGGGTTGTCTCGAATTCTGGGCCCGCGAGTCGTCGGTCGCGCTGAACGCTGAAGCGCAGCGTCGCGGTCATCGAGGTCTCGATCGCAGTGATGCAGACCTCGCCGTCGCCCTGCGCCGCGTGCCCATCTCCCGCGGAGAAGAGCGCCCCATCGACGGACACGGGCAGGTACAGGGTCGTCCCCGCGGTGAGCTGTTTGATGTCCATGTTCCCGCCGCTCTTTCGTGGCGGGATCGTGCTGTGCTCACCGGGCTCGGCGAGCGCGACGCCCATCACACCGAGAAATGGCTCGAGCGGTACACGGACCCCGGCTCGGAGCTCCGCCGAGACCCCGTCGAGCTCCCACATCTTCAGATACGGCTCAGGGAAATCGTCGGGCAGGAGACCCCGGCCTGGATTGAAGGCGGTGTAGCCGAGATCGCCCGGAACAAGCTCGAGGATGTCGATCTGAAGCGCGTCGCCGGGTTTCGCGCCACGTACGAGGATCGGTCCGGTCAGCGGGTGACCCTTGACCGCGCGCGGCTTCATGTCGGCGGACGTCATGCCCCGGCGGAAGTGGCCGTCCGATGAATCGCGACACGCCATAGCGACCGTGTCGCCGGGGTCGATCGTGAGCCTCGGCGGCGTCGCGTTATCCCACGAGTAGTGGACGACGTCGCAATCGAGCGTGTGGGTCCGCGTCAGGCCCGGACTCGCTTGTCTACGGGCTCGTCCGTCGGCGCCACCAGAAAAATCCAGATGTCCCACGCGACGTGGCTCACGACGAGCGCGCCGAGTGGTATGCCGACCGCGCGCAGCAGTCCCCAGTAGGCTCCCGCGATCGTCGCGGCGCCGATCAGGGTCGCGTTCTCGGTCACGATGTGCGCGCCGCCGTAGAGCGCGGTCGCGGTGAGGTAGCCGGCGCGGCCCTGCACGAAGCCGCGCCAGAAGAGCTCTTCCGCGGGACCGATCACCAGGCCCAGGCGCGCCGCGAGCTCCTCCTTCGGTCGGAGCGAGCGCAGCGCGTAGATGTCGCCGATCTCCTCCCCGCCGCGCGGCATGACCTCGCGCGCGACCGCGTCACCAACGCGAAAGATGCCGTACAACCCCGCCGCGGTCGCGAGTCCGAGGCCCATCTCCCGTGGCCCGACCCGCACCCCGCGGGCGTCGCGGTCCGTCGCCAGCGCGAGCCCCCCTAGCACCAGACCCGTCCTGGTCATGCGGTCCCAAAAGCGCGCGCGCGGCCCGCGGAATGTCAGGCCGAACGCCGCGAAAGCGGCGCCGATGCCGAGGGCCAGGAGCTTCACGCGCTAGCGAGCGAGCAGCGCCGCGATGACGAGGCCGACGACGAGGAGATAGCCGAACGCGGCGTGAAGTTGAGCGGTCTCGAGGTCGATCATCGCGATCGCCCGCTGCTGTCCGGTGGCGCCGAGCTCGGACGAGCGGATCTGCCGTACGAGGAGGGGCAGCGAGAGCATGGCCAGGAGGGTCCAGGTCGGGAGCAGGCCGAAGACGACGGCCGCGGAGAGGGCCAGGTATGCCCCGACGACGAGCGCGACGTAGAGCCAGTGCGCTGCGGCGCGCCCAGCCTGGACGGAGAACGTCTTCGCCCCAGCGCGGGCGTCCTCGCTTATGTCGCGCCACTCGTTCCCGTGGAGGATCGCGGCGACGAGGAGACCGACGGGGATGCTTGCCGCGACGGCGCTCGGGTCGAAGCGTCCGCTGATGGCGTAGTAGGAACCGATGACCATCAGCGGACCCATCAATAGGAAGACGAGCGGAATGCCGGCCGGTCCGAACTTGTACTGGAACGGTGGCGCCGTGTACGTGTAACCGCCGACGAGTCCGATGATGCCGAGCGCGACGATCGGCCATCCGCGGACGCTCACGAGGTAGAGACCGACGAGCACCGCGACGAGGAATGCCGCGATGGCGAAGCGATACGCGGCGCGATCGCTGATGCGGCCTTTGACGATGGCGTGGCTCGCGCGCGGCGAGACGATCGTGTCGACGCCTTTCCGCACGTCGTAGATCTCATTGGTGACATTGGTGCCGACATGCAGGGCGACGGCACCCACAAGGGTGGCGAGGAAGAGGCCGGCATCGAACGCTCCTTCGACCGCCGCGAGAGCGCCGCCCGCCGCGACCGGCACGGTCGACGCCGTGAACGAAAAGGGCCGCGCGATCTCCCACAGAGCGCCGACCTGATCGCGAGTGCGCTGCGCGAACGTCTTCCGCTGCGCGGCGAGCGCCACGCGCGCGGCCGAGCCCACCTCGGCGGATCCGTAGAGGAGCGCGGCCTCGAGGATCGCCTGGACTTGCGCTTCCTCTTGCACCACCGGCTGCAGGAGCGGCAGATCCATCCCGGCTTCGTGGTAGCCGTGTGCGCGCTCGGCCACCTCTCGGCGCGTGCCGCAGAGGATGTACGCATCGAGAAGCTCGTCGGCGATGAGCGCGCCCGCCCCGGTGTAGTCCTCGGCGCGCCACTTCGCCGCAATGCGGTCGCGGTTCTCTGGCTCGAATCCGGCGCGCTTCAAGGTCACGTCGGACAGGATCGACATCATGTAGATGACGAAGGGGTCGCGCTTCGCGCGGTTCAGCGCGTCGCGCCGCGTCTCGTCGATGAATGTCAGCAGATAGCCGGCGACGTCGATCGTGTCGGGATCGCGTCCGGCCTCGCGCGCGGCGCGGTCCATCACTCGGAGCAGCTTGCGGAGGCCCGGAATGGACTCGGCCGGGCGCGCGAGATACCCGTCGCCCTTCTGTCCGGCGACGACCATCATCGGCGACCGGTACCCGGCGATATAGATAGGTACGCGGTGCACCGGCGGGAACATCGGCTGCAGCGGCGGCAGGCCCTGCTTTCCGGCAGGGATGCGCTCGCCGGCCCAAAGGCGGTGCAGGGTGTCGATCGTCGCCGTCGTTCTCGTGGCCGCTTCGTCGGGCGAGTAAGGGATGCCCATCTGTCCGAGGCGAAGCGGGAGCGCCGAGCCGAGGCCGAGGCGGATCCGCGAGGGGGCCATCTCGTCGAGCGAGCTCACGGTCATCGCGATGAGCACGGGGTGTCGCGTGAACGGATTCAGCGCCCCGAGGCCGATCCCGATCTCATCCACCTGCGAGGCGACCGCGCTCGCGTAGGTGACCGCGTCGCGCTCGAAGTAGCTGTCATGGAACCAGACCGACTCGAGCCCGACCGCGCGTGCCCGCTCGGCCCACGAGACGCAGTCGGAGACCTTGCCACGCGAGGCGAGCCCGAGACCGATGCGGCGGGCGAGCGCCATCAGTCGCGACCTCCCGCGAGCAGCTCCTGCGCCTTCTCGATCCGTTTGAGGCTCGTCTCCTTGCCGAGAACCTCGAGAGACTCGTAGAGGGGCGGGCCGACCTTCCGTCCGGTGATCGCCATGCGGATGACGCCGTTCAGATCGCCCTTTGACCACCCGAGCTCCGCAGCGAGGCCCACGAGCGCGGGTTCGATGTTCGTCGCCACGAATGGCTCGATCTGACCGAGGACCGCGCGCGCCTGCGCGAGAACTTCGACGGTTGTGACCCGGTTGCTTTTCTTTGGAATCAGGAGTCTCCACTCGTATCCGATGTCATCGGTGAAGAGGAACCGGATCAGGTCGTGTGCGTCCTTCAATGTCTTCATCCGTTCCTGGATGTGCGGTGCGATCCTCTTCAAGACTTCGCGATCCCACTCGGCGGGCACGAACGGGTCGAGCCGCCGGACGAGCTCATCCACGGAAAGTTTCCGGATCCACACGCCGTTGAAGTAGTCGAGTCTCTCCTTGTCCCACTTTCCGCCGGCGCTCTGGACCTGCTCGATCTTCCACACACGGACGAGGTCGTCCATCGAGAAGACCTCTTCCTCCGTGCCCGGCGACCACCCGATGAGCGCGAGATAGTTGATGAGCGCCTCGGGCAGGTAACCGTCGTCGCGGAACTGCGACACCGCGGTCGAGCCGTGACGCTTGCTGAGCCTTTTTCCATCCGGGCCGAGGACCGAAGGAAAATGCGCCATCGGTGGCGCGTCCCAGCCGAACGCGCGATAGAGGAGCAGGTGCTTCGGGACGGAGGCCACCCACTCTTCCCCGCGCATGATGTGCGTGATTCCCATGACGTGATCGTCGACCACGACGGCGAGGTGATACGTCGGGAAGCCGTCCGATTTCAGGATCACCTGATCCTCGATCGTGTTCGCCTGCCACTCGATGTGGCCGTGGACGAGGTCTTCGATCGAGAGCGCGCCTTCATCCGGCACCTTGAGCCGGACGACGTGCGGTTCGGTCTTCGCCCGCTCGGCGGCGTCGTCCGGCGGGATGTTCCGGCAATGCCGGTCGTATCGCGTGATCTCGTGACGGGCCTCCTGCTCCGCGCGTAGCGCCGCGAGCCGCTCCTTCGAGCAAAAGCAGAAGTACGCGGCGCCGTTGTCGATGAGCTCCTGGGCGTGTTTCTGGTAGAGCGGAAGGCGCTCCGATTGAACATACGGCGCGTGTGGGCCGCCTTCATGCGGGCCCTCGTTCCAGCTGATGCCTACCCAGTGCAGGCCGTCATAGATCGAATCGATGGCGCCGGCGACCAAGCGGTCCTGATCGGTGTCTTCGATCCGGAGAATCAGCACCCCATCGCGCTGCCGGGCGAAGAGGTAGTTGTACAGGATCGTGCGCACGCTGCCGATGTGGATGGCACCGGTGGGGGAAGGCGCGAAGCGCAGGCGCACGCTCAATACGAGGCCAGTTTAGGTCGGTATTCTGGTTATGTATGAGCACCGAGCTGCGCCGGGATCGGCGCGAGAAGCAGAAGCGCCAGCGTCAGCGCCAACAGCAGAAACGTCGGAGCTCGGGCGGGATCTCCAGCCAGATCATCGTCGGCGTATTCGTCCTGGGGGCGATCGCGTTGGCGATCCTTGGTGCCCGCGCGGCCGGTGTGTTCGAGCCGGCCGCGGCTGCGTTCGACCTCAACTCATCGGAGTTCCAGGTGCCTACCGGCACGGTCATCGGGACGCAGGAGCCGCTGCTTTCCGCGGAGCACATCCCGGTCGGGCAGAGAGCCACCTACAACACCGTGCCGCCAACGTCCGGCCAGCACTGGATTTCGTCATCGCCCGCAGCCCCGGCGCCGTGGGGCATCAAGGACTCGACGCTCGAGAACGAGATCACGACGCACAACCTCGAGCATGGTGGGGTCGTGATCGGGTACAACAACCTAACCCCGACTGAGGTCACGCAGCTGAAGAGCATCGTCCGCACGCTGATGAATGGCACGTACCGGAAGATGATCCTCGAACCGTACCCCGCGCTGACCGACTCAAAGATCGCCCTCACCTCGTGGGGCTGGCTGCTGAAGCTCTCGAACGTCGATCAGATCCAGATCGTGCAATTCACGCGCGCGCACTATTCGGACCCGAACTTCGCACCGGAGTGGAACGTCCAATAACCCTTTAAGTCTGTCACCCGCGTCTCAGCTCGTACCGAAGAGGCAGTACCTCCGTACCTCCCCTAACTCGCTTCTTAACGCGGGCGTCCGCGCGTGCGTTCATATGCCGGGAAGGTAGGGAGATGTTCCACCAATTCCTGCTCCATCTGCTCAAAGCGAAGCTCGATCTGATCGCCCTCGCGAAGATCCCGACGATCGCCGCTCTGATCGTCCTCGGGACGACGGGGTTCGTCGTAAGCGGGACGATCCAGGCCAAGGGCGACGACGATGGCGATCGGATCGTTCATCTGACGATCAAGCCGCTCGAGAGCAAGACATGCGTCGATGCGCTCATCGCTCAGACCGAGACGCTGCTCGAGCTCGACGCGCTCGCCGGCGATGGCCAGTCGCAGCTACGCCATCTTCGCGACCGCGCGAGCGAGAACGCCGACGACCAGCACAAGACTCTCGATCCGGCTGCGCTCCGCGCCCAGACCGACACGTCATCCGGTCGTATCCGCGACGAGCTCGCGGCCGCGCGCAAGAAAGTCATGGACGCGGCCGATCTGGGCAAGTGCCAGGACGGCAACGCCGACACCGGCGTCTCCCTCGATGTCATCGCGCTCCGCGCGACATACGACGGCATTCTCCGGGACTTCGACGCGAAGCTCGGCGCGATCCTCGATGAGGCGCAGCAAAAGTTCGACGCGCTCGTCGCGGCCGCGCCGACCGAGGTGATAACGCCAGATAACGAGAAGGACCACGACGGCGACAAGGAAGAAGAAGAAGATGACGACGACGACTAATCCGGTGCCGCAGGACCTGCGGACCGACGACACGATCCGGATGCAGCGCTGGCTGCGGACACCGGCTATCCCGTTCGCCAAGGCGTGGTGGCAACGTCAAGCCAAACAAACACGCACTGGACTCGCAGTCGCGGCGGTGTTCGCTCTCGCTGGCACGCTGAGCCTCTGCGCGAGCCTGAGCCGACCCGGCCAGGCAGACACCGCGAAGGGAACGGGCTCGGCGGCGTTGACCCAGGAAGCTTCCGCGCCTGATGCCGGGAAGATCTGGGCGGTCGCCAAGGCGTGGCAGGGCAGCGGCGCGAAAGAGACCGAGACGTTCACCGTGACGGGACACTGGCGCGTGGACTGGATCTTCAGCCCTTCGTCATCGACGGGGGTGTTTCAGGTCTACATCTACTCCGCCGACGGCCGGCAGCTCATGAACCTCGCGGCGAACAGCCAGAAGGGCGGTTCTGACACCAGCTTCTGGGCGGGACCGGGGACCTACTTCCTAAGGATCAACTCGAGCGGCGGAGACTGGAAGATCGGAGTCCAGGACCTGCACTAACCTCACGCCCTCTCAAGCTCGGCCGTCAGTCACCCCAGTACCGCTCCTCTTTCCAGGGGTCGCCGCGGTTGTGATATCCATTGCGCTCCCAAAACCCGGGCTTGTCCGTCGCGCTGAACTCGATCCCGCGCAACCACTTCGCACTCTTCCACGCGTAAAGACGCGGGACGACGAGTCGAGTGGGGTAGCCATGCTCCGCGGTGAGCGGCTCACCGTTCGCGCGCAGCGCGATGAGGCAGTCGTCGCGCATGCAGAACTCAATCGGAATGTTCGCCGTGAAGCCCTGCTCGCTGTGCGCGATCACGAACTTCGCCTCGGGCAAGGGCTTCGCAAGCTCGATGATCTTCGCGAAAGGAATCCCCTCCCACCGCTGATCGAGCCGTGACCACGTCGTGACGCAGTGCATGTCCGCGGTGACGGTGGTCTCGTCCAGGTCCTGGAACTGTTTCCAATCGAGCTTGATCTCGTTCTGGACCTTGCCGAAGACGCGAAAGTCCCAGCGCTGAGGGTCGAATCGGGGAACCGAGCCGTAATGCAAAACCGGCCATTTCTCCGTGAGGTACTGGCCCGGCGGCACCCGCGCTGCGACCTCCGCCGGCAACTCGCTCTTCTTCGTGAAGAATTTCATCAACCGAGTCCCGCGGCGCGCCGCAGCATCTTGAATGTGTAGATGCCGGTGTCGTGCCCATCCGCCCATTCGGGCGTAAGGCCGTAACGGCCCACCGCGTATACCTCCTTCAGGGTCGTCTGCTGCTCACTGAACTTCGTGTCGGTGTTCACGTTACCCGCGAAGGTCCCCTCACCGGAGCAGTACGCGCAGGGACAGGCACGACGGAGCCCCTCCCACTCGTACTCGGTCAGCTGACCGTCGTCCCACGTCATGCGGAACACCCTCTTGTCGGCGACTATTTCCCAGTCGGTGGGTCGGTGGAAGACATCGGCCACTCCGTCGATGATACGAACGTGACGGCCACGATGGACGACTTCCGCAAGATCGAGATGCGCGTGGGACGGATCGTCGCCGTCGACGACTTCCCCGAGGCGCGGAACCCCTCGTACAAGCTCATGATCGATTTCGGCTCGCATGGCACCCGTAAGTCTTCAGCCGCGGTGCGACAGTGGTATGACAAGCGCGCCCTCCTCGGCCGCCTCGTCGTATGCGTCACGAACTTCCCCCCGCGCCGAATCGCGACATTCGACTCCGAAGTCCTGACTCTGGGAGCAATTCAGGCCGATGGCCGGGTCGTGCTCTTGGAGCCAGACCGCGACGCAGAGCTAGGAAGCCCGATCGGCTAGTCGCGGTGGCGCCTTGGGCATGACGTTGAGAAGCGTCGGGGTCTTCTGAGCGAGCGGCCCCTGGCCGGCGGTCCATCGCGATCCCACGAGGGGCCGAGCGAAGAAGACCCCGGCGCTGCTCACACCCGTAGCCACGACCAGGCGCCGACGACTAGCTGGAGAGGGCGATCACCACTCGAAGAAGACGAGCCGGTCGAACGGCCAGAAGCGCAGGATCACTTTGCCGATGATGTTGCCCACTGGCACCGGGCCGAACGTTCGTGAATCCGACGAGAAAGTGCGGTTGTCGCCCATCACGAAGATCTGGCCCTCGGGTACCGTGAACGGATAGACGATCTGCGGGGCCTGGGACTGCGTCGCGCCGTGCGCCTGTGGGAAATCGACCTGTGTCCCGTTGACGAAGACGTTCCCGTTCCGAAGATCGACAGTCTCGCCACCTACGGCGATGACGCGCTTCACGTACGGGATCGTCGCGTCGGGAATCGGCGGGTTGAAGACGATGATGTCGCCGCGCTGCGGGACTCCGAATCGGTAGTCGAGCTTACTGACCAGCACGCGATCGTTCTGCAGGAGCGTCGGCACCATCGAGTTCTGACGGACTTCGGTGACCTGGACGACGAACAGGTTGAGAACGACGGAGATGACGACCGCGAGAGCAAGCGCCTGAACGATCTCGAGGATGGCGCGCCACGAGAACGGCGGTTCGCCGGCAGTTTCGTACTCAGGAGGAGTCACCGTCTGGGGAGCTGCCACTCCAAACCAGTGTAGGGATGAACGCGGTTCCTGCTAGGCGAACGCTGGGATCAGTCGCTCGCGCGAACGCTCGACCATCTCCGCAGCGCGCTCCTTCGGAAACGCGCAGAGGTACTGCTCGAGCCCGGCGCCGGCATAAGCGTGGATCTTTTCGACGAGCGGCTTGCCGTCGGCCTCGAGGGTGCTCGCGCACCAGTGCGAGCGCTGGAGCGGCACCTCTCGCTTTGCCATTCCCTCCGCCGCCTCGAGCTCCCGGAAAGAAGCCGCCATCTCGTCAGGAGTCAGGTCGGCTCCGCCGGCGCCGTGCTTGCCGAGGTCGAATCCGTCCGCATACCGGGCGGCGAGGCGCATGACCCGAGGCCCCGCTCCGCCGATCCAGATGGGTGGACGCGGCCGCTGGGTCGGCTTGGGAGCGCAGACCGCGTCGTCGATGCGGTAGTGCTTGCCGTGGAAGGTCGCGCGATCGTCCTTCCAGAGCCGTTGCGTGATCTCGATGCCCTCCCGGAGCTGATCCACGCGATCGCCGGGCGACGGGAAGTCGTACCCGTAGGCTCGGTACTCATCCTCTTTCCAACCGGCCCCGATCCCGAACTCGAGCCGGCCACCGGAGATGTGGTCGACGCTCGCCGCCATCTTCGCCTGCAGCGCGGGATTCCGGTACTGCACCGCGGCGACAAGGACGCCGAGTCGGATCTTCGTGGTGTCCCGCGCGAGAGCGGCGAGCAGTGTCCAGGCCTCGAGGCAGTTGCGGTCCGGCGTTCCACCGGGACCACCGAAGAAGTGGTCGCTCACCCAGAACGACGTGAAGCCGGAATTCTCGGCGCCCTGCGCGAGGTCGCAGATCTCCGCGTACGACCACCCCGCCGCGGGCGACACGATCACTCCGAGCTTCACGCCCCGATGCTAGGGGCCAGGGCGGAGGCGCGGTTCGGTAGGGTGACGCGGTGATGACCGACTCGCTCTGGCGCCATGCCGACTTCCGCAAGCTCTGGATCGGTCAGACGATCTCGGAGCTCGGCTCGGTGGTGACGCGCACGGCGATCGGGTTCGTCGCGATCCTCGTGCTCGGGGCCGGCCCGGCTGAGCTTGGCATCCTGACCGCGGCCGCATCGGTGGGGACGCTTCTCGTCGGGCTCGTCGCCGGCGTCCAGACGGATCGAATGCGGCGTCGGCCGATACTCATCGTCGCCGATCTCGTCCGCGCGGCTCTGCTTCTCGCGATCCCACTCGCGTATGTCGCCGGCTGGCTGCGGGTCGAGCTCCTCTACGTCGTCGTGTTCCTTGCGGCGATGCTCGGAGCCTTCTTCGACGTGGCATATCGCTCGTACCTGCCGTCGCTCGTCGGACGCGACCGGATCGTCGAGGGAAACGCGAAGCTCGGCATGTCGGGTGCGCTCGCCGAGGTCGTCGCGCCGGCGCTCGCAGGCGCGATCGTGCAGCTCGTCTCGGCGGTCGCGGCGATCCTCGTGGACGCCGCGTCGTTCCTCGTTTCTGCCATCTCGATCCTTCTCATCCGAAAGCCGGAGCCGCCGCCCGTCCCGCGCGGCGAGCGCTCCGCGTGGAGCGAGGTCAGCGAGGGATTGACCACCGTCTTTCGGGACGGCCGCCTTCGCGCGACAACAGGCTTCGAGGTGACGCGTTACTTCTTCGGGTCGTTCATCGGCGTTCTCTACGTGCTCTACGGACTCAACGATCTCGGCTTGAGCCCCTTTATCGTCGGCGTCGCGATCTCACTCGGCGGGGTCGGAGCGTTCATCGGCGCCGCGCTCGTCGGCCCGACGGTCCGACGATTCGGAATCGGCCCAACGATCGTCCGAGTAGGGATCGCAGGCGGCATCCTCGTCTTCCTGTTGCCGCTCGCGAAGGGTCAACCGCCGGTAATCGCGGCCTCGTTCCTGTTCATCGGCCAGCTTCTTGGAGACACGCTCGGCATGATCGAGGACGTCGCGATCATCAGCCTGCGGCAACAGGTAACGCGTGACGAATTGCTCGGTCGGGTGAACGCGACGGTGCACGTGCTGGTCGACGGCGTGGCACCACTCGGCGCGCTTGTCGGCGCCGCGCTTGCGGTCGCGTTCGGAAACCGTGACACCCTGCTCGTCGCGGCCGTCGGGGTTTTGTTCGCGCGTGCATGGCTCGTGTTCTCGCCGCTCGGGTCGCTGCGCGAAGCCGACCTTACTGGCTCGGGGTCTCCCAGTCGTTCGGGATGACGTGCACCCACGTCTGGCCTTGGTCGAGAAGGATCCTCTCGCCCGAAGCGTTCTTAAAAATGAACGGGTCGGTGTTATTCGCGCGGCTCCACGTGGCCTCCTGACGGAGGCCATCCCGGAAGATCGTCGCACTGCCCGTCCCCGTAAGGCGCATGTCGTGCGCGTGCGCGCCGGCCGCGTCGACGATCTCCGGCACCTCCCAGATCTCGGTGTGGATGATCGCGACGTTGGCGGCCGCGATTGGCTGGTTATTCACCGCATCGACGTCGCGGACGGCCTTCCCGGCATTGTTCTGAAAACGCGCGTATGTCCGCGTCTGGGGGTCGTACTGGTATTTCACAAGCGAGATGTCCTCGCGGTACGGGATCGTGAGCTCCGTCGCGGCGGTCGCACCGGCCATGCCCGCGATCGTCGGCGCGTGATCAATCGCGGCGAGGAAACCCCAGGAGGGGATCTGCTGAGGGGTGTCGGCGCCATGTGCCGCGATCGCCTGCCGCATTGCGGCGGCGCTCGTGAACATGTTGTAGGGACCCGGGCGGAAGGTCACGCGGTAATAGCCGCTGGTGTAGTCCGCCGAGAGGTCGACGTAGTTGCCGTTCGCGGCATCGCCTTGGATAAGCGGCATCTCGTAGGCCGACGTGCCCGAGTACACGAGCGCACCGCGGACCATCGGCGTGAGCGATCGGTCCGCGAGCCGCGCGCTGCGGATGTTCCCGATCGTCTGGGGATCCTGCGAGTGGAAGACCACAGCCAGGCGGGTTGCGAAGCCCTCGACGAGGATCTCGAACACCATGTCGGCCTGCGTGATCCCGTAGTGCGGCCGGGCGAGGGGAACGTTGTCGATCTTGACGAGGAGCGCTCGCTTGTCGACGGCGCCGAGCTTCAGCGGCTTCCCGCTCAGCGGCCAGCAGTCCCGGCAGGGAGCGTCCGGGGCGAGGGTCGGCTCGACGGTCGGCGCCGCGGAGCTGGTCTGCGCCGGAGCCGAAGCGCCCGGACTCGCAGCGGGTGAGCTGCAGGCGGCGAGCAGGACCAGGACGGCCATGAGGGCGAACGAGTGCGCGTGCGGTGCGCCCTTCCTCATCTAGTCCGACTGTAGCCGCCGATGCGTCCCGTTTCTAGATGCGAGGGCATGGTCGCTTCTTCCGCCGCGGGCGTAGGCTCGCGAGACAAAGGGGAGGTGCACTCGTGGCCTCATCGAACAAGGAGACCCTGCGCAAGGTCCAGGAGGCGTGGAACCAGAACCGTCTCGACGATCTCGATCAGTACTTCGCGCCTGACTTCAAGGCAAACTCGAACATGGGGACCGCGGGGCCGGGGCTCGCCGGCGCGAAGGCGTCGCACCGGATGAACAGCCAGGCCTTCTCCGAGCGGAAGGTCGAGATCATTGACATCATCGAGGAGGGCGACAAGGTCGTCCTACGGAATCGTGCGACTGGAAAGCACACCGGCGAGTCGTGGAGGGGCGCCCCGTCCGATGGGCAGGCCTATGACATCGAGTCGTGGTCGATCTACCGCTTCCGCGATGGAAAGATCGTCGAGCATTGGGGACTCAATGACGGGATGAGCCTGATCATGCAGCTCGGGGGACAGCTGCCTGAGCGACCCGTAGCCGCCGCCGCGTCGCGCTAGCGAGCCACTCGCTCTCTGGTCGGAGCGAGATAGGCCGACGCCTGCATGGTGAAGAGCTCCGCGTAGCGGCCGCCGAGCTGCATCAGCTCGTCGTGCGTCCCGCTCTCGACGACGCGGCCCTCGTGGAGGACATAGATGCGGTCCGCCGAGCGAACGCTCGAGAAACGGTGCGAGATGAGCAGCACCGACCGGCCGCTGAAGAGGTCGCGCATCCGCGTGAAGAGGTCGTGCTCCGCGCGCGCGTCGAGCGCCGCGGTCGGCTCGTCCAGGATGACGAGCGGCGCGTCGCGAAAGAACGCGCGCGCGAGCGCGATGCGCTGCCATTGACCGATCGAAACATCTTTTCCGCCCATGAAATACGGGCCGAGGATCGTGTCGTAGCCGTCGGGCCAGGCATTCACAAATGAATCGGCGCCGGCGCGCTCCGCGGAGCGGACGATCGCATCGAGGTCGTCGAGCTGCTCCACGCGGCCGAGTCCGATGTTCTCGCGCACGGTGAGCATGAACCGCGCGAAGTCCTGGAAGAGCACGGCGACGCGCTCGTAGATCCAGCTCTGGTCGTGCGCGGTCACGTCGGCGCCGTCCCACAGCATCCGTCCGGAGTCCGGCCGATAGAGGCCGGAGAGGACCTTGGCGAGCGTGGTCTTGCCGGATCCGTTCTCGCCCACGAGGGCGATGACCTCGCCCGCACGGATCTCGAGAGAGACCTCGTCCAGCGCGAGGCGTGAGGGCAGAGCCGGGCCGCCGTCCTTCGAGGCCGACGGCGGATAGCGAAAGGAAACGTGGTCGAGCTCGATGCGCTCGAACGGCGCGGCGCGCTCCGCGGGCGCCGGCCCGCGGGCCGGGGCGAGTCCGCTGAACTCTTCCCAGTCCTCGAGGAAGAGGCTCGCTTCGTAGAGCTGCGTCATGTTATTGACGACGCTCGAGAGCTGCCCTGAGAGCTGCTGACTCGCGGCGACCGCGGCGCCTGCCTCGGCGACGCCAATGCGGTGCTCGATCACGAGATAGGCGAGGGCTCCGTAGGTGAGCGCGGTCACCAGCGATGACGCGCCGGTGCTCAGGATCTGGTAGCGGGCTCGCTTGCGGAGGTTCTTGGCGAGCTCGCTGAGGCGGTCGTTCGACAGGCGCTCGTAGAGAGCGCGCATGTACGGAGCCAGCGCGAACGCTCGCAGCTCCTTCGCGTACTCGCGGCTGGTGAAAAGTCCGAAGATGTAGTTCCGCATCCGCTCGTTCGGGGTCATCGATCGCCAGAAGTGATACGTCTGCCGGCTGGTCGCCGCGCTCGCGAGCCACATCGGCACGAATCCAACGACCGCGAGCACGAGCAGGATCGGCTGCAGGATGTAGAGAGCCGCGGCGACGCCGATGATGAGGAACAGGCTGCGCGCGAGTCCGATCGCGGATCCGGTGACTCCCATCATCCGCCCCATCGCGTTCATCGCGCGACGCAGAAGGTCTTGGAATTCGGGCGTCTCGAAGCGCTTCAGGTCGATCGCGATGATCCGATCGAGCAGGACCGAGTTGGTGTGACGCTCGACGATCGCCGAAAGCATCGACTGCTGCTGACCCTGGATGAGGCCAGTCGCGCTCGAGATGACGCTCAGTCCGATCATCTCGGCGAGAAGCGTCGTGACTCGACTGAGATCGCCGCCACTACCGGTCGCGAGAACGGCCGCGATGAGATCTCTCGTGATGACGAGCTGCGCCCCCGTGGTGACCGCGGTCACGGCCTGCGGCGCGAGGCTCGCGAGAAAGCGTCCGGGCGCCGCCTCCCACACGAGGCGGAACGACGAACCGAGGACGCGCGGGATCCGACGGAGCCGGCGCCGCTCCGGCGGAGGCTCGACCCGATCGCCGCGTCCCCAGAAGATCACGATTTCAGCGTATCGCTGGTGTTTTCCCTCTAGTGCGCGCGATACGAGACGAGTTGGCTGATGCCCTGATATCCGAGCGCTCGGAGCACCTCGTGCTTCGGTGTCGGACCTCCATGAGCGGCGGCCGCTTCTTCTCGCAACGCCGAAGCGAGAGCCCCCGCAAGCTTCGCACCGCGTGCTGCCCGCGCGTCCAGCCGCGGGATGAACAGCTCGAGGTCGGCCCATCGGCCCCGCACGACGTGCGCGATCGCCCAATGCAGCTCAATGAGATCCCAGATCGACTGGCGATCGAAGATCGGCGTCTCGCGTGCGTATGCGCGATGGGCTTCGTCCTCGGCCAACTCGCCCGATGACATCGCGCGTGGAACGAGAAGCGTCGCAGCGCGAATCGCGGAGGATTCAGGGACCATCCGCAACAGCAGAGCGTCGAGATCTTCGGACGCGCTTCTTCCTTCCAGAACGTCAGCTGTCGCGCCGTCCCCGACACCGCTCGCGCCGATGATGCAGAAGCTGTCGTCTGGATACTCCCGCACGAGAGAGCGCAGGGCGTTGGCCTGCTCGATAACCGCAGGCCAATCCCCGCTGCCGAGAACGACCCGCGCTTTCGTGCCCATGGCGTGCTGGCGCGTGTGCGGACTCAAGGTCTTGCTGATCTCGAGCAGCCGGTCGGCGTCCGCGCCGGCGCGGACGAGATCTCCCGCGTAGAAGTAGGCATTCGAGCGCCACATGAGAGCCTCAGGAAGATTGAAGCCCGCGCCGGTCGCCGCCAAATTGAAGGCAAGGCCAAGGGCGCCAAGCGCCTGATTCAGATCTTCAGTAACGGTGAAGTGCACGAGCGCGAGGCGCCATAAGGCGTCCGCCCTCGTCGAGAAGTCCGCGCCGCTTTCGAGAAGCCGAGAGATCTCCGGCAGCGCTTCGCCGTTGTTCATGAAGACACTCCGCTGCACCAGGAGGCGGAGGAGGCTGGGTTGATCAGAGCGCTGTCGCGCGTTCGTGATGCCCTCGTCGATCAGGCCCGCGATTTCTTCGTACGTGCGATTGTGCTGGAAATAACCCCAGTTGAAGACGGGCAGATCCAGGGTGTCGGCGTAGAGGCTCACCGGCGGCGACGTTCCGGCCTCTCGGTAGAAGTTGATCGCGCGCAATCGATGCTCCGTCGCCTCGTCGCCCTTCGCGTTTCTCGCACAGGCGAGACCGAAGGCCTCCTCCACCCGCGCCGCCTCGAGTGGGCCTGCCGCGAGCCTGAGCGCGCGGCCCAAGACCTCGCTCGCTCGATCGAACGCGAGACGATTCGCGAGATTGACCCCAGCGGCTATGTTGGCGCGCACCCCGTCCGACCGCATGGACTCGCGTTCCGGGTCGCCTTCCCACACCCACGCGGCGTCGTCCGAACCGAGCGCCTGCCACCAGTGGTGGGCCAGAGTCTCGACGTCGTCGGCGCGGAGACCTTCGCGCGCGTATTGAGCGTGCAGTCGGAGACGAGAGCCGACCGGCAGACGCCCGTACGCGATGTCGTGCACCAGCGCGTGATGGAAGCGGAAGCGGCCGTCAACAGGTCGGACATATCGGAGGTGGGCGAGGCGGCCGAGGGTTCCGGCGACCTCTGACGGATCACGCTGCGCAAGAAGAGCAGCCCCCTGGACGTCGAAGGTCTCGCCGATCACGGACGAGCTCTGCAGAAGCTCCCGCTCGGCCGGGGCGAGCTCATCGAGGCGAGCGCTGATCGCCGCCTGCACCGTGACCGGGAGGCCGGTGCCGGCGCGCCCGCGAGCGCGCGCCAGCTCGACGATGAAGAGTGGATGCCCCTCGGCGCGGTCGATGTCGATATCGCGGGCGCCGGCCGCTCGGGCAAGCGCGTTCGCGGATACCGCATCGAGCGGCTGCACCTCCAGGATCATGCGGTCGTCCGCGGGATGCAGCAGCGGCATTCCCGGGAACTCCGGTCGCGCGGTCGCAACGACCATCAGCGGGACTGCGGACGATAGGGTTAGACGATCCACGAGCCGGATGAGGTCGCTCTCGGCCCACTGGACATCCTCGAGGCAGATGACAACAGGCTGCGCGCTCGATAGTTCCTTGAGGTATTCCTGCCACGCGCTTGAGATCTCCATACGTCGGTCCAAACTCGGAAGGGCGAGAAGCCGTGGATCCGATCGCAGTCCGGCGCTGTGCGCGACCGCGCTCGGGATGCGGTCGGGGTCAGCGTTCGCAAGGAGCTGGCGAAGCGGCGATGACCCAACTTCTGTCCCGGGCCGGCAGCGCGCTTCGAGAACTGTCGCGCGGCCTGCAACGGCCCGGGCGAAGTCCTCGACGATCCTTGTCTTGCCGATCCCCGGAGGACCGATAAGGAGCGCCAGCGACGCGTGGCCAGCGGCGACGCGCTCGAAGACCGACTGGAGCTTCCCGAGCTCGGACTCTCGCCCGACCAGGGGCAATTGGCCTTCCGGACCCTGGGTCACGCTCTTCAAGCGCCACGCGGGCACGAGGCCAAGCCCCTTGAGCTCGTGCGGTCCGAGGTCCTCGAAGTCCGCGGCTCGGTTCGAGGCGAAGTACGTTGTCGGCCCAACGAGGATCTCGTTGGGATCGGCCTGCGCCATCAACCGCGCGGCGATATTCACGCATGCACCGACCGCCATCCTCTGGCGCTCTCCGACCGCGTCGAGATCGACGAGGGCTTCGCCCGTTTCGATGCCGACGCGGATACTGATCGGATTGGGCGACGTGGCTGCCCATCGCACACTGGACTCCGCGACGCGCAGCGCCCGGATCACATCGTCGGAATGCGCCGCTGGAGCTCCGAACAGGATGAAGACCTCATCACCGATGTACTTCTCGATCGTCCCGCCGGCCTCGGTTGCGATCGCGCTGATCTCGCGGAAGCTATCGGAGAGGACTCGCTGCATTCGCTCGGGGCCAAGCCGTTGGCCCATACCCGTCGATCCAACGAGGTCGATGAAGACACACGAAACCAGGCGACGCTCGGACCGCCGTTCCATTTCTTCCCGCTCCCCGGCGGAAATCCTACGCGTCTAGGTCTTTGGTGGTGGCGGGATGCGCTTGCCCTGGACGTCCACGCGCGCTCCGCGTGGGTGTTGGACGATCCGAAGGACGACGGTCGTGCATGCCGTGCATCGAAGGACGATGCCCGGCGCTTGCACGAAGGCGAGCAGCTCGCCTATGTAATCGGTGTTTCCGCAGCTCGCACATTCCGCGAGCACCGTGGTCATGTCGTCCCCGTAGATCTCCGAGAGAGCTCCGGCAACGGCGTTGCCGTCGAGGACGAGCTCGTCGATGGGCTCGGTCATGCGCCGCTCGGCCCGAAGCGCTCGGTCCGGATACGGTCGGCGGGCAGCCCGACCCGTTCGAGCCCGTCCGCGGCCACCTCGACGAGTGCCGTCGGCCCGCAGATGAACGCGAGCGCGTTCCGGCCGAGAGGCTCGCTCACGTCTTTGAGCATGGCATCGTCGATCCGGCGCGCGTAGCCCTTCCAACCGGAGGGCTGGCTTCGCGTCAGCGCGTACGAGACGGTGAGACCGTTCCTTTGCGCAAGCATCTCCAGCTCCGGGCCGTAGATGATCTGCTCGTACGTGCGCGCGCTGTACAGGAGACGGGCCGGCTCCTTCACGCGCGCAGCCGCGCGGTGCCGGAGCATCGCCATGAGCGGCACCACTCCCGATCCACCGGCGACGAGAAGGAGCGGGCCTCCGATCGAGCTATCCCAGACGAAGTACCCGCCGATCGGCCCGCGTACCTCGAAGCGGTCGCCGACCCTGAGGGTGTCGTCCAGGAATGGCGACACTTCGCCGTCGGCTATTCGCTCGACGGTCAGGTCGATCTCTCCCGCGCGCTCGGGCTCCGACGCGACCGAGTAGCTCCGCTGAGCGGAGTACCCGTCCTCCGCGGTCAGCCGAACGTCGTAATGCTGCCCGGGGCGATGCGGCGTCCAGTCCGGGAGGGTGAGCGTGAGCGTCTTCACCTCGGTTGTCTCGGTCCGGACCGCTTTGACCGTCGCGATCTGCCACTCGAGCGGACGTTTCACCCTAGTCGCCTGTATACCGCTCTTCTTTCCACGGGTCGCCGTGGTTGTTGTACCCGAGCGATTCCCAGAACCCGGGCTCGTCGCGCTCCATCACGCGAAGGCCACGGACCCATTTCGCGCTCTTCCAGAAATACAGATGCGGGACCACAAGGCGCGCCGGCCCGCCATGCTCCGGTGCGAGCGCTTTGCCGTCGTACTCGTACGCGACGAAGGACTGTCCGTTGATGAGATCCGGAAGCGGAACGTTCGTCGTGTACCCCCCGTCGGAGAACGCGGTCACGAACGCGGCGCGCCGGTCCAGCTCCACCTGCTCGAGGAGGATGTCGACGCTCACACCTCGCCAGCGCGTGTCGAGCTTCGTCCACTTCGTCACGCAGGAGATGTCCTTGACGAAGTCCTGCGCCGGAAGCTTCAGGAAGTCGGCCCAGTCCCACGACGCCGGCGCCTTCACGAGGCCTTCGATCTTGAACGACCACGATTGGAGCGCGGTGCGCGGGGTCGGACCCGCGGAGAGGACAGGGAAGTCCTTGACCAGGTGCTGGCCGGGCGGGACCCGAGCGGCCTGGGCCGATCCGGCAGGCTCGCGGCGCCCGACGAAACCCCGGGTGACGAATCGGTCCGGCACGGAACGGAAGCCTAGTGCGCGCATGTGCATCATGTGCTCGATGCCAGTTCGGCGGACCGCCAAGCATCCACCTGCGAGCCGCCTCGCCGCGATGACTCGGCGCCTCCTGGACCAATCGAAGCTCTGCGCCATCGCGACCGTGTCGCCCGGCGCACGTGCCTACGTCAACACCGCGTACTTCGCATGGGGACCGGCGTTCGAGATCGTTTGGCTATCCGCACCCGCGGCGCAGCACTCGCGAAACATCCGCGCCAATCCGTCCGCGGCCGTCGCTGTGTACCGCTCGACCCAGACCTGGGGCGCCAGCGACCACGGGATCCAGCTCTTTGGGACGGCACGCGAGCTTCGTGGCCAGGCCGCGCGCAGCGCCGAGCAGCTCTACGCCGCGCGCTTCAAGGCCTATGACGCCGACCTCGACGCGTACCGGTTCTATCGTCTCCGGCCGCGCCGAATAAAGCTGTTCGATGAGCACTCTCTCGGCGGGGCCACGTTTGTTACCGTCACGGTGGGGGCAGGCGGGCGATTGCGCTGGGTGAAGACCGAGAGCTACGTGTAAAGCCCGGGCGCGACGTGAGCGTTGTCCGAGCGATCGGCCCCTGACGACCCGTCCACGGCGATCCCCGCGGGCCGCGCCCGAGAGGAGAGGGAAGTGACGACGGCGATCCAAACCAATGGACTCACGAAGGACTACGGATCGGGCCACGGGATCTTCGATCTTGACCTCACGGTCAACCAGGGCGAGGTCTTCGGTTATCTGGGCCCGAACGGCGCGGGGAAAACGACGACGATCAAGCTCCTGATGGGCCTCATCCATGCGACCAAGGGTTCGGCGACGATCCTTGGGCTCGATGCCGATCGCGACGCGGTGGCTCTGAAACACAAGATCGGGTATGTCCCCGGCGAGCTGCCGCAGTTCGGCGGCTGGCGGGGCTCCGAAATAGTTGCCTACATCGCGGGCCTTCGCGGCGACATGACCGACAGTGAGGTCGAGGCTGTCGCGAAACGTCTCGATCTCGATCTCGGCCGCAAGTACCGGGAGTACTCGCACGGCAATAAGCAGAAGCTGGCGCTCCTCCTCGCGTTCGCGCCACAGCCCTTACTGCTCATCCTCGACGAGCCGACGAGCGGGCTCGACCCGCTACACCAGCAGGAGTTCTATGGGCTGGTTCGCGACGCTCGCGGTCGCGGCGCGACCATTTTCATCTCCTCGCACGTCCTCTCCGAGGTCGAGCACGTCTGCGATCGCGTCGGCATCGTCCGCGAGGGGCACCTTGCGATCGTCGGGCAGCTGGATGAGCTCGCCGGGATGCGAGCGCACCGCATCGAGATCGTGTTCGCCGGGCCCCCACCGCTCGAGCGAATCCGCGCGATCCCTGGGTTCGAACAGGTCGCCGTCGAAGATCACCGCGTCAGCGGGATGTTCCGGGGTGAATTCGAGCCTCTGCTCGCGGCGCTCGCGAGCTCGCGGGTCACCAAATTTGAGAGCCGCGAGCCGTCGCTCGAGGAGATCTTCCTCGGGTTCTACAAGTGACCCTATACCGGCTCGCGCTTCGGTCGCACCGTACCGGTCTCCTCATGACCGCGCTGGTCGTAGCGGCCGGCGGCTTACTCAACGCCGTCGGGTTCGCGCAGATCGCGGGCGACAACCCCGCGGCCAGAGCCGTCTTCGCGCAGCAGATGGAGCTTCTCGCGCGACAACTCACGTACCTGCTTCCGGCTCCGGCTCAGCTCGACACGATGGCGGGATACCTGACCTGGCGCTGGTTCGGCTCGGCCGTCCTCATCTATGCGTTCTGGGCGCTGCTCGCCGGGACCGGCGCCGGCCGCGGCGACGAGGAGCGCGGCCTCGTCGAGCTCTGGCTCTCGACCGGCGCCTCCCGGCTGCGGCTGATCGCGGCGCGCGCCACCGGCTTTGCCATCGTGGCCGCGGTCTCGATCGCCGTCATGTTGGCGGTGACCGACGTCGGCGCGGCCATCGGACAGGAGCCCTTGCCTCTCGGGCCACTTGCCCTCGAGGGTCTCATCATGTGGCTCCTCACGCTTTTCGTGTTCGCGTTCGCGCTGGTCGTGGCGCAGCTTGTCACGACGAGGCGAAGCGCGACCGGCATCGGCGGGATCATCGCGCTCGCGCTCTTCATGGTGAACGCCGCCGCCCGTTCGGGCGTCGACATCGGGGCGCTCCGCTGGGTGTCGCCTTTCTATCTCTTCGAGCGAAGCACCCCGCTCCTTCGTGGCGGCTCGCTTGACGTCCCGGCCACCGCCGCGCTGGCTATCGGCTCGCTCGTGCTAGTCGTGATCGCCGTGGCGACGTTCGTTCGTCGGGACATCGGCGGCCCGCTCTTCCGTGTGGCGCCCGGAAAGACGCGGGTGGAGTGGCGGCCGGCCGGCGATCCGCTTCTTCGGACGCCGGTCCTGGCGATCGTGGATCAGCAGCGCGTGTGGACCGTCGCGTGGGCTCTCGGTTTGGCGGTGCTCGCGGGATTCCTGACCTCGATCACCAAGGTCATGGTCGATGCTCTCGGCAATTCGGATATTCCGCTGCTGCGGGCGTATTTCGAGCGCGCCGGCATCAATGCGTACGCCGACTTCGTCGGCGTGATCTGGTTCTCGACGCTCCTGTTGCTCGTCTCGCTCTTCGTCGTCGTCCAGGTGAATGGCTGGGCCGCCGATGACGCCGAGGGCCGGCTCGAGATGATCCTGAGCGCGCCGGTGTCGCGCGGGCGCGTCGTGGTCGAACGGATCGCGGCGGTCGTCGTCGCCTGCGCCGTCGTCGTAGCCGTCAGCTCGCTCGCGGTGTACCTGACGGCGACGTCGACGGGGATTGGTCTCCCCGGCAGTCGCTTCGTCTTCGCGTCCGCGGCTGTGCTGCCGGTCGCCTACGCCTTCGCGGGCATCGGTCACGCGCTCGTGGGATGGCGTCCGCGCGTCGCGGTCGCGGCTCTCGGCACGCTTGCGGTGGTGGGGTACTTCGCGCAACAGTTCGGCCCGCTCTTCCAGTGGCCCGACTGGGTCAACAACATCTCGCTGTACGCGTTGTACGGAACGCCCATGTCAAAGGACGACTGGACGGGTCTTGGGACCCTCATCGCGATCGGGACAGTCGGCACCGCCATCGCGCTGTTCGCGATGCGACGCCGGGATGTGGGACGCTAGTCCCGATGCGCCGGATCGGACACCGAGGAGCGAAGGGGCACGCGCCGGACAACACCATGGAGTCGTTCGAGAAGGCACATGCGCTCGGATGTGACGAGGTCGAGACGGACGTCTGGCTCGCCGACGATGGCCGTCTTCTCATCTCGCATGACCGGCCGAAGCCGGACCACAAGCTCACGCTTGAGCAAGTCCTCGACTACTGCCGCGGAAAGCTGGGCGTCAACGTGGAGCTCAAATGCGAGATGAGCGAGAAGGGCGCGCAGCAGACCGGCGCTCAGGTGGGAAAGCTCCTTGCCGAACGCAAGGACCCCGACGTTTACGTGTCGAGCTTCTGGTGGGCCGCACTCGAAGGATGCCGTGTCGCCGGGCCATCCGTTCGTCGCGCGTTCATCTTCGCGGACTCGCCGGATCGATCGTCGCTGATGGAGAGCGCTCGCGGGATGCGTCTCTGGGCGCTGCATCCGAATCGGACGTACGTGACACCCGAGATGGTGAAGGCGGCGCACGCCGCCGGTGTGAAAGTGAATGTGTGGACGGTGAACGAGCCCCGCGAGATCGCGCTCTTCGGCGAGTGGGGCGTCGACGGGATCATGTCCGATTTCCCGGAGCGGATCCCGAAGGGCTAACACCCAGGGCCCAGCCTCGCGATCCGATCAGCCGACCTAGGTCCCGACGAAACGTGGCGCCTCGTCCAATGGTGCTTTGAAAACGGCGCGGATGAATTTAGCGTCGTCTGTCTGGCGGCAGCATCGCGGGACGCACCGTTCTGCGCTGCGAGCCAGAGAACGCTCGAGCCTTTTTCACTTCCGCGTGCGGTCCGTCCCCATCTGACGAGGCGGGTATCCGTACCCGACACCCGTGAAACTCCCCTTTGGCGCCTGAACTCGCACGCCTTGACCTTGCTGGAGACCCTCCTACCGGACGGCCTGTTTACAAACCGGCAAGGCAACGATGATGGTTGGATCGAGGACCCGACCTTTTACAGAGACCGCGAGTTACTGCTGGGCGTCATTACTCACGAGAAGGTTGCGACGCTGCGAGCGACTGAACCGGAACTCCGGCGCCTTCGTGAGTTGAGCCTTCTGCCCTAGAAAGGGTCCAGGTTCACTTTCGCGCTGGTTCGTCCCATCCTCGAGCCCGTTCGACGGCGCGTTTCCAATTGCCGTAGAGCGCGTCGCGTTCCTCCGCTGACATCCGCGGCTCGTAGCGCGCGGCGACGGCGCGTCGCCGCCGGAGGTCGTCGGGCGATTTCCATACGCCTGTGGCGAGTCCGGCGAGGAAGGCGGCACCGAGCGCGGTGGTCTCTTGTATCGCCGCGACCTCGACAGGTATGCCGGTGACGTCGGCCTGGAACTGCATGAGAAAGCCGTTTGCCGTGCCGCCGCCGTCGACCCGGAGGACCTCGATCGACTGGCCTGCGGCGCGCATCGCTTCGAGGAGGTCGCGCGTCTGATACGCGATGCTCTCGAGCGTCGCGCGAACGAGATGCGCGCGGGTCGTGCCGCGCTCGATCCCGATCAGAAGGCCGCGCGCGTACATGTCCCAGTGCGGTGCGCCCAGACCCGTGAACGCGGGCACGAGATACACGTTGTCGTTGCCCGAGAGGCTGGCCGCGAGGGCCTCGGTCTCGGCGGCTGTCTGGATGATGCCGATGCCGTCGCGCAGCCACTGCACCGCCGCACCGGTGATGAACGCGCTTCCCTCGAGCGCGTAGCGGATCCCGCCGCCCGTGTCCCAGGCGACCGTCGTGAGAAGACCGCCGCTGGCTACAGCGGGGCGGTCCGCCGTGTTCACGAGCAGGAAGCACCCGGTCCCGTAGGTGTTCTTGGCCTCTCCGGCGGCGAAGCACGTCTGACCGAAGAGCGCGGCCTGCTGGTCGCCGGCGATCCCCGCGATCGGCAGCGCCGCGCCGAAATGTCGCGCGTCGGCCTCCGCGACGAACCCGCTCGACCGCACCGGCGTCGCCAGCATCGACCGAGGGACGGCGAGAAGCGCGAGCAGGTCGTCGTCCCACGAACCCCGATGGATGTCGAACAGAAGCGTTCGCGACGCATTCGAGACGTCGGTCGCATGCGTTCGGCCGCCGGTGAGATTCCAGATGAGCCAGGAGTCGATCGTCCCGCACACGAGCTCGCCGGCCTCGGCGCGCTTCTGCGCGCCCGCGACCTGATCGAGGATCCAACGGACCTTCGTCCCGGAGAAATACGCGTCGATCACCAGGCCGGTGCGCTCGCGCACGAGTGTCTCGTGCCCGTCCGAGCGCAGTCGCTCGCAGATCGCCGCACTTGCCCGGCTCTGCCAGACGACGGCCGGATGGATCGGACGGCCCGTCGCCCGCTCCCACACGACGGTCGTTTCGCGCTGGTTCGTGATACCGATCGCCGCGATTTCTTTCGCCGTGAGTCCCGCGTGGGCGAGTGCCTCGCGCCCGACCGCCACCGTCGTGGCGATGATCTCTTCGGGATCGTGCTCGACCTGGGCTGACGCTGGATAGAACTGCCGTATCTCGCGATCGGCGCTTCCCCGGACGGTGCCCGTCTCGTCGACAACGATCGCGCTCGAGCCCGTCGTTCCCTGGTCGAGCGCGAGGACCGCGGTCACTCGGTGCTGAAACGGCGCATCGGCTCGACCTCGCGCCGGTAGGTCTCCACCTCCTCGCGTCGTCGCTCCGGATCCCAGGCGAGCAGCGCGGCCATGCGGTCTGCGACGCGATCGACGCAGTCGAGCGCCTGGCATGCGGAAAGACCGAGCGCGTTACGACGGAGGAGGACGTCGCCGAGCGTCAGCGCCCACTCGTTCTGGACGGCATGGACGATCTCCGCCTCCATCCCGCGGTGATGCGGGCAAAGCGGTGCGGCGAGCGACGGATCCGCTCGCGTCAGGTCCAGGACCTCGCGCGCGCGCGCGCCATAGATCGAGGTGAGGTGGGCGCGTGTCGTCGCATCCAGTGTCAGGTCTCCCGGCCGCGCCGCGTGATCGGCCGGCCGCGCGCCGGGCAGGAGCTCATCGGCGCTGCGCGACGCCACGTACCGCGAAAGTCTGCGGCTCGCCGTGTCAACGACCTCCTCCGCGATGGCACGGTAGGCGGTGATCTTTCCGCCAAGGACGGACAGGATCCCTTCCACACCCTCGCGCGCCGCGTGATCGAAGAGCGCGTGCTTGCGGGACACGTCCCCTTCGCTGACTCCCTCCTCGCGCACCAGAGCGCGCACGCCTGCCCACGTGAAATAGATTTCGTCGAAGGGCGCGCTCGGGAAGGCGCGACGGGCCTCGTCCTGCAGGTAGCGGACGTCCGTCTCGCTCGCCGCCACAGTGCCGGGGTCTCCGGTGTAGTCGGTGTCGGTCGTCCCGACGATCGTCGCGTCCCGCCACGGGACGACGAAGAACAGACGCCCATCGCTCTTGGCGAACAGGACGTGCGCCTGCTGCACGGCTCGTCGAGTGACGATGTGGACGCCCTTCGTCAGCCGGAGGAGCGGATCGGACCGCCGGCGAAGAGGGGCGATGGTGCGGTCGAGCCATGGTCCCGTCGCGACGACCGTGAAGCGGGCGCGGACGTCGACATCCTTGCCGGCGATGGCATCGTGGACGCGCGCACCGACGACCCGATCGTCCTCACGAAGAAAGTCCACGAGCCGCGCGTGGTTCAGCACGGAGGCGCCGTGCGCGCCAGCATCGACCAGGTTCTCGACGACGAGCCGCTCGACGAGGGGCACCTGCGCGTCGTAGAAGCGCCACGCGCCCGCGAGCCCGTCAGGCTCGAGCGAGGGCTCCGCGGCGAGGGTCGCGTTGCGGTCGAGGTGCTGCCGCTTCGGCAGGCTTTTGTCCAGCGACAGCAGGTCGTACAGCTGCATGCCCAGCCGCAGTTTCAGTTGATAGAGAAAGGTCGGGCGATAGAGGGGAAGGAGGAACGGAAGGGGAAACACGAGGTGTGACGCGATGCGCAGAAGGATCTCGCGCTCGCGCATGTCGCTGCGCACCAGCGCGAAGTCGAACAGCTCGAGATATCGCAGACCGCCGTGAATTAGCCGGGTCGGCCGGGACGTGGTGCCGGAGCCGAAGTCCGACTGCTCGACGAGCGCGACCTCGAGCCCGCGAAGGGCCGCGTCGCGCGCGATGCCCGCCCCGATGATCCCGCCGCCGATGACGAGGAGATCGACGGTGCGGCCGCCGAGCGACCGCACCGTCTCATCGCGTGTGGCTATTTGTTCGCCTTGTTGTACTTATCGATCGCGTCGTTCACTTCCGCGGCTGCCGCGTCGAGCGCCTGCTGCGAGCTCGCCTGCCCGAGAAGGACGGACTCGATCATCTTCTGCGTGCGCGCACGCGCCTGCGCGAAGACGCCTAGCACGGCGCCGTTCGTCATCCGGTTCTGCGGTGAATTGCGGATCTGGTCCACGGGCGTTTGGAATTGCGGGTACTTCGTCGCCCATTCCTTGGCCGGGGCTTCGTTATATGCGGCCTTGACGATGGCGTAGTACCCCGTGTCGGACTGCCACTGTGCCTGGACCGCGGGAGTCATCGCGTACTTGACGAACTCCCACGCGGCCTGCTGCTCCTCGGCCGGGCGGCTCTTCATGATGTAGAGCGACGCGCCGCCGATGATGTTGCCGCCGGTCGCGGGCTTGTTGTCCGGTCGGGCGAAGAGACCGGTGCCGACCTGGAACTTTGCGGTGTTGATGTTTCCGCGGAGCGCCGCGCTCGACTCGAGGTACATGGCGGTCTTGCCTGATTGGAATGCGGTGGTCGCGCCGGCGTTGTCGATCCCTGGGTTGTAGAAGTACCCGCCGTCGATGCCGGCCTTCCACCAGTCGAGGATCGCCTTTCCGGCGGCATTGTTGTAGACGACCTTGGTCGCGCGATCGTCACGCCCGTTGCCATTGTCGGCGTAGAGCGAGCCTGACGTCGCGAGGAGCTGCTCGAAGAACCATCCGTAGATCGACGGGCCGAAGCCAAAGCGCACCGTCTGGCCGCTCGCGTCCTTCTTGGTCAGCTTCTTCGCCGCGTCGGTGATCTCACTGAAGGTCACCGGTGGCTTGTTCGGATCGAGGCCGACCTCGGTGAAGGCGTCCTTGTTGTAGTAGAAGATCGAGGACGACGCGTTGAAGGGCATGCTCTGGAGCTTGTCCTGGTACTTGTAGTAGTTGATGACGGCGGGCTCGAAGTCCGTCGTGCTGAACTTGTCTCGGTCGATGAAGGCCTGCATCGGCACGACCTGACCGCTGTCGTACATGTAGCGCTGGCCGATGTCGTAGACCTGCACGAGCGCCGGCGCGGCATTCGACGCGAGCGCTGTGTTCAGCTTGGAGAGCAGGTCGTCGTAGGTCCCTTGGAAGACGGTCGTGACCTTGATCGCGCTCTGGCTCGCGTTGAAGTTATTGACGATCTTGTTGAGCGCCTCGCCGTTGATGCCGGACATCGCGTGCCACCAGGTGATGTTCGCGGCGGGCTTGACGTCCTTGCCTGGCGCAAGGGCGCTCTGGTCTCCCGTCGGACTCGCGGCGCCGCCACCGCCTGGAGTCCCGCCGCCGCACGCCGCGGCGACCATTGAAAGCGCGATCGCGAATGCTGCGAGCTTGCGCATCTTTCCCTCCATGCCTTACCCCTTAACCGCACCCGCGGTCAGTCCTCGGATGAGCTGACGCTGTCCCAGCACGAGCAGGGCGAGCGTCGGTACCGCGACCATGATGACACCCGCCATGACCAGGCCCCAACGGAGCGACTCTTCGAAGCGTAGTTGCGCGATGCCGACCTGTGTTGTGCGCATGAGAGTTTCGTTCGTGATCAGAAGCGGCCAGAAGTACTGGTTGTAGGTCGAGAGGAACCCGTAGATCGCTACCGTTCCGAGGGCCGGCCGCGAGAGCGGTATGACCACGGCTCGCAGGAAGCGGAATGTCGTGGATCCGTCGATGCGCGCGGCATCCCACAGCTCCCGCGGGATCTGCATGAACGCCTGACGCAAGAGGAACGTACCGAACGCCGTCGCCATGAACGGAACGGCGAGTCCCTGATACGTGTCGAGCCAGCCGAACGACCGGATCGTCATGTAGTTCGGGATGATCGTCGCCTCCCACGGGATCATCAGGGTGCTGAGGAAGAGGAAGAAGAGCACCTGACGCCCGCGGAACACGAGGAACGAGAACGCATACGCCGCGAGGCTCGCCGTGATGAGCTGTCCGATCACGACCGCCGTCGAGACGATGAAGCTGTTCAGAAGGTAGCGGCCGATCGGGATCGCCCCGAGCACTTTCTGGTAGTTGTCGAGTGACGGGTGCATCGGAAGCACCGGCGGTGGGAACGTGGCGATCTCCGACTCACTCATGAACGAGTAGGAGAGTGCGAGCAGAAGGGGAAAGGCGACGAGGATCGAGACCACGGCGAGCAGCACGTAAGAGCCGGCCTTGCGCACAGGGAGCGGCCGGCGCTCCCGCGGAATCGCGATAGCGCTCGTCCGCGGAACGGCCGTAGCTCTCATTGGTAATGCACCCGCCGCTCGACGAAGCGGAACTGGATGAGCGTTAACACAAGAACGAGCACGAAGAGCACGACCGATTCGGCGCTCGCGAACCCGAACTGGAAGTTTTGGAACGCATCGAGGTAGATGCTGTACACAAGCGTTCGTGTCGCATCGACGGGGCCGCCTCTCGTGAGCAGATGGATCTGCGTGAATGCCTGCAGTACGGCGACGGTGTCGACCACGAGAAGGAAGAAGAGCGACGGCGACACCATCGGGACGGTGATGCGCGTGAACATTCGCGCACCGCGTGCGCCGTCGAGCCGCGCGGCCTCGTAGATTTCTTCGGGGATGCCCTGCAGCCCAGCCAGCAGGACGATGATGTTGGTCCCCATCGTCAGCCAGATCGTCGTGATCGAGACGGCGATGATGGCGATCGTCGGCTGGATGAGCCACTCCGGTCCGCGGATACCGGCAAGCGACAGGACGTAGTTGAGAAGGCCGAGGCTCGGGTTGAAGAGGAGGAGCCAGATGAGCGACCCGACCGCGGCCGAGATGGCGATCGTGCTCGCCATCATCGTGCGGAAGACGCTGATCCCACGCAGCCGCTGGTTGAGGAGGACGGCGAGGATCAGGCCAAGCGCGATTCCGAGAGGCACCGTGTAGAGCGCGAAGAGCCCGGTCGCCACGAGCCCCGAACGGAACGTCTGCGATGTGATCAGATCGATGTAGTGGTCGATGCCGTTGAAGGTCGTGACCAGGCCGGTGGATCGGGTGTTGTAAAAGCTGAGGTAGAACGTGCGACCCAGGGGGATGAACACGAAGACGACGAAGATGAAAAGCGCCGGCGCTAGGTAGGCAAGGCCGACCGCGAGCGACCGGAGGTCACGCGCCGTCCATCGCATCACGTCGCCGCATCGTAAGGCTATCTTCCTGTTGAAGCGTGGCTCACGCGATCGAGACACATGGACTCACGCGGCGGTTCGACGGCCGGGTCGCCGTCGACGGGCTTTCGCTCGCCATCGACGCGGGGACGGTGTTCGGCTTCCTCGGCCCGAATGGGGCGGGGAAGACCACCACCGTCCGCATGCTCGCCGCGCTCATCGCACCGACGGACGGCGACGCGATCGTCGCGGGCCATGCACTGGGAGTCGACGACACGGCCCTGCGGCGGTCCGTCGGCATCCTGACAGAGCAGCCCGGACTTTACGACCGGCTCTCGGCCCGGCAGAACCTCCGCTATTTCGCGCGGCTGTACGACCTGGAGGCCGCGCGAGTCGATACGCAGGTCGAGCGTTACCTCCATCTCCTCGAGCTCTGGGACCGCCGCGACGAGCCTGTGGGCACGTTCTCGAAAGGCATGCGGCAGAAGCTCGCGATCGCGCGGGCGCTCCTTCACGAGCCGACGGTCGTGTTCCTGGACGAGCCGACCGCCGCGCTCGATCCGGAAGCGGCGCGTACCGTGCGCGAGTTCGTGAAGGGCCTTCGCGCGGAGGGCAGGACGATCTTCCTGACGACGCACAACCTTCCGGAGGCCGACGAGCTCTGCGACAGCATCGGGATCTTCCAGCGCCGGTTGCTTCGAATGGGGTCGCCCGCCGTACTGCGCGCGAGCTTGTTCGGGGCCGGCACGATCGTGCGCGTCGTCGGCGATGCAGCGCGGTTCGTGTCTGTGGCGCGTTCGCTCCCGTTCGTGCGGACTGCTCACGCCGAGGGCGACACTCTCACGCTGGAGCTCGACGATCCCGACACGCGCAACCCCGACCTCGTCGAGGCACTGGCCGCCGCCGGCGCGCGCATCCGCTACGTGGAGCGCCTTCAGCACTCGCTCGAGGACGTCTATCTGCGACTCGTCGGCGGTCACAAGTGAAAAAGGCGCTCATCGTGCTAGAGAAGGAGTGGCTCGAGCTGCGGCTGCAGCGTGCGCTGCTTCTTGCGACGCTCTTTCTGCCGCCGCTGCTCACCAGCGTCGCGATCCTCGCTTTCGTCATCGTGGGAATCGTGCCGGCGAGCGCGAGCGGGGGTCGCCTACCGTTGATTCCGGAGCTGGTGGGGCTATCGCCACAGGAACTGCCCCAGGTTCTCGCCGGACGTCAGTTCTCCGTGCTGTTCCTTCTCCTTCCCATTTTCATTCCGTCGGTCCTCGCGTCATACGCCATCGTCGGTGAGAAGCGCGAGCGGACACTCGAGCCGGTCCTGGCGACTCCGATCAAAACTTGGGAGCTGCTTTTGGGTAAGGCTCTAGCCGCGCTCATCCCAGCCCTCGCGATCACGCTCGCGTCGGCCACCGTCTTCGTCGCGGGTATTCTCGTGTTCGCAGTTAGCGACCACGTCCGCGAGCTCGTCGTGACGCCTGGGTGGATCCTGGCTGTGTTGGTCGACACGCCGCTCCTAGGGCTCATCGGCGTCGCCCTGATCGTCGTGCTGTCGTCACGAGTGAACGACCCGCGCACGGCCCAGCAGATCTCGGCCGTCCTCGTCGTACCGGTCCTCGGACTCATATTCGGTCAACTCGCCGGAGTCGTTGTCCTCGGGCCGGCGCTGGCACTCGGCATCGGCGTGATTCTCGCGTTCGTTGCAGCCGGTGCTCTCTGGATCGCGACGCGGCTATTCCAGCGTGAGGTGATCCTGACCCGCTGGCGTTGACGCGCTAATGCTTGGACTGACTCTGGCTCTTGCTCTTGCTCTTGCTCGTGCTTTTGCTGCCGCTGTGGCTAGAGCTCTGGCCGCTATGGCTGGTGCTCGGCTTTTTAGCATCCGCGCGAGGGAGTCCATTGCCTGTCGTCTTGTCTTTCATGGCGCACCACCTTTGGAGCTTCGTTCAAGCCGGACTCCTGCAAGTGCGCGGCCGGGGTCTAGGGCGACGGGGCGGGATGGTCAGGCAGGGCGTCGAAGAACGTCGGCCAGAGTCCATCGTTTCGCGCGGTGAGCGAGGTGATCCCGCCATCCGTCCCGTCGATCGTGAACACGCCCCAGTTGAAGGTCGCACCGTGGCCGAACTGAGGGACGATCTCGCCGGCGACCGCGACGATCCAGACGGGTGCGCTGTCATCCGCAGCTGTCGGTTTGTACGCACCCGGATCGCCGCTCGCGAGATATTCACGCCAGGTCATGAGCTTGGTTTCGATCCGATCGATTCGCCGTACCTCCATGGAGAGCTTCATCACGGCGCTGGTGGCGAGAGGCTGCTGGATGCCGACTGCGATCGGGGCAAGTCGCGGCGTCGGGCTCGGGGAGACGTAGGTCATGGCCGGATGGTTCGGCAGCTTGTCGAACTCGGAGGGCCAGGTCTCCGCGATACCGGCGTCGCCCACTCCGAAGAGCCGGGCAGGTGCCGCCTCAACGAGAAAGATTCCCCAGCGGTACGGCGGGTAGGGGGTGGGGCTCGTAGTGAATGGATGACCAAACGAGACCGGTATCCGGTAGTTTGGCCAGACCTCGCCCGACACCGCGACCGCCCAGATGTAGCGCTTTGAGGGGTCGCCGATGATCCCTGTTGTGCCGGTCGGACTGGTGTCGTTTGGATCGCCCGCGTGCGGCTTGATCGGTCCCGCTACTCGAACGAACTCCTCGAGCGTGACGAGCTTCGCGTCGATTCGGTCGATGCGGCCGACTTGGTCGTTCAGTGCGCGGACCATGGCGATTGCGTCGTCACGTTGGATCGACGAAGGCAATGGCGTCGTCCGCGGATCGGGTGTTGAGCTAACTCCGCCGGGCGAACCTCCGGAAAGCGTCTGACCGCAGGCGATTGAAAGGAATGCGATCAAAACGAGCCACTTGGTAAACCGACGCTGCATCACAGAGCGGGTGGCGGGAGTCGAACCCGCACTTCAACCT
>WNGI01000481.1_pt1 | contig 35498 bp, 31 predicted proteins | sample 5400621 | NCBI WGS metagenome assembly WNGI01 (sample SAMN13153374, study PRJNA577476) | soil metagenome | isolation source: 20 cm soil or saprolite under Garry oak tree replicate 1 | place: USA:California | collected 2016-06-15
ATGATTTAGGATCTGCGATTGCCTGAATTGTCGTCGCACGGTCGTGCGCGCTGATTCCCGTTGTTACGCCGCGCGCCGCATCTACCGATACGGTAAAATCCGTACGGTACATTTCGCGATTCTGCGCGACCATTCGCTGTAAGCCGAGCTGCTCGGCGCGCTCATTGGAAATGGGAGCGCAAATCAAGCCGCGGCCGTGTTTTGCCATGAAATTGACTGCATCCGGTGTCACCTTTTCCGCCGCCATGACGAGGTCCCCTTCATTTTCGCGGTCGGCATCGTCGGTCACAATCACGATGCGCCCTCGTGCGACGTCGCTCACCACGTCGTCAATCGTGTCGAACTGAAACGCTTGCTCTGCCTCGATAATCATCCTCCGATACCATTACGTCCCGCGTCGCTCTCGGCAATGCCAATTCACTTCGCCGTGGGACAGTGGACTGTAGCCGCAACGATCACTTCGCGCTTGTCGCGATGATTGCCTCCGGCCGATACATATCGCGATTGCTTCCTTGAAACTCGGCTTTCAGTTTCACTTGGAAGTGCGCAAGATCGACGAGGTCCCAGCGCGTAAAGTTCCAATGACCTTCTTTCCGCGGTTCGTGCTCGAAGCCGGCGATGAGATGAACGGCGTCATCATGAATCTTATTGGTCGCAATTTTCGGCTCGAAATAAAATGTGCGAAAACTACTGTCGCGGCTTCCAGCGACATAAAGTTTTGGATCGAGATAAAAAACGCGTTTGCTCGCAAGATCGACAATCCGCAAGTCGGGATAACCCGAGCGCTGCATTTTCCCGTCAGCCGTGCGCGGGAAATCGCAGTTCAAGCCAGGTGTTGAGTTGAGCAACGCATGCAGCCAATCCTCAAAATGACTGCTTACTTCGTTGATGCGCTCAATGCTCTGAATTATACTGTCCAAGCTGTTCGCTCGCTCCATCACGTCATCAAGGGCCGCACTGATCTGCTTGATCACGCGCTGGTCAGTTTCGTTTTTTGGATCGACACCCAGAACATGTTTGCCTGCCGTGTCGAGAATCACTTCGGCGAATGGAATGTCGCGTAATTGTTGATTTTCGTTGAGCAACCAGGGGATCAACGAATCGATAATCTGAGTGGACGCGGTGTCCCTGGGGAGCGATGGCAGTTCCTTCTGAGCATGAGTTGCCGGTGCGGGCAATGCCGCGATCAAAACAGCCATTCCAAGCCAGGCAAGGGACTTCGGAAGAGCTCTCTTAATTCTCGATTGGATCATCCGCTTCATTCGACTGTGACCGCACGCTCAAGCAGTGGAAGCACGGAGGGAAGCCCGCTTTCGCACAACTGAGGATTGCGCTAAGACGGAAAAAAGAAAATGCTAAACGACACCTTGGGCAACTAATGATGGACAAATCCGACAAGATCTTTGTCGCTGGTTATCGGGGGCTTGTGGGTAGCGCGTTGATCCGCCGCCTCGAACGCGAGGGCTTTCACAATCTGCCCAGGCGCGATCGCGCGCAGCTCGATTTCGTGAACGAATCGGCCGTCGCAGAATTTTTTCGAAAGGAAAAGCCGTCGGTTGTGATTTTCGCCGCAGCAAAGGTCGGCGGCATCAAGGCGAACAACGATTTTCCAGTCGAGTTTCTGCTCGATAATTTGCGGATTCAGAACAACATCATTCGCGCCGCCCACGAAGCTGGCGCGCGCAAGCTTCTGTTTCTTGGCAGCTCTTGCATTTACCCCAAGCTCGCACCGCAGCCCATTCCAGAAACAGCTTTGCTAAGCGGTCCGCTCGAGCCAACCAATGAAGCTTACGCAATCGCCAAGATCGCCGGCATCAAGCTTTGTCAGGCATTTTCTCGCGAATATGGGGCGAACTTTATTTCGGCGATGCCAACGAATCTTTACGGTCCGAACGACAACTTCGATCTGGAGACATCGCACGTGCTGGCTGCGCTTTTGCGGAAGGCACATGAAGCGAAAACAACCGGCGCGCGTGAGCTTGTTGTATGGGGATCAGGCAAACCGCGTCGGGAATTTTTGCACGCGGATGATCTCGCGTCGGCATGCCTCTTTCTGCTCGAACATTATGATTCACCGGAGATTATCAACGTGGGTTGGGGGAAAGACATCCCGATCCGCGAACTCGCGGAGTTGATTTGTGATGTCGTCGGTTTCGATGGCGAATTGATTTGGGACGCGACCAAACCGGATGGCACACTGCGAAAACTTCTCGATGTGACCAAGCTGCGTAATCTCGGTTGGCACGCGACGATTCCTCTCCGCGACGGCATCGCGCAAACCTACGATTGGTTCCTAAAGACCAGCGCGAGATGAGGTTCTTGCCTTGGAGGGGCCCCGCGCCATAGCGCCCAATGAATTTTCGGAATTCGGTAGCGCGGGTTCCCTAATCCGTTTGTGTTTGATTCTTGGTTGCGGTTGACCCCGAAAGCTTTCGGGGTTGACTGCGATTCATTCATGAAAAAATTGCGTGTTGGCGTCGTTGGTGTTGGTCATATTGGAAGCAACCACGCGCGGCTGTACGCGGAGATTCCGTCAACAGATTTTACAGCGGTCTACGACGTCGATCTCCCCAAGGGGGACGCCATCGGGAAAAAATTCGGAGCGACGTCGGCAAAATCGCTCGATGAGTTTATTGAGATGATTGACGCGGCGTCGATTGCGACGCCGACGAACACGCACTACGAGGTTGCGCGGTCTCTGCTTGCACGCGGCAAACATCTGCTAGTCGAGAAACCAATTACCGACAAGACCGCGCATGCAGACAAACTGGCGCAGTTGGCGGCGGGCAACGGCCTTATTCTTCAAGTTGGCCACGTCGAGCGTTTCAATCCAGTTTTGAGCACACTCGAAAAATATCTGACCCATCCGCGTTTCATTGAGGCGCACCGGCTTTCGCCCTATCCGGATCGCAATACCGATATCGGTGTGGTTCTCGATCTTATGATCCATGATCTCGAAATCATTTTGCATTTCGTGCGTTCGCCCGTGAAAAAGATCGATGCGGTGGGCGTGCCGGTTTTGAGCCGCGGTGAAGACATCGCGAACGCGCGGTTGCGCTTCGAGAATGGCTGCGTGGCAAACGTTACTTCGAGCCGCATCAGTCCCGAGCGCATGCGCAAGATTCGGGTCTTTCAAGAGGACGCGTATCTTTCGCTCGATTATCAAAATCAGGGCGGTGAGATCTATCGCCGCGCCGGAGGACGGATTACGCGCGATAAAGTCGAGATCGAACGCGAAGAACCGCTCAAACGTCAACTCATCTCGTTCATCGAATGCGCAAGCACCGGACGCGAGCCACGCGTTTCGGGAGTTCAGGGGACGGCGGCGCTCGAGTTGGCGGTTAAAATTACAAAGCGGATCGCCTCGAGTATCTGAAGCTCGCTGATGTATTCTAGCGCAAGGTGCTGTAGCCGCGCCTCGGTGAGGCGCGTGCACACGGCTCGCCAAGCCGTGGCTACAACCTGAAGCAACAAATGAAATCTCAGACGATCTATTTTGTCGCCGGCGAAGCGAGCGCTGACAATCACGGGGCCGCGTTGATGCGTTCCCTGCGCGAGTCGGGCGTCGATCTCAAGTTTGTTGGACGCGGCGGTCCACAAATGCGGACGATCGCCGGCGCCCAATTCAAAAATTGGATCGACGATGCAGCTGTCCTTGGTTTGTGGGAGGTGATCAAGAAGTATGGTTATTTTCGAGGACAGTTTCGTGAAACACTCGACGAAATTGAAAACAACAAACCCGACGCTGTCGTGTTGATCGATTATCCCGGTTTCAACTTGCGCCTCGCCCGGGCATTGCGGAAGCAATCGCCGAAACCAAAAATAATTTACTACATCAGCCCGCAAGTATGGGCTTGGAATCGTGGCCGAATCAAAAAGATGGCGCGTTTTCTCGATCTTATGCTCTGCATCTTTCCTTTCGAGACGAACCTCTACACCAAATCTGGCCTGCGCGCGGTATTTGTCGGTCATCCGATGATCGAGAGACTACGCGCCACCAAGCTAAAAACTGAACGTGATCCCCATTCAATCGGCCTCTTTCCGGGCAGTCGTTCGCGCGAAGTGCGGAAAATTTTCCCGGTGTTGCTTGAAGCAACGCGTTTGCTTCTGCGACGACAACCAAATTTGCGCTTCGAAATTGCGGCGGCATCGGAGGCGCTCGCGGCTGAGATTTCTCATGCTTTAACGGAAGCTCGCATGAGAGAAGGGGTCTTTCGCGTCGTCACTGGCGAAGCAGCCGCAACAATGCAACGCGCATTCGCCGGGATTGTTGCTTCAGGGAGCGCGACACTTGAGGCCGCGTATTTCCGGTTGCCATTTGTGCTGATTTACAAGGTGGCGTGGCCAACATATCTCGCGGCACGACTCGTCGTAAACGTGAAATATCTCGGCATGCCCAACGTTCTCGCGGATAGAGAAGTGGTGCCCGAATTCATTCAGCACCGGGCAAAACCAGACGCGATCGCCAAGGCAGTTCTGCAACTAATGGATAACACAGCCGCGCGCGATCGGATGCTCTCTGAGTTCGATGCAATCATCGGCAAACTGGGCGAAAGCGGAGCGAGCGAAAAAGCCGCACAAGCAATTATCGAAGAGATTGGCGAGGATTAGATGGACATGAAAACAATTACGACAGTTGCAGTGGCGGCTGTGTCAACCGCTCAGCCAAATAACAGGCCCTCGCGAAATAAACTCTTGATCGAGCCAAAGGTGATCGCGGCATGAGAATCTGGGATATTTCACGGACGCTCTCGAACGATCTCGCGCCGTGGCCGGGAGATACGCCGTTTCAATTTGCGCTCACCGGGACGATCGCAGGGGGCAATTCGGTAAATCTTGGTGCGATCAAAACAAGCGTACATAACGGCACGCATGCCGATGCGCGATTCCATTTCGACACCAAAGCCGAATCGATCGAGAAAGCGCCGCTCGACATTTATTTGGGTCGGGCGGTTGTTCTCGATCTTACGGAAGCTTTTTTACAGTCGAAAGAAAAACACCTGATCACGATTGAAGATCTCCAGCCGCACGCTGAAGAAATCGCGGAGAGTTCGCGGCTTCTCGTAAAGACTGGCCGATGGAGCAACTCGGCAGTTTTTCCAAATCAAATTCCGGTGATTGCAGCAGATGTCCCGTCATGGTTGCAGAAGAATGGAGTCAAGTTGTTGGGATTGGATGTGCCGTCTGTGGATGAAATTGATTCGAAATCTTTGCAAAATCATCAGGCGCTCGCCCGGGCCGGCGTGGCGATTGTTGAGTCTCTCGATCTGAGTGGCGTCGGAGCCGGCATTTATAACTTTGCGGCGTTGCCTCTAAAAATCGCGGGTGGCGATGGCGCACCGATGCGCGCGGTGCTCTGGCGCGACTAACGTCCATCGCGGAACATGGAGCTTTCCTGGCTGGAGAATTTACTTCAGAACAAGCGCACCGCCTGGATCGTTGGCGCGCTCGCGATCCTTTTATTTCTCGTCACGAATCTGCCGTGGCAGCTCGATGATTATGACCAGGCGAAGCAGGCATTTACCTCCTTCGAGATGATCAAGGAGGGACACTGGTTCTATCAGCAGACGCCGCAGGAACGCGTGGCGACAAAGCCGCCGCTGGTAGGATGGGTTTCGGCCGGTCTTTTTGCGTTAACGCGGTCCTGGGATGTGGCGTGGCGGTTGCCGTCATTTCTCACTGCGATCGCCTTGTCGATCTTGTTGTATCGCGCGGCGAATTCAGCGTACGGATCCATTGCCGCCTTAATCGCGCTCAGCGCGTTTGGATTAAATCTGTTGAGTCCGCGCCTGGCGACGTTCGTGCGCACCGATATGCCATTGGCGTTCGTAATTTTTCTTATCGGCCTGTTGATTTGGCAAAAAGTGCGGGAACAGGAGGAGTGGAGACCGCGAGATCGAATCTACCTCTTTGCTTTGCTCACCGTTGTGATGTTGATCAAAGGACCCATCGTTTACGCGTTCTTACTTCCCGGAATTGGCATATTCGAGTGGTGGCGACGCAAGAGCAATGCAGTCTCGGCGTGGTCGGGTTGGTGGCCGTGGCTTGCTTCCTTCGGTGTCTTTCTTCTTTGGGTGATCGGCGGCATTCTGTTTGTGCCCGGGTTTTTCGATCAAGTTATCGTCCGCGAATTCATAGGGCGATTTGGCGAAACGATCCATCGGGCACAACCGCTTTATTTTTATCTGCCGCAACTGCTACATAAATTTGCTCCGTGGAGCGTGCTAATGATCCTCATAGCCTTTCTGAGTCTTCGACCAACAGGGCTCGGGATTCGCAATGCATTTCGCAAAATATCACCGGAGACATTCTGGCTAATTTGCTGGGTTTTTGGGGGTCTGTTAGTTATGTCGCTGATTCCATCGAAACGCGTTGACCGGATTTTTCCGATTGTGCCAGCGCTCTGTTTGATGCTGGCGGCGCAGATCGGAAAAGCCCCAGTGGAGGAACAATTGTGCACGCGTCTTTATCGATGGAGCGCAGTCGCACTGCTTGTGTCGATCTTGTTTACAAGTGGTTACACAATTTCGAAGGTCATCTCCGGATATCGTGATCATCGCGACGCTCTCGTGATTTTCGGGGGCGAGGTTCGCCATGAGGCAGCGGTGCATCATTGGCGTTACGAAGCGCTTTTCACCAAGGATGAAGGACTGCTTCTCTATTTGCGGAAAACGCATTTCATCAAACTGCATCGCGCGGTCGTCGAATGGAATCTCGGGAATCTCGATGCGTTGGTGGCGCCAACTGAAGACGCAGCCGCTTTGATGCGCAAGCTCCGAGATGCGGCCCTCTCTCAACTGAAATCAAAGGAGAAGAAGAACAAACCAGGAGTGGGTTACGTTCTCATTACGCACTGAGATGTTAATCCCAAATCCTACGGAAGCGTTTCCGCGACGCCTGCGCCTTGGATCGGGGTTAGGTGACGACGGAATCGAGCACAACTAGTCACCCTGCTGGAACCAAACGTAGTGTTTGCCATCCCAGTGAATTAGCCCGCTAGCTGCCTCACTCTTGCCTACGAGGAGCGCGTCCCCATGAAACCGGTGGATACTCGGTTCCTCTGTCCCTCGACCCACGCGGCCTTTCGGATAGACCTGCCAGTTGTCCATCCAATCGAAATCATCGCCGCCATTTCCGAGGGGAGCGCCCGCACCGAGAATTGCTGCCTTGCTCGCCCCACCAGGAATGATCGCAATCCCGAGTTTTCCGGTCGAGCGTTGCTTCACGAGAACCGCAACGTCAACCTTACCATCACCATTGAAGTCCCCACGTAGATAGAACGGGTTCAGGTGAAAGGAGACTTCGTAATCCTTCGCGAGCGGCCCTTTCGAGATCGCTCTCTCGATGGTCTCAGGAATGTTATTGCGTTGTGCGGCCGCGTCCGGCGCTTGCGACCACGCGAGATCGGATTGCGCCACTGCTTTGCTCTTTAAATCAACGCGGTACGTCGTGCCGCGCTCGGATGTCACCATAAGCGTGCCATCTCGAACGGTCAGCGCTTTGATGAAAACCAACTGAACGTCTTCCTCTAACTTGGGATCGATGTGGTTCGTGAAGACCGTCAACTCCCAAAGCGTCTTGTTGGTTGCGACATCCCATGCCTCGATGTATGCGCGGCGACCATCATCGTTCGGCGCGACGTACCGGACGCCCTGATAAATCACCGGCTCTACTTTTGCTGGTGCGGTGCGTTTGGCAGGCGCTGCATACGGCAGGAGCACTATCGCAAAGAGTATAAGGACGAATCGTCTCATAAGGCAGATTAGATCAATTGAATCATCGCGGTGCTAAGGTCGCTCCCACAATTGACACAGACGCACCGGTGCGGCCGCCGCCACGGCACAACAGGCGAACATGCTGGCTCGACTTTCGGGCGTTTGATTAATTTTCAGTCCGCTTTAGGCAGCGGCAGCGAAGCCTGGCCAAATACATATCGCCAGCCTGTCGGAGTGCGAACGTAAGTATCGCTGAACCAGAGCTTGTAATCGACCGGTTTCCCTTCCTGCACGGCCTTGACCCACAAAAGCGCCGTCACGACGGCTGTATCACCCCACACCCGGACCTTCTGTGATCCAACTTGTTCTTCCTGGTGCTCATAGGTAACTTCCTTCTTGCGCGCGTGCTCGATTAGTTCGGCTTTGTTATAGACGTGACCACGTCCGGTTACCAAAATGAAGTCATCGGCTAAAATCTGACCCATCGGGGTAGCATCGTTGTCTTTTACTGCCGCTTGATATTTCGTATCTAGCGCGGCCACGATCCTCGCGTCGTCCTCTGAAGACGCCTTGATTTTGCTCGTCGCGGTTAATGTCGCGACCGTGATCACCAGCAGGAGCTTCGCAGATCTTGAGAGCCGCCGGATGAGGTCGTGATTAGGGAGAATAAATGAGGTCATGATCGGTTCTTTGTGTGATTGAATTTCGAGGCCGCTCACAGTGACAATCATATCAAGCGCGTGCCGCGGAAAAAGATGTTTTTGGGGAGGATTCGCAGCCGGTACATTAGTCCAGATTTTCGTGTCATGGAGTCTGTCCCATTGTTCAAGGAAAACGCGCATAATCCGCGGTCGTGTCTGAAAATATTTGAAAGTTTTCCACAACTTCGCCCGGCAGTTTCCGTTGAAGGATGTTGAGAAGGCGCGGGGCATGCCGGAGACTTTTGAGATTCGCATGAATGTCATTTCTGTTTCGGCGCGACTCCGCATTTTTTCTAAAACTTTTTCTAAAAACAGCGGTGCGCTTCCTAAATCCCCCAATTACTCAAGATGAATAAACGAACTACTAGCATTATGACGCGTCTCGGTTGGGGCGCATTTTTTCTCGTTCTGCTTTTTCTCGCTGTCCAGGTGATGCCCCCCGCGTTGGGGCAGCGACAGAGCGCGGACATCAGCAAGGGCAGTTCGGACGTAGAAGCGTCAGTGCTAAAGCAGCAGGCAACGCCTTTGACACCGGCAGGGCTGCCAATCAGCGGCACATTGGGGACAGCGCCTCCGGGCGGTAGCACAGGAACTTTGGCAACCCGTATCAACCGGCCCGGCACCGGGCCCACGGCCACTTGTGCCGGCGTCACTTGGCCGGGCAACATTGGACAGGGACCGTTTATCTATAATGTGCACCCGTTTACCAACAGCACCGGCTCACCGCTCTGTACCCCGCTCACATTCACCATGCTGACGCAAGGCACGCCCGTAGGCAACATGCAACTGTCAGCTTTCAAAGCTCCGTTTGTCGCTGCTGATATCACCAGTCAGGCCCGCTACTTGGGTGATGCCGGCGCAAGTTCGTTTGTTCCAGGAGTGCAGACGACATTCGAGTTGACCATTCCGGCCAACACGACCATTGCGCTGGTGGTCTTCAATGCGGAGCAGGCGCCGGAGGGCTCCGGCGGGACGTATCAGATAGAGCTGTCCTGCGGGAGCTCCCCAGCTACAGACTTCAACCACAACGGCAAACCAGATTATGTCCTTTACAACGGCGGCACGCAAAGGACGGCGGTGTGGTACATGAACAACAATATTTATGCCGGCAGCGCCTTCGGTCCGACTCTTCCGGCTGGCTGGAGACTGGTGGATGTGGCGGATTTCACCGGCGACGGCCTGCCTGATTACGTCCTCTTCAACCCCAGCACGCACCAAACGGCGCTCTGGTATCTCTCCGGGGTCACGCGTATTGGAGGCGCCTTTGGCCCAACCCTCCCCGGCGGTTGGGAATTGGTGGCGGTCGGCAAATTTAACAGCGACTGCCAGCCCGATTATGTGCTGTACAATGCGAGCACGCGCCAAACGGCTGTGTACTACCTGAACAGCAATGTTTTTGCCGGCTGGGCCTTCGGTCCGACTCTTCCGCCCGGCTGGAGGTTGGCGGGTGTGGCGGATTTTAATCAGGATGGAGAAACTGATTACTTACTCTTCAAACCCGGCACGCGCCAAACGGCGATATATTATTTGTCGGGACCGGCGTATGTCAGCAGCGCCTATGGGCCGACGATTGCAAGCGGTTATGAGTTAACGGGGACTGCCGATTTCAACGGGGACGGCAAGCCGGATTATGTGCTTTCCAATCCCAGTAACCGGCGAACAGCGTTGTACTACCTAAACAATAATGTTTATACCGGCAGCGCCTTTGGTCCAATTCTTGCGGCTGGATGGAACCTGGTCGCGCCTTGAGTGGCACTTTAGCCGCTTCACGATGCGCTAGCTAACAGTGGCTTGAGCATTTTCGCGCCGCAGCACCGGCCGACAATAAAAACGGCGAGTGCTGCGAATTTGCTCGCAGCCGACGCGGCTTCCGCTGCAGATAAAGCAGCGGACAAGATCATTGCTACTCGGAATGCTTTCGGACCGCTCAGCGCAAAAACGAAACTCTGGCTCGACTTTCCGGCGCATAATTTTACTCTCGTAGCGGATCAGCGATGTCGATGGAATTTCCAAAAAAAGAAATGGAAACGCTTTGGTGCCCTTGGCGCGTTGAATACTTCGAGCGCGAAAAACCGGACGCTGATTTTCTCGAGGCGGCTGCTCGAGCAAGCGATGACGCCGCTCATCTGGTGATCACGCGGCGCAAAAATGCGTTTTTAATGATGAACCGTTATCCGTATGCGGTCGGTCACTTGATGGCGGTGCCGTATCGTAAAACGGCCGATATTTCCTCGCTTGGTGAAAATGAAATTGTCGAGCTTTGGAATTTGGTCTCACATGCCCAAGTGCTGTTGCGTGCCGCGACAAAAGCGCAAGGCTTCAACATCGGTATGAATCTTGGCGAATGCGCAGGCGCGGGTGTGCCTGATCATTTGCATGTCCACATCGTGCCGCGTTGGAATGGCGACACGAATTTTATGCCGATCCTTGCAGGCACACGAATGCTCTCGGAGGGGTTGCGCGCGCTCTATGACAAATTGATGGAAGCGCAAACCAAGATCGACATCGAGTCGCGCGCGAGGACGTGAACACATCGACGTGAGGCAGCTTCTCAATCGAAGACCGGGCCGGATGCCCGGTTTACGAAACAGGCTGGAAGACTGTGTTACGCAAGAGAAAAGCCGCGCAAATGAACGCGTGGGTTGAGGCGCCGCCACCACAAAAAGGAATGGGCTGTTTCGCCAGAGGCTGCCTCATCCTCGTGGTTTTCGTGATTGTGCTGGTCATCGCTTGTCTTGCCGGTCTGTATTGGGGTTTTCAGCGGCACTCGGCAGTAGTGCACGGTGTTTATTGGCTGGCGCAAACGCACTCAATCGCGGAAGCGCCGGCGGCGGTTCCTCAATCCGCGGCTTCGGACGAACAAATTCAAGCGGTCCAAGAGCGATGGCGGGATTTCAAACAAAAAATCCGTGCGCGGCAGCCAGCTGAAATCGCACTTACAGCAGATGACATTAACAGTTTGATTGCTAAGAATCGAGATCCGCGCTGGAAAGCTTTTGTATCGATTGAGGATAACCGCCTGCGTCTCCAAGCGAGTGTTCCGATTGGAGAATTTTTCGGCCGGTCCGGTTATTATTTTAATGGCGACACCACGATTCAATTAAATGGCGCCGAATCTCTGGAGCACCCGCAATTGAACCAGATCATCGTGAACAATAAACCGGTCCCCAAGGATCTTTTGAATTGGAAATATCATTCAAAGCGGCTGCGCGACTACCTTGCGGAATACCGGAACACTTCCGATCTCGGCACGATCGAAATTCGCGACGGTAAATTAATTCTGCGATCGCGCACCGACTAACTCGGCAGCGCGATTGCTGAAGAAAAGCGGACTAGGATTTTGGTTGATTCAGGGGCGACCGCAGCGGCTACGGGCTTGGTGACACATCAGCGGCAGGAACAGCGGGGAGCTCAGTTGTGGGCGACACGGGCGCTGCTGCATCTAAATTGTCGTTCCACAAATAGTGACGTGTTTCGGAAACGATGACGCCATTGAGTACAATCAGAGAAACAAGGTTTGGAATTGCCATGAGGCCGTTTGTAACATCGGCAAGCGACCAGACGGTCGGAAGAGAAAGGACTGAGCCGATCATCACTGCACCAACCCAAATCCAGCGATAGGGAATAATCACTTTTGGCCCGAGGAGGTATTCCGCAGCTTTTTCGCCGTAGTACGACCATCCAAGAATTGTGGAAAAGACAAATGTCAACAAGCCCAGGGTAAGGACGATTGGTCCGACGATGTGAAAATCGGAGAATGCGGCTTTCGTGAGGGCCGCGCCTTTGAGGCCCTTTATCCATTGGCCGGAGTTGACCAACACAAGGCCGGTCATCGCACAGACAACGACGGTATCCCAGAACGTTCCGGTGGAAGAAACGAGGGCTTGGCGGACCGGGTTTTTTGTTTGGGCCGCGGCGGCAACAATCGGTGCGCTACCTAGGCCCGACTCGTTTGAGAAAAGTCCGCGCGCGACGCCGTAGCGGATGGCTTCTTTCATAGTGGCACCGGCAAAGCCTCCGAACATTGCGTGGCCGCTAAAAGCGCTTTGGAAGATGAGCTGTATCGTCGCTGGAATTGCCGAAGCATTCATCAACAGAAGGACAATGCACCCGGTCACATAGAAAATTGCCATGAAGGGCACCAGTGCTTCGCACACCCTTGCTATCGATTTAATTCCTCCAAGGATCACGAAGGCTGTAAGCACCGCCATCGCGATGCCCGTGATCCATGGAGCGACGCGGAATGTTTCATTTACCATCGCGGAAATGGAGTTTGCCTGCACCATATTCCCAATGCCGAATGCAGATACGGCGGTAAGAATGGCGAAGATTACTCCAAGCCATTTCTGTTTCATGCCTCTCTCGAGGACATACATCGGACCGCCTGCCATCAATCCGTCTTTCGTTTTTATGCGGTATTTAACGGAAAGGAGTGCCTCGGAGTACTTTGTGGCGATGCCGAAGACACCTGTCAGCCACATCCAGAGCACAGCTCCTGGACCACCGGCCGCGATAGCCGTCGCAACACCGACGATGTTACCGGTGCCTATGGTGGCGGCCAGTGCAGTGGTTAGCGCGCCGAATTGGCTTATGTCGCCATGTCCTTCGGGTGACTTCTGAACCGAGAGTTTGATTGCCTTGCCGAGATACCGCTGGATGAATCGAAGCCGGAACGTGAGGAAAATATGCGTGCCGAGCAGGAGAATTAACAACGGCGGCCCCCAAACGAAATCGCTGAGATGTCCGACGAGTTTTTCGAATTCTTGCATGAACGTTCTTGAAAAAGAGTAAACAATTACAGAGTCATGTTGGCAAAGGCGAGAGGGAAATCACGACATACGTCCTTTGAGACTTTAAAGTACGGTTTGGCGGTTTTGGGTCGAGATGAAACACGGTGATTTCACCGTATCAAGATCTCGAGGCTGGAAATTGCTTCTGCGATCGTGCCGATTAATTCGGCTGCATTATTTCCCGCACGAAGACATTGAGCTGGCCGTCTTCCTGTTTGCGCACCTCGGTGATTTCGTAGGGCCGCATTTCGTCTCGGCTCACGACTGCGCCTTGCTGCGGAGGATTGTAACCGGCCGGGAATTCGACAATGATACGCGTGGATGAGCCCGCACCAAAATGAAGGACTTTTTCCGTTAGTTTTGTGCGCGGACGGAGCACAGCGCGATTGGCATCGGAAAAGTTTACGACGAACTGTCCCTTCAGATAAACACGTTCGCCGGCAAGTCCGCGCTCGGCGACATCTCGCAAATCGCCCGTGCCGATGAGCCGTCCGAGAGGCATCTTTCCGGCTGGAAAAGTTTTCCAACTGCCGCCGCCCACGTTTGAGGCCAAGGCTACTCCGGAAGCATCAGCGGGAACAGGCTGAGCAGGTAAGACCGGTACCGGCGTTGCGGGTGCAATCGGTGGAGCTTGAGCAGCGGCGACGGTTGGCGCCGGCGTAGCCACGCGAGCGCTAGGCGGCGTCGGCGCCAACGCGACGGCGATCGGGGTCGAAGTTGGCGCACTCGATTTTTGCGCGACGGTCGGCTGAGCAAGAGTAGAGGCAGGCGGCGGAGATTGGAGCTTTTGTTTCTTTGCCAATTTTCCGCCTTTTGGCGAAGGCGTTGCCTTGGCCAGCTTTTCATTTTGTGGCGCTATCGGTGTTGCCAAGGGAACCGGGACAGGCCTGGCTTGTTCGACCCGAACCAGCTCATTCCCCGCGGGAAGCGGCGTGCCGGTTGCGTCCACACCAGGGATTGGCACTTGGCCTTGGGCTGCAACCGTCTTTTGCCGATAATTCGCGTAGTCCGCTTCGGCTGCGGTGCGCGCGTGCTCCTTAAACAAAGGCCAGCCCGCAGCGAGATTAAGAGTGCGCGGCGGTTCCAGCCGGAAGGTGCCCAGCCCGCGCGTGACAGTATAACTTCCATAGAGCAATGGGACGGTCGTAATCATCATGCGACCGTCCGCCAACCGCTCTGCATGAATCACCGCCGAAAGATCATGGGTGCGCTCGAGTTTGATTTCCAACCCGACGTTCAGCGTCTGTTTCATCAGCGGCAGAACCTCGGGATCGGCCGGATAAAGATGCTCCATGAGCAATTCGCCACTATCGACCGCGTTCGTCAGCGTGACCATTCCGGAGGTAAACACATCGCCGGGTCCGAGTTCCCGTGCTGCCACGATCGTGTATCTGCCGATCACGTACGGCACCAAACCGCGCACCTGCTGATAATTTCGAATATAATTCCGCGCCAGCTCCGCATTGGTCTTGGCCAACTCGGCGGCTCCCATTCCGACATAGCGATCGTAGAGCTGCTTCGCACTCAGGAATTCGCCAGCTGGCGCAGCCGTCAATTCGAAGCGCTTCGGCGGTTCGATTTTGTGCAGCTTTTGTAAAATGCGGTAGCTGTCTGGACGCTCCGGTTGATCGAAAATGTAAAAACTACCCAGCCATGCTGCGAAGGCGAAGCCAGTCAAGAGCAGAATGATGACCGTCCATGCGAAATAATTCGTGCGCCGCCGTGGACGAGAGTACGGCTCTTCGTAGCGAAAAGCACCATAGTCCATTTAAGCGAAAACGAGAAAATTCCCCGGTTTCAAACTGGCCGCGCAGTTTCGAACGACGAACCGCACCCGCAGGTCCGCGACGCATTTGGATTCACAATATGAAACCCCACGCCGGTCAAACCGTCGCGAAAATCCAAGGTAGCGCCGCGCAAGTATGGAATACTCTCAGCATCGATAAGAAATTGCATTCCCTCGCGTGCCACTACAGCATCGCCTTCTTTTTTTTCGTCGAGCGCCATTTCGTATTGAAGACCCGAACAACCGCCCTTTGCAATCTGGACGCGCAAACCTTTTTCGGAGTTTTCTGCCTGACCTTCAAGCAAACTTCGAAGCTGTCGAACAGCGTTGTCGGTGACGTTAATCATCTTCGCTGAAAACCTACGATTCAGCCCCACCAAGTCAACCAAAGTGAGAGGTGCAATGTCTCCTGTCCTCAGTCCCAAGGCATCTACACGTGCGCGTGAGGACCCACGCCTCTACATCGGTTGTTGGCCGTGCTACGCTTGAACCTGACCCCGATTTCTAATCTCTAACTTCTGTGATCAGATGAGCCGGATTCGAGTGCTACCAGACACGGTCGCCAGCCAGGTTGCGGCTGGCGAAGTAGTGGAGCGTCCCGCCTCGGTGGTGAAAGAACTCGTCGAGAACAGCATCGACGCCGACGCCAGCAAGATTGAGATCATGATTCGTCGGGGAGGAATTTCCGTGGTCCGTGTCGTTGACGATGGCTGCGGCATGGATCGTGATGACGCGCTTCTTTCGCTTGAACGGCATGCTACGAGCAAGATTCGCTCGGCTGCTGACCTGCAGGCTATCGGCACGCTTGGATTTCGCGGCGAAGCATTGCCGAGCATCGCGAGTATTGCCCGTTTTCGATTGACCACACGCGAGCCTAATGCCATCGCCGGAACTGAGATCATCGTTAATGGGGGCAAGATCGAGATCGTGCGCGATGGTGGCGAAGCGCCGGGAACGCAAGTGGAGGTGCGGTCGCTTTTCTATAATTTGCCGGCGCGTCGAAAATTTCTTCGCTCGGAAAACACGGAAGGCCGTAACATTGAGCATCACATTCACCTGCAAGCGATTGGCCATCCTCAGATTGCCTTTACTTTGTTGCGAGACGACCGCCTGGTGTTTCAGCTCCCGGCGACGGCAACTCTCACTGATCGAATCCGTGACTTGTATGGTCCCGAATTACTGGAGCGCCTGATTGAGGTAAGCGGCAATGCGTCATCCAAAATTCAAATTCGCGGCTTTATTGGGCAAGCAGGTCTAAGCCGGCAAACGCGCGCGCAACAGCTTATTTTCGTAAATGGCCGCGCTATTGAGAGCGGCCTCATTACTGCTGCCGTGCGGGAAGGTTATCACACTACCCTCATGAAGGGACAGTATCCCGTCACGTTTCTTTTTCTCGATCTCGATCCAAGTGCTGTTGATGTAAACGTTCACCCGGCAAAACGCGAAGTGCGTTTTCGGGATCCCACTGGCATGCGTGAAGCAATCGTCCGCTGTGTTCAGCAAACATTGGAACGCAGTCGGACGGAGTGGCAGGAAAAATTTCGCGCGCCGCTCGCCGCGACGCCGTCGACTGGCACGTCAGTTGGAGTTCCACACCGTGAACTTCCGCGCTTTGGAGCCGAAGCAGGCGATTCCGGCCACAAACCCATCGAATTCACTGCTCCTCCGCCTGTTACCCCGAGCGCTAGACGCTTTCAGATCGACGAATCCGTAGCCGGGGTCGCTGGCCCTCGCCACACAGGACACGCAATCCCTTCCAACGAATCTTCGCCGCAGCAATTTCAGATTATTGGAGTGCTCAACAAACTTTACGTCTTGATGGAAAACGCGGATGGGCTCGTCCTCGTGGATCAGCATGCAGCGCATGAACGCATTCTATTTGAGGAATTGCGGCGAAGAATGGAAGAGCAGGGAGTTCCCGCGCAACGGCTGCTACTGCCTCAGACTTTTGATCTCCCGCCGCGCGATGCGGATTGGATTGAGCGCAACATGTCGATCCTGCAAAAGATGGGAATCGGGATCGAGAACTTCGGACCGAACTCGTTCAAGATCGATAGCCTTCCGAGTTTTTTGAACGTCTCAGACCCGACACAGTTCATGCGCAAGGTGATCGATGATCTCAAAAGCGCGAGTAACAGCAGCTCGGCATTGCGCTTGGGCGAAGAGATGATCGCCAAGACCGTTTGCCGACACGCTGTCAAAGCCAACGATCCGCTACGTTATCTGGAAATTGAAAAACTCGTCCAGGATTTGCTCGCCTGCGATTTGCCTTACTGTTGTCCGCATGGCCGCCCGACGATGATTCAGATTTCGCTTGCCGAATTGGAGAAGAAATTCGGACGAAAAATCTGATGATGTGTGTGCTGGCAGTGAGTGGCGAGACGGATTTTGCTTATTTCCTTTTTCGATCATGAAGCCCGCAAAACTTGGGTTCGATATTAAATGAAAGATTCCGAGAAAATCGCCTTAATTACCGGAATCACTGGACAAGACGGTTCCTACTTGTCTGAGCTGCTCCTGGAAAAGGGTTATACCGTGCACGGAATCGTGCGACGTACGAGCAACTTATTGCGATCGCGCATCGAGCATCTGCGGCGGGATGACAAAATTTACGGTCAGCGGCTATTTCTCCACTATGGCGATCTCGCCGACAGTACGACCTTGCGCCGCATTTTCGGCGATGTTCGTCCGAGCGAGTTGTATCATCTCGCCGGACAAAGTCACGTCGGCCTGAGTTTTGAGATTCCCGAATCGACCTGCGAGGAAGCGGGAATGGCGACGCTGCGCTTGCTTGAAATCGCCCGCGCTCAACCGCAACCAGTGAAATTCTATCACGCCTCGAGCTCGGAAATCTTCGGAGACGCATCCGAAACGCCGCAAACGGAAGAAACGCCCCTGCAACCGACGAGTCCGTATGGCTGTGCTAAAGCGTTCGCGACGCAATTGGCACGGATTTATCGACAATCGTACGGACTCTTCGTTTGCAATGGCATTCTCTACAATCACGAGTCGCCACGGCGCGGGGAAAATTTTGTGACACGCAAGATTGCGCGCGCGGCTGCGCGGATCGCGTGCAATCTCGATAATGAACTTTCGCTCGGTAACTTGGAAAGCCAAAGAGATTGGGGTCGTGCCCAGGATTATGTGCAGGCGATGTGGTTGATGCTGCAACACCAAACGGCAGATGATTACGTGGTCGCAACCGGAAAGGCGCATTCTGTACGCGAATTTGTCAAAGCGGCGTTCGCAGTCATCGATCTTCCATGGGAGAAATATGTAAAGTACGCTTCTTCGTTCGAGCGCCCAACGGAACCAACACGCCTGGTCGGTTGCGCGGAGAAGATTCGCAAAACACTTGGGTGGAAGCCGACTGGAAATTTTCGGCAGCTTGTGCGTGAGATGGTGGAGGCAGAGCTAGACGCGATCGATTCATGTCGGTGAGGCGTGAACGCAGGGAGCGCCGATTCCTTGGACCCAACCCAGGAGTCTGAATTGGGAATTGCCGGATGGCCCTATTTCCACGTGTTGCTTGCCATTTGGAGCGCTAGTTCTAGTTTGGCGCGGTGAAAAAAATTGAGGCGATCATCAAGCCGTTTAAAACCGAGCCGGTGAAAGAAGCACTCACAGAAGTTGGCGTGGAAGGAATGACGCTCAGCGAAGTGAAAGGTTTCGGCCGGCAAAAAGGTCACAGCGAAATTTATCGCGGCACCGAGTACACGGTGGACTTCCTACCCAAAGTGAAATTCGAGCTCGTCGTTCCTGACGATCGCGCGCAGCGTGCTGTCGACGCAATTTTGCGCGCCGCCAAGACTGGGAAGATCGGCGACGGGAAAATTTTCGTTGCGGAAGTGGAAGAGGCGGTCCGGATCCGAACGGACGAACGCGGAGCGGAAGCGCTGTGAGAAAGAGTCAAAAAGTGACGTGTCACGAGTGACAGGTCGAGGTCAGAACTCAGAGCGCAGCACGTTAACGTTTTAACAAATGCAGGACTTCTTATTGTCGGTTTTTCTCGGCATTGTCGAAGGTCTCACTGAATTTCTTCCGGTAAGCTCAACTGCTCATCTGCGCATTGTCGAAGCGCTGCTGCACATCGATCTCCACGACGGCTTCTGGAAAATGTATACGATTGTCATTCAGCTTGGTGCGATCTTGGCGCTGCCGGTTTATTTTCGCGAACAAATCCTAAGGTTTCTTCGCACGTTTCCAAAGGGCGAACGCGGCGATCGCACCATCTTGACGAACCCATTGAGTCTTACATTGATCGCCTTTGTCGTTACCGCGCTTCCGGCCTGGGCTTTGACGAAACAGATCGGCAAAAACCTGGAAAATCTCTGGGTCATGGCCTGGGCGCTCCTCATCGGCGGCATAATCATGTGGGTAGTGGATGCGACTTTTACCCGGCCGCGAGTTGCGCGGATGGACGAGATGAGCCTGCCACAGGCAGTGTGGATCGGCGCGGCGCAAATTCTTTCCGCAATCTTTCCCGGAACTTCCCGATCGATGTGCACAATCGCGGCCGGACAAGCTGTGGGCATGTCGCGCCCAGCCGCGCTCGAATTTTCATTTTTTTTATCAATGCCGACGATGCTGATCGCGACCGGGTATGATTTTGCGAAAGCGGTGATGCCGCATCATCACGACCTCACGAAAGCGAGTATCGCGCCGTTGGCTATGAGTGGCCATGAATGGATCGTGCTTGCCATCGGATTTGTGGTTTCATTTTTCGTGGCACTCGGAGTGGTCGCCTGGTTTATGAACTGGGTGCGCGCCCGGGGCTTTGTGCCATTTGCTCTTTACCGGATCGTGCTCGGTATCGGAATGTTGACACTGCTAGCGCACGGATGATGTGATCGGTGGTGGATGGAAACGGACGTTATTCTTCCCGATCTACAGAGTGCAGTTCTTTGCGAAGATGTACGCTGTGAATTCAACGGGATGCAAACGCTCGTGGGCGTGCTCAACGTCATCCCCGCGCCCGCGCTCCCGATTAATTATATGCGGCTGTGCATCTGGGCCCGTTGGTGTAGTGGCGCGGGGAAGTTTCGGCAAAAGTCCCGGATCGTCGGAGTTGACGAACAGCAGGTCATCGCACAGGCCGAGGTTGAGTTCCTGCTGAAGGAGATGGAAGGACACGCGACCAATGTCCATTATTTCGGCGGCGTGCAGTTCCAACAATACGGATTGCATCACGTCGAGATTTATCTCGAAAACGAATTGCGGCTGCGATTTCCATTGCCAGTGATTCGAGTCACGCGGTCATGACTGGTTAAGCTCAGTCTTTTCGGTAATTAAGCGCTTGCCAATTGCGCCGAATTCATTTATCACGGCGCTTTTCATGCTGAAAAGATTTTCCAGCGCATTTCTTTGCGGCTGTGCTGTCGCCGGTCAAATGCACGCGCAGGAAGTGGTCGTCCCTCGCGAAACGAAATCAAGCGATCCTGAGCGAGCAGCGACAACGCCCTCTGAAGAATCGAGTCCCGAGCCGACCGCTGTATCACCAGCTAAATCGGAAGTTCACGAAAAGAAATCGCGTTCCGCTACGCTCACGGTCGAGGAAATGCGCAAAGCGGGAGAGCTGGCTGCTGAGCGACTAAAAAACCAAGCTGGCGTCGAACAGACGAGCACAACGCGCGTGTCCAGTTTGCACACCGCCAAAGCTGAGGCAATCGCCGCTGGGACAGTAAGAAAAGAAAATCAAGTCGAACGGAAGAGCGTGCCACGTGCGTCAAATCCGCAGACCACGAAATCGGAGGCGGTCGGTTCCGTTCGGCCAACCATGATAGAAGGTGGAAAGCCAGAGCCCACTGCTTCTCAGCCGACAAAGACAGAAGTTCCCGGCAGGCAAACAACCGCGCCTCAGTCCTCGAGCCTGCCATTGCGGAAGCAGGAAGAAGCCACATCGGGACAAATCCGGGAACCGAATCCGATTTCTGCCTTATCGGTCAACCTGCCAACGGAAACTGCGTTTACCAAACTAGCGAATGGCTTTGATTTCCCGGTGGGGCCACCAGATGCTCAGGGATATTACAAGGCGCGCGGCTTCCGATCCCATGGACATCTGGGAGAAGATTGGGATGGGACGCGGGGTGGAGACAGCGATCTGGGGGATCCGATTTATAGCATTGGGGACGGTTTGGTGGTTTTCGCACGCGACTGTCATATGGGCTGGGGGAATGTGATTATCGTGCGCCATGCGTATCGGGAGAACGGCACAGTCAAAAATATCGACGTGCTCTACGGACATTTAGACAGTATTGTCGTGCGTCCCGGCCAGGCGGTCTCCCGCGGCCAGAAGATCGCGGCCATGGGCACGGCGCATGGCCTTTATGATGCCCACTTGCATCTGGAGATTCGCAAAAACATCGAAATCGGAATGAGTAGGGCGGCATTTGCGCGCGACTTCAGCAACTACTACGATCCGTCGCAATTTATTCTGGCGCATCGACATCTTCAAACGAGCCGGGGAAAATATCGCATTGCGATGAATACCTTTACTCATGACGCGCTCATCCATTGGGATACGGCGCGGGATTACTCGCATCATCGTGGTGGAACCAGCGAGTCGGCCGCGGCTCTGAAGAGAGCAGTCGCGTCGGAGCATTAGCTCCGGTTACAAGAGTTGAATCGTTAAAAGGTTAGGTTCTACAACCTCCCTTGCGCTGTCACTTTGGAATCTAGATTTGCCCGGCCAAAATCAGGATTAGTACGATCAGTAAAATCAAGCCGAGCCCACCTGCTGGATAGTAACCCCAGCCGGAACTATACGGCCACGCTGGGAACGCTCCGATCAGTAAGAGAATGAGGATAATCAACAGAAGTGTTCGCATTCGGGAAGGCTATTCACGCCAACCGCGACGTGGCAATACTTTATTTCCTTCTCTGTAGTTTGTAGGGCGCGTGCCCATACGCAGATCGTCGGACACCTATTTCGCCTATCGGTAGACACGGAAGAATAGCTATAGCCAATTTAGTTTCCCGCCGACAACGGCCGCTCCACACCGAAATCCGTTGCAGCTGATCGTCGCCAACATATTATTCATGGGCAGCCCGAGTGTGTCCTGCCGGATGCATCGGGAAAATTTTTTGCCCATTTTCAATTTCAATTTTGATGGCGAACACGATTCTAGTTGGGGCGCAATTGGGCGATGAAGGAAAGGGGAAAATCATCGACGTGCTCACAGCCAAGGCTGACATTGTCGTCCGCAGTCAGGGCGGTAACAATGCCGGACATACGGTCATCCATCGCGGAGCGAAATACATTTTACATCTCATTCCGTCCGGCATCCTTCGGAGCAGAAAAATTTGCGTGATTGGTAATGGCGTGGTTGTCGATCCCGTGGCGCTCGTCGCGGAAATCGACGGTCTGCGAAAATTGGGAATCACCATCCGCAAAAACTTGCTCATCAGCGATTGCGCCCATCTGGTTTTGCCTTATCACCGGGCGCTCGACGAGCAGCGTGAACTGAGTCAGGGCCGGGCCAAAATTGGAACGACAAAACGCGGAATCGGCCCGGCCTATGGAGACAAGGCCGCACGCACGGGACTGCGGATCTCGGATCTGATGCAGCCGGCTCTTTTCTCAAAAAAACTGCGAGCCAAGGTGCTCGAGAACAATAGAATTCTTGAGGCGCTCGGCGCTAAGCCGATCAGTTTTCGTGAAGTGAATGAAGGCTATCTCGCTGCGGGAGAAAAGCTGCGACCGTTTGTCGGGAACACGGTGGTTTATCTCCATCGCGCCCTTGAACGCGGCAAAGAAATTCTCTTTGAAGGGGCGCAAGGAACGTTTCTAGATATCGATCACGGCACCTATCCTTATGTCACTTCTTCAAATACGACCGCAGGTGGCGCGTGTACAGGCACCGGCGTGCCGCCACATCGAATGGACCGGGTGGTGGGAGTTATGAAAGCCTATACGACGCGCGTAGGCGAGGGGGCATTGCCGACCGAAGATCGACAATTAACCGAGGCGCTTCACAACTTGGGACGCGAATTCGGAGCAACAACTGGTCGCAAGCGCCGCTGCGGCTGGTTCGATGCCGTGGCGACCCGTTACGCGGCGATGATCAATGGGATCGACGAGCTCGCCATTACGAATCTCGACGGGCTGGACCATGTCGATCAAATTCGCATCTGCGTTGCTTATCGGCTGAATGGGAAACGTTTGGATGTCCCACCGTGTGATGCCACGCAGCTAGCTAACTGCGAACCGATCTACGAAGCGGTGCGCGGCTGGAATACATCTACGCATTCAGCGCGCAAAATTTCGCAACTACCAACGCAGGCAAGGGATTACGTCAAATATATTTCAAAGTTAACGGGAGCAAAATTGTCTATAATTAGTGTTGGCCCGGCGCGTGGTGAAACGATTGTTCTTTAGCCATGGCCCTCAGCGTGAAGTCCGTTCCGCGTCACATTGCCATCATCATGGATGGCAATGGCCGTTGGGCCAAAGTGCGCGGCCTGCCGCGCATCAAAGGTCACGAAGCAGGTGCTCAAGCTGTTCGTGAATGCGTCGAGGGTTGCGGCGAATTGAAGGTCGAATATCTCACACTTTACGCTTTCTCCGCGGAGAATTGGCAGCGCCCCAAAGGCGAAGTTCTCTCGTTGATGCGTTTGCTCGATAGATTCTTGAAAGAGAAAACGCCCGAACTGATCGAGAAAAATGTTCGTCTTCAGGCGATTGGTCGTTTGACTGATCTTCCGGAAAGTTCGCAGGCACAACTTCACAAAACGATCGAACAAACTGCCAGTAATAACGGGCTCACCCTCATCTTGGCGCTGAGTTATGGGGGACGACTCGAGATTATCGATGGCATTAAAAGCCTACTTCGCGCGATCGAGCTCGGTCACATCGACAGAGCGATGATCGATGTCGAGATGTTCAGCAAACATCTTTACACTCGGTATTATCCCGACCCCGACTTGCTCATCCGCACCTCGGGTGAAATGCGCTTGTCGAATTTTCTTCTCTGGCAACTTTCTTACACGGAAATGTATGTCACACCAAAACTGTGGCCGGATTTTACAAAGAAAGACCTTCTTGCCGCAGTGGAAGAATTTGGCCGCCGGCAACGCCGCTATGGTTCGGTCCTTTAGCCGTAAAGGGATCCGAGGCCTCCGCGTTAAATAAAAGCTTCCGCCACGGAATCAGCGAGCGACTTGCCGGCTCGAGTCAACACGAAGTTGCCATTCAATTGTCGAAGCAAACCGAGACTGACAAACTCTGCGGTTGCCTGTGGCCGATCACTGAGCAAAGCGGCTGACGCGCCTTCGCGTGTTCGCAATAAAAGCGCGATTCTTTCCATCTGTTTCATTTCGCTCGTCAGATTTTCTGTCGATCCAATTGGCGATTGACCCGAAAGAACGCGATCCGCATATCCCCGATAATCGGCAAGATTTTGCCACCGTAGCATTCCGACGGTGGAAAAAGCGCTCGGACCAATACCGAGATAATCTTCGCCCGACCAATAGGCGCGATTGTGAACTGACGAAAAACCGGGACACGCATAGTTTGAGATTTCATACTGTTCGTAGCCGGCGTTCTCCAGGATCGACATCGTCATCTCGAAAAAATCTGTATCGGCGTCGGGATCCGCTTTGAGCTCCCCACGTGCCTGACGCAGGAAAAATTCCGTGTCCTCCTCATAAGTTAGGCAATAGGCGGAGATGTGATCAGGCTGCAGCGCGATTGTTTTTTGCAGCGTCTTTTTCCACTGCTCATCCGTTTGGCCGGGCAAACCGAACATAAGATCGACATTGATATTTGAGAATCCGGCATCGCGCAGAATGTAAAATGATCTCTGCGCCTGTTCCGTGTTATGTTCCCGTCCCAAAACTTTCAACAATTTGTCGTCCCAAGACTGAACACCCAGACTGATTCGATTTATGCCGAGTTTGCGCAAAAGCGCTGCCTTGCTTGCGGAAACGCTTCCTGGATTTGCTTCAATTGTCCATTCTTCCAATTCCGACAGGTCGAGCCGCTGGCGAAAACCTCCGAGCAGGAACTCCAATTGTGAGGTCGTCAGAGCGGTTGGCGTGCCGCCACCGAAATAAATTGTCTTCGGAGATATAGCGAAGCCGGAGCGTTGTTGGTCAACTTCGTGCAAGATAGCCTCGCAAAATCGCTGCGTTTGCGAACGATCGAGCAGATCCTTGTAAAATGCACAGTAGGGACAGATGCGCGCACAGAACGGGATATGAACGTAGAGATGTCGAATCATGACTGTAGCGGCAGGCGTGTCGCCTGCGGTGCTTGGAAAAGCAGCCGGCACGGCTGCTCCTACAGTCGGGGAGTTGTGATTCGCGCTATTGCTCATAAAATCCGTTGCCACTGCCGAAGCACCGTGTTGATGCGAAACGTAGCTCTTGTTCTTTTCTGCGCCATTTCTTCCGGACTTGCGCAAGGGCCGCAGCCTGCCCCCACACCGTCGGTCGTCTATTCTGCGCACGATCCCAATTCGATCAGAGATTACAAGACGAATTCGCGCGTCGTGCATGAGATGGTCAATCGACTTGTCCTCGCCGCGACCGGCCAGACCGACGTGGCGAAGGCATGGGCATCGCTGGTTTCTCCCAGCGAAAGGATTGGAATCAAAATTTCCGCAGCAGGCGGCGAGCTTTTCACGACACATCATGATGTCGTGAATGCGATTGTCGATGGCCTCGCCGCGGCAGGACATCCGCGCGGCAGCATTATCGTTTGGGATCGTTCTCTTGGTGGAATCAAAGACGCCGGGTATCGACCGGGGATCGACGATTATCAGTTGAAAGCAGTGCCGCCACGTGACGGATATGATCCTCAAGCGATTCTCTCTGCCCCTTTAATTGGAAAGTTGGTTTGGGGCGATCTCGATTACCGCAGCGACAAAGGGAAAATGCTGATGCTTTCCGATACAGAGAACACCAGCAACGTGAGTCATTTCTCCAAGATCATTTCGACTGAAGTGACCAAGATCATCAATGTTCCGGTAATGAGCAGCAGTGAAATGAACGGCATTGCCGGTTGCCTTTACAATGTGACAATCCCAAACATCGACAACTGGCGTCGCTTCGCCCAAGGCTCTCGCTTTGGCGCGGAGAGTCTCGCGGAAATTTATAGCAATCCGCTCATCGCAAAGAAAGTGGTTCTAAATTTGATGGACGGCCTCGTTGCGCAATATGCCGGCGGTCCGCAGTCGCAACCGAATTATGCGGTGCATCACGCCACGCTCTACGCCAGTAAGGATCCAGTGGCTTTGGACGCCGTCGCGTTGAAGCGTCTCGAGCAATGGCGCGCTCAGGCGAGTTTACCTGCCATCGGTCACGCGGCGGCTTATATCGACTTCGCCGGCGCCCTCGGCCTGGGTAACTCGGCGCCGAATCGGATCGAGATTAAGAATGTCGGAAGATGAAAATCCGGCCGAATCAAAAGGCCGCGAGCGTGCGTTCCAACGCCTCTTCTCGAAGAAGGCTTTGCGGAACAGTTCTTCGCTCCGTTTCACGATCGTTCTATCTTTCCATCCGATTTCTGCCAACGCCCTTACGTGAGCCGGTGGCGCTGGCGTATTTGCTTGCGCGGACAACAGACACGGTCGCCGATACCGCACGAATTTCTGGAGTCCTACGAATCGAGACTCTTCAAACGCTATCGAACGCAATCCAAGGCAAAGTTTCGCGGAATGTAATTGTCGATCTTGTCGCGTCGTTTGCGCCTTTGCAGGGGGACGCGGCTGAGCGAGCGCTGCTCGAATCGTTGCCAGATTGTTTGGAATGGCTCGAGCAGTTGAAGATCGCCGACCGCGATGACGTTCGCGCCGTTCTCAGCAAAATCACGCAGGGCCAGATGCTCGATCTACATCGCTTCGATAACCCAGAGGAAATTCGCACGCTCCGCACCGGGGCCGATCTGGATGAATACACATATCTTGTAGCAGGTTGTGTCGGCAAATTCTGGACGCAGCTCTGCTTTCGTCACGTTCCAAATTTCGTGGAAATGTCGGAAGAGGAAATGTCCGCTCTGGGAGACGAGTACGGAAAGGCACTTCAGTTGATCAATATTCTGCGCGACGCCGGCTCTGATCTCCGAGCAGGCAGATGTTATTTCCCCGAAGAGGAATTGACTTCCGCTCGTATGACTGCGACGCAGATTCTCTCAGAACCGGAGCGGTTCCAACCGATCTATCGGAGCTGGGTCGAGAAGGCTGAGCGGGGGCTCGACTGCGGGATGCAATACTCACGTGCGATCCAAAATCGACGTGTCCGCGCTGCGACGGTTTTGCCGGCATTGATTGGAGCACGCACGCTTGCCCTCTTGCGCGAGGCAGGCATGACTATGTTGAATCGCAGGGTTAAAGTCTCGCGCCGCGAGGTGCGTGGAATTATCGCTTCGCTCGCCATCACGCTGGCATCGCGGTCGCGGATTGATGCGATTTTCGGTCGCGCGAAGCTTTTGCGATCGTCTCTGATTGCCGAAGATTAAAATATGGCGGTTGCAGGCCGCTGCTGCGGCTTACAAAAAATAATTCCGCTGGCGCTCTGTGATCGGTCGTTCGAGTCGCTCGAGCACTTGCAACATGTCTTCCCAGACTTTCCTTTTTTCCGAAGGCGATTGATTTCGAAGCAAGTAAGCCGGGTGATAAGTAATCATTAATGGCGTCCCGTTGTAGGAATGCCATCTGCCACGCAACTCTCGCATCGTCGCTCGCGTGCCGAGCAAACCTTCGACAGCAACCGCGCCGAGCGCGACCAGAACCTTAGGCTGGATAATATCGATCTGTTCGACGAGATACGGCCGGCACGTCTGCATTTCGAGCGGCGTCGGTGGCCGATTGCCGAACGACCCGGGCGACGTATCGGGCCGGCATTTTAGAATATTGGCAATGTAAACTTGCTCGCGAGAAAAGCCCATTGTCTCGATAATTTTTGTGAGCAGCTGTCCAGCCCGCCCAACAAATGGTTCGCCTCGTTTGTCCTCGTCGGCGCCGGGTGCTTCGCCGATGAACATCAACTCCGCGTCGGGATTTCCTACACCAAAAACTGTTTGGGTCCGTGAGCTAGCGAGATGCCGGCATTTTGTACAGACGCGTACGCGCTCGCGAATCGGCGCCAGCAGGTCCGCTTTGTTCGGCGCAACAGATTGCAATTGCGCGAGTGAGATTCTTGACGCGCGCGGCAGGTGGTCGCTCGTCTCGCGAATCTTCCGTAGCGCTGCAACGACAAGATCGAGGGCCGGCTCCTTCATTCAGGCGATCATCCAGAGTTTTGCATGCGGCTGCAAATTCTTTGATGATGCAGCATGAGCACGCAGTTGAGCGATTACGATTATGATCTGCCGCCGGAATTGATTGCTCAGCGCCCGCCAGAACGCCGCGAAGACTCGCGGATGATGGTGCTGCGTCGCGACGAGCAGACAATCGAACACCGAGAATTCGCTGAATTGAAATCACTACTTAGCTTGGGGGATCTCCTCGTTTTGAACGATACACGCGTCCTGCCGGCACGAAGATTTTCCAATGATGGAAGGACTGAGTTTCTATTTACCCAACGCCTTGGCTCAAAGCGCTGGAAATCTTTGGTTAGGCCCGGCCGAAAAATGTGCGTTGGCGCGACGGCAGAAATCGGCAAGGCAATTTTGCGGGTCGAAGAAATCCTGCCGGATGGCGAGCGCGTAGTGGAGCTGAATAGCGATGTCGATCTTTATGCTGATGGTTCAATGCCGCTGCCGCCCTACATTGGGCGCGAAAGCGATGAGGAGGATAAGGCGCGTTACCAAACGGTCTTTGCCCGGTCGCCTGGCGCATTGGCTGCGCCGACTGCCGGTCTTCACTTTACCCAGCAAATTTTGAGCGAGATTCCGCACACCTTTGTTACGCTGGATGTGGGGATCGGAACCTTTCTCCCGGTGCGATCGAAAAACCTGGCCGAGCATCGCATGCATGCGGAACGCTTTTCTATTTCGGCAGAAGCCGCAAACAAGATCAACAATGCCCGGCGAATCGCGGCTGTTGGAACAACAACTGTTCGAGCACTGGAGGCGGCAAAGAATGTTTCTGGCAAAATTCTCCCGCGAGAAGCGTTGACCGACATTTTCATTTATCCGCCATATCGATTCCGGGTTGTTGACCTCCTGCTTACGAATTTCCATTTGCCGCGCTCGACCTTGCTTATCCTCGTGAGCGCATTTGCGAGGCGGGAGTTTTTGCTTCGCGCCTACCAAGAAGCCATTCGGGAACGCTACTGTTTCTACAGCTACGGAGATTGCATGCTGATTATTTGAGTTCCCAGTTCGGAAACCAAGCTGTAGTGGCAGGCGTACCGCCTCCAGCACTTTGGATAAGTGCAGCCGACACGGCTGCCTCTACAGTAGATTTGTGTTATTCTTCGCGCCAAATGAACGACCACGATCAACCCAAAGGTGAGCTGGTCATCCAAACAATTGCGATGCCTAAGGACACCAATCCCAACGGCGACATTTTCGGCGGATGGCTAACCTCGCAAATGGATTTGGGGAGCAGCATTCTCGCCGCAAAAGTGGCGCAATGGCGATGGAAGGAATGTCATTTCTAGAACCCGTTCGGGTGGGGGATACCGTCGCATGTTACGCCTGGGTTGAGCGGATTGGCCGTACTTCGATGGTGATCCCTGTAGAAGTTTGGGTGCGCCGTTACATGCATGGGAAGCAGATCCGCGTGACGCACGGCGTTTTTACCCACGTCGCTGTGGATGATTCCGGAAAACCGATTCCGGTAAAACGCGAGACTGCTTGAGGATTGGCAATCGCGACGCGTCATTAAAAAAATGACGAATGACAAATGTCGAAGCTCAAGGGAAAAATCGAAGCCCGAATGACGAAACATCTATCGATTCCGCGCCTGGATTTATGGCTTCGTTATTTTTTCGTCATTCGTCATTCGCGTTTCGTCATTTTACACACGCCCGTTAACCCGCATTGATGACACAGTTCGCTTATCTCTTTGAGCGGTTCCCGTCGTTTGGGCAAACGTTTTGCTATCGAGAGGTCGCTGAGCTCGCGCAGCAAGGCGTGAGGTCGGCTGTTTTCGCCATCCGCAAGCGCAAGCACGAGCCACTGCAAGACTGGGACGAGCACATCGTTCAACGGGTGCATTATCTGCCTGAGGAGAAAGAATTGTTGGATGACGTCCACCGAGCTTCGAAGAAAGGAAAGCTAAAGGGAGAAGTCCTCGCCGCGCTGGATGAATGGGGGAGGCGTCCCGATTTCCTTCGTCTCCATCAGGCGGTTTATGTCGGACTACGCCTGCAAGAAATGGAGATTGGTCATGTTCACGCGCACTTCGCGGGAATGGCAGCGCGCACCGCTTTTTGGATCCAGAGATTCTTTCCAATCAGTTTCAGCTTTACCGCACACGCCAACGACATTTTCGCGCCGCGGAATTTCGAGATCGGTCTGGACAAGCTTGTTAATGCGACGCGCGTGGTTATCACTGAGACCGATTACTCGAAGAAATTTCTGCAAGAACGTTTTCCAGATCGCGCTGATCGAATCCATCGCATCTACAACGGCTTGAATCTCGCAGAATTCAGCCGCGCCGATTTTTCGACCGCTCCTCCAATCATCGTCGCAGTCGGCCGTTTGATCGACAAAAAGGGATTCGCCGATTTGATTCGCGGATGTCGATTGCTAATGGACCGCGGGAAATCATTCCATTGTAAGATCCTCGGCGAAGGCCCGCTCGAGGAGAAATTGCGCTGGCAAATTGAACAAATGAATCTGCGAAACTACGTGGAGCTACCTGGCCCGAAGCCGCAGCATGAAGTCAGAAAGCATTTGGCGGCAGGAATGGTCTTTGTTCTGCCGAGCGTGATTGATCCCGCTGGCGGGATGGACAATCTCCCAACCGTTATCATGGAAGCGATGGCAACAGGCTTACCGGTCGTTTCGACTTCAATCGGGGGAATTCCGGAAATGGTGATCGACAACGAAACAGGATTCCTCGTGTCTGCAGGCGATGCTGTCGCGCTGGCGGACGCGATTGAAAAGATGATTAACGACCGTTCGCTAGCGCAAAAGCTCGGTCAGGCCGGATACGAGCGTGCTCAAAGGCTTTTCTCGATCGAGAAGAATGTGCGCGAGTTGTGCGAACTTCTTCTGTAGCGGCGCTCTCTGAGCGTCGCATTTCCAAACGAACAGAGATGTGGGTATTAAGTGCGACGGTCATAGACCGCCGCTACAGTAAGTCCCGAACGCAATTGACCGCGCGCAGGTAAACACGGTGCGGCCCACCGCGCATCAACTCTTCGCTCATCAAGCTCACCGGATCGTTTTTCCCCGCCGGCATCGATTGCGGCATACGTTTCTCACCCGGCTTGCCGCGGGAAACTTCCAGGAGATCCCCGCACTTCGCATGAGCGATAAGAAACTTGCCGTCGCGTGAGTTTAGGGTGACTTGGCTGATCGGTTCGCCGGCAGTCTCCCGCAGTTCGACGTCGATCGTTCGATCGGAGGGACTGATGAATTGCAACTTGTATTTCGCTTTTGTTTTCTCGGCGCGCCAGTTCAATTGTGCCGCTAGCCAACCGGCAAAAAGTACGGCGGTCGATCTGAACCCCGGTGCAAACGCAATATGCGCATTCTCAATTTTCGCGAAATGATGGTGCGACGCTGGATGATCGAAGAATTGCGCGAGCGCGAATCGGACTTTGTCGAGCCGCGTCCAATTCAAATCGCAAAGCACGATACGCTGCTTTGCTTCCTGTTGTGCCAATTCAACCAACCGGATTTGCGCGGCAAAATCCGTCCAAGTCTGACTATCGTAAATTACTCGATCGACCCAAGCCCAAAGCTGAGGATCCATCGGCTCGCGGAATTCCTCCTGCCACCAAAGGTAGAACGGCAGATCCGAATCCAAATGTGAGAAGACGATGCTTGGCAGAAGAGTCGCGCAGGCTCCTTCAAGCAGGAACGAAATTTGTTCGGAGCAAATTTGTTTGCTGCCGGCGCGACTAATGTGGCAATGCGCGCTGATCCAAGCTTCCACCCGATTTTCTTTCGCCTTGCAATCAGCGTCGATAACAATGGCACGACAGGCATGATTTTCGGTAATTTTTGCGATGAGCTGCGTGTTCTTTTCCAGTGAGCCCAAGGTTTCGCTATAAACCGCGAGGTTGACCAGAGAGGCGCGCGTCATTGCGCCTTCGCCTTGTTCCCAAAGTTTTTTTAGCTCGCTGTCGATCCTGCCGATTTCGACCGGAAGCCCGAGTGAATAAGTTTCAGTCGCGGCAGGCATACTCAGGCGATTGGGTAGCGCACGCGTCTCGCGTGTTGGTTTTGGCGCCGCGCCGAAACCAACTTCTTCTGTGGCTGCGTCGGACGGTGCTGGATGTATCGCAAGTGAAAAGAAAATTCGCGATGGCGAAGACGCCATCGCCAGCACGCGAGACGCGTGCGCTACCCAGAAAATGACTGCCGTTCATAATCTCCTCCACGCGCGGCCGTCGCGCGCGAGCAGATTATCCGCTTCTTCTGGCCCCCACGATCCAGCAGAATAAAAGAACAAATCAGGCGCATCTTTTTTTGCGTGCCACGCCTCCTCGATAGGATCGATGAAAGCCCAGGCTTCCTCGACTTCGTCGCGACGGGCAAAAAGAGTGGCATCGCCGCCCATCGCATCGAGCAGCAACCGTTCGTACGCTTCCGGACTGGCTTTGCCGAAGGACGTCCCGTAATGAAAATCCATTTTGACTGGTTCGACGCGGAAACTTGTGCCCGGCACTTTGGCCTGTATCCGCAATGAAATTCCTTCGTCGGGTTGAATTCGAATGACGAGCACATTTTGATCGCTCAAGCCCCGGTTAAAGAGAACGGCGGGCGCTTTTTTAAAGTGGATGGAAATCTCCGTGGCCGATTTGGGAAGCCGTTTCCCGACGCGCATAAAAATCGGAACGTCGGCCCAGCGCCAGTTGTCGATGTAAAGACGCAATGCCACAAACGTTTCCGTTTGCGAATCCGATTTGACGTTTTGCTCCTGGCGATAACCCAACACTGGTTTGCCGTGGATCGCGCCTTCCGTGTATTGGCCACGGACAACATTAGCGGCGACTTCGTTGCACGATAAACGACGGAGTGAGCGCACCACTTTCACTTTTTCGTCGCGGATGCTATCAGCGCTTAGATCTGTGGGCGGCTCCATCGCGACAAGGCAAAGAAGTTGGAGCAAGTGGTTTTGCACCATGTCGCGCAAAGCGCCGGCTCGTTCATAAAAACCGGCCCGAGTCCCAACCCCGAGTATTTCCGCTGCCGTGATTTGCACCTGATCGATATAATGCCTGTTCCAGAGCGGCGCGAAGATTGCGTTGGCGAATCGCAAGACCAAAATGTTCTGCGCGGTTTCTTTGCCGAGAAAATGATCGATCCGATAAGTCTGCTCTTCCGCAAAGGAATTGCGGACAATTCGGTTGAGTTCTCGTGCTGAGGCGAGATCGGTGCCGAACGGTTTTTCGACAATCACCCGAGCCCAGCTTCCTTTGCGGGTTTCGTTCAAGCCTGCGGCTTTCAAGTGCTTGAGGATCGGTTCGAATTGGTCAGGAGCAGCCGCGAAGTAAAAAAGCCGATTGCCGCGCGTGCCGCATTCCTCGTCGATCTGGTCGAGACGTTTCGCCAAAGTCTTGTAGCCGGCCTCGTCTCCAAATTCGCTTTGATGATAAAAGATTGATTGCGCAAACGTTTTCCAGATTTCATCGCGCACCGCCTGACGGGAAAATTCTCGAGTCGCCTTTTCGAGCTCGCTCCTGAATTCCTCGTCACTTTTTTCCCGTCGCGCGAAGCCGACGATCGCGACGGCGGGCGGCAGATCGCCATCCGCCGCCAGGTTGTAAAGTGCCGGAATAAGTTTGCGATGCGTTAGATCGCCGGTGGCGCCAAAGATCACAATGATGCACGGCTGCGGCACTGCGCGCGGCGACAATCCTTCCCGCAGTGGATTTGGCTCCGGTTGATTGGCGGCTCGATTCATAGATGCTTCCGGAAACTACGCAGATTTTTGCTGATGAGGTAGCGCGAAAAATCCCGTAACCGTCGCCCCAAAAGGGGACGCGACCCTGCCCGCGCATGGGACGCTTCACAAAACAAAGCGTCTATCGCTACTAGGGCAACGAAAATCTCCTCGTTAAATCGAGCACCTTTCGACGCACTTTCTCCAGCGCGTCGGCGTCACTGCGATTACTCAAGGCTTCTGCAATCAGATCGGCGATCTCGAGCATCTCTTCTTCTTTCATGCCACGCGTGGTGACGGCCGGCGTTCCGACGCGGATGCCACCCGGCTTGAAAATCGGATAGGTGTCGAATGGGATCGCATTTTTGTTCACGGTGATGCCGGCGCGATCAAGAATTTCTTGCGCCTCCTTCCCGTTAATTTCCTTCGGGCGAAGATCAACAAGCATGAGGTGATTGTCGGTGCCGCCGGAAACGATGCGATAACCGTGCTTGGCGAGTCCGGCCGCGAGCGCTTTGGCGTTGATGACCACTTGCCGTTGATATTCCCGGAATTGCGGCTGAAGCGCTTCGTGAAAACAAACCGCTTTCGCTGCAATCACGTGCATGAGCGGGCCGCCTTGCACCCCTGGGAAAAGCGTTGAGTCGATTTGTTTCGCGAATTTTTCCTCGCACAACACGATGCCGCCGCGAGGGCCGCGTAAACTCTTGTGCGTCGTGGTCGTGACAAATTGTGCATGCGGAATCGGGCTCGGATGCTGACCGCCAGCCACCAGCCCAGCGATATGCGCCATGTCGATGAACAGAATCGCACCGACAGAATCGGCAATTTGGCGCAGCCGCGGAAAATCGATGATGCGTGGATATGCAGATGCGCCGGCGGTTATCATCACGGGCCGCAAGTCTTCGGCCTGCTTTTGCAGCGCGTCGTAATCGATTCGCTCAGTCTTTTCGTCCACGCCGTAGTGGGTGACCTGATAAAATTTCCCGGAAAAATTCGCCGGATGCCCGTGGGTTAGATGACCGCCGTGGGCGAGGTTCATCGTGAGAATCTTGTCACCGGGTTTGATCGCGGCGAAATAGACGGCCATGTTCGCTTGCGCGCCGCTGTGCGGCTGTACGTTGACATGCTCGGCGCCAAATAATCGCTTCGCACGATCAATGGCAAGTTGCTCGGCAGTATCGACATTTTCGCAGCCGCCGTACCAGCGCTTTCGCGGATAACCTTCCGCATACTTGTTCGTCAGCACACTGCCTTGAGCTTCCATCACTGCGCGACTCGTGAAATTTTCCGAGGCGATCAGTTCAATATTTTCGCGCTGCCGTTTTTCTTCAGCGGCGATCGCATCGAAAATTTCAGGATCGACTCTGCGCAGCCCACCCCCAAATCCAGGGGAAGATGTCGATCCCACGGCTCCACTTTCAATCCGATTCGGAAGATCGCTCATGAAGTAAGAAGAAGCTCGACCGGCACGCGACGCGGGCGCCAGTTCGCCTTGTTCTACGAACGCAAGCACGCTGGGTAAAGCGTTTTTGATCGTGCGAGCACAAACTTCGTAA
>WNGI01002105.1_pt1 | contig 35494 bp, 31 predicted proteins | sample 5400621 | NCBI WGS metagenome assembly WNGI01 (sample SAMN13153374, study PRJNA577476) | soil metagenome | isolation source: 20 cm soil or saprolite under Garry oak tree replicate 1 | place: USA:California | collected 2016-06-15
GGGCGAGTATCCGCTTTATCTTCACATAAGCGAAGCTGTGCCTACAAAAACGAATTACGACGTTCTCGACGATCTCACTCCGCCGCTCGTAATCGCGCCGGGGGGACCACGAATGCATCAGAATTTCGACCCGGCACTGCCACTCGGAGTATTTTCCCTCCCGTCAGTAATGACAATCGAAGAGCCAATAGCACAAGACAATCACACTGAAACAGTGAACGCATAGAATGCTCAATGGAAAGTCAGTTCTCGTAACTGGAGGTACCGGCTCCTTCGGCCGCCGCTTCGCGGAGATAGTGCTGGAGCGGTTCAAGCCGCAGAAGCTCATCGTATTCAGCCGGGACGAGCTGAAGCAATTCGAGATGCACGCATACATCGGGGAGGAGCGTTACCCGAACATCCGATATTTCATTGGAGATGTTCGAGATCGGGATCGCCTCTATCGCGCGTTCGATGGCGTCGACGTTGTGATACATGCGGCAGCGCTCAAGCAGGTACCCGCGGCGGAATACAATCCCATCGAAGCGGTGAAGACCAACGTCCTCGGCGCCGCAAACGTAATCGACGCGGCGATTGATAGAGGAGTCAAAAAAGTAATCGCGCTGAGCACGGACAAAGCGGCGAGCCCAATCAATCTCTACGGCGCGACCAAGCTATGCTCCGACAAATTGTTCGTTGCCGCGAACAGCTACTCGGGAATGCACGCCACGCGATTCAGTGTCGTGCGTTACGGAAACGTCGTCGGCAGCCGCGGCAGCGTGATTCCGTTTTTCCTCAAGAAACGCTCGACGGGAAAGCTTGTCTCGACAGGATGACAGGAGGAGAGATCTTCGTCCCGAAGATTCCGAGCATGAAGCTCACCGACCTCGCGCGTGTGATTGGACCGAATTGCGAAATGGAGATCATCGGAAAGCGACCGGGCGAAAAGACTCATGAGCTGATGGTCGGAGAGGACGACGCACACAATACGCTCGAGTACGAAGACTATTATGCGATTCTTCCGGCGGTGCGCAGCTGGAACAAAGACCACTACGTCGAGAAGAATGGCGGGCGTCCTTGCCCCGAAGGATTCAGATACAGCAGCGAAACGAACACCAGGTGGCTGACTGTGTCCGAGCTCCAGCAGATGATCGGCCTGGAGAAGCTTTCCGCGGAGTGAGCCGCTTCCTCATCACTGGAGCCGGCGGCTTTCTCGGCGCCACTGTTCTGTTCGAGGGACGGGCAGCGGGGCGCGAGGTCATCGCCTCCTACCATGAAAAGCCCATTCGCGGTGAGGGCGTGCGCGCAAAGGCTGCGGATCTGTCGCGGCCCGGAGCTGCATACGAGCTGCTGGTTTCACTCAGGCCTGCGTGGGTCATCAATTGCGCGGGCTTCGCGAATGTCGACGAATGCGAAAGGAACCCGTCGCTCGCCCGCGAGCTCAACGTCGATCTTCCGCGTGCGCTCGCTGCCGCATGCAAGGAATGGAACGCGCGGCTGCTTCACATCTCCACAGATTCTGTGTTCGACGGAGAGCGAGGTGGATACACGGAGGCTGACGCGCCCGGCCCCGTAAATGTCTACGCGCAAACGAAGCTCGAGGGCGAGTCCGAAGTGCTGGATCAGCTACCTGACGCTCTCATCGTCCGCACGAATTTTGTCGGATTCTCTGCGGAAGGAAAAACGGGACTCGCCGATTGGATCATACGAGACCTGTCTCAGGGGAAAAGAATTCCGGGTTTTGCTGATGTCATATTCAGCCCGCTCGTAGCCAATGATTTTGCACGCGTTCTTTTCGAGATGATGGATCAGAATCTCTCAGGCTTGTTTCACGTCGCCGGATCGAGCGCGATCAGCAAGCTCGAGTTTGCGCACATGCTCGCGCGAGAATTGGAGCTCGATGAAAAGCTGATTCAGCCGGCTCGCCTCGCTGACGCGCATCTCGATGCCACCCGTCCGCGAAACACCTCGCTCAACTCGGAGCCGGTGGAAGCTGCGCTCGGAAGGCGAATGGCATCGATCGAAGAATCAATCGCGCTTCTCGGTGAAATCAGGCAATCCGGTTACTCGCAGCAAGTCGCTGCGCTTATTGGATAGACGATGGCAACACTGAAGATCGGCGAAAAAAATATTGGCGAGTCAAACCCGACCTATTTCATCGCCGACATTGCCGCCAATCATGATGGGGAGCTCGATCGGGCTGTTTCGCTGATTCGCCTCGCGGCCGAGTCGGGTGCTGACGCAGCGAAGTTTCAACATTTCCGTGCGCCGAAAATCGTCAGCAAGTTCGGATTCGAAACTGGACCTCAGCTTTCGCATCAAAGCAAATGGAAACGCTCGGTGTACGAGGTCTATCAGTCGGCGTCCGTTCCATGGGAATGGACCGTGACACCCAAGGACGCATGCGACGGTGCGGGAATTCACTTCTTCTCGTCGCCATACGACATGGAAGCCGTCGACATGCTCGACGAATACGTGCCTGCGTTCAAGATTGGCTCTGGGGACATCACCTGGATTGAAGCTCTCGAGCATATGGCGAAAAAAGGGAAGCCTCTCCTGCTCGCGACAGGCGCTTCGGATCTCGGAGATGTGCAACGCGCGGTGGACGCGATCCTCGCGATCAATTCGGATCTGCTGCTCATGCAGTGCAACACCAACTACTCAGGCAGCACTGAAAATTTTCGTTATGTAAAGCTGAACGTTCTCGAGACATTTGCAGCGATGTATCCACAGCTGGTTCTCGGTCTGAGCGATCACACTCCCGGGCACGCAGCAGTGCTCGGCGCCGTCACGCTTGGTGCGCGAGCGATTGAAAAACATTTCACCGACGATCGCGGTCGCGAGGGCCCCGATCACGTGTTTTCTCTCGACCCCGCCGCGTGGCGAGATATGGTCGATCGCACACGCGAGCTGGAGCACGCGATGGGCGACGGCAACAAGATCGTCGAGCCGAACGAGAAAGACACGGTTGTGATTCAACGCCGGTGTCTTCGCGCTGCGCGTGATCTCACCGCGGGCGCTGTGGTTCGTAAAGGCGATCTCGAAGCGCTGAGGCCTGCGCCGCACGACGGAATTTTTCCTTACCAGGAAAATCTTGCAATCGGTCGCAAGCTCCTGCGTGATCTGAAACAGGGCGACTACCCGAAGTGGACCGACCTCGGCTGAAGGTTCTCTACATATCGAGAGGCTATACCGTCCACGACCGCCGATTTCTTGGGTCGTTCGCGGCGCGAGGCTGGAACACGAGTTACCTGCCCTTATTCGATGAGCGTTTGGAATACTCTCCGCTTCCCGCCGGCATCACCAGGCTCGAGTGGGATTCGGAAGTTCGCGAGCCGCTCAACAATTCTGACTGGAGAAATCGGGAACAGAGTCTTCGGAGATTGTTGGGACAGGTTGCTCCCGATGTTGTAATTGCGGGGCCGATTCAATCTGGCGCGTATCTCGCAGCACTCGCTGGAGCGCAGCCGCTCGTGACCGTGTCATGGGGTACCGACATCCTCGTCGACGCTGACAGAACTCCCGAACTGAAGAAAGTGACGATCGAAACACTCGCCAGGTCGGCCGCCGTGTTCGGCGATTGCCGAGCTGTGCGTGAAGCGATCAAGCGACATTCGGCGCTCAAAGATCAGGACATAGTCACGTTTCCCTGGGGGATCGATCTCGATCGATTTACCCCCGGCGAATCATCGCTCGATCTTCGGCAGCGATTGGGGTGGAATGGAAATGAGATCTATATCTCGACACGCACGTGGGAACCTGTGTACGCGATCGACGTGCTCGTCGAGGCGTTCGCTCTGGTTCACGAAGAGAACCCTGATGCGCGACTCGCACTTCTTGGCGATGGATCACAGGAAGAAGCGATTCGAACCCTCATCCGACAACGCGATCTCGAATCCGCGGTCCACGCTCCGGGGCGCGTGAGTCACGCGTTGCTACCGGATTATTTCCGCACAGCGAATGTCTACGTGAGCTCTGCGCTCAGCGATGGAACCTCGGTGTCGCTTCTCGAAGCGATGGCGACTGGACTTCCCGTTGTAGTCAGCGACAGCTACGGGAATCTCGAGTGGGTAGAGCCAGGCACCAATGGTGAGCTCGCTCGGCCAGGCGACCCGGAGTCGCTGGCCGATGCGATGCTCGCCGTCACGGGCGATCCGATGAGCGTCGCGCGAATGCGTGCGGCGAATATCGCTGTCGCTCGTTCTCGCGCGGATTGGACGCGCAATTTTCCACTGCTGGCGAAGAAAGTCGAATCACTCGTGGCGGGGTGAAAACGGTCGCGATTATCCAGGCGCGAGTTGGCTCGACGCGTTTGCCTGGAAAAGTCCTTCTCGACGTCGGTGGTCGCTCCGTGCTCGCGCGAGTGATCGAGCGAGTCCGTCGGTTCACGATGATCGACGAGATGATTGTCGCGACGTCGGATCAGGATACTGACAATGCGATCATCGAAGAGTGCGACCGAATCGGCGCCGCATCGTTTCGAGGAAGCGAGTCCGACGTGCTCGCGCGCTTTCTCGGCGCAGCGAAAGCGACCGATGCCTCCATTTGCGTGCGACTGACCGCAGACTGCCCCCTGCTCGATCCGTCCGTCAGCGACAGCATCATCTCGCTTTTCGTCGAAGCAAACGGTGCAGCGGATTATGCGAGCAACAAGATTCCTCAATCCTTCCCGCGCGGGCTCGACACCGAGGTGTTTTCTCTCGACGCTCTCGAGCGAGCCGCGCGGCGAGCCCGCCAGACGTACGAACGCGTGCACGTCACGGCGTACATGTACCGTCATCCCGAGATATTCTCTCTGATGAGCGTCACGAGCGACATCGACCGAGCGGACTGGCGATGGACCGTCGACACGCCTGAGGATCTCGAGTTTGTGCGGGAGGTCTATCGTCGGATGGACGAGCGTGGAGAATTCAGCTGGCACGATGTCGTGAGGCTGCTCGAGGAGGAGCCATCGCTGTTGTGGATCAACTCACACGTTCGGCAGAAAGATGTCGATGAGGGATAAGGCAACTGCGGACTGCGGACTAACTGCGGACTGCGGGCTAACTGCGGACTGCGGACCAACAACGGAACAAACCTCGATTCCGGACTCCGAAGTTAGTCCGGAATCCGCAGTTAGTCCGTAGTCCGCAATTAGTCCGTAGTCCGCAGTTCGGTTTACTCTTTGACCTCTATGAACTCACATAGCACTCGGGTGGTTTGCATCATCGAAGCCCGGTTCGCTTCAACGCGATTGCCGGGCAAGGTGCTCAAGCCCATCCTCGGGGAGCCAATGCTGGCGCGGCTGATCGAGCGACTACGTCGCGCGAGGAGAATCGACGGTCTCGTTGTCGCGACGTCCACATCATCGGCAGACGATGCGGTTGCGGATGTTGGCGTTCGTGCGGGAGCGGAAACGTTTCGCGGAAGCGAAGACGACGTGCTCGCACGAGTCGTCGGGGCTGCGCGCGCAAATAACGCCGACATTATCGCCGAAGTAACGGGCGATTGTCCGCTTCACGATCCGGCGATCGTCGATGCCGTGGTCGCGGATTATCTAAACGGTGGGGCAGACTTCGTATCGAACATTCATCCTTACACGACGCCGCGCGGCACAGACGTGCGCGTTTTTTCCGCGGATGCTCTGGCTGAAATCGAGAGAACCTCGAACGATCCGGCAGATCGCGAGCATGTCTCGCTTCATTTCTGGGAGCATCCTGAGAAGTATCGACTCAGAAATGTCTCATTCGATTTTCCTGCCAAGGCCTCGCGCTTGAGACTTACTGTCGATACGCCCAGGGACCTCGAGCTCGTGACGGCAATCTATGAGGATCTGTATCCGCGAAATCCCGAGTTCACGCTCGCCGATGTGATGTCGCTGCTCGAACGACGACCCGATCTCGCGGCGATGAACGCCGATGTTGAGCAGAAGGCTGTAAGGTGAAAATGCGTGGGGCGGTGATCGGTTGCGGTCGAATCGGCAGCACCCTTGCCGACGATCCGCTGTTACGCGGCGACATCTTCACGCACGCCGAAGCATACACGAAGAGCTCGCAAACCCAGCTTGTTGCGCTCTGTGACACCGATCGCGCGAAGCTTGAAGCTGCTGGCAGAAGATGGAACACCGAGGCCCTCTTCACGAACCCGTACGAAATGATGGCGTCCGCCTCGCCGGAGATCGTCAGCATTTGTACTCCGACCGCCTCGCACATCGATGTTGCACGGGAGATTCTCTCGAGCGAAAAGCCACCGCGCGCGATTCTTTGTGAGAAGCCGCTGGGAAAAACTGTCGATGAAGCCAGGGAGATTGTCGCTCTCGCCGCCGAGCGTGGAGTGACATTCACCACGATCTACATGCGCCGCTTCGCGAAAAACTTTATCGCGCTCAAGTCATTAATCGAATCAGGCGAGCTCGGCAAAATTCAGTCAGTCTCCGGGTGGTACATCGGCGGCACATTCCACAACGGAACCCATTGGTTCGACATGCTTCGCTATTTCGCGGGCGACGCAGAAATCGTTTCCGGACTCGACATTCTTGGCGAAACCGGGCACGATCCGACGTTCGATGTTGCGATCTTCATGTCGAGTGGCATTCTCGCGACGTTACGCGCAGGTGATGCGAGACGCTATTCACTCTTCGAGATGGACCTCTTGCTCGAAAAGGGCAGGGCGCAAATCACCGATTCGGGGCACGTGATTTCACTTTCTCTTGCGGCTCCAAGCCCTCGCTACACTGGGTACGTCGAGCTCGAGCCAATCGAGCGCGACTTCGGAGATCGGCGCGATTTGACGCTTCACGCTGTCGAGGATGCCGTCGACGCTGTTACTTTTGGACGCGAGCCGGCATGCACCGGCGCAGATGGAATTGCTGCAATGAGGATTGCCGATGCTGCTTCGAGATCAGCGCGCGAATTCAGTGGCGGCGTCGTCAAGGTGGAGGACGAGCAATGAGCCGACTCCAACAGTGGTTAATGATTTGAGCCGACTGGCGATTCTTGGCGGTCGTCCGGTCCGCACGACGCCATTTCCTCGTCACGTCTCGATCGGCGAGGAAGAGAAGGCAGCGGTCATGGAGGTTCTCGACTCCGGCGTTCTCTCGGATTTCCTCGGAACCTGGTCGCCTCAGTTCTACGGCGGTCCGCGCGTACAGAATTTCGAGCGCGAGTGGGAAAAATATTTTGGCGTGAAGTACGCCGTCACAGTGAATTCTGCGACGTCCGGGTTGTATGCGGCGGTTGGCGCAGCCGGCGTGGGTCCCGGTGATGAAGTCATCGTCTCGCCAATCACGATGACTGCGTCGGCATCAGCGGCTCTCGTCTATGGAGCGATTCCCGTTTTCGCGGATATCGATCCGGAAACTTTCTGCGTCACCGCAAAGACCATCGAGAAGTGCATCACTCCGCACACGCGCGCGATCATCGCGGTCGACATCCTCGGTCACCCAGTCGAGATGGACGCCGTGATGGAGCTCGCGAGGCGTCACTCGATCACGGTAATCGAAGACGCCGCGCAGGCGCCCGGCGCGACATACAAGGGACGAATGGCAGGCACGCTCGCCGATATCGGCGTCTTCAGTCTCAACTATCACAAGACAATTCATACCGGCGAAGGCGGTGTAGTCGTCACGAACAACGACCGTCTTGCGGAAAGACTTCAGCTCATTCGAAATCACGGCGAGATGGTGGTGTCCGGCAAAGGCGTTACCGATCTCGTCAACATGGTTGGCTTCAACTATCGAATGACGGAAGTCGAGGCTGCCATCGGCACGGAGCAGCTGAAGAAACTCGAATCGCTTCTCGTTCCACGAATCGAAGCGGCGGAATACCTCAACGTTCATCTGTCGAAGATTCCGGGCATCACCACTCCGGTGGTTCGCGAAGGCGTTCGTCACGGTTTTTACCTCTACGGCATTCGCTATGACGAGCAGAGAATTGGCATTCCGCGCGATCGATTCGTGCAAGCGCTCAACGCCGAAGGGATTCCAATGATTCCCGGATATACGGAGCCACTTTATTTCGCTCCCCTGTATCAGCGGAAAATCGCATTCGGACGGAAGGGTTTTCCGTTCACCTACGAGGGCTACAAGGGGAACGTGAGCTACGAGCGCGGCATTTGCCCCGTCGCGGAAAGAATGTGGGAGACGGAATTGATGGTCACCAACGTCTGTCGGGCCGGCGTGTGTCAGCAGGATTTGATGGATGTCGTTCTCGCCTTCGAAAAAGTCGCCGGGAACGTAGCAGAGCTCGGGTAGGCGCAGATCCCACCGCGAAGTCTCAACGATCTTCCACTTTTCTCTCCGTGGCCGGCTCGCCTGCTCGGTCTCGAAGCATGGACGCGCCGAACCCGGACACGCGATGAGATCGACCGCGAATTCGAGAAGGAAAAATGGGGAGGTCTGCTCAGGTTCGGACTGAGACCCGGTCCGCCGCTCACACTCGAAGCCGCGGATGCATGGGCGCAGGGAGCCGACATTCCAATCCTGTCATGGGATTCGGATCAGCTCGTTGAATCCACTCCGTCGGCGGCGCATCGGAAATACCGCGACATCGTCGCCGGAGTAGTTGAACGATATTTCCCCGCGACTGCAGTCGCCGAGCTCGGGGCGGGCTACGGAAGTATCGTCATCGACATCGCGAGACGGCCCGCATTCAGAGGCGTTCCGATGTACGCCGGGGAATTGACCGAGAGCGGAAGTCTGCTGATCGATATGCTCGCAGCGGCTGAAGGCGTATCAGTCACGACCGAGAGGTGCGATCTCACAGCATCACCGATTACGGATATAGATCTGCCCGTGGGATCGTTGATCTACACTTCGTATGCGGCGCAGTACGTCCCGTTCGTATGCGGCGCAGTACGTCCCGCGACTGTCGCAAGCATTCGTGGAATCACTGATGGCGCTCTCTCCGGTGGCCGTGATTCACATCGAGCCATGCTTCGAGCACTGTGATCCAAAAACCTTACTTGGCCTTCTTCGGCGTCGCTATATTGAGGTCAACGATTACAACACAAACCTGGTCACCACACTGCACGAGCAGCGCGAGCGGGGCTCGATCGACATCGTCGAGGAACGTCCCGCGATATTCGGATCGAATCCACTGCTGGCTGCGTCGGTGATCGTGTGGAGGCCCCTCCGTCGAGGATGACAGCCGGCGGGCCTTAAGCACCGACCCTGAGACAGTGCCGAAAGTCATACATCGCGTTCCCACGAGCATCAGAGCTGCCGCCTGGCGCGCCATCGACCGCATGCCACCGCGCGCACAAAGGCTGTTCAAACACACCGCCGAGCATCGGCGCTGGAAAATGCAGAAGCTGTACGCCGACAATCCGCCGCCGGCTGCGGACGCGCCCACCGTTTTGTTCTGGGTCCCCGGCGGAATGCCACTTCTGCTTCACGTCGAGGGAGTCATCGCCGCAGCACTTCGACTCCGCGGATACAACATCCACGCGATCATCTGCGATGCGCCGTACAAAGCATGCGTCAATCGCGAGATCACCAGCGGCGTTCCGATAGAAGATTGGGCGAAGAGCTGCGCAAAATGTGTCGCGTCAACTCGCAGCGTACTCGACATTCTCGGAATTCCTTATTCGCACATCGGCGATTATGTCCCGCCGGAGAGACGAGAGGAGCTGCGCGAGAAAGCTTGGCAATGCGATCGCACCACCGTCGGTGGCTTGATGCATGGCGATCTGCTAGTGGGTCAGAACGTCCTGTCGACTATCACGCGCTACTTGCAAGGCGCGCGGCTCGGAGAGGGCGAAGACATCGTGCGCGAATATGCATACAGCGCGTTCGTCACCGCCGAAGCGTCTCGCAAAGTGTTCGACAAGTTTAAGCCGATGAGAGTCCTCATGTCTCACGGAACTTATGTGGACTGGGGTCCCGCGCTTCACACGGCGCTCGACCGGGGAATACCAGTCACCGGTTGGAAGGCATCGTATCTCACGTCGCGTTTTTTCTTCCGCCACGTCGAGGAAAGAAAAAGGATCGACTTTCACAAGCTGAGCGAGCGCGCATGGGACAAGCGCCGCAACACGCCCCTAACAATCGACGAAGAGGAAAGTCTTCGGGAGTTTCTCGAGAGGCGATACCACCATCATGTCAGCTTCGACATGAAGAAAATGCAGAAGTACACCGGCGACGTCGAACGCTTCAAAATCAAGTATCAGCTTCAGGAAGGGAAGCCCGTCTGGGGCATCATGGCTCACATTAACTGGGATAGCGTATCCGATTATTCGCCAATGGCTTACCCGTCATTCGACGAATGGATCGTCGACACGATAAAACACATCTCGAAGCTGACCGACGTCCAGTGGCTGGTGAAAGTTCATCCCATCGAGGCCTACGACAATCCGGCTGCTGGAGTGAAACGTCTCATCGAGACGCACTTCCCGAATCTTCCTCCGCACGTGCGGATGATTCCGGCTGAAGAGGAGATCAGTCCTCTCGAATTTTTTCAGCTTGTCGATGGCGGAATCACCGTTTATGGAACGGCTGGTCTGGAGCTGGCCCTTCAGGGAAAGCCGGTTGTTCTCGCGGGCGAGGCTCACTACGGAGGAAAGGGGTTCACGTACGAAGGGCTCGACATCGACACGTATCGCAGCTTGCTCGCGCGGGTTCATGCTCTGCCTGCATTGACTGAAGAGCAGACCCGGCTCGCTCACGCGTACGCGTATTCGTATTTCGTGCAGCGCCAGGTGCCGCTGCCGATCGTGCGTGATCCTGCATCGATCTGGTGGAATCTCCAGCACGAGCGTCGCGGTCTTCTTCTGCCCGGCGCAGATCCGTTTGTCGATTTCATCTGCGAGCGCCTCATTCGCGGCGAGGATTTCGTGATGGACCGCGAGCTTGTCGAGCTCGCCGATTCTGACACGTGGGGACAGGACTGACCTCCGCCGGCGTGAGCCGGCTCGTTGGATTCGACTCAGCGGGCGAGGCGTTTATCAGTGGTGACCGCGTTCTGCGCGGCATTTACCCGGGCGACGCTGAAGCAGTGCGCGACATTCTTCGGCGGTGCGAGGAGGCGGATCTTTTCTCTCGCGGAATTGTCTCGACCCGTGAGCTGGCCGCGAATCCGCATCCCGAGCTCGGGTATGAAATCGTCCTCGAGCACGAGCGCGTTCCGTTCGTCAGCTTTCCTCACGAATGGCCCGCATCGATGCTGCGTGACGCTGCGTTATTTCACGTTCAGCTCTTCAATGATCTCGCTCCGCGCGGACTCACCCTCAAGGACTGGCATCCATACAACGTGTTGTTCGAGGGGACGACGCCCAAGTTCGTGGATTTCACTTCGATAGTTCCAACGGGGAGCCTTGCTCGGCAAGACCACCTTTCTCGCCCGCCGGCGAAGAAAGGAATCGCGAAGCTCTGGGACGATTATGCGGTGGCGCTCTACGAGAGCTACCGGTTGATGTACGAGCCGTACTTTGGGTTGCCACTCGCGATGATGAAGCGAGGCCGTCATTCCGACGCGCGACGACGGCTTTATGAGACGGCGCTCAATTCTGCAGACAATGTGATAACGCGCCGCGAGGCGTTCGATGGCGACGTGGGAGGCAGGTTCGCGTACGAGCTGTTCGACCGGCGATTGCGTCTCGCCCTCGTCGAGCGTGGTACGGAGAAGCGGCGTTTCTTTGATCTGCTCAAAGGAAAACTCTGGCGCTCCAACGTCGCGGTGAAGGGAAGCGCGTACAGCTCTTATTACGAAGCAAAGAATGAATCGTTCTCGACGGAGCCGTCACCCGAGTGGACGGCGAAGCAGCACTCCGTACGCGACACAATTACAGGGCGAAGCCCTCGGACTTTGCTGGACCTCGGCAGCAACACTGGCTGGTTCTCGATACTTGCCGCGAGACTCGGCGTGAGCGTCGTGGCGGTGGATCTCGACGAAGCATCGATTGATTCGCTGTACGTGAGTGCGAAGCGAGAGGGACTTCCGATTCTTCCACTCGTTACGAATCTCACGGCGCCACTCGCCGATCGTCATGCATTGGAATTTCCGGATGAGCCATCGCGTTCACGCATTGGCGGTGACGCGCCACTCTATCCAGCGCCGAATTCCCGATTGCAGTGCGACATGGTGCTCGCACTCGCTCTTGTTCATCACCTCGCGCTCGGGCAGGGACTGTCATTCGAGCGCATAGCCGAGATTTTCGCTGGTCTCGCGAAAAAATATGTCTGTGTGGAGTTTGTGGCGATCGATGATCCGATGATTACGAGCGATCCGCCATTTTTTCCGAAATACAATTCATCGCCCGCCAGCTTCGGTTGGTACACACTGGAAAACTTCATCGCTGCTTTGCGAAGATATTTTCCGTCGGTAGAGATACGACCGTCGCATCCTGGTACGCGGATGATAGTTGTACTTGAAAAGCCGGTACCGGGTGCCCGGTAACCGGTGTCCGGTAACCCAGGCGCGAAACTGCACGCTCACGACTGGAAACCAGTAGTTCTCGGGCATCAGGCACCGGCGATCGGTTACCGGGCGCCGGTCACCGGTCTTAACTTGTACCGCTCAACCAATGAGAATAAATGACTGTTCCATATAAGGAGATCGAGGATTTCATTCGCACCGAGCTGGCTTCTTTGACTTTCGTCGACAAGTCATCGGTCACACCAGATACTGTCCTCGTCGGCCAGAATCGCGTGCTGGATTCGGCTGACCTCGTAATCCTTCTCCTCGCTGTCGAGGATTTCGCAAAAGAAAAACTCGGCTTTGAATGGGACTGGACAAGCGATAGCGCGATGTCCGAGGCGAGAAGCGTTCTTAGAAATGTAGGTTCGCTGGCGCGCCATCTCTCCGAGCTGCAACCGGCTTGACTCCCAGCTCTCAGGATACGGTTGTTGTAACGGGCGCATCTCGCGGGCTCGGCGCTCATTGCGCGAAGCGACTGCATGAAGCCGGTTACAAAGTCATCGGACTCGGAAGAAAACCTCCTAAGGATTCGCCGTTCGAGGTGCGCGTCGCCGACGTCGCCGATGCTTCGTCGGTCAAGTCCGCTGTGGGCGAGCTGAAGCGCGACTCATCAGTGTACGCGCTCATAAACGCTGCCGGGATCGCATCGATGAATCTCGTGATCACGACGCCCGCGGAAACCGTCCGAAAAATTATCGAGACGAATCTTCTCGGAACGATCTACTGCTGTCAGGCAATCGCCCCCGCGCTAGTGAAGCGGGGCGGCGGCCGCATAATAAACTTTTCGACGCTCGGCGTTCCACTCGCAATCAAAGGCGAAGCGGTGTACGTCGCCTCGAAAGCGGGCGTCGAAGGATTCTCTCGGGTTTTCGCGCGCGAGATGGCTCCGCATGGAGTGACCGTAAACACGATCGCTCCTGGTCCGATCGATACGGGACTTCTCGAGAAAGTGCCGCGCGAAAAAATCGACGACGTCGTTGCGCGGCAGCTAATAACGCGGCAGGGAGAGCCGGAGGATGTCTGGAACATCGTGTCACTGCTGCTCTCGCCGCAGAGCGCGATGATCACCGGGCAGACGATCAACGTCGGCGGCGCATAGTGCCGCTGCTGGATCAGCTCGCGGGCCGGCAGACTGATCGGCAGCGACCGTTTCTTATTGGACTCTCCGAATCGCTGAGCTTCGCGCAGTGGGTGATCAAGGGCGGCGCAATAGAAGCTCGCCCCGACCGTACCGAATCAAATCCGTTGATCCGTAAAATCCGTTTTCTACGCCATCCGGGAATAATTTTTTTCTCATCCGGCACTACAGGGCGTCCCAAGGCGATTCTTCACGATTTTCAGAATTTTCTTGCACGGTACGCGACGCCACGCCCCGCGCTTCGCACTCTGAATTTTCTCCTCTTCGATCATGCTGGTGGAATCAACACACTGCTTCACACGCTCTTTAACCGCGGTGTAACGATCGTTCCGTCGGAGCGCTCGCCTGAAGCAATCGCGTCGGACATGGTGCGACACTCGGTCGAGCTCCTGCCTGCAACTCCGACGTTTCTGCGGATGATGCTGCTCGCCGGCGTCTTCGAGGAAGATTCATATCCTGATCTTCGTGTCATCACATACGGCACCGAAAGAATGGATCAGGGCACTCTTGATACTCTGTGCGCAAAGTTGCCACGCGTTGACTTCAGGCAGACGTACGGTCTTTCCGAGCTCGGGGTGTTCCAGGTGAAATCCCGCGCGCGTGACAGTCTCTGGATGAAAGTCGGCGGCGAAGGGCTGGAGACGAAAATCGAAAATGGTGTGCTCCACATTCGTTCGGAGAACAGAATGCTGGGCTACCTCAACGCGCCGTCTCCGTTTGTCGATGGGTGGTACGACACGGGCGACCTCGTCGAAGAGCATGATGGCTTTATCAAGGTTGTCGGTCGAGCGAAGGAAGTAATAAATGTTGGCGGCTTGAAAATTCTCCCGGGTGAAGTCGAGCGCATCGCGCTCCTTTATCCCGGCGTGCTTCGCGCGAAGGCGCACGGAGTTTCCAATCCGATCACCGGCCAGCACATCGAGCTCACTGCCGAGCCCAAAGCTGGAGCTTCACTCGATCGGAAAACGCTGATGGCGCATTTCAGAAGTCATCTGCAGAAACAACTCTGCCCTCACCGAATCACTATCGGTCCGGTTGAAGTCAGTCACAGGTTCAAGCAGAAGTGACGATCGCCAGCGATGTCTCCAATTTGCTGTCGCGACTGGGAAGTGGACCGGTGTTCGTCCACTCCGATCCATTTCGTGCTGCGTCGCTTGTTGCCCGAAGCCGCGATAAAGAATCGCTTGTCGATTCGCATCTGGCGTTACTGACCGATGCCGTCGGCTCCCGTCAGTTGTGGATGCCGGCGTTCAATTACGACTTTCCACGCACGCGTACCTTCGATGTCGCGCGTGATCCGTCACAGCTAGGGCCAATTCCGGAGCGTTTTCGTCTCGAGCAGGCTGCCTGGCGTTCGGTGATTCCAATCTTCTCAGCGACCGGCACAGGCGCGCCACCGTCTATCGAATGGGGCGAGCGCGCCGATCCATTCGGGCCCGAATCGCTTTTCGCCAGACTCATCGCTGCGGATGGCGTCATCCTGTACTACGGCGACACGTTCCACTACACCACGTTGGTCCATTACGCCGAGCGCGTCACGGGTGGCCCGGCTTATCGCTATGACAAGATTTTCCCCGGGGTCGTGACATACCCGGACGGCCGCTCCATGAAAGGTTCACTCAAGTATCACGTGAGACCGCTCGGAAAAGGACTCGACTACGACTGGGCAGCGATTTTGTCACGAGCGCTCGAGAATGGAGCCTGCGTGCGGCTTGGCAATCACCCCGAGATTCTCGCATCGTCTGCGAGAGCTCTCGCTGATTTTTTTGTTGACGAAATGAAATCGGATCCGCTTGCGTTGCTGAATCCCGAAAGTCGCCAGTGGGTCGAGCCAGAGCTCGAGCGACTCGGCCGCAGATTTGTCATCGAAGATTACGAGGGGGAAAGTCAGGAATGGACGCAAGGCTAGTCCTTGGCGCCGCAGCCGTCACACTCGTGGCGATGATCGGGTTTCTTTTTTCGCCCAGAGTGCCGCGTGGTCAGGAGGATTTGAATTGCGTGTCGGTGACCGATATTGGCCCGATGCACATCCACAAGAACTGCGATTCTGAAGAATTCGAATACGTCGCCGCTGATCCGGGCTTGCTCCTCGCTCAGCGGCGCTACCGTCAGAGCCGGCCACTCTACGCCGTATTGGGTTGGACATTCGCGAGGCCCTTCCACTGGCTCGGATTACAGTCCGTCGGGCGGCCGATCATCGCCAACGCGAAGCAAAGTTATCCCAAAGGGCCGGCGCCGGCGGAGTATTTGCCGGAGTACGCCGGTTTCGTGACGCTCAACTTCGCGCTGCTCGTGACCGCGGTGATGTTGTTTCTCAAGCTTTCGGGCGCGCAGGGGTTGTTCGATCCGCTCACACTCTTGCCACTCGCGATGATCGTCGTAAATGAGGTGACTAAAGCCGCGTTCTGGACGCCGCATTTACAGATTTTCAACGTGCTGGTCCCGATCGCTTCAGTTGCACTTTATCACCGGATGCTCGATCGGCGCCGCGAGCTGACGTGGCTGCAAATCTTGTCACTGGGATTTGCGATCGGTCTCGGATCTCTGATTTACGGTGCATTTGCTGTGATGGCTGCCGGGGCTGCGCTTTGCGCTCTGGTAGGTGGCGGCAATACAACGAGGACGGCGAGCCTCTTCTCCCGTTGGATGAAAAGCGGATTACTGATCGTTGCGTTTTTTGTTCCGATGGTGGCGTGGATCACCTTCGTTAAATACAAAACGGGCAGCTTTTATTCGCTCGAGATCGATCTGAATCGTGATTTTGTGTGGATCGTCGACGTTCTGAGACGGCGGGGGCTCGTCGGTTTCCTCTGGATGTTTCTCATTCAAACGGAACTTTATGGAGAATCGATCCGATCAGTATTTCCATTCCCGGTTGCTGCGCTTGGGATTCTCACTGGACTTCTCGTGTGGGAGGGGCGCGTTCGCGAAACTGTATCGGCCAATCGTATGCTCATTGAATCGATGGTTCTGTATGCGGCGCCGTGCTTTCTGTTTTACTGGCTACTTGGTTTTTACCACTCACGATTGACCTGGTCGCTTGTGCCGCCGATGGCTTTGCTGATCGCGATCGAAACCAGGAGTCTGGAGCGGGTGGTAACCAATCGCGGGAAGTTTCGTTTGCGCGCCGCGTCGCTCGTCGTGACCGTGTTCTATTTGGCTTTCTGGTATGTCAGGCCTGGCCCATGGTCGTGAATTGATGAGAATCGCGATTCTCGCGAACGACAAAAACAGCTTCGTGAAGCCTCTTGCCGACGGATTGGCGCGAATGGCCGCAGGTTGCGGGGCCGAGCCGGAGATTCATTACGACGGCATCGCGATGCTGTCACTTCCTTTGAAAATGAGTTGGGCCTCGCCGCGCTCGGCTGCCGGGCACGCGATTCGTCTGCGCCGGCATCGAAAACTTTTTCGCGATTTCGTCGAGCGGGTCAGAGGCGCCGATCTCATCGTTGTTGTGGCCCACGTTCCAGCGAGTCTCGCGCGCAACTCGCTGCAGAATATCGAGACACTTCGCTCCGCCATTCCTGATCGCCCAATTGTCAATTACGACCTCGTTTATCTCCCAACCGTAGTGAAGTGGAGCGGAGCGATGCTTCGCGGCGAAGACACCGGACTCACCGATGCCGACAGACGCGCATTCAAGAGCGGCGCTTTCGGGCTGGAACGCTATGATTGGTACCTCGTAGCGTCTGCAACGAGTGAGATTGCGATGCCGGCCGGCCCGCAACCTTGTTCCATCATCGGTGTGAATCTGGACGACGGCACTCTTTATCCTGATCAGACGGGCGAATTTCGAGTGCTGGTGGACTTCGAGCAGACGCGAAAGGACTACCTTTCCTTCCGCGAAGTGCAGCTTGCAGCGCTCGACCGTTCTGAGATTCCTTATCACGTTCTGGATAAGCCGCTTTCACGGGACGAGATTCGCGAAGTTTATCGAAAGACCGGGGCGTTCATGATGGCACACAGGGAAAGTTTCGGGTTACCGATCTGCGAGCTGCAGGCGTGCGGGAGTTTGATATTCACGCCGCGTTCGGAATGGGCCGGGGCGCATTGGATCAAGCCGGATCTTCACGTCTCCGGATCGGGCGCTCATTCGGGAAATTTCATCGTGTACCAGAACGATCTTGAGTCGCTCGTGAAAAGGTTGCGGGCGGCGAGGGAGAATTTCAATCCGAGCGCGGTTCGCGAGCAATTTCTTGCGATGCAGCCGCAGCTCTTCGAGGGCGATCGGTCGACGCTCGCGAACTTTCTTCAAATGGTGGACGAAGGAGCCATTCATAGCCGGCGGCACGAACAGCACACCGCGATTGGCAGATGAGTACTGCTGTTGGCTCTGAGATGTATCAGTGGGCTACCGATCTCTTTCCCATCTGTCGAAGCATCACTGGTAACGGTGTCAGGCAGACGCTGGCGTATCTGTCGAAGCTCATGCCGGGTCTCACCGTCCATGAAGTGCCGAGCGGGACACCGGCGTTCGATTGGACTGTGCCGAAGGAGTGGAATGTGCGTGGCGCGTACATCGAAGATGAACGCGGGCGCCGCATCGTCGATTTCGCACGCAACAATCTTCATCTCGTCGGCTATTCAGAGCCGGTAGATCGATGGCTGACTCTCGAAGAGCTCCAACCTCATCTGCATTCGCTTCCGGAACAACCGTACGCAATTCCGTACGTTACCTCTTATTACGATGGACGGTGGGGATTCTGCCTCACGCAGGAACAGCGTGATCAGCTCCCGCCCGGCCGATACCATGCAGTCGTCGACTCGACGCTCGCTCCCGGGTCGCTCACATACGGCGAGCTGATCATTCCCGGCAAAGAAGAAAAAGAAATCTTTCTCTCGACTTACATTTGTCATCCTTCGATGGCCAACAACGAGCTATCCGGTCCCGTTGTAACCACGGCACTCGCTCGCTGGATAACGTCGCTGGCAGACAGACGATTCACGTATCGGATCATTTTCATCCCCGAGACGATCGGATCCATCGTTTATCTCAGCGCGCATCTCGATGAGATGAAGCGCAACACGATCGCCGGATTCGTCGTGTCGTGCGTCGGTGATGATCGCGCATACTCGCTGCTTCACTCGCGCTCGGGCGACACATTGGCTGATCGAGTCGCGACCGCAGTGATGAAGCATCACGCGCCGGATCACATCGAGTATTCATATCTCGATCGTGGCAGTGATGAGCGGCAGTATGGCAGTCCCGGAGTCGACCTTCCTGTCGTCTCGATCATGCGCACGAAATACAACAGTTATCCGGAGTATCACACGTCCCTCGACGATCTAACGCTCATTACCCCCGCTGGATTGCAAGGCGGCTACGATGCAATTCGCAAATCCATCGAGCTTCTCGAGCACAATCACGCCTACAAAACGACCACGTTATGCGAGCCACAGCTTGGCAAGCGCGGTCTGTATCCGACACTCAGCACAAAAGGATCGGCGGCTGCAGTAAGAGCGATGATGAACGTGCTTGCATATTCGGACGGTACGCGCGATCTCGCCGACATCGCTCAGCACATCGATTTGAATCCCACAGAAGCGATCGAGATCGCCGAGCAGCTCGCTCAGAAGGGCTTACTCTCTCGCGCCTGAGCAAGTCGTGATCAACGGAAAGCGAGTGATGGTCGTGCTCCCGGCATATAACGCTGGACGAACTCTCGAGCGCACGATTGCGGAAATTCCGCAGGGCGTCGTTGATGATCTTCTTCTCGTCGACGACGCATCAGGCGATGACACCGTCGAAGTCGCTAAGCGGCTGGCGATACCGCACGTCGTGCATCCCGAGAATCGAGGCTACGGCGGAAATCAGAAGACGTGTTACGCGGAGGCGTTAGTGCGCGGCGCGGACATAGTGATCATGCTGCATCCGGATTATCAGTATTCGCCCAAGCTCATTGGCGCGATGGCGTGGCTCGCCGCCTCCGACGAATTCGACGTGATACTCGGCTCACGGATTCTCGGACGAGGCGCGATCAAAGGCGGAATGCCGCGCTACAAGTACTACTTCAATCGCCTTCTGACTCTCGTCGAGAACGTGATGCTTGGCATCAAGCTTTCCGAATATCACACCGGCTATCGGACTTTTACTCGTAAGGTCATCGAGACTCTGCCGTTGGGTGAATGCTCAGACGATTTCGTTTTCGACAATCAGATGCTGGCGCAAGCGGCGCTTTTCGGTTTTCGAATTGGCGAGATCTCGTGTCCCACGCGGTATTTCGCTGAGGCATCATCGATCAATTTCCGGCGCTCCGTCGTGTACGGGTTCGGCGTTCTCGGAACCGCCGCGCGATTTCGATTGCATAAGGCCGGACTTCGTCGGGATCGTCTCTTCAATCCGGCGGGCGCGAAGTTGATGAGTCCACGCGCGTGACTTCAGACGCTGTTCCCGGGTCTCGGTTACCGGTTACCGGTAACCGGGTACCGGTGACCGAAGCCCGAATAGAATCGATCGCACTTCTAGCATTCGTCGCGCTTACCATAGTCTTGGAGCTCAACCATGTGATGTGGCGGGACGAGGTCCGCGCACTCTCTGTCGCAATTCATTCGCCATCGTGGGCCGATCTCTGGGGTAATCTCCACACGGAGGGCCACCCAATCCTGTGGTATGCGATTCTGCGAGTGGCTTATGGGCTGACGCATTCGGTTCTCGTCATGCCCGTGCTCTCGATCGTATTCGCGGTAGCGGCAGCTTACCTCATTTTGCGGTCTGCGCCGTTTCCGATCTGGGCGCGACTGATGATCGTCTTCGGCGTTTTCCTTGGTTACGAGTTCAGCGTTGTCGCGCGGAACTATGGGATCGCAATTCTGCTGATGATTGTCGCTTGCATTCTGTTTCCGCGCCGACACGAGCGACCGATTCTTCTCGGACTGACCCTCGCTGTCATGGCGAACTCGAGTGTGCATGCAGCGCTTGCAGCGCTTGTACTCGCGTTCGTGTGGGGGATGGATGTGTTCAATCCTGCATACCGCTCGGCGTTTGTGCGAGCGGCATCGATCGCCGGAATTGCGATCGTCATCGCGGGAGTCGTGATCGCCGTTTTGAGCGCCAGACCAGCGCCCGGAATGGCATTCGCGCCGGATATCGGCACAATCGATCTCGGCGCCCTTCTTCGAAAAGTCCTGAGAGATCCCGGAGCCAGCCTCGCGGGTAGCAGCTATGCAGATGTCGGTGCCGCAGGTAGTCTGCCGTGGGTCCGCCTCGGAATCGATCCTGGTACTGCGTCGCGCGTGTTCGTGGACATTGCGCTGTTGTGGCTGGCGTGGTCGCTGCGAAGAAACAGAGCCTGCCTCGCCGGAATGATCATCGCGATCCTCGGGTTCTCAATTCTCTTTCGCGGAGCCTACACCGGTGCGCTGAGACACGAAGGTATGCTCTTTTTCCTTTTCGTCTCGCTTTGTTGGATTGCGTGCACCGAACAAGGCGAGAACGCAGCGGCCGATCGTCGGCGAGCGATTGCCTTTGGAATGCTGCCGTTACTGATAACCCAGACATTGGCCCTTCCCGTGCTCGCGCGGCGAGTCTTCGTGCTTCCGGAATCGTCGAGCAAATTGTTCGCGCAATTGATCGACCGTACGCCTCGGTATCACAACGCAATTCTCATGTCAGAGCCGGATTACAACCTCGAGACGATGCCGTATTACGTCGGGAATCCTGTTTATATGCCGAGGCAACATGAGTTCAACTATCGCGTGTACTTCGACCGGGTGAAGCGGCAACAGCACCTTACCCTCGGCGATCTCGTTCACATCGCCGACAGCCTGACGTGCGCGACTGGCCGTCCAGCTCTCGTTGCAATCGGTTATCCAAAAGTGTTCAAGGACTCGGCGGGCGTTGCGCTTCTCGCCTACCGCGGCGCGCAATTTCTCTGGAATCAGTCTGACAAGACGAATCTTTTCGCTCGCGCACGACGAGTTGCCTCGTTTGAGAAAGCTGCGGACGAGAACTACGAGGTATTCGAAATCGCTCCGCGCGCCGGCGCGGGCTGCATTACAGCTCCGCCTTCATGACGAACGCGACGTGACTCCCGAAGCACACTCGAGTGCGTCGTGAGAAGCAATTCGAGAATAGCAACTGGATACTTTCGTGGATGACCGTCAGCTTTCCCACCCGAAGCAACTGAAGGAGGACTATACGACTTCTGATCGTGATCTCGAGATCGCTGTCCTCATTCCCTGCTTGAATGAGGAGCAGGCAATCGCTGGTGTCGTCGACGATTTCCGTCGGGCAATACCCAGCGCGACCATCTACGTGTACGACAATGGATCTACCGACCAAACGATTTCAATTGCACGCGCGGAGGGAGCGGTTGTACGACAGGAGCCTCGCCGTGGAAAGGCGTCCGCAGAATGTTCGCTGACGTCGACGCCGATGTGTACGTGATGGTCGACGGTGACGGCACTTACGATGCGGCCCGTCGCCGCGATGCGTTGGGAAGCAACGCGCAACGCATACCTCAATGAGCCCTTGCCTCCAACGGTGACGTCATCCGCAGTCGAGATTCGTTGAAAGCTGCGGATACGCAACAATCCGTCGCTCCATTCTCCTCGCTGGTGGAGAGCGTCGAACCGTTGTGGATTGCGTCGCTTGCGCTCCTCATCATCCTGCCAGGCTATCAATTCGGCCCGGCGATAATCCGATTCTTCGGTCGAGGCGGACAAACAGAGACTGTCGAGTGGTTCGTCTACCTCTCTGTATTGGTGGGATTGCCAGTAGGTGCATTCATCGCTACCCGGTTCCTTTTCGCTATCTCCGCCCGAACCGAGGTCGCAGTCAAATCGGCATTGCTGCTCGTGCTTTGCGCCGAAGTCGTCGTGTATCTCGCGAGATCCCAGTGGAAAGCGGTTGGGGCGGCGTTCGTTCTGTCGCTGATTACGGTTGCGTTTGTGGGGAGGCTCGGGAAGCGAAACGATTTGGAAACTCCGGCGCGCGCAAACCTGTCGAGTTGGATCGTACTTGTATTCGCTGGCACAGCTGCGTGGATGAGTGCGGGCACTCTCGTCTCCTGGACGGATGCCGTGCCGTGGTTCCTGACGAGCGTTGCGCGCGTCGCGTTGTTGCTCGCGACATTTGCGATTTCGATTCTCGCGGTGCACGCGATGTTTCGGTCATTCGAGGAGAGTGAAAAGCCGAATCCGGCGACGATGGTCCTGATTTTTCTGCTTGCCGCTCTACTGCTTGCTCTCAGTTTTCGTACCTATCCAGTGCTCGAGCTTTACCACTGGCAGGCGTACGTCGGACCGATGCAAGAGGTGAGACAAGGCGGCTGGCTCCTCTGGGATGCACCTGCGCAGTACGGTGTCCTGGCCATTCTTATTCCGACACTATTTCCCGGAAACGCCTGGCAGTCGTTCTACTTGTTCCAGGCGCTATGCAACGCAATCGTGGCTCTCCTGATGTTCTGGGCACTCGGCGGTACTCGACCGTCGATCTCCCGAATCATTCTCGCGGCGGGTCTAACGGCTACTACGCTCTTCTTCCGGCCGAGGAGTGCGACACTCTTGCTTGCCGCGCAGATGACACCTTCGGGTGGCCCCGTGCGATTCATTTGGCCATTCGTGATGCTGGCTTTTCTTTTTCACCATTACTCGCGCACAATCAAAGGAAATGAAGCGGACGCGTCCACCGAACGTCGGTTCGAGATTGCCTGTCATCTGATTTGGTTGGGCTCGCTGTGCTGGTCGGTCGAGTCCGGGATCTATTGTTCTGCGGTTTGGTTTCCGGCTTACGCCATCCTTCTGATGCAACGAATCACCAGCGCGTCAAGGAATGGTCAAAGTCGGAGTCAAATCGCGCGAATGCTCGTGCGATCTCTCGCTGTTCCGGTTGGAGCGGTGGCGCTGATCGTCGCTTTGACCTCTGTGTCTTACGGCGTCGTGCTCGGGCACCGTCCCGACTGGATGAGCTACTTGGAGTACGCGTTGCTCTACAGCGGAGGATTCCACTCATTGCCGATAGATCCGTCGGGATCGATCTGGTTCCTTCTGATCATTTTCCTCGCGATCTCGACCGCGACTGTGATTTACCTGTTTCGAGATCCGTGGCATCCGCGCGTGATGGTTCTGGCTGGCGCGTGGGGCGGAGTGTGGGCAATCAGCAGTTACTTCGTTTCGCGGAGTCACGCTGCAAATCTGTTGAGTATTGCAACCTTCCTCGTTTTTGCAGCGGCGATAACCGTTCGCGTTATCGCGGATCAACCGCCCGAATCGTGGCATGGGATCATCCGCGTTGCGCTCGTTCCAATGTTCGTCGCGCCAATCGTGTTGACGCTCGGTCATCCTTCATTTGTAAATGAAATCAGGAAACCTCAGCTTTCTTACGGCTACTTCACCGAGCAGATTCCTTTGATGGAGCCATCGTTGAATGCGTTGCTGCTCGAGGCGGGAGCAAAACCGAGCGATCCGGTAGTCAGAATCGGCGATGGCCGCTTGATGCTCCCGGCGTGGCGACCGCGTGATCCGCAGGGTGCAAGAGTCGTTAGCCCCTATTCATGGCTACCAAAACAGTACGAGATTATCGGCACGCTGCCACCCTACCGGCGGCAAAAGTACATCGATCGTTTGGCGCAGCACCTCCATCTCAGCGGCTGGCTCATTCACAGCAAGAGAGGCGGCATAGCTGATTTCGATAAGCAGCTCGCGGACATTCAGAGAACGCATGTCGAGACCAAGCGATTCGAAAACAAGGATTGGATTGTTTCATGGTACCAGATCAAACACTAATGGCTGATATCGATCGACCTGTCGTTTCCCTGGTAGTGCCGTTCTACAACGAGGAGCTCGTCATCGACGAGTTCCATGCTCGCATTGTTCCGGTGCTCGAGGCGACGGCGCAGTCGTTCGAGGTGATTTGCGTGAACGATGGCAGCAAAGATCGGACGGCAGAGATGCTCGACGTGATCTGCCAAAAAGATCGGCGATTCAAGACCGCGCATTTTTCGCGCAACTTTGGACACCAGGCTGCAGTCACTGCCGGCGTTCACTTGGCGCGCGGAAAATGTGCGATCATCATCGATGCTGACTTGCAGGATCCGCCCGAGCTGATCGAGTCGCTCCTCGCGAAATGGCGCGACGGCTTCGACATCGTCTACGCGCAGCGAAGAAGGCGACAGGGCGAAGGCCGGATGAAGCGGGGAACCGCTTTTTTGTTCTATCGAACTCTTGCGTCGATCACCGAAACCGACATGCCTGTTGATACGGGGGATTTCTGTCTGCTCGACAGAAAAGTCATCGATGTGATGAACGCGATGCCTGAGCACAATCGATATCTCCGTGGTCTGCGAGCATGGGTTGGTTTTCGGCAGACGTCGGTGGAATTCGATCGGCGTGAGCGTTACGCGGGAGAATCGAAGTATCCTCTCCGGCGAATGGTTCGGCTTGCATTGGACGGGATTTTTTCTCTGTCGTGGGCACCGCTTCGAATGGCGATCTGGCTTGGTTTGTTCTCGGCAGGCATAGGCGTCCTGGTCGGGATCGTTCTACTCGTCGAGAAGTTGGCGGGAACCTATGAGGGCGGGTGGGCGCCAATGGTCGTTATAGTACTCTTCCTCGGCGGAGTGCAGCTCGTTTGCATCGGAGCCGTTGGCGAATACATCGGACGCATCTACGATGAAGTGAAACAGCGTCCTCTTTACATCATCGCGCGCACGAGCGGACTCTAGTTGGGCAACGACGACGTAGTGCTGATTCCCGTTTTCGACGACTGGGCATCGCTCGCGGTTGTTCTTCCACGTATCGACGAAACGCTCGCGGCCGATTCGAGGACGGCGTCTGTGATTCTAGTGGACGATTGCTCGGTTCAGTCCCCGACGCGGGTCGTCGGCTCACAGCCTCTGAAGGCGATCAAGTCGGTCGACGTTTTGTCACTCACTCGAAACATTGGCCATCAGCGCGCGCTTGCAATCGGGTTGAGCTACATAGCGACGCAGCGACCGTGTCGCGCCGTGATTGTGATGGATGCAGACGGTGAGGATCTACCAAGCGACATCCCGCGCCTGATGGCAGCATTCGAGGCAAATGATGCGAGCCGCGTCATTTTCGCTCAACGAACTCGCCGGTCGGAAGGCGTGACGTTCACTGTTTTCTACAAACTCGCAGTCGTCTCCGAGATGTGGAATCATTACGCGGCCGCTGTCGTTCATGCGAAGATTCCAACGTTCCTCGTGCCGACTGTGCGTGGAGAAAGACTCGCAGGACGGAGTCGCATGGATTTTGTGTCGCTCGTTAGTCACGGGCTCAGCGCGATGTCGGTTTTCTCCGACAAGATCGCTGTGAGGATGCTCGCCTTGACAGGAACTCTTTTGACAGTCGTCGTGCTTGCGGTTCTCGCGATGATCGGGGTGCGAGTGTTCACTGACTTGAATGTTCCTGGCTGGAGCGCGGTCGCGCTCGCCTTTGTCGGTTTGTTACTCGTACAGGCTGGCTTGCTCGCGGTCGTGTTCGCCTTCATGACTCAGGGCGGTCGTGCGCGATCATCGTTCATTCCGGCATTGGAGTACAAGCCGTTCGTCGACAAGTTCTATCGCATCTGGCCGGCGCCGCCGCAATCAGCGCGTGAGTGAGCTCGACTATCAGGGGAACGAGCTAGGCCTCTTCGCGTCCGCAAAAAACTGGAAGTCCTACTACGCGAAGTTGTTGAAGTCGGACATCAAAGGTCGCGTGCTCGAAGTAGGCGCCGGCATCGGCGGGACGATGCCGTTGTTGTGGAATCCTTCAGTTCGAAGCTGGCTGTGTCTCGAGCCCGACCCGGCGCTCGCTCGAGAGATGGACGTACGAATCAGAGATTTCAAACATGACGGCGTGAGCTCGAAAGTGGGGACGATCGATGATCTCGCACCCGAAGAGTTATTCGATTGTATCCTCTATATAGATGTGCTCGAGCACATTCGAGACGATCGGGCGGAGCTGCTGCGCGCGTCCGCGCACCTGAGCGATAATGGTCGGTTGATTGTGTTGTCGCCCGCGTTTCAATGGCTCTACAGTCCTTTCGACCGGGCGCTCGGGCACGAGCGGCGCTACACTGCGCGAACGCTCGCCGAAGTTTTCCCTCGCAACGTTGTGAAGGAGCGCTTGTTTTACGCGGACAGCATAGGTGCGTTTCTGTCCGCATCCAATCGCGTCTTGCTTCGTAAATCTTTGCCGACTCTTCGCCAGGTGCTTTTCTGGGACCGCGTTGTCGTGCCAGTGTCGAAGATTGTCGATCCTCTCACACGCTCGTGGTTCGGACGTTCAGTTATCGCGGTGTACCGGCGCCAGGGTTGATCTCGGTCACGTAGAGCAACGGCGTTCCCATCCGTTCGACAACGTGCAGGACTTTCCCAGGATACTTGAGATGCACGTCGTAACGTGTGATCGAGAGCATCACGTCCGGATTCTCCCGTTTCCCCACCGGAGTGAATCGCGCCGTCTCTGCCCGATCAGCACGCAGGTAGTATGAAGTCTGAAAGTCTGCAGCCGTGTTCGCCACGCGAATCGAGCCTTTCGGCGCGTTTGGTTTGTAATTCTTGGTCAGCCAGTCGATTCCTTCCTTGTGCGACACGCCCCAATAGTCGGTCTCATAACGGCCAAGGGCAGACTTCAATCCGCCGAATGAGCGGTTGAAGAAAATGTACTCGTAGGGGTGAAGTCGTATCATGTCGGTTGCGGTCATTCCGCCAAGCACAAGCACCACCGCTGCAGTTGCGACTTTGAGCGAACGAGAAAGCCCTTTCGTGAGAAGCCACGCCAGCGTCACACCAGTCACGACCGCGAGAGGTGGAACGACGAATAGAAAATGCCTGTCGCCGTCGTAAAGAATCGGGTGCATCGCGATTGCTGTCGCGACGGGGAAGCCCCCCGCGAAGATGACAAACAGGATCTTGCTTTGGCGGTGAACGTCGACGGATTCACTCGTTGGTTTCCGGATGAGCCGCCTCACGAGTAGCGCGATTACGCCGATTGACAATATCAGAGCGTAAAACTCAGGAAGCGTGATCGAAAACCACGTTGGCAGATAACCGCGTGGCAGCGCGTCTGAGGGGATCAAGCGGCCCTGATAGAGCGAATTGGCGCTGAAGTCCGTGAAGTCTGCGTTGCGTTTGAGCGCGCGGAGCGGATTTAAAATTGGCGAGACCTGGCCATACGGCCACCAGGCGAGCATCACGATCCACGCGACTACGCCGACCCAAATGCAGGGGACGGAAGCGGAACGTATATCGTTCCACACGAGTTTTCCGCGATACGATGGACTCTGTCTGTATCTCGCCATGAGCCACAATCCGATGAGCACGACGAGGTATCCAAAAAGCATTACTGCCCCGACGCGAATGCCCAGCGTCAATCCGATAGCAACTCCTAGAACGATGGTTCGTTTTGTCCCGGGTCGCGGAAGATGGTCGTAGGAAACGGTCAGGTAATACAGCGAAACGAGGAACAGCACGGCGAAAGGAATGTCCTTGGGATTGATGAATGAATGGCCGTAATAGACGGGCGTGATGATCAGCAACAAAGCAGAAAAGAATCCTGCCATCGGGCCCGCGAGTCTCTTGCCGAGACGATACGCGAAGAAAACGCCGATCAATGATGTGATCGCAATGATCAGGTGACCGGTCTCGTAAAGTCCGAGCGGTGAGTGATTGGAAATGAAAGCGGAGATCGAGTTGAAGAAGCTCCCGTAGAGGCGCTGGTTTCCCTCGTCGATTATGGCGCGATCGTGAAAGCCCGACGCGTACCAATCGATGAAGTATCTGCCATTGAGATTCGAGTGCCTCTCATCGACGGTGACACCGTAACTCCGAAACGTAAACGCGATCAATACGGCGAACACAGCGAGCAGGATGCCTGTTGACGTCTCCCAGGCACTTCGCTTTTTGACTTCGTTCATGGCGAAGCGTTGCGGACCATGAAATATGCTTTCTCGTTTTGCCACGAGACGCTGTCGATGATTCGGAGTCCTTTCAACGGCAAGCCGGCAACAAAAAGAATCCTGGCATTCCTCGTCGCGAGCGAGTCAGCCGTTGCCTGCATGGTCGACGGCCACGCGAAATAATATTTGCCTAGCTGCCTGAAGCGATCCATTCCATCGGAGTAAATCACTTTCGGCGCTTTGTGAAATTCCTGCGGCGTCATGCCGGTGAATGAGGCGACGTACATGTAGCGCTGAGATCCGTACTTCTCGATGATGACTGCGTCGTAGTCCTTTTGCTTTCTGCCGAGGGCCGTGTCGAGATGCACGAGGAAATTCTGATAGTACGCTTCGCGAAAGAGGATGCTTCGACTGTAGCGATAGATGATCGTTCCGGCGCTAAACACGAGAACGCCAACGACCGCGGGATAATAGATGCGGCGCAGGGCAGGGCGCTTCGCGAGCAAGTGGCCGATCCAGATTATTCCGGCTGCGGAGAAAAACGGAGTGAGAACAGCTATCCCGGACGCGCGGAGCGTATTTGGATTTCCAGTCGTCAACGCAGCCGGCAACATGGAGATGACGAGCGCCGCGTAGATGTACCATTTCGCTTCCGAGCCTTTGCGAAACGAAATAATCGCGAGCGCAACCAACCCTACGTAAAAGAAAAGAATCTCGGGCGGCAGCAGGCGAGCGACGGTCAAATCAGAATAGCCGCGCGGTATGAACAAGTACGTCGGCGTGAGGTTGAGCCAATAATTCCAGATTACGTGAGCGACATAACTGAAAGGATTGCTCGCCTGAACGGAGAGGATCTTCGCGCGCGCAAAGAAATGACCAGGCTGCTGAGCGAGTACGGTGACCTGTGGCAGAGCTCCGAGAAACGCCGCGACAGCAAAAACCGGGAGTGCGAGCACAACCTTTTTGCCGCGACGAAAAATGTCTATTGCGACCACTACCGCGAAAAGAAACGCGGTAAGCTTTGTCGCCTGATATGCGTTCGCGGACAATCCCACTGCGATTCCGAGCCACGCTGCCGTGCCCCACGGATATGCTCTGAGCGCTGCTCTCTGCCAAAGCCAGAGAATGAGTATGACGAAAAACGCGGGAAGCATTGCCCCCTCATGCGCGACCCGCGAGTACTGGATATGCAGTGGCGACAGAGTTCCCAGCAAAAGCGCGAGCACCGCAAACGTAGATCCCGCCGCTGTTCTCGCGAAGCTGTAAAGAAGAATGAGTGAAACGACGCCCAGCACCGCCGCAGGTAATCGCCCCGCTTTGACTGAGAATCCGAAAACTTTTATCGTTGCGGCATCGAGCCACGAAAACATCGCCGGCCGGTAGTCGTTTTCCCCGAATCCCCGCACGACGCCTGGGTACGGCGATCCAAATCGGTCGGCCCCTGTTTCCGCGATGGAGTAGCCATCGTACATATTTGACAGCTCGTCCTGGTGCACTCCGAGCGGATACTGGTCGAGTTGATAGAAGCGAAGCCATGCCGCAATGGCGAGCAACACCAGGAGCGCTGCAAGTTCCCAACGCAGCCGAGCTCGCGTTGTCGGAGTGGGCCGAGCTGAATCGAACGGGTCAGCCAACCGCGTCATCGCTTATGTGCGTTTCTTTCGAAGACGCTGTGGTGGCGACGGCGATGTCGGCGACGCCCTCGACAACGGGTGTGCCTTTCATGAGACGCACGTGCCAACTGTTGCCCTGAACGAGCTCGATCTGCGGCTGAGTCGGAAGGATCGACAATAGCTGCTTGAGCTCGGCATTACTCCAATAGACAGCATGGCGCGGAATCATCTGATCGAAAATGATCGATTCCACATTTTTTCGTGACAAGCGTCGTAGATGCCGGTAATACTCAGTGCGAATCGGGATTGCTCTCGCCGCCGGCACTGCAACAAACGTGAGGACTTTGGCCATCGTTTTCACAGCGGGAAGCGGGAGTCGCGAGCCCACTGACCGGAAGGCATTGATGAACGGCAGTAACAGGCGATTGCCTTCCTTCGCGTAAACCCAGAGGACGAGATCTCACCCCGGCGCGACGCACTCCCACATCCGGCGGAGCGCCTCACGCGGATCCTCGAGGATCATCAACACCCCGATGCAGGTGACACGGTCGAATTGACCGAAGTCATCGGGCGTCAGCTCGTAAACCGAGGCTTGCGTGACCGTGATGCCGGCAAATCCGCTAAGATTCCCGCGCGTCACTTCGACGCACCTTTGGTCGGCGTCGATGCAGGTGATCGTGCGCGCGCCGACCGTTGCCATCCAATAAGGATTCCTTCCCATCCCGCAGCCCACGTCGAGGACTCTCTTATCGCGAAAACTCGCGAGCTTCATCGAGCCCAGCCAGCGCTCGAGCTGCATTCGCGATTCGGGGAGAACGTGACTGTAGTGCGCCCACTCGTAGCCGAACCTGTCGGCTGAGCCGCCAGCGTCATTACTCGCTTCGGCAAAAGCTCTTTTTTCGGGTGTCTTGCTCAACATCGGCCTGCCAGGCAGCAATTGTGTCTAGATTATTTTCCCGCTCGCACGCGTGGGAAAAGTTAACAGCGTATCCTCGGGATTTCAGAAAGCGAACTTCACCGGTGACCGAAGAGAAGATCAGGTGCTGACGCGCGAGACCACAAGCTCATACAGGCTGCTCGGCGGCTACGATACGATCGTGGTGGGCGCTGGGATTGTGTCGATCGCGATCGCTGCTGTGTACTGGGTGATGCGCCTCGGATTCGATGATCCAATCGCTTTTCCATTTCGTGCGGTAGCCCTGGCTCTCTTCCTACACACTTTTCCGTTGCTCGCGAGCGAGGCGATTGCTCGCGTGCGCCGTCGCTACTACTCCGGTGGACCCCCAATCTTCTGGTGGTCGTCGTACGCTTTCCTGTGGATACTGGGTTTCGTGCTAGCCGCAGTACTCGGCCGACTGGTGCCAATCGTGGGAATATCGGCCTTGCCTCTGCTCGCGCTCGTTGGCGTCGTGTCATTCCTTTTCGTCTTCGCAAAGTGGCTCAGCCGGTGTGAAGTCTGGCGAAGTCTCGTTTTTCTTGGGGGATGCGCCGCGTTCGCTGTATGGGCAGCGGGAGTTGTGTGGGGACGCATTTATAAGAATCCGCTGTACCTCGAGAATTTCATTCTCAATGGAAACGTGCATCACGATACAATGGACGTCATCGCGACGGCCAACATGATCCGGACGTACGGCGTCGCGAGCAATGGTCTCGATGGTCTCGCGTACGTTCCGTGGCATTGGGGAAGCACGTGGTTCTTCGCGCAGTTCGCGTATCTGGTGCAAATGCCGATGCTCGAGTTCTACCAGCTCGCCTTTCCCGTAATCTGCATCCCGTTGTTCTTTGGATCGGTAATCGCCTTTGCTGTGATGATGCGCAATCGCAGAGGCGGCGCAGATGCTGGAGTTGATCTGCGCGCGGATTTCCGTCTGTGGGGAGTCTTTCTCGCGGCAGCCATTGGAATTATTCCGCTTTCGGGACTCGAAGCGATGGGGGTTTGGACTTCGAATCCGCTCATTTCAGACTCCTATACGTTCGGAGTCCCATTCGCGCTTTTGTTTTTCGCGACGTGCATCATGTTCTACGACTCCTCCGGCGATGTTGCCGGCGTTGCTGCCGGCGGGCGGCGTGGCATCGCGAACACGCTTTTTGCGCTCCTCGGAATTCCGGTCGGAATAGTTGGACTCGGTTATCTGAAGAGCTCGCTGATGGTGCTCGCGTTTGGGCTCGCCGTTTACGCGTTCATTCGCCTGCGCCTTTACCGGCGGCCGATTTACATCGCTTCGATTGTTCTGACCACCCTACTCGTATATCACGGCTACCATCGTGTTGTCCTGCCGGCGCACAATGAAGGACTCGCTCCGTTTGATTTCCTCTGGTCGTTTGTCAAACCGGCTTGGTGGCCATTCTTTCCGATCGTTCATCTTTTCTGGTCGTGGCTCTACATCGCCTTGCGTTTGCGAGTCGAAGGAATTGGCACACTCGCCGATCTCAAGGATGCGCTGCAGGAGCGACGGATCCTAGATGTCGAAGTCGTCGCGTTCATTGCTCTGCTCGGGCTTGGACCGGGACTCGTCATTCACATTGACGGCGGCTCGGCATTTTATTTCTCCGATGTCCAGCGATGGCTGTCCCTCGGCCTGCTGTTGTCGTGGCTCCCCGCGATTATCCGGTCCTTCGCGACTGACGCTCCGCCGAGCACGTCCAAAACCCGCGGTTTGCTGTCGAGACTGGATACCATCACAGTTCGGCAAATTCTCATTGCCTTTCTGCTCATTCCTGTCGTTGGATCGGTGTTGTCGAACAGCATCATCTGGCCCACGACGATGATTCGCTCGAATGTCGATACTCGTCACGCCCTTTATCCCTCGATTGTCGCATCATCGATCCCGAGAGGTCTGCACGGGTTCGCAAAGCTGAACGACCACGCGGTTTTGGAGGCAGGTCTGAGGTCAGCACCAAACTATTCTGTGGCGACGGGACTGCGGCATTTGGCGCTGTTGCCGGAAAGTGTCCGCCGTCATACTGCGCTGGTGATACCGCAGGATCAGCAAGCGTATTGGGCGAGTCTAACGAGAAAAGGGGCGTGCACCTTTCAGCCATTCGTCGCGCCCGCATTGGCTTCCATCGCCATGATCGACGGAATGCCGCCTTATGGTTGTACTGTCAGTCGCTACTATGGACTCGGATCGTATCCTCCGCGCACACATCCTCAGCTTGCGTCAGATCTCGAGCCACGCGCGCTCTGCAGTCGCGCACACGCGGCCGGGCTCGATCAAATCCTGATGCTCACATTCGACGCTGAGAAAGTCCTGCACTCAACTCCGATAGCGTGCCCGCAACGTCCCTAGACCAGGAATCGGACAATCGCGCGACAGTGGCCGTCTTTGGAATTGTCGCTGCGACCGTCATCGCGTCGCTTTACTCAGTTTACCGCGTCGGATTCGATAATCCGCTGCGTCCGATCGTAGCTACGCTCGGGCTATCGCTGTTCATCAGTGTCGTCCCATTTGTCGCATGGAGGCTATCCCCGCGCGCGCATTACGACGAGCCTCAACCGTGGTGGAGAAGTCAGACCTTCTTCACTCTCGTGACACTTGCCTTGAGCGCGTTGGCGGGAATGGCGGTGCCGGCCGCCGGTGTCAACCCGATTTGGATTCTTGCGGCGCTCGGATTTGCGTCGGCCATTGTGTCGCTCGTCATCTGGATAAAGCGAGGACATCTCGGTGCGAATCTGCTTTTTCTCGCTGGAGCTGGAACGTTCGCGATTTGGGCGTGCGGTGTTGCGTGGAGCACCCGCTACAAGAATCCCGTTTTCTGGGAGACGCTCGAGTATCGAGCGGACGTCCATCACGATCCCCTCTACTACGTGAGCATGGCGAACAACATGCGCACATACGGAGTGCCGAGCACAGGAATCGATGGAGCTCCGTACACGCCATATCACTACGGCTCGGCGTGGCTCAACTCGCAGTGGGCTTACCTCACTGGCACTGATGTTCTCGCGTTTTACAGTCTTGGTCCCTCGGTGATTGTAATTCCGCTTTTTTTCTGCGCGCTTCTTTTGCTCGCGGTCGAAGCAAAGAAAAGTTGGGCTAACGCGAATCCCGGATTGGAGCGACCGCTTCGGACTGATTATGCAGCGTGGCTCATCTTTCTGGCCGCAACCGTCGGAGTCATTCCGAGCTCGGGCCTCGACGCGATGGGGATCTGGAATCGGCACGCGTTGATCTCGGAGTCGTACGTGACGGGCGTGCCCGTGTTTCTTCTCGTGATGTGCACCGCGCTCGTTTATTGGAGACGACGAAAGAGCTCGCATCGTATCGCCGATGTCATTTTTCTTCTGGCGTTTGCGCCTGCGATGCTTGTCGTCACGGGATTCCTGAAAGTGTCGACGATGCTGTTGCTTCTCGCTGTAGGCCTCGCGGTCGTGTTGCTTGGGCGATTGTTGCGCGATCGCATCTTCGCGCTGTCGACTGTGTTGTGTGTGATCGCCTCCGGAATCACTTACAAGCTCGTATCCGTCGCCGCGCAAAATCGAGGCATCGTTCCGTTCGAGTTCATGCGGTTTGAGGTCAATCCAGCATGGTGGCCCTATTTCATTCTCGTGCATTTGTTCTGGAGCTGGCTGTACATCTACCTTCGATTGCGCGAAGAGGACGTGCACACAGTTGGTGATGTGAGAGAGGCTGCGCTTGACGGAAGGATCACTGATGTCGTCGTGGTCGCAGTGGTTGCTTTCGCGGGTTGGGCTGCGGGAGAAGTGATCAACATTCACGGCGGATCGGCAGTTTACTTCTCGGACGTACAGCGTTGGCTCGCACTGTCGCTGCTGACGGCATCTGCGTGGCGTTGGCTCGCGCGTCGCCGCCAATCGCCGGAGTTCTATCGACGCGTATACATAGGGCTCGGCGGAGTACGAATCGCGCATGTGTGGCTCGGCCTGATAGCCATTGCGATTAGTATCACAATGATACTAAATGTTGTGCGAGCGCCAGCTACCGCGCTCAAGGCGAACATTGATCTGCGCCGCGCACTTTACGCAGAAGCTGGAGTCGCCGGCCCGGTCGGGATCAGATCGCTGAACAATCCAGCGACTCTCGCTTCAGGCCTGCGTCGTTCTCCCGATTACGCGCTTATCTCGACGCTTCGCGCTCTCGACAGAACGCCGGACTCACTCAAGCAGCGAACTGCCGTGTTCATTCCACAATCCTATTCGCATTTCTGGAGAATCTGGACCGAACCCGAGCGATGCTCGTTCGTGCCCTTTATCGTACCGGCAACTTCGGGAATGGCGCTCATCGATGGAATGCCGCCGGCTGACTGCGACCTCACGAATCAGTACGGTATGACGCAATACAAGCATCGTACGACGCCGCAGCTTCCAGCCGACACGATGCCCAATGCCCTCTGCGCGAAAGCGCGTCCTAAAGGATTCTCGCGAATCATTGTCATAGACGGGCCCGATTCGACGCGTGTGACACAACGCGCAATCGAATGCCCGACCGCCACTAGTCCCCGGTTGGCGGTTCGCTGGTAGCGGGTAGCGGGTAGCAGGTAGCGGGTAGCGGGTAGCGGGGGGCGGGTA
>WNGI01002402.1_pt1 | contig 35468 bp, 33 predicted proteins | sample 5400621 | NCBI WGS metagenome assembly WNGI01 (sample SAMN13153374, study PRJNA577476) | soil metagenome | isolation source: 20 cm soil or saprolite under Garry oak tree replicate 1 | place: USA:California | collected 2016-06-15
CCATGCCATCTTTGTTCGATATCGCGACACCGGCGAAGACGCTGCCGTCACCCGACACCACGCGGAAATTGACGACCTGTCCCACGACCGGATGCCCTCGGATGTCATCTACACGCGCGACGAGCGGGGCAGGAAGCTCAGCGCCCGGCAGGCCGCTCTGCTTGTCCCCGGAGATGACCAAGAGCGAGAGGTGACTGGATCGGTCACCGACATCTGAGGGAGCGATGCAGGATGTGAGTACGAGCAGGCCGGTGAGGCGGACGATGCTGGAGATGCGCATAGGACCTCCAAGCGAGGCGCTAGGACCGCTATGACGCGCAGTTGGAGCAGGTATAGAATCATGGAGACAAGGAAGGAAAACTGCTAGGACACCTTGAGCGGAGGTCTCAGATGTCGCGTGCCGTCAGCATTGTTGCTGTCGCCCTCACTGCAATCACGACATCCGTCTGTGCCCAAACCACCGACACCGAGCGCGAAGCAGGTTCGAGCATCCTGCGCCGCATCGATTCGCTCGAAGCGCGCCTCAAGCCCACCGACATGGCTCAGCGCCTCGCCACCCGCACCGACCCCGCGCGCGATCGCGTCCTCGCCCGCGTAGCCGCGCTCTGGTCCGGCGAGCTGCAGAGTGTGTCCGACTGGATCGGCCATCATCCCGAAGTCGGCTGGCACGAATTCCAGGCGGTGGACACGCTCACGGCGCTGCTCCGCAGGTACGGCTTCACGGTCGACACCGGCGTCGCGGGGATGCCGACCGCCTTCACGGCGACCTGGACCTCGCCCGCCGGCGCGAATGGCCCCACCCTCGGTCTCATCGCCGAGTATGACGCGCTGCGCGGCACGCAGGGCGACTTCCACGGTGACCAGCACAACGCGCAAAGCCCGGTCGCGCTTGCGGCGGCGCGCGCGCTGCTGGAACAGATGACGCAAAGCAAAGTGCCTGGCCGCATCATCGTCTACGGTACGCCTGCCGAGGAGGTCGATCCGCCTGCGAAGCAGATCCTCTGGGCCGCGGGAGTGTTCAAGGGAGCCGACATCCTGGTGCGCAGTCATTCATCGGTCGAGGCGCGGCGCGACCGGCCGGGCTTCGGCGTCTGCTGCCTCAACATCGACGCCGTGAAGTACACGTTCACCGGCCGTCCCGCGCATCAGCTCACCGCATGGAACGGCCGCAACGCGCTCGAAGCCGCGGTGCAGTTCTATTCGGCGGTCGATCACCTGCGCTCGACCTGGCGACCCGAGCACCGCGTGCAGGGCGTCATCCCCGAGGGCGGGATCGCGCCCAACGTCGTCCCCGATCACACCGTCGTCGACTACTTCATTCGCTTTCCGGACGAGGTCTACCTCGAGCACATCGCGCGCATGATGGACGACGCCGCGCAGGGCGCCGCGCAAATGACCGGCACCGAAGTCGCGATCACGCGCTACGGCGAGTATCGCGACGGCGTCACGGTCGCGACACTCGAAGAGTTGTTCTTTGCGTATGCCAAGAAACTCGGCGCACCAGGATTGCAAGAAGAGAAGGGCCGTCCCGCGGGCTACGAAGAGACGGGCCCGGTGAGCCGAGATGTCCCGGGCGTGAGCATCACCGTGCGGAGCTCGGCATTCCCCAACCATACGTACGGCATGCGCGATGACACATTTGCCGACATCGGGCACAAAGCGTTTTTGATCGATGCGCAGATCGAGGCTGCCGTGTTGTACGACTTTCTCACGAGTGCGGAGCTGCGGGCCGCGGTGCGGGAGGAGCACAAGACGCTGGCGGGATTACAGGGCGAGTACCTCAATGCGCTGCGTCGCGTGTACGCGCCGGAGATCGGGCCCGATACGGCGTTGTCCAAGCAGTCGCGCGCGGATATGACGGTGCCGAAGGCGCAACGTCCGTAGGTCGGTGCATTGAGACACTTTGAGCACGCTGCTTGCCACGCTTGACACCCCGCTGCATGCTCAAGACTGGAACGCCAGGGGCTGTCATGCTCGCGCACTCATTCGCGGTGATTCGCTGTCTGCGGCCCGACATGCCGCTGCTGCCGCGCGCTGTCGTGGAGGCGATTCTGCTGTCGGAGGGTCCGATCGGATCGGCCGACGAGGTCGCGCGACGTCTCGGTCTCCGCAACCGCTTCAAGCTGGCTCGGCTGCTCAAGCAGCACGGGCTGCCGCCGCTCCATCGCCTGGCCGAGTGGGCCACGCTCGAGTCGTGGACTCTCGCCGCCGAGCGCGATGGGGTGTCGCTGTGTTACATCGCATTTCGTGCGAAGCGGCATCCGAGCGCCTGCTATCGCCTCGTGAAAGAGCTCACGGGCTTGGGGTGGGAAGAGGTGCGCGTGTTGGGATCAGCATGGGTGCAGAATGAGTTTTCGAATCGCTTGAGACGCTGCGGTCGAGTATCTGACCAGACCGCGCAGCGCGCGCCGGTCCGTCGTCACGGCGCCAAATTGAGGCGTTCCAGCTGATCGAGGAAGCCAGCTTGGCCCGGCAGTAGCTTTTGTCTGGCGATGTCCAGGCCGAACCATCCCGCGCGATCGACTTCGGGATACGTCTTTCCCTTCAGCGTGAACGTGTTGCTCCGCACCAGGGCGGGATCGCAGTCGCCTGGCACTGCCCACGCGTGCACGATCTTGCCGCTGCGCTGCTGGAGTGGCGTTAAGGGCACAAACGTGCCTGCGACCGTGAAGCCCGTTTCCTCGGTGAACTCCCGCTGCGCGGCTGCGAGGGGATCCTCACCGGGCTCGAACTCCCCCTTGGGGATCGACCACGCGCCGTCGTCCTTGCGAGCCCAGAACGGCCCGCCGGGGTGCACGAGGAACACCTCGAGCGCGCCGCCGCGGTGCCGGTACAGGAGAAGCCCTGCGCTCGTCTTTGGCATACATTAAAACATGCACTGGCGCCGCCCCTGCGCTGCGGCGTTTCTCGCCGCCGCTTCATTCGCCGCGCTTTCTTGCGGTGACAGCTCCGGCCCCGGTGGCCTCTCGTTCCAAAACGCGAGCCTCCTTGCCACCCGGCTCGAAAGCATCGATCGCGCCGTGGCGACCCAGGCGCTGCGCGGCTTGAGTGGGCTATCGATACCCCTGCATCAGACCGGCCTCGACGTCCACAACATGACGCCGTCGCTGCTCGGGCGGACGCTGGAGTGGAGTCCGATTCACGGCGAGCTGCTCTTCACTGATCGCGCGGGCGCGCCGGTAGGCGCGATCCGGCTGACCCTCTATATCACAGATTCGACGTTCCGGCCGGCGTACCCGCTCGTCGAGATCGGTTATGCGGATCTCTATCCATACAACACGTATAACGGCGGCGGGCCGGACAGCATGTCGATGCGGTTCGTCGTGACCGACACGCGTGGGACACCGAAGGTCCTGGCCGACTTCATCGCCCACAGTCACGCCGATACGAGCTGCGTGCAGTGCGCCACTGTAGAAGGATGGGCGACCGATGGGACGACGCGCGTGGACTTCCGGGTGCCCTACGACATTCCTTTACTAGGTGACGGCCATTTTCCCGGCAGCTTCACAGTCGGATCGCCGAGCCTGACGTTCCAGCACATCAGCACGTTGCCGGGTCCCGGCCGTTCGACCGCGACCGCGGATCTGATATTGGGCTTCGATGGGGACTCGATCACGGCGGTGTCTGGATTACTGCGGGCCCACGCGGGACGGCTCGATGGGGACGGCGAGATGCTCATCAACGGCCAGCACTTCGCGACGGTGACGCGCAGCGCGACGGGTGTTACGGCAACGGGCCCTAATGGTCGATCGCTGACCGGCTCCGAGCTCCGTGCGGTGACGGCGCTGTTCTCGGTGCCGGCCAGTATCGCGTACTACATCGAGTGGCCGACGTTTGTGATTTTCTTCTGCGGCTGCCAGTGACGGTAGCGAGCCCGTCCCGGGGGGGCGGGTCTCACCCGGATGAGTTTCTAGCATGCTCCTCCAATCTCTGGTCGAAGTCTCGCAGCAAGTCGCTGGGACCTCCGGCCGCCTCGCCAAGATCAAGCTGCTCGCCGATCTCCTCAAGCAGGCGAGCGCGGACGAGATCGAGATCGTCATCGCCTACCTCTCGGGGACGATTCGCCAGGCCAAGGTGGGGGTGGGATGGGCGACTCTTCAGAAAGCCAAGTCTCACGTCGGCACGTCGGCAAGCATACAGGTCCGCGATGTTGATGAAACGCTTGAGAAGATCTCCAGAGTGTCAGGCAAGGGTTCGGCCGGCGAGAAGCAGCGGCGGCTGAGCGATCTGTTCTCGCGGGCGACCGCTGAGGAGCAGGACTTTCTGTTTCGACTACTGACCGGCGAGCTGCGTCAGGGCGCGCTGGAAGGCATCATGGTCGAAGCGCTTGCCAAGGCGCGCGATCTCCCGGCTAATGAAGTCCGGCGCGCCATGATGCTTGCCGGGGATCTCACCGCGGTCGCCAAAGGCGATCTCTCGAGCTTCACAATCCAGGTGTTTCGCCCCATCAAGCCGATGCTTGCGAAGACCGCAACCGATGTGGAGGAGGCGCTCGCGGAGCTGGGCCCGGCGTCGTTCGAGTACAAGCTCGATGGCATTCGGATTCAGGTCCATAAAAAGGCGAGCGAGGTACGGATTTACTCACGCACGCTCAACGACATCACGGCCGAGCTCCCTACGGTCGTCGACAATTCAAGAATTCTTGAAATGACCGAGGCCATACTGGATGGCGAGGCCATCGTCCTCAGCGCCGAAAAACGCCCCGTGCGTTTTCAGGAAACCATGAAGGGACTGGGCGGCGGCATCCCCTTCTTCTTTGATATCCTCTATCTCGATGGGACGTCGCTGCTCGACCAGCCGTACTCCACGCGCGCCCAGATCCTCGCCGAGCACGTGCCGGAATCGCAGCGTCCGCGTCGTATCGTCACCGCCGACGCCAAGCAAGCCCAGGACTTCTTCGATGCCGCCATTGCCGCCGGTCAGGAAGGGCTCATGGCCAAGGGTCTTGAGTCCACCTACGAGGCCGGCCGCCGGGGCGGCGCGTGGTTCAAGGTCAAGCAAGCCAACACGCTGGACCTCGTCGTGCTGGCCGCCGAGTGGGGCCACGGCCGCCGCCAAGGCAAGCTTTCCAACCTCCACCTCGGCGCCCGCGATCCCGCCAACGGGGGCTTCGTGATGCTCGGCAAGACATTCAAGGGTATGACGGACGAGCTGCTCGACTGGCAGACCAAGCGGCTCCAAGAGATCGAGACCCACGGCGATGGGATCGTCGTCTATGTGCGCCCGGAGCTGGTCGTCGAAATCGCGTTCAATGGGCTGCAAGACAGCCCGCATTATCCCGGCGGCCTTGCCCTGCGCTTTGCGCGGGTGATTCGTTATCGTGACGATAAGAAACCGGAAGACGCGGACACCATCGAGACCGTCAGAAAGCTCCACGGCACATGACCGTTTTGATCCTCGCTCTCCTGCTGCAGTATCCGCGCAGCCAACATGGTTCGGTGAGCCAGCACATCCAGGGCACCGAGGTAACAATCTCCTACAATCGGCCGGTGGCGCGCGGGCGAGCACTCTTTGGAAGCCTCGTTGCCTGGAACCGCATCTGGCATCCCGGCGCCGACTCGGCCACCACGATCTCATTCAGCAAGGACGTCACCATCGACGGCCAGCCGCTCAAAGCTGGGCGGTACTCGCTGTGGACCATTCCCGAAGAATCGAAGCCGTGGACGGTGATCTTCAATCGCGGCGTCGGCGGCTGGCACACGAACTACCCGGGCGAGTCGCAGGACGCGCTGCGGCTCACGGTCAGTCCGGACAGCGGCGGCTACCTGGAGACGCTCACCTACTACTTCCCGCTGGTGGACGCGGACTCGGCGGTGCTGCGACTGCAGTGGGGAACGACGATCGTGCCGCTGAAGATCAAAGCCAACTAGCGTCAGACCCCCAAGCCGAACAACGCCAGCGCGATACGCGTCACCTCGGAATTGTCCGAATGTAGTATGGTGCGGCAGGGCCCGACCCCCGTAAGCTTGCCACGCTATGCAAGAAACCCTCGCCGCAGCACTTGCCGATCGGTACACGATCGAACGCGAAATCGGGTCCGGCGGCATGGGGACAGTGTACCTCGCGCGTGAGCTGAAGCACGACCGCCAAGTCGCGCTCAAGGTTTTGCGCCCCGAAATCGCCTCGCACCTCGGCGTCGTCCGATTTCTCAATGAAGTGAAGATCACCGCGCGGCTCGATCATCCGCACATCCTCACGTTGATCGACTCCGGCGAGGCCGATGAGTTCCTGTGGTACGTCCAACCCTTCGTGCGGGGCGAATCGCTCCGGGCCAAGCTCGATCGCGAGCAGCAGCTCAGCATCGAGGAAGCGGTGGCCATCACGCGGCAAGTCGCCAGCGCGCTCGAGCACGCGCACCAGCGCGGCGTGATTCATCGCGACATCAAGCCGGCGAATATTCTGATTCACGAAGGTGAAGCGATGGTCGCCGATTTCGGCATCGCGCTCGCGGTCACCGAAGCCGCCGACTCGCGCATGACGGCGACCGGAATCGCGATCGGCACGCCACAGTACATGAGTCCCGAGCAGGCGACGGGCGAGCGTCACATCGACGGTCGCAGCGACCAGTACTCGCTCGCCGCGGTGCTCTATGAGATGCTGTCGGGGAGCACGCCGCACACGGCACCGACCACGCAGGCGCTGATCGCGAAGCTGCTGACTGAACGCCCCACGCGCGTGCGCACGGTCCGGAGCAACGTGCCGCCCAACATCGACGCCGCGGTGGCGAAGGCGCTCGAAATGACGCCCGCCGACCGCTTCGCCAGCGCCGCGGAATTTGGCGCGACGCTGCAGTACACGCCGTCGGGGGGATTTCCCGCGGCTGAGGCGCCGCGTCGGAGCCGGGTCGTCTTGTTCGCGACGATCGCCGGTGTCGTGGTCCTCGCGGGCGCAGGGGCGGCCGTGATGCTGCGCCCGTCCGCTCCGGCGTTTACCGTGGGCCGCTCCGAGCAAGTCACCGCCGACCCGGGACTCGAGATTCAGCCGTCGCTGTCGCCCGACGGCAAGCTGGTCGCGTACGCCGCGGGCAGCGCGAGTCAGATGCGCATTTTCATCCGCCCAGTGGGAGGCGTAGGCGGGGGGGGCCGCACCATTCCACTCTCGGACGATTCTACCGCGGTCGAAACGCAGCCCCGCTGGTCTCCCGACGGCACGAGCATCCTCTTCCTGACGCGCGGCGGCGCATCCGTAGGCGCTGCATTTGGCGGCGCGTCGCGCCCCCTGATCGCGCCCAGTGCCAGCGCAATCGTCAAATCCGCGGCATGGTCACCGGACGGAAAGGAAATCGCATTCGTGCGGGGCGACACATTGTCCGCCATGCTCATCGACGGCGGTCATGTGCGGATGATCGCGACCGGTTCCGATCTCCATTCCTGTACATGGGCAGGCCGCCTGATTGCGTGTGTGTCGCTCAACAGCCTGTCCGTGCTTCCCGGTCCACTATTCGGGAACCTCGCCCCGAGCGGCATTGTCCTGTTTCCCATCGCTGGCGGCGATCCGGTGCGCATCGCTGAGCCGACCGCGTACAATCACAGTCCCGTGTTCTCGGGTGACGGCCGCAGGCTCTTCTTCGTGTCGAGTCGTGACGGCCCGCGCGATGTCTATGTCGTGAGTCTCTCGTCGGCGGGCCGGCCGCGCGGTGCGCCCGTACGTCTGACCACAGGCCTCGGCGCGAAGACGATCTCGCTCTCCGCAGACGCGAAGCGGCTGTCGTACGCCGTGTACACGGCGCGGGCGAACATCTGGTCGGTGCCCATCCCGGCGAATCCGCCCGCCGGAGGCCTCGCCGTGAGCGCAGCGAACGCCACCGCGGTGACGCGCGGGAGCCAGGTCATTCAGGGAATGCGCGTGAGTCCGGACGGCCGTTGGCTGCTGTACGACTCCGATCTGCGTGGCCATTCCGACTTGTATCGGATGCCGATCGACGGCGGGGCGGCAGAGGTCCTGCTCACGGATTCCGTGGACGAGTTCGCACCCGATCTGTCGCCCGACGGCACGGCGATCGTTTTCCACTCCTTCCGCTCCGGCACGCGCGACATCGAGCTGAAGCCACTCAACGGCGGAGCGATCGAGCCAGTCACGAATACTCCGGGCCAGGAGAGTTACCCGAAGTGGTCACCGGATGGCAAATCCATCCTGTTCTACGATCAGCGGCCTCCGCGTAACGCGCTCGTGACGCGGCGGGGACCAGATGGCAAGTGGTCGGCGCCCGAAGTGCTCGCATCGGGGACGTATCGGCCTCAATGGTCCCCGGATGGGAAATCGATTTCCTACGTAGCGGCGTCTGCGGACGGCGAGCCCGGCGTGGTGATGGTGATGTCTGCCGGGGGCGGCCCCGCGCGACAGGTGTTCACGCCGGGCAACGGCGCGCCGCTCGTGTCACACGCCACCTGGGCACCCGACGGCCGCACGCTGTACCTCAAGGTCCATGATGCGCGCGGGCTGACGTCATTCTGGAGTGTCGATGCCCACGGCGGCCGCCCGCGTGAGCTGCTGCGTTTGGCAGATCCCGAATGGCAGTCGGTGCGAAACGACTTTGCGACCAACGGGAAGCGGCTATTCTTTGACGTTGAGGACCGGCAGAGCGATGTCTTTGTCGCTGATTTGACCCCGCGTTAGCAGCCCCATCTCCTCGAGGAACGTGCTGCCACCCGTTTCGCGCCCAAACCGCTGCGCGACGCGCGTGAGCGTCAGCCGCTGCCGCGCCCGCGTCATCCCGACGTAGAGCAACCGGCGCGCCTCTTCGATTTCGTCCTGAATGTGGTTCGTGGTCGCCTGATATCCGGGGATCTCGAAGTCTTCGACACCGACGATGTACACGCGCGAGAACTCGAGTCCTTTCGTCGAGTGCAGCGTGAGGAGATTGATGCGGCTATGCGCGGGTTCGGCATCGTCAGACTTGGATAATGCAACGCGCTCCAACAATGCATCGATACTGCCGGCAAGGGACGTCTTCTCATCGACCAGCGCGCGCAACCGCGCCACTGCCGACGCATACCGTTGCGCCGGGTCCCGCTGCGCCCGGAGCCGCGCCATGAGCTTGTGCCCGCCCAGCCGCTCGATCACGTGATCGAGCGTCGGCATGTCAGGCGTGCGGAAGGCTCCGTAAAACTCCAGTGCGTCACTGTAGGGCCCGAGCGCGCGGAAGCGGCCGATGTCGAACAGCAGCTGTGCTTCGGGTGTGCGGTTCTGACCTTCGAGGGCAAGCCCCACTGCGAGATAATCGAGCAGGTCCGCCAGCACAGCCTTTCGCGCGCGCGCCGTGCGCTGCTTCTCCAACTCGCGGTACACCTGGGCCAGCGTCACCGCGTCGTCGAGCGCGTGATGCGCACGGCCGCAATCAATGCCGAAGCGGTGCGCGATGTCTTCCTGCGTGGCCCGATCGCGCGACAACGACTTGGCGAGTAACAGGGTGTCGTAGAACGCGAGCCCTTTGACGCCGTCCTCGCCCGCCAACCGCTTCATCACGGGAATGTCGAAGTGCTGGCCGTTGTGGGCGATCAAGACATCGTTGCCGATGAACGCTCGGAACCGCGGGAACACTTCGGCAAACGGCGGGGCGGGCGCGACGTCGGCGTCGGTGTAGCCGTGGACTTCCGTCGCCCGTGCGCTGATCGGCTTGTACGGGTTCACCATCGTTTGGAAGCGATCGACGATCTCGCCGTTGATCACGCGCGCGGCGCCGATCTCCACGACGCCGCAGGTCTCGACGTCGTTGTCCGTCGTCTCGAAGTCGAACGTGACGTAGCGCGCGAGGGCGGTGTCGAGATCACGCGCGTGAGCGCGCTGCAGCGCCTTGAAGACGGTGAGGGCGTCTCTCCCGTGGATGCCGGCTTTGATGAGTGCCGGGCCAGGAGGCGTGTCGTCGATCTCCGCCTCGGGCCAGTCGGCCGGATCGCTCAGCTCGTCGTGGCGTTCCTCGAGCTTGTTGCGATAGGGCCCCACCGCCTGCGACAAGATTTCGTCGATCACCGCCGGCAGTGTGCCGTGCGCGCGGGGCAACGCGCGCAGGTTCTCCAGCTGGTAGACGAGCCGCCACAGCTTCTTGGTGTCGGGATGCGAATGCCTGCAGCGCGCCGGGATCATCCGGCATGCGCACGACTCGGAGCGCTGCGACGACGTAGCCGATCACTGTGTCCTCGATCAGCGAGCGGCCGCGGGCGAGGCGGCAGGGGATGCCGGCGCGCAGCAGCCGGCCTTCCAGGTACTCGCCGAGGCGATGCTTGCGATAGAGAATCGCGGCGTCGGGGTCGGGATCGGTGCGAAGGTCGGCGATCAGCCAGGTGGCTTCGTCGTGCTCATTGCGGAAGCTCTGCACGGCCACTTCATGCGGCGATTCCGTGTCGGCGGTGAGCTCTTTCTGAAACAGCCGCGGATTCTGCGCCAGCACGCGGCGGGCGGTTTCGAAGATCTGTCGGGAGCAGCGGCAGTTCTTGTCGAGGATGATCGGCTCGACGTCGTAATCGCGGCGGAAGCGCTCGAGCACGTAGGGGTCGGCGCCGGTCCAGGCGAAGATCGACTGCTCGTCGTCGCCGACGGCGAAGAAGTTCGCATGCGGCGCGGCCAGGCGTTTCAGCAGATCGTACTGCACGGCGTTCACGTCTTGGAATTCGTCCACGAGCAGGTAATCCCAGCGCTCGGCAACTCGATCGGCGAGTTTCTCGGCTTTGACGATCAGGTCGTCGAAATCCACCATGTTGCGGTGCGCGAGCCAGGCCTGGTACTCGCGATAAACTCGCGCCTCGTCTGGTGTTAACTGGTATTGCTGGAACCGGTGCCGGCCGAAGCGATTGAGCATCCCGCCGCGCCGTTCTGCCGGGACGCGCAGCCGGTGCAGGATGACGTCCTGATACTGCTCATCGGCGACGCCGAATCCTCGCTGCAGGCCGGCGGGCTCCGGGAATTCGCGCAGCAGCGCGAGACAGAAGGCGTGGATCGTTCCCCGGCGGACATCGTGCCGCAAGCGCGACGCGATTTCCTCGGCGGCGCGGTTGGTGAACGTGACGGCGCAGATGCGGTGCGGATCGAATCCCTGATTGACGAGATGCTGGATTCTCGAGATGAGGCAGAACGTCTTGCCGGCGCCCGGCCCGGCGACGACCAGCACCGGGCCGAGTGGCGCCTCTATGGCGCGCCGCTGTTGGGGGAGAGGGATGAGCTCCACGCACCCTTATGATAACGCCGGGGCGGCAGCGGCTCGCATGCGGGCGCTGGATGGCGTCGACCGGTTCAGGCCGCGAAAAACAACACCGCCACGGCTATAAACAGCGGCAACAGTATTCCGATGCTGTACACCATGTAGCCAAAGAACGACGGCATCTTCAGACCGTTTTCTTGTGCAATCGCCCGCACCATGAAATTCGGCGCATTGCCGATGTAGGTGTTGGCGCCCATGAATACTGATCCCGTCGAGATGGCGGCGAGCACGCTCGAGTCGATCATGCCGATGTAGTTCCCATGCGGCGCGAGTCCCTGTAGTCCTGCCGCCGCCGCTGCGAACGCGAGATACGTCGGCGCGTTGTCGAGCACACTCGACAGGGCCCCAGATGCCCAGAAGAACTGCGCCGGCGTTCGCACCGCGAAATCGGATCGTTGGGCCCACGTGTTCAGCATCTCCAGCACGGGCGCCATCGTGGCGAACAACCCGGCGAACAGCACAACCACCTCGATCAGCGGACCAAACGTGAACACGTTCTGCGTGCGCCGTTCCCGTGAGCCCGCGAAGTAGCCGATGAGCGCGAGTGCCACGATGATTGCGCTCCGTCCCGGAGGTGACGCCAGGATCGCCACGATCACGCCGGCCAGCACGAGCATCTCGACCCAGCCCTCGATCCGCAGCGGCTCGTGGACGCGCGCCTCCTCCTTCTCCTCTCGACCAAACGCCTGCTGGTCCCAGCAGTAGAAGATCGCGAGCAGGATCCCGTTCACCACGAGCCATTGCGGCCACAGCCTGAGCGTCCACGCGAACGGGACGCCCCTCAGGAAGCCGAGCAGGAGTGGAGGATCGCCGATGGGCGTGAGCAACCCGGCGCAGTTTGCGACAATAAAGATGAAGAAGATGACGATGTGCGCGACGTGTTTCCGGCGTTTGTTGGCCCGCAGCAGGGGCCGGATCAGCAGCACCGACGCGCCGGTCGTGCCGAGCACGTTGGCGAGCACAGCACCGATGCCCAGCACACCGGTGTTGACGACGGGCGTTCCGGCCAGTGACCCGCGAATGTGAATCCCTCCCGTAATGACGAAGAGGGCCCCAATCACGACGATGAACCGGAAGTATTCCTGCCCCTTCTCGGCCAGGAGATGGGGCGCGTGGATGCCGAGATAGACGAGGGTCGGCGCGGAAACCAGCGTAGCGAGGAGCGCTTTGTTGCGGTTCCGCTCCCACCAGCGCGGCGCCGCCAGCGGCATGAGTGCGATCGCCAGGAGCAGCGCGACGAAGGGGACTGCGGCGGCGGGGGCGGGCGAGAACACGCTATATGCTAATGCCGAGTGCGATGCTTGCCTCCTGAACCGCCGCGTGCCCGATCGTGAGTAGTTCGGGCTCCCCATAGTCGATTGCGCCTTCGAACACGACGATCGTGTGCCAATCGCCCGACAGCGCCGACCACCACCGCAGCGCCGCGAACCCTTCCTTCAGCAGCGCCGCCGCTACCGCTTGAGTCTTGGCCAGCTCCCGACTGGCCAGCACGTCCGGCCGGATGCCGTACGTCACGAGTACGCTTGCGTCACAGAGATCGGCGAGCTTGAGTTTTCCCAACCGGCACTCCACGAGCGCCAGGGCTTTACCGGACTCGATCAGATCCTTGAGGTCGAGACGCTGCCCGCGAAAGCGCTGCAGCTTCTCCGCGACGGCGTGGACGGCGGTCTCGGCGAGATAGACGACCAGCTTTCCGGGGATATCAAATCGTCCGGCGCCCTGACTGGGATGGATGTAGCTGGAGGAGAACGGCTCGCCGGGCTGCGCGGCGGGGTCCCACGGAAAGACCCGCCATGGCATCAGGCGAAGGCGCCGGCCTTTTCCGCTTCGATCGCGGCGACCACTTCGGAGAGACGCCCCTGGCGAATCACGTCGATGGGGCGCCGATCGCCGAGGTGGGCGTTGATGCCCCGTAGCCACTTCGGAATGCTGGAGAGGTCGAGAAAGCCCTCGAGCAGCGAGACGACGGTGTCGAGCCCCACGAGCTGCTCCCAGTTCCGCGCCGCGGGCGCTTCGCCCCGCTTCCAGCGGACTACGGCGCTCCGGTGCACGCCCAGACTGCGCGCCAGGTCGGCGTCGTCGGGGAAGGCGACCTTGGCGACGTGGTAGCGCTGCTTGATCAGGCTTTTATTGGCTCGACCGCGTCTGGCCATACGCAACAATATTGTTGCGAGGAACCGGAGTGTCAAGGTAGATTCCGCCTCCATGCCGCACGAAGCCGCCATCATCGTCGGCGCCGGACCGATCGGTCTCGCCTGCGCCATCTCGGCGAAGCGGCGCGGTATCGACCCGCTCGTGATCGACGCCGGCGCGCTCGCCAACTCCATTGTCCGCTACCCCATCGGCATGACGTTCTTCACGACGCCCGAACGGCTCGAAATCGGCGGGCATCCGCTCGTGTGCACCGGCGCCAAAGCCACGCGCGAAGAAGCGCTGAAGTACTATCGCGGCGTGGCGCGCGCTGAGGGGTTGCGGGTCCGGACGTACGCCACACTGATCGATGCCCAACACCTGCAAACGAGGTTGGGCGTCGAGCCGATTACGTGGGACACGCTGGTTCTCGCAACCGGCTACTTCGATCACCCGAATCGTCTCGGCGTGCCGGGAGAGAACCTGCATCATGTGCATCACTACTTCGACGAAGCTCACCTGTCGTACGGTTGCGACGTCGTCGTGATCGGCGGCAAGAACTCCGCGGTCGAAGCGGCGTTGCAACTGTTTCGCGCCGGCGCCCGTACGACGACCATCACGTATCGCGGCAAGACCTGGCCCAAGAGCGTGAAGTATTGGCTGCGCCCCGATCTCGAGAACCGCATCAAGGCGGGTGAAATCCAGGCGCGGCTCGGCAGCCAGGTGGTCGAGATCACGGAGCGCGATGTGCTGGTGCGAGGGGCGCTGGGAAACGAAGAGCGCATTCCCGCCGATCGCGTCTACCCGCTGATCGGCTTCCAGCCCGATTTCGAGTTGTTCACGCGCATCGGCATCAAGTTCGATCTGGAATCGGGACGGCCCGAGATCGACGCCGACACGCTGGAGACCACGGTCGCGGGTGTCTATGTCGCCGGGAGCGTCACCGCGGGCCTCAAGATCTCGGAGATCTTCATCGAGAACGGGCGCTTCGATGGGGAGAAGATTTTCGGTTCGTCTTCGGAGCGACGGCGTGCTCAGGCCCTCTACCAGGGGATTAGACGGGAAACGGGGGAGTAGTCCCTTCCCATTCGAAGTCCCGGAGCTAAGTTGCCAACCATGTCCGAACTCCGCGCCGCTTTAGCGGAAGCCCTCGGCCCCCTGTATCGGATCGAGCGCGAAGTCAGGCCGGTAGGAGAATACCGGCTTTTCGTGGCAAGCCAATCCGAGAACGGCACGCAGCTCCTGGTCAAGACTCTGCCGGCCGCTCTGTCGCTGGGCATCAACGATCTCCAATTCGAGCGCGCGGTGCTGCTGCTGGCCGAGAAGCTGCAACACCCTCATCTCGTGCCGCCACGCGGGGCGGGGCGGGCGGGTTCCTTCGTTTACCACGCGCGGCCCTTTGTTCCCGGGACGACATTGCGCGCCTGGATCGGCAACAACGGTCCCATTCCCCTCGCGCGGGCAGTCGAGATTCTCCGCGGCGTGCTCGCCGGCCTCGAGCACGCCCAGGCCGCCGAGATCGCTCACGGTGAGCTGAAACCCGAAAATGTGCTGCTGGCCGACCAGGGCGTGCTCGTGGCCGACACCGGCATCGCGAGCGCGCTCGGCAAACCGGCGACGGCGCGCAACGACATGGCCGCCGTGCAGTCGCTCGCGCGCGAGATGCTGTTGGGAAGGAAGCCGACGATTGGCGAGGAGCCGCTCGAGCGCACCCGCGCGCTGCCGCTGTGGCTCACCGAGTGGCTGCGCTCGCGCTGGACGGACGCGGGTCGCGCTCTAGCGGGCATGCGACCGCCGCCGCCCTCCAGCTCCCAATCTTCTCAGCTCTTCGCCTGATCGCTCGCAGCAACGCCACGCCGTCGATCCATCTCCCGTGGAGAGTGCATTCGTGTCGCGTCGAAACCTGTTGTTGATTGCCGTTGCCGTCGCTGTCAGTCCCGCGGCACTGCCCGCGCAAGGCGCGTTCGGCAGCGGAATCGCCATGAGTGGCGGGGGCCGCGAAGTGGTGGTCGGCCAACCGGGCAATGCCTACGGGCCCGGCGTGGTCTACATCTACACGCAGGACGCGAAGGGTGCCTGGACCGCCGCCAAGAAACTGACCCGCTCCGGCGCGACGAACGGCGACGGCTTCGGTTCTGCCGTTGCGCTCGACGCGGGGGGGAACTCGCTGCTCGTGGGCTCGGAGAAAGTCGATTCGGAAATCGGCGCGGTCTACGTCTTCACGCGCGACGCCAGCGGCTGGAAGGAAACCGGACGCCTCACGCCGAAGGACGGCCAGGCGGGCGACGGATTCGGCGCGTCGATTCTGCTGGCGGGTGACCGCGCGTATGTCTCTACCGGTTCCAATCGGAGACGTGGCGCCGTGTACATCTACCGCCGCAGCGGCCAGACGTGGGCCGCTGAAACGACCCTGACGCCGGCTGATACCCTGAACACGACGTTCGGCCAGGCGGTGGCGGCATCGGGCAACCGGCTGATGATCGGCTCCCTCCGCGCGGACTCGGGAACGGGCGCCGTCTACGTCTACAATCGCGACGCATCGGGCAACTGGAAAATGGAGGTGCGCCTGTCGTCTCCCGGACCGACGACGGGACGGGCCAGCTCGTTTGGGTCGGCGATCATTCTCCGCGGCGACACAGCGATCATCGGCGCGTTGAACGATCGCGCCGCCGGTGCAGTCTGGTTCTTCAGCCGTGACAGCGTGAGCGGGCAATGGACTCCCGTGATGCGCGTGTTGCCGTTCGACGGCTCGTTCGGGGCGCGGTTCGGCTCGGCGCTCGCCGAGGTGGGCAACGAGCTGTGGGTGGGCGCGGCGGGCGCGAATCAGTTCCAGGGGCGCGTGTATCGCTTCACCCGCGACTCGACCGGCTTCCCGACGTCCACGAAGGTGGGCCCCGCCACCCTGGTCGATGGCGACCGGTTCGGCGATGAAATCGTGGCGAGCGGCTCAGTCGTGGCAGTGACGATCGGCAATGAGGACTACGGTGAGGGCGGCGTCGCGCTCTACGCGCGTCGCGCCAACGGAACGTGGCAGCAGGCCGGGCATCTGGTGGGCGACGTGACGAGCCTGGCGGCGATCACCGGCGCGCAGCGCGAGTGCACGAGCGGCAAGGTGCAGATCTTCGACTGTAGCCAGGTCGATCTGATGTCATTCCTGCCGGTCTCGGCGATCGGCGGCAAGCGCGGCGTGCAGCTGAGCGACATCTGGGGCTACACCGATCCGCAAACCGGCAAGGAATACGCGTTGGTGGGGCGGGTCGACGGCACGGCGTTCGTGGATATCAGCGAGCCGACGAAACCTGTGTACCTTGGCGATCTGCCGAAGACCACGGGCTCGCCAGGCACGTTCTGGCGCGAGATCAAGACCTACAAGCATTACGCGTACATCGTGTCCGATGCCTCGCGCAATCACGGCATGCAGATCTTCGATCTCGACCGGCTGCGCGGCGTGAAGACGCCGCAGAAGTTCACGGAAGACGCGCACTACGGCATGGCGCACAGCGTGCACGACATCGTGGCAGACACGGCGAGTGGCTTCATCTATCTGACCGGCTCGAATGCCGGCGGTGAGATGTGCGGCGGCGGGCTCCACATGGTGGACGTCCGCGACCCGGTGAAGCCCAAATTCGCGGGCTGCTTCGCCGATCCGCAGACGGGCCGCCAGGGCACGGGGTACACGCACGACGCGCAGTGCGTGGTCTACCATGGTCCCACCACGAAGTATCAGGGCCGGCAGATTTGCTTTGGCTGGAACGAGACGCACTTGTCGATCGCGGATGTGACGGACAAGGCGCATCCGGTCGCGATCTCGCGCGCGACGTACCCGAACGTCGGCTATGCGCACCAGGGCTGGCTCACGGACGACCAACGCTACGCGTACGAGGACGACGAGCTGGACGAGATCGAAGGCCTGGTCGATGGCACCCGCACGCTGATCTGGGACGTGAGCGATCTCGAGAATCCTCTGCTCGCGGGCCAGTACATCTCCAAGAACAAAGCCACCGACCACAATCTCTGGCTGGTCGGCAACACGATGTATCAATCGAACTATGTGAGCGGGTTGCGGGTGCTCGATATCACCGATCGTGTGCATCCCAAAGAGATCGGGTTCTTCGACACCCATCCCGTGGGCCCGGATGAGCCCGGCTTCGAGGGCACGTGGGGCAACTATCCGTTCTTCAAGAGCGGTGTTGTCGCGGTGTCGAGCATGACCGAGGGTCTATTCATTCTCAAGGCGCGCCCAACGGCGCCGGTGCCATGAACATCCTGCTGGCGCTGCTGTCGCCGATATTCGTCTACGTCGCGAATCAGGCGTCAGGCAAGGTCACGGTCATCAACGCGGCCAACGACTCCGTCGTCGCGATCGTCGACTTCACGACCATGGGGTTTTCGGCGCATCCCAAGCCGCATCACATCGTGGTCGAACCCGACGGCTCGTACTGGTACGTCTCACTGGTCGGTGACAACGCGGTGGTCAAGCTCGATCGATCCAATCACGTCGTTGCCAAAGCGGAAACGGTGACGCCGGGATTGTTGGCGCTCGACCCCAAGAGCAACCTGCTGTACGCGACGCGCTCGATGTCGGCCGTCAACGCGCCGGCGCGGATCGCGGTGATTAATCGGAAGACGATGACGCCGGAAGAAGTCGAAGTGCTGGTGCCGCGGCCGCACGGTCTCGCCGTCGCGCCCGATGGCAAGCACGCCTACATCGCGAGTCTCGGCGCAAACCAGATCGCCGTGTACGATGCCAAGCGCGAGCAGGTCGGCATTGTGGAGGTGCCGGGTGGCGACACGAGCCAGGTACTGGTGCAGCTCGCGGTCTCTCCCGATGGCCATACGCTCGTCGCGACCGCGCAGATCACGGGCAAACTGCTGGTCTTCGATCTCGCCGATCCCGCCAAGCCGAAGCTCGTGCAGTCGGTTGCCACGGGTGATTGGCCGTGGCTCGTCGCCTACACGCCCGATGGCAGCGAAGTGTGGGTCCCGAACCAGCGATCGAACGATGTCACGGTCATCGATGCGACCCACTGGACCGTCGCTACGACGGTCCGAGGCGACTTCGCGCAGCCTGACGGCATCGGCATCTCGGGCGACGGCCGCCTCGTGTTCGTCGCCAACCACAACACGAGCAACGTGATGAACATGGGCGGGATCAGCATGGCCATGCCGGCGCCCGGCACGACGGCGGCGCCGGGCCGCGTGATCGTGATCGATGCGCGGAGGCGCGAGGTGGTGCGCCGCATCGACACCGCGCCTGACGGCTCGGGCCTGGGGTTGGCGGGAGGGAAGCCCTGAGGCTGGTCGCGGTGCTCCTAGCGGTCACCGCTTGTACCCACCGCGCTCAGCCCGTCTCGCCCCCCCCGCCCGTCTCGCCCGTCTCATTTGAACGCGTCATCTCGCCGTTCCACGTCACCGATTCCATGGGGCGGGCGTACGCTCTCCCGTTCCTCGGCGGTTTCGACCATCCGCGCCCGCAGCTGCTGGACATCGACGGCGACGGCAGCCTCGATCTCTTTGTGCAGGAGAATTCTGGACAGCTGGAGCTGTTTCAGGAGAGCGCTACTGGCTGGACGCTGACGACTGATCGCTTCCAGAACATCGACATCGGCGAGTGGTATCGGTTCGTCGACCTGGACGGCGATGGGCGCTACGACCTGTTTGCCGAGTCGCCGCTCAGCGACATCCGCTACTATCGGAATGTTGGCACCCGCACGGCGCCGGCATTCGTCGTCGCCGCAGACACGCTGAAAGACGTGCAGGGCACCGCCATCTACGCCGATCGCCAGAACATCGCGCAGTTCGCCGACATCGACTGCAATGGCAAGCTCGACATGCTGCTGGGCCGAGTCGACGGGACCATCACGCGCTACGAAATGGAAGGGCTCGATTCGCTTCGCGCGCCGCGGTTTCGGCTCATCACCGAGCGGTTTGGAGACATTCAGATCATCGGCACGCGCGCGCCCTCACTGCATGGCGCGAACACGATGGCGGTGTTCGATATCGATGGCGACGGCGACCAGGACATTCTCTGGGGTGATTTCTTCGAGCCGGGGCTGCTCTGGCTCCGGAATCAAGGCACGTGTGCGCAGCCCGATTTCCACGGAGACCGCATCGCGTTCCCGCCGAACCGGCCGATAGAAACGAGCGGCTACAATGCGCCCGCCTTTGGCGAAGACGGCGCCGAGTGTGTGGACCGTCGTCACGCCACACCTGCTCGACGGCATCGATCTGGGCACCGAGTCGATTCCGGCATTCGCCGACATCGACGGCGATGGCGATCTCGACCTCGTCGTGGGCACCAAGATCGAGCCCAACAACCCGCGCACCGGCGGTCTGTACTGGTTCGAGAATGTGGGTTCACGCACCGTGCCGAATTTCCAATTGCGCGGGCACCTCACCGTTCTCCCTGTCTTTCACGATGCACCGGCGCTCGGCGATCTCGACGGTGATGGGCTGCCGGACCTCGTGGTGGGGCAGTTCCAGGATGCCGTCGCATGGTATCACAACAGCGGCACGAGCGGCGCGGGACGGTTTGTGCTGGTTGACTCCGCGGTCGTCCGGTTGCCGCGCGGCAGTAACGGTGTGCCCGAGTTGTACGACATCGACGGCGACGGCGATCTCGATCTGTTTCTGGGCGATGCGTCCGGGCGGATCGCCTTGTTCCGGAACGACGGGACCACCCGGGCCCCGCATTTCACCCTCGTGAGCGACGACTATCTCGGGGTGCGTGCCGGCCGCCGCGCCGTGCCGCGTTTTGTCGATCTGAACGGCGATGGCGTCGCCGAGCTCGTGATCGGCACGGAGCAGGGTGGGGCACCGCCGGTGTTTCGCCGGCTCGTGCGCGACTCCAGTATCGCGGTCGACCTGCCGTCCTATGCGGCGCCGGCGTTTGCCGATCTGTTCGGAGCTGGCGTGAAGGATTTGTTCGTGGGAAATGAGGGCGGCGGAATCCTGTACTTTCGCAGCCGCGCGCGGCAGATTGTTCCATCCAAGTAGTCGGTCCGTCGACTTCGTGAACCTTTTCCTCGAGCCGCCCGTAAGGTGGTCATCCCTTTTCCCGAGCACACTGGATGTTCAGGCCTATTCTGACACTCGCCGCGGTCGGTTTCGTCGGCATCGCTCTTTGGAAGATTGCCTCCGCGCTACTCCTGCCGCTCGTGTTTCTCGTCTTCAAGATCGCCCTCATCGTGGGCGCGGTGATGGCGGTGTTCTGGTGGTTGAATAAGAATAAGAAGGACCGCAAAGAGGACACTCCCCCGGTGTCCGAGTAAACACACGCCCCCCTCGCGGGGGGTGTCTGGCCCGACACAATCGAGGCGCGCCGAGCAGGGAATTCGCCTGGCGCGCCTCGTGCTTTTACTCCCCTCAGAAAGGGGGGAGCCATGTACTGGAAAGGACTGTTGGCCGCCATCGCGTTCGACGTCGCCTGCATCATGGGGAACCCGTCGTTGGTCACGGGGCCGGAACCCCCTGTACCCGTTCGTCACGCGCCCTACTGGGTGATGAACCAGGAACCGGGAGTGACCATGCAGACCTCGCCCGAAGACGCCGAGCTCGATGCCGCGGGGCGGTTGGAAGACTCGCTGATGGTGTACTTGCAAAACAACGAACGCGACGCCGCCGCCATGGTGAGCCTGGCGCGCATGTACGTCGCGCACGGGTGGTACGATGCGGCGATTGGCCCGTTGGCGCGCGCGGCTCAGCTCGATCCCGAGCGGCGTAGTATCTGGTCGCTGCTCGATCGGGCTCTCAAGATGACCGGGAAGCCGAAGATCACGGATGCAGAGTTGACCAAGCGGGCGCAGCAGTTCGTCGAGTCGGTGAAGAATTGGGGCCACTCGTGTTAAACGGGAAACGTAGAACGGGAAACGGGAAACGTGGTTGCCGTCACGTTTCCCGTTTCGCGCTTCCCGTTTTCCGGCTTGTTATTGATCTACCCAGGTACTCCGCACATCATAGGTCACATTGTACACCAGCTGATTGACGAGACGCCCGTACGCGTCATTCGGGTCTTTGGCCGAGAACGATGGTATCCCGCCAACGAATGACAGGCCGCCCACGTTCTCAGTTTCCGACGAGCTCCGCCGCCACATCACGCCACCCGTCCGCGTATTCACGAGCCACACCGACAGCTCGACCGTCACGGTCGCCTGCATGTAGGGCGAGAAACCCGACGTCAGCGCGGCGTGCGGTTTCACGTTCGAGATTTTGAGATGGCCGAAGAAAGCGACGGGGCAGCCGTCCGAGTCCGCGGCGCGCTTGAACACGCTGGCCGAGTCGGCCGCCGTGAATTCGCGCATCTCGATGCCGCTTTGCGCCGCGAGGACGTACTCCTCGAAGCGCTGGGTCGCGAACTCGTGGAGATTGCCCTTCGCGTTCTCCACCGAGAACACGAACAGTCCGATGTTTCTATGCGGGACGAGATTCAGCGTCGGAGGCAGCAGCACGCGTTGGTGCACCGGCCGGTGCGATCCGCCGCAGCCGAAGATCATCAGGGTGACGACGAAGCAGCTGACGACACGCATGACGCGCATACGGTCCTCCGACCGGGGAACTCGGAGCACAACATAATGAACGCCATTTTTGAGAGGGTGGCCTTGTGTCACACGCCCACAAGGCATTGAGAGATTTCCGGTTACGGCCTCTGGGGCGGCTCCCAGCGCTCGGTCGGTACGGTGTTAGGGACAGGCTGGGCCCGGATATAGGAGACGACTTTCCAAATCGCGCCTGCCGACATGACGCCACCGTACGCCGGCATGCCGCGCGGGCGGCCGTAGAAGATCGACTGGAACAGCGATCCGTCTGATCCGCCGTAGCGCCACCGTCCATCCACGAGGCTCGGCCCCACCCATCCCGTCGCGCCAGCGCCGTGGCAGCCGTCGCAATTCATCCTGGTGAAGATCTGCGAGCCGTCTGCAATGGATCCGGAATCCTTGGCGAACGGATTGGTGAGGTCGCCCGCTGGTGGCGCGTTGCCGCCCGCCGACACGTGCTCCGGGTACCGCACTGAGGGCGGCAGCCCTTCGCCGCGGCTGCACGCCGCGATTACGACGAGCGCAACTACAGGCCGAAAATCCAGACCGTCCCTCCCTGGCTCGTGTGGCGCGCGAGGTCGGGAGCGAAATCGGCGGGCGGGCGCACATCGGCGGGGTCGTCGGAGCGGACGTCGCCCGAGAGCAGGAACCAGTCGCCGCCGATGCCCGCATACACCGCGATGTACTGTTTGCCGTCGGCGCCGCGGAACGAGATCGGCGCGCCAACGACGCCCGAGCCGACTTTGAACTTCCAGAGCTGCTTACCGGTGCGCGCATCCGCAGCCTTGAACCAGCCGTCGAGCGTCCCGTAGAAGACCACGCCGCCCGCGGTCACGACACTGCCGCTCCAGACCGGATACTTCTCCTTGATGCCCCAGACTTTGCGCCCGCGTGCCGCATCCCACGCGATGAACTCCCCCATGTTTCCGCCGGGACCGGCCATATAGGGCGTGCTCGCGCCGATGTACGGCGTTCCGGGGATCCGCGTCACCTGCGACGCTTCGAAGTTCATGCAGAGGTTGTTCGTCGCGGTGTAAAACCAGCCTGTGCGTGGCGAGTACGCCGCCGGCGACGCGGGACTCTTACCGCCCTCGAGGCTCGGACAGATGCCCTTCACGTTGCCCTTGGAGACGCCGGTCGTCTTCGTGGTATCGAGGATCGGCAGGCCGGTCGTCCGGTTGATCCCTTTCGCCCACGTGACATTGGCGAATGGCTCGGCGACCAGCACTTCGCCGGTCGCGCGATCGAGCGTGTACGCAAAGCCGTTCTTGTCGAAGTGCACGAGTACCTTGCGCATCCGCCCGCCGACCACGAAATCGGCGAGGATCATCTCGGCGTTGGCGTCGTAATCCCAGCTGTCGTGCGGCGTGAACTGATAGGCCCACACGAGCGCGCCGTTCGACGGGCGGCGCGCCAGCACGCTGTTCGTCCATTTGTTCTCGCCCGGCCGCTGCTCGGTGTTGTAGGGTCCGGGATTTCCCGTGCCGAAGTAGATGAGGTCGAGCTGCGGGTCGTAAGAGATCCAGCCCCACACGGGAGCGCCGCCGCGCTTCCACGCGTCGCCGCTCCAGGTCGAGACGCCGATGTTCGCCACACCGCCAAATGCGCCTCGCCCGGGCTGCGCGAGCATCAGCGAATCGGGGCCCATGTTGTGTGCGGTCCAGAGAATCTTGCCGGTGGCAAGATCGAGTCCCTTCACCCAGCCGTAGATCCCGAACTCGCCGCCCGACGGACCCACGATGACGCGGTTGCGGGCGACGAACGGGGCCATGGGTGTCGTCTCGCCCTCCCCGATATCGCCGATTTGCGTCTTCCAGATCTCACGTCCCGTCTGCGCATCGACCGCGACGGTGTGACCATCGAGCAGGTTATAGATGATCTTGCCGTCGGCGTACACCGCGCCGCGATTGATCGCGTCGCAGCAGGCGACGCCGACGGCGGCGGGATTCACGTCGGGGCGATACTTCCACCTCAGCGGATAGCCTTGCTGCGTGAGATCGAAGGCGTAGAGGACATTTGGGAACGGGGTTACAACGTACATCGTGCTTCCGACAACGAGCGGCTGCCCCTCATGCCCGCCGAGCACGCCGGTCGAGAAATTCCAGACGGGGCGCAGCTTGGCGGCGTTGGTTGGCGTGATCTGCGAGAGGCCGCTGTAACGGGTGGCGGCGTAATTCTTTGCCGGCATGGTCCACTGGCCGTCGTCCTGCGGCGATATCCCTTGCAGGACCGTGACAAAGAGCAGCGTGACGTAGGCTCTGTGCATTGACAAGAATGATAGCTTCACAATATGAACCTCGCGCTAATCGTCGCTCTCGTCGCCAATCCGTTGGCCGGCCTGGACACCGCCACCTTCGCCGGTGGCTGCTTCTGGACGATGGAGCACGCCTACGACGACTTGCCTGGCGTGATTTCGGCGACCTCCGGATTCATGGGGGGCACCACCAAGAACCCGAGGTATGAGCAGGTCGTGGAAGGGAACACCGGCCACCTCGAGTCGGTGCAGGTGATCTACGATCCGACCAAGATCAGCTTCGAGACATTGCTCTGGGCGTACTGGCACAACATCGACCCGTTCCAGGCGGACGGGCAGGCGTGCGACACCGGACCCAATTATCACACGGCCGTCTTCGTTCGGGGACCCGAGCAGCGGCGCGCGGCTAGCACCACGCGCCAGCAGATCATCGAGCGGTTCCACCGCGACGTCGCCACGCAGATTCTCACGGCCGGGGCGTTCTATCCGGCCGAGGAGTATCACCAGGATTACGCGAAGAAGAACCCCGAGCGCTATGGGATGTATCGCGCCGGCTGCGGCCGTGACCGGCGGCTTCAGGCCATCTGGGGTGATGAAGCAGGGAAGGTCAGCATCTCACGGACAACAGGAATGACAGGGGTCACTCACGCGATGTATACCACGAAGCCGAAACCCAGCGACGCCGAATTGCGGCGCGAGTTGACGCAGCTGCAGTACGACGTGACGCAGCACGAGGGGACCGAGCGCCCCTTCGCAAATGAGTACTGGGACAATCACAAAGACGGCATCTACGTAGATGTCGTCTCGGGTGAGCCGCTCTTCAGCTCAAGCGACAAGTATGATTCGCAGACGGGATGGCCGAGCTTCACGCGACCGCTCGAGCCGAAGAACATCAAGGAAAACACTGACCGCTCGCTGTTCATGGACCGCACCGAGGTCCGCTCGGCACACGCGGACTCTCACCTGGGCCACGTGTTCCCCGATGGGCCGAGGCCGACTGGGCTACGCTACTGCATCAACTCGGCGTCGCTGCGATTTATTCCCGTGGACAGTCTCGAAGCGGAAGGCTACGGCCAGTACCTGGCCGTGTTTCAGAAGAAATAGCTAGCGGGCCGACTGCCGGTCCAGGATGCTGACGGCGCGGTGCAGGCGATCGATGGCCGCGCCGAGGTCTTCGCTCGGTCCGGGCGTGAGCTCGCCGACCAAAGCAACTTCCTTCAACAATTGAAGCGCGTTACGCACGTGCTCGACCGGCCGCTCGCCGCTCGTGCGCCGGAACGACCGGCCGCGCCGATCGAGCGTGCTGCGCCGCTCCGAGCCGCGGCGGCGATCGACCAGCTGGCGCCGCTCCTCGGTCACTGTGCTCACCACGTGACGCCGCGCCTCAGCGCGGCGGTCGACGCCACTGCGACGATCGGTCCAAATTCGTGTGGAGGTCACGAGGGTTTGGCGAGGTCGGGGTATGCGCCCAAGCTCAGGTCGGTGCGAGCCGCGGCCTGAACTGTCCGGGTACCGTTAAGAACCTCACCGTCGGCCCGGGACCGCCGCTCGGCTTCGCGGTCGACTTTGACCTCTTCCCGAACGATCGTGACCAATGCCGGCTGAGATGTTGGCAGCCCCTGTGCCAGTGCGACAGCGGGGACGGCTCCGCACGCGAGCGTGAGGAGGGTCAGGCGGACCAGCTTGTACATGGGAAGTCCCCGTTTGGGCTCGCCGAAGGTACCGCCCGCACGGTGTTTCAGCTAGGCGCAATGGCTGGCAGAAACCAACCATTTCCCGTTTCGTAACATCCAAGTACCTGAATCCTTCGCCGGGACATCATGATGCCGCTATTGCCGGTCGTCGTCGTCGTGCTTGCGGTACAGACCTCGGTTAATCCCACTCCCGTCACGCCCGCGCTTGCAACGACGGCCGTGGCGAAGCGAACCCTCACCGCCATTGTGATCGACGGGAAGGACAACGACGAGGTCTGGCGTACGGCCCAGCCGATTCGGGCATTCCGGCAAATGGTCCCGCGCGAGGATGGCGAGCCGAGCGTCGAGACTGAGGCCAAAGTCGCCTACGACGACCACAACTTCTACGTGTTTGTGCGGGCGTTTGACCCGCACCCTGACAGCATCAAGTCGCTCCTCGCCCGCCGCGACCAGCGCGTCTGCTGCGATCAAATCAAGATCGTCATTGATTCCTACCACGACCGCCGTACCGGTTTTGAATTCGGGGTGAATCCAGGTGGCGTGAAGCGCGACTATGCGATCTACGGTGACGGCGATCAAGAGGACGATGCGTGGGACGCCGTGTGGGATGTTGCGACGCTGATCGATTCGCTCGGGTGGACCGCGGAATTCCGCATACCCCTGTCCCAGCTCCGCTATCCCCATGCGCCGAACAACACCTTCGGATTTGGGGTCTGGCGCGACATCGACCGGCGCGGCGGAGAACGCGTGAGCTGGCCGCTGTACCGGACCTCGCAGCGGGGGTTCTCCTCACAACTGGGCGAGGTCGTCGGGTTAGACGGTTTGGCCGCGCCGACCCGGCTGGAGCTGATCCCGTATGCCCTCACCAAGAATGAGCCGGTGGGCTACGCGCATACGCAGTCGGCTACGGCTGGCGGCGACGTCAAATACGGGTTGACGTCGAACATCACTATCGACGCGACCGTGAATCCCGATTTCGGACAGGTCGAGGCCGATCCATCGGTGGTGAACCTCACTTCGTTCGAAACATTCTATCAGGAGCGGCGGCCCTTCTTCGTGGAAGGAACGGGCATTTTCAATTTCAGCGTCGACTGCAATGTCGTGAACTGCAGCGGCGAAAACCTGTTCTACTCCCGCCGGATCGGCCACGATCCGGCCCGCATTGTCGGCGCGGCCAAGATTACCGGCCACCTTCCCGGTGGTCTGACGGTAGGTGCCCTGGAGGGCCTCACCAAGCGCGCCGTCGGAGACAGCGGCGATATCACGCTCGAGCCGCTGACGAACTACGCCGCGCTGCGCATGACACAGGACTTCCGCGCAGGTCAGAGCGCCGTCGGCTTCATGGCGACCGCCGTCAATCGCAATAACGACACGTGGACGCAGAACGATTTTCACAGCCATGCCTACGTCGGGGCTTTCGATTTCCGGCACCGCTTCGCGAAAGGCATGTACGAGCTCACGGGCTCCTTCGATCTCAGCACCGTCGGCGGAACTCCAGCCGTGATTGCCGCCACGCAGCAGAACTCGACTCATAACTTCCAGCGGCCCGACGACAACGTGCAGTTCGACCCGACCCGAACCTCCCTCGGCGGCAATGCAGAAGAGTTGTTGTTTACCAAGCAGAACGGGTTCATCAACTTCCAGACCAGTTACCAGCGGCGCTCGCCGGGGTTCGAGATCAACGATCTCGGCTTCCTGTATCAGTCGGATCAACAGGGGTGGAATAACTGGGCCTCCATGAACTGGAGAAAGCCCGTGCTGGTCTTTCAGCGGGCGTTCTGGAACTTCAACTGGTGGCAATACTGGACGGCGCAGGGGCTGGCGACGGAGCGGGCCTTCAACACGAACGTGCACGCGACGTTCAATAACCAGTGGAGCGTACACATGGGCGGCACCATCGCCGGTTTGGGCGATGTGTTCTGCGACCGCTGCGCGCGCGGCGGCTCGGCCTTCAGGGTCGATCAGGCCGTTTACCCGTGGTTCGGCTTTGTCGGCGACCAACGGCCGCCGGTCACGCCTGTCATGTTTGTCAACCTGGGCAAATCCGACGGCGGTCGTTCGACGCAGGTCAGCGCGAGCCCTGAGATCGATCTGCGGGCGGGTTCACAGTTCCGCGGATCGGTGGTTCTCAACCTCTCGCATTACATCGGCGACCGGCAAGACATCAACTCGCAAACCGATGCCACCGGAACGCATTATCTCTTCGCGCATATCGATCAGCAGACGGTCTCGATGACGTTCCGAGTCGATTACACGGCCACGAATACGCTCACGTTGCAGGTGTATGCCTCTCCGTTCGTGAGCAAGGGCAAATGGTCGAATCTGCGCGAGCTCTCGGCGACGCCACGGGCTACGTCCTACGCCGATCGGTTCCAACCGTACGCGGGGACAATCCCGGGAGACTTCAACCAGAAATTCTTCAATTCAAACGTCGTGGTGCGGTGGGAGTATCGTCCCGGTTCGACGCTATATCTGGTCTGGAACCAGGGCCGTCAGAACAACGAGCCGAACACGGGCAATCAGACGTTCGCCGACGATTTCGGCAAGCTGTTCAACTCGCGCCCGCTCAATACGTTCTTGATCAAGGCGTCGTACTGGATCAGCCGCTAGCCCGCGCGGATTCCGAGTTCATCGATGTGCAGCAGCAGGTCTGCCGGGTCTTCATAGACCCGGTAGGCCCCCGCGCGCTCCAGCTCCTCCTGTCCATACCCGCCCGACAGCACGCCCACGCCGAGCGCGCGCGCGCGCCGGGCGGCAAGCAGATCCCACACGCTGTCCCCAACGGCAATCGCCGATTCGGCTGGCACGCCCAGCCGCGCCGCCCCGGCGAGCCAGAGGTCGGGGTTCGGTTTCGCGTGCTCGACGTCGTCACGAGTGATGATCGGGACACCGGACGGCACGTCCACCAACTTCAAGAGCGGTGCCGCGCTCGCGAGCGCGCCGCTTGTGGCGATGGCCCATGGTACCTTCATTTTCGTAAGGTGGTGCATCAAGTCCTTGGCGCCCGGAAGCGGCCTCACATCGGCCAGCTGCGCCGCAAACAATCGCGCGTGGTCTTGCCTGAGCTTCGCGGCCTCATGCTCGGTCAGCTCGTGCCCCGTCTCGCGCGCCAGGCTCTCGGCCAGCAATCCGCCACTCATGCCGATACGCCGATGAATGCGCCAAACCGATAACGAGATGCCGGCCAGCTCGAGCGCCTTGCACCAGGCGATGGCATGCTGGTAGACGCTGTCGGTGAGGGTGCCGTCGAGATCGAGCAGAACGGCGGGGCGGGAGGTGATGCCGCTGGGCACGGCGGAAAGCTACTGCACGGGTAGAAGTCGGTGGAGGACGGCGGGGGGGGGGCCACCGCCCTCCACCGCCCTCCACCGCCCTCCACAATCCTACCGCTTCGCCGCCATCACAGCTGCGTATGCATCGACAAAGCCCGCGCCGACTTCCCACTGCGCATAGCCGGGCAGCGGCCGGGCAGTCGACGTGAGGATGTTGCTCACTTGCGCGGGCGTGAGCTTGCCTCCCGCCGCTTCCTGCATCAGTGCCACGACGCCCGCGATGTGGGGTGATGCCATCGAGGTTCCGGACGCACAGGTGTAGAACGTCAGGTTGGTCGCGCTGATCTGGCAAATCCGCACGTCGTGATTCGCGTCGTCTCCGTTCAACACGGTCCCGGTGGACGCCCGGGTGGAGACGATGTGGACGCCCGGCGCGGTAATGTCGGGGTGATACAGGGGATCGCCGGGAATGCCGCGCGAGGAGAAGTCCGCGAGGTCGTGAGCGCGGGGCTCGTTGTTGGTCGGCACGAGCGGGTTCGAGCCATCGTCCAGCATGCAGTGCGCTTCGGAGTTGGTGGGATCGGTGACACCGATCTTGCACCCCGCCGCGACGCTGATGACCCAGGGCGCCACGCTGTAGGGATTGAGGGTGTTCTGAGCCGGCCCGTCGTTGCCCGCCGCGAATACCACGGTGATCCCGCGGCTGCTGAGCTTCTTCGTCGCCTCGTTGATCGGATCCTTCGGATCGAAGGTCCCCGAGGTGCCCCACGAGTTGTTGACGACTTTGATGTTGTACTGCTGCTGGTGATCGAGGATGTAGTCGAAGCCGGCGAGCGCCCAGAAGATGAACAGGATGTCGCCCGTGCCGATGCCGATGAGATTGGCGCCCGGCGCGACACCGGTGTAGTAGCCGTTCGACGAGGTACCGCGGGCTCCCACGATCCCCGCGACGTGCGTGCCGTGACCGACGGACGTCTCGGAGTTCGGGAGATTCTCCACCATCAGTGTCGCGCCTCTGCGAATCGGCTTGGGCGCATCTTTGCCGAAGGTGAAGAGATCGTCCTGGTTGTAGAGGACTTTGACGTTGGCCACGGTATACTGCGGGTAGGCGAGGTCGGCGTTGTAGAGTCCATCGATGCCGCTGTCGAGGATGGCGACGCCGATGCCCTTGCCCGTGATGCCGGCGACATGCACCGCGTCAGCGCGAATGGACGGCACGCTCTCGTGCAGCATGTAATACTCGAGCTGTTTGTTCGCGTAGATCCCTTCCAGCCCGGGCAGCGCCGAGATCGTGATGAGCTGCGTGGGCGTCGCGAGCGCCGCCACCATCGAGAAGTTGTCGAACTGCACCACACCCGCACCGGCATTCAGGATCCCATTCGTCACCGCGTCGAGCGTGGTCCTGGTCTCGTCATAGTTGACGATGTAGATCGCCGCGTCGGGCGCTACCGTCTGCGCGAGGGGAGGATTCTGCTCGGGTCCTGCGAGTTTGCGGCCTTGGTCGCATGCCGAGAATGCGAGCAACGCGGCAGCCGCGATCAGCCAGCGGTTCATGGAGCCTCGGGGTTGGAATTACTCCTCTGGAGAGCAAGTCACATGCCCCGTGGACACTCGCAAACACGAAAAACGGGTCGCACGCGGCGACCCGTTTCTGTGGCACGCCGGCAACAGGTGTCCTACTCCGGCTCCATCTTTTCCAGCGCATAGCGGAGCCGCAACATCGAGGTATCGAGCAGGCGCCGGCTGTCGTCACGTAGCGCGCCCATCTCGGCCAGCTGTGTGAGGAGCTCGAGCACGGCGTGGATCTGCGCAGTCGCCGACTCGACGATCATGCGACGATCGAGCCCGCTGCGCCGCTCCATCGGGACCGGCACATTCTTGACCCGCCGGTCTGCGCCCCGCCTGCGATTCGCAACGGTCATGGAGTGACCTCCCAGGTGCGTTCGCTGTTCAGCAGTGCGTCTAGGTCGCCATTGCCCTGCACGGCCGCGAGCTGGGTATGGACTTCCTGCTCGTACGGCACGGCCGGATTGCAATACAGCACGCCCATCGCCACCGGGAAGGGCGGCTCCAAAGCGGCGAGTAGCTGCGCCAGCGGCCGATTGGTCTCGTCATGCACCAGGATGTCGGCGGTGCTGACATCGTTCCCGCCGACGGTCACGATTTCCAGCTCGATCTTGCCGGGTTTCAGACGCAGTCCCTTGTCCTTGTTCGTGCCGAACAGCAGCGGCTTGCCGTGCTCCAGCAGGACCTGCGCATCGGGTGCGGCTTCTTTGGCGGTGATGTTATCGAACACCGCGTCGTTGAACACGACGCAGTTCTGCAGAATCTCGACGAACGATGCTCCCTTGTTCGCGTGCGCGCGCTTCAGCGTCGCGACGAGATGCGGCTGCAGCGTGTCGATCGACCGCGCCACGAAGCGCGCGCCGGCGCCCAGCGCAAACGAGCAGGCGGAGACGGGATACTCGATCGATCCCTGCGGCGTCGACGGCGAACGGGTGCCGCGGCGTGAGGTTGGCGAGTACTGGCCCTTGGTCAGGCCGTAGATCTCGTTATTGAACAGAATGATCTGCAGATCGACGTTGCGGCGCAGGACGTGCAGCATGTGGTTGCCGCCGATCGACAGCCCGTCGCCGTCACCGGTCATTACCCAGACGTCGAGGTCGGGATTGGCGAGCTTGATGCCCGTGGCAATCGCGGGGGCGCGGCCGTGGACCGTGTGGAAACCGTAGGTCGACATGTAGTACGGAAACCGCGCCGCGCAGCCGATCCCGCTCACGAACACCGTGCGCTCGCGCGAGACCGCGAGCTCGGCGCACGCCTTCTGCACCGCCTTGAGGATCGCGTAATCGCCGCAGCCGGGACACCAGCGGACCTCCTGGTCCGAGGCATAGTCCTTGGGTGCGAGCTGGGCGTCGGTGATGGTGGTGACCGTCATATCACGTGCGTCGTGCGTGGTGCGTCGTGCGTGGAACCGCCTCGTCCTTCAGGACGCGTGCAGTTGCCGAGCCGGTCCTTGAGGACACGGATAAACGATCTCATCTATTTCTTCTCCCCATCAATTTTCCGGATGGCCTGCGCGATTTCCGTCACCCCGAACGGCTTCCCCGTGACTTTGGTCAGTGGTTCCGCCGGAATCAGATACTCGGCGCGCAAGAGCTTCACGAGCTGCCCGTTGTTCATCTCCGGCACCAGGACGCGGTCGTAGCGCTTGAGCAGGTCGCCGAGGTTGCGCGGGAACGGATTCAGGTAGCGCAGGTGAATGTGCGCGACGTCGCGTCCTTCGTCATGCGCGATCCTCACCGCCTGATGAATCGACCCGAACGTGGATCCCCAGCCGACGACCGCGAGCTTGCCGCTACCCATGCCGAGTGCCACGTCTTGCAGCGGGATGTCCCGTGCGATCCCCGCGATCTTGTCCGCGCGCGCCTTGGTCATGCGCGCATGGTTGTCGGGATCGTACGAGATGTGCCCGGAGTCGTAGTCCTTCTCGAGCCCGCCGATGCGGTGCTCGAGCTGCGGCGTGCCCGGCTTGACCCAGGGGCGCGCGAGCGTCTCGGGATCCCGCAAAAACGGATGGAAGCCGCTCGGGTCCGTGCGATACGCGACGGGGAAGCGTGGCAGGTCGGCTTCACGCGGGATCCGCCACGGCTCGGCCGCGTGCGCCAGGTAGCCGTCGCTCAGCACGATGACCGGAGTCATGTACTTGGTCGCGATGCGAACGGCCTCGATCGCAATGTCGAAACAGTCTGCGGTCGTGGCCGGCGCCAGCACGGCGAGCGGCGCGTCGGCGTTGCGGCCGTGCACCGCCTGGAACAGATCCGACTGCTCGGCCTTCGTCGGCATGCCGGTCGACGGGCCGGCGCGCTGTGAGTCGATCACGACGAGCGGCAGCTCAGTCGCGATGGCGAGACCCAGCATCTCCGTCTTGAGTGCGATGCCCGGTCCCGAGCTCGACGTGACGCCCAGCGCCCCGGCGTACGACGCACCCAGCGCGGCGCCACTCGCGGCAATCTCATCCTCGGCCTGGAAAGTCACGACACCGTACGCGCGCAGGTTGGCGAGCGTGTGCAACAATGCCGACGCGGGAGTGATGGGGTACCCCGCGAAGACCAGCTTCCCGATGCCACTCGCGCGCAGCCCGGCAACGAGTCCCCACGCTAGGCCCTCAGTACCGCTGATGGTGCGATAGCGACCCGGCTGCACGTGCGCTTTGGGGACCACATAGCCGACCAGATGCTCAGGCATCTCGGCGGTCTCGCCGAACGCATGCCCGGCGTTCAAGGCGGCGATATTGGCGGCCGCGATCGTCGGCTTCTTGCCGTATTTCCGTTTGAGCCAGTCGATCGTTGCCGTGCGCTCGTGGCCATACATCCACAGGAGCAGGCCGAGCGCCCACATGTTGCGGCAGAGGTGGGCTTCGCGGGATGAGAGCCCGTGCGGTTTCACCGCGTCGGCCGTGAGCTTGGTGATGTCGAACTTCAAAACCTGGTAACGCGCCAGCGAGTCGTCATCGAGCGGATTCCTGGCGTAGCCCGCCTTGTTGAGATTGCGGTCGTTGAAGGCGGCCGTATCGACGATAACCGTCCCGCCCACCTTCAGGTCCTTCACCTCCACAGTGAGCGCGGCGGGGTTCATGGCGACCAGGACGTCGACCGCGTCGCCGGGCGTCATCACGTCCGTGCCGCCGAATTGGATCTGGTAGGCGGAGACGCCGAACGTCGTGCCGGCGGGTGCCCGGATCTCCGCGGGAAAATCAGGGAACGTCGCGAAGTCGCTGCCGGCGAGCGCGGTCTCCTGCGTGAACTGGCTGCCGGTGACTTGCATCCCGTCGCCCGAATCTCCCGCGAAGCGAATCACGACGGAGTCGCGGGTTTCGCGTCCGGAGCGGCGGGAAATGGCGGAAGTGACCATGCCGGTAATCTACACGAGGTTCCGCACGACGAACCACACGTTCGCCGGCCGTTCGGCAAGCCGTCGCATATACCAGGCGAACCAGGCGCTGCCGTAGCTGATCAAGACACGGACCCGGGCCCCCATCCCCGCCAGCGCACGCTGCTTGTCCGCGCGAATCCCATAGAGCATGTGGAATTCGTATGACGTGGGGTCCACGCGCTGCGCCGCCGCCGACTTGCGAATCGTCTCCACCAGCCCGAGATCGTGCGTGCCGAACACGGGCTTCGCGCGCTGCCGCCCCGCTTCCGCCAGCAGCTTGCTTGCGAGCTGGCGGTAATTCTCATCGACGTCGCCCTTCCTGGGGAACGCGATCTCCGCCGGCTCGTTGTAGGCCCCTTTCACCAATCGGATGGCGGGCGACAGCGACAGCAGGCTCTCGAGATCCTTCGCCGTCCGGCGCAGGTAGGCCTGGAGGCAGACGCCCACATTGGGCCATTCGGTCTTGGCGCGGCGGTACACCTCGAGGGTCGCATCGACGTAGCGCGATTCCTCCATGTCGATCCACAGAAACGAGCGCGCCTGTTCCGCCCGGGCCGCGAGCTTCAGGACATCCTGGATGCAGCCTTCACGGCTCGCGTCGATACCGAGGTGGGTGAGCTTGACCGAGACGTGCGCCGGCAGTTTGCGCCGCTGGATCTTCTCGAGCACACCGAGGTAATGATCGCGCACCTCGGCGGCATCGGCGCGATTCGTCACCTGTTCGCCGAGCTCCGTGAGCACGGTGCCGAGGTCCTGTTTGGCAAATGCGCCCGCGGCTTCGAGGGCATCGTCGAGTGTCTCGCCCGGCATGAAGCGGCGGACGGCGCGCTGAAAAAACCGGCGCTCGCGCAGTTGCCGCGCAAGCCACTGACTGCGTGACGCCTTAAGGAGGACGCTGCGTGCAAGCCCCATCCAGAGATAGTGTAGTGTATCCTTATTTCATGCCAGCACGGCATATCGTACTCGTCAGCGCCATCGCGCTACTTGGGGCCTGCGCGCGCCCGCAGATCGGTGGTATTCCGCCCGGTGGGGGCCCCAGCCCCTCACCGAGCGAGGCCTGCCTGCTGTCGACCGGCGATGTCTCGACTCATAGCTCGACGATCACGATCGGCCTGACCGACGCCGTGAACCCGCGCCACGCCCCCACACCGCGCACCGACGGCGAACGTCTCGTGTTCCGCCATCTGTACGAGACGCCGGTGCGCATCGATTGCGACGGACATGTGCAACCCGAGCTGGCCGAGAAGTGGGTGCGGGACGACGACGGGCGGCGCTGGACGTTTCAGTTGCGCGATGGCGCGCAATTCTGGGATGGCGCGCCGGTGACGGCACGAGACATCGTGTTTGGACGAAGCGGCGCCGGCTACACCCTGGGCGCGCTCGAAGCACGAGCGGTTACGGTGACACTGGCGAAGCCGAGGGACGAAGTGCCTCCGGTGCTGGGCGACGTCGGGT
>WNGI01001531.1_pt1 | contig 35437 bp, 39 predicted proteins | sample 5400621 | NCBI WGS metagenome assembly WNGI01 (sample SAMN13153374, study PRJNA577476) | soil metagenome | isolation source: 20 cm soil or saprolite under Garry oak tree replicate 1 | place: USA:California | collected 2016-06-15
TTCGCCGCGCTGACCGTCTGGTCGTGGGTGAACCCGTACAGGGTCAGCTTGCTCAGCTCGGTTTTGGTGACGGTCTGCCCATTCGCCAACCGATCCGCAATGCCCACCGAGTTCGACAGGTGGCGCAGCACGTGGAACAGCGAGATGAAGATCGGGATCTGCAGCAGCATCGGCAGGCAGCCGGCGACCGGGTTGAAACCCTCTTCTTGCTGCAGCTTCATCATCTCGCGCTGCATGGTGGCGCGGTCGTTCTTGTACTTCTCCCGCAACTGCTGAATCTTGGGCTGCATCAACTGCATGTGCCGCTGGTAGTGCACCTGCTTGACGAAGAACCGGAACAGCAGCAGACGGGCCGTGATCACCAGGAACACGATCGACAGCGACCAGTTCAGCCCGCCGTCCTTGTCCAGGCCGATCGCCGTGAACAGTTGATGCCACCGCAGCAGCACCCACGAGACAGCGGTGTACAGGAAGTCGAACACGAACGCGTCTCCTAGGCGGCTGTCCGGGACGACCGGACGGGGACGGGAACAGGTCTGGGCGTAGTCGCCGAATCGGCAACGTCCGGAGGGACCGGGTCGTGCCCACCCCGATGCCAGGGGTGGCAGCGCAACAGCCGGCGCACAGCGAGGTAGGTGCCGCGTCCGGCGCCGAACCGTTCGACGGCCTGCGCCGCGTAGTTGCTGCACGACGGGGTGAACCGGCACGACGGCACGCGCCACGAGCTGACGAAGACCTGCCAGCCGCGGATCAGCCGGAGCGCGATCCGCGCCGCGACACTGCGACCGGATCCGGGCCGCGTCATCGCGGCACCTGCATCCGGGCCAGGGCTGAACCCAGGTCGGCGCCGAGTCGCTCGGACGTAGCCTCCGCTGAATCCGGCAGCGCCCGCACAACCAGTCCGGCGCCTGACGGCAGCATCGATACCTGTGTGGCCAACTGGGCTCGCAACCGCCGGGCGACGCGATGCCGGACGACACTGCCCCCGACCGAGCGTCCGACGATCAACCCGACCCGCGGCGGGGCGTCGGCCGTCAAACCCGGCTGCAAATGCACCACGAGGCAGCCTCGCCTGCTGCGGGCACCATCACGGACGACGGAGGTGAAATCACCAGACCGCCGCATCCGATTCGCCCGCGGCAACACGAGTCCTGCTGCCAGCGAACCTAGGCCGACAGCGTGTTGCGGCCCTTGCGCCGGCGAGCCGCGATGATCGCGCGGCCGGCACGCGTGCGCATGCGCAAGCGGAAGCCGTGCGTCTTGGCGCGCCGGCGATTGTTCGGCTGGAAGGTCCGCTTGCTCACGGTCGGGCTCCATCAAGGTCGGTCTGAATGTCATCTGCGGGATCGGTCTGCGCACTATGTGGCCGCGAACCGCACAAGTCGGCCCCCGGGCACCGGAGGGGCGCCGCACGGCGACCGTCCACAACCTGGGGAACCACCTACGGTACGGATGACCTGAGCTCCGGGTCAAACCAGGCGACCGGCGGACCGTCCACCGTACGGTATGCACCTTGTAGCCGAGGGCAACGACACGCCGGGCTCAGTTGTGACGATCTCGCACGCGCTGTTAGGTTCACCTGCCGGTGCCGCTCGCAGCAGCGCGGCACGTCGGCGGCGACCTGATCGCTTGCTTGCGTACACAGTCTGTGGACGACGCTGTGGACTGACTCGTCAAGAGCAGCCCCTGGCCGGCGTGCGGCCCTGGGCAGCGCGTGAGATCGTCAGCGGAGGACGGCGGGGAGACCGACGACCTGGGGGGATGGACTGGGCTCTTGGACGAAACTACGGATCTCGGCGAAGTGTGGACACGCGCCATCCGCCGCCTCGACGACGACACCATTCGACCGCATCACCGAGCGTGGATCGGGCTGACGCGTCCGCTGGGGCTGGTCGAGGACACCGCGTTACTCGCCGCCCCGAACGAGTTCGCCAAGGATTACCTCGAAAACCGGCTCCGGCCGATGATCGCAACCGCGCTCAGCGCCGAGCTCGGCCGCGAGATCCGGGTCGCTGTCACCGTTCAGCACACCGACGAGCAGGGCGAAACCGGCGCGGACGCCACAGGCGAGCAGGCCGAGGATCTCAGCGACTTCGCTGATTCGCGTTTCGACGACTGGACGCCGAACCAGCGCGGCGCCCCGCCACAGCCCGTGCCGTACACAGTCGACCGCGGCAACTCGCGAGGCAGCGACCGCGACGCCCGGCTCAATCCGAAGTACACCTTCGACACGTTCGTCATCGGGTCGAGCAATCGGTTCACCCACGCGGCCGCCGTCGCCGTGGCCGAGGCGCCGGCGAAGGCGTACAACCCGCTGTTCGTCTATGGCGACTCCGGTCTGGGCAAGACGCACCTGCTCCACGCGATCGGTCATTACGCCCAGCGTCTGTTCCCGGGTATCAAAGTGCGCTACGTATCGAGCGAGGAGTTCACGAACGACTTCATCAACTCGTTGCGTGACGACAAGATGCAAGCGTTCCAGGGTCGTTACCGATCACAGGATCTGCTGCTGATCGACGACATCCAGTTCCTCGAGCGCGCCGAGCGCACGCAGGAGGAGTTCTTCCACACGTTCAACACGCTGCACAACGCGAACAAGCAGATCGTCATCAGCTCCGACCGCCCGCCGAGGCAGCTGTCCACGTTGGAGGACCGCCTGCGCACCCGGTTCGAATGGGGCCTGATTACCGACGTGCAGGTGCCCGACCTAGAGACGCGCATCGCGATTCTGCGCAAGAAGGCCGCCCAGGAAGGCATGAACCCGCCGCCTGAGGTGCTCGAGTTCATCGCGACGAAGATCCAGAGCAACATCCGCGAGCTCGAAGGTGCGCTGATCCGCGTCACCGCGTTCGCGAGCTTGAACAAGCAGGACGTCGAGATGCAGCTCGCCGAGATCGTCCTGAAGGATCTGATCAGCGAATCGGACAGTCCGGAGATCACCGCCGCGCACATCATGGCCGTGATCGCCGAGTACTTCTCGGTCTCGCTCGACGATCTGACCGGCAGTTCGCGCAGCCGGGTGCTCGTCAGCGCCCGGCAGATCGCCATGTACCTGTGTCGCGAGCTCACCGATCTGTCGCTGCCGAAGATCGGCCAGACCTTCGGCGGACGCGACCACACGACCGTCATGCACGCCGACCGAAAGATCCGCGGCCTGATGGCCGAGCGGATGAGCGTGTTCAACCAGATCAGCGAGCTCACCAGCCGGATCAAGTCGCGAGCCCGCGCGTGACTATCGAGCTGGGCCGTCCACATAATGTGGGCGCCGCTGTGGACAGCCGGTGCTTCGCTGTGGGCCGTGGTGCACATCGCTCGTCCGTCCACCGGACCCGCGGAGTACACCGATGCGAGGCGAGCCTCTCGTCCACAGTCATAGCCCGCGTGTTTACTGGGCGGCAGCCGGTTGTCCCCAGTATCCACAGCTGCTACGACGACAGACGATGATTGCTCTACCTAAAGCTCAAATACCAAAGCACTAACCGACCCCGATCTGGGGACGCACCGATGGAGGCACCATGAAGTTCCGGGTCGAGCGTGACGCGTTGGCCGACGCCGTGGCGTGGGCAGCGCGGAGCCTCGCCACCCGCCCGACCATCCCGGTGCTGGCCGGGTTGCTGCTCGACGTGAACGACTCGACGCTGTCGATCTCAGGATTCGACCTGGAGGCATCCACGCAGGTCGACCTCGAAGTCGCAGCGGCGACGACGGGCACCGCTCTCGTATCGGGCCGGCTGCTCGCCGACATCGCGCGCTCGCTGCCGCCGCACCCGGTCGACGTTGCCGTCGACGGCTCGCGCCTGACGATCGCGTGTGGTTCGGCGCGGTTCACCTTGCCGACGATGCCCGTCGAGGACTACCCGAAACTTCCGCAGATGCCGACCACGGCCGGCACGGTCGACAGCGCGGCGTTCGCCACGGCGGTCGCGCAGGTCGCAGTGGCGGCCGGACGCGACGACACGTTGCCGATGCTCACGGGCGTGCGACTGGAGATCGACGGCGAGAAGCTGACCTTCGCGGCAACTGACAAGTACCGGCTGGCGGTACGCGAGCTGGCATGGAGCCCGTCGAGTGCCGGCGAGGCGTCCGCGCAGGTCGTCATCCCGGCACGCACCCTCGCCGACGCCGCGCGCAGCCTGGCGCAGAGCGACGAGCTCACGATCGCGCTGTCGGCCTCGGCCGGCGCCGGCGACGGCATCATCGGTTTCAGCGGTGCCACGGGCGGACGCGCCAGCCGGGCAACGACGCGCCTGCTCGACCCGCAGTTCCCGCCGTATCGCACGCTGCTGCCCACCGAGTGGTCGGCCACCGCCGAGGTCGCGGTCGCGCCGTTTGTCGAGGCGGTCAAGCGGGTCGCGCTGCTGGCCGATCGCAGCACCCCGGTTCGGCTCGAGTTCGCCGAAGGCGGGGTCAACCTGAGCGCCGGCGGCGACGACGAGGGCCGCGCCGAGGAGCAGCTCGAGGTCGTCTATGACGGCGAGCCGATCACGATCGCGTTCAACGCGACGTTCCTGCTCGACGGGCTCGGTGCGCTCGACACGTCGAGTGCCCGGCTGCTGTTCCCGTCGGCGAACAAGCCGACCGTGCTGCGTCCAGCGGAGTCCGACGAGGAGTACTACTACCTGATCATGCCCATGCGGCTACCGCGCTAGCGCCCTGTCATGCATGTCCGGCACCTTTCGGTCGCGGACTTCCGTAGCTGGGCGAGCGCGGACGTCACATTCGAGCCGGGCCCGACCGTGCTCGTCGGCGCGAACGGCCAGGGCAAGACGAACCTGCTCGAGGCCCTCGGCTATCTGTCGACGCTGAGCAGCCACCGCGTCCCGACCGACGCGCCGCTCGTTCGTAACGGCGCCGAGCGGGCCGTCGTTCGCGCGGCTGTCGTCTCCGCCGGACGCGAGTTGCGCATCGAGGTCGAGATCGCCTCGGGACGCGCCAACCGGGCCAAGCTGAACGGCGCTGCAGTCACTCGCCCGCGCGACGTGCTCGGCGTACTTCGCTGCGTGCTTTTCGCCCCGGAGGATCTGGCGATCGTGCGCGGCGACCCAGGCGAGCGCCGTCGCTTCGTCGACGACCTGCTCGTACAGCGCAGCCCGCGGATGGCCGCCGTCCGAGCCGACTACGAGCGGGTGCTCAAGCAGCGCGCGACGCTGCTGAAATCCGCCGGGTCCGCCCGCCGTTCCGGCGGCACCGGCGACCTGCGCACCCTTGACGTGTGGGACGGCCACCTCGCCCAGCACGGTGCCGCGCTGCTCGCCGCACGGCTCGACGCCGTCGACGCGCTGCGCCCGCACGCGGCGCTCGCCTACGCGCAGGTTGCCCCGGACAGCGCCCCGCTCGGCATCAGCTACGTGAGTTCGATCAGCGACGGCTTGCCGGACGACCGCAGCGTCGAGATGCTCGAGGCGGCGCTGCTGGCCGAGCTCGCCCGGTTGCGTACACAGGAGCTCGACCGCGGCGTCAACCTCGTCGGCCCGCATCGCGACGAGGTCGAGTTGCGCATCGGCGAGCTGCCCGTGCGCGGTTACGCCAGCCACGGCGAGTCGTGGTCGACGGCGCTTGCCCTGCGACTCGGGTGCTACGAATTGCTGCGTGACGAATCCCCCGGTGCCGGCCACGACCCGGTGCTGATGCTCGACGACGTCTTCGCCGAACTCGACGGCAGCCGCCGCGACCAGCTCGCCCTCGTCGCGAGCAAGGCCGAGCAGTCGATCGTCACCGTCGCCGTGGCCTCCGACGTGCCCGAACAACTGGCCGGAGCGCGCTTCGACGTGCACGCCGGCGAGGTGCGTCGTGTGCGCTGATCACACGGATGAGACAGCTGATTCGACGACCGATGAGACCCAGATCACCAGTCTGTCCACAGTGGACGGTGGAAAACTCCGGTCACCTGTGGATGATCCGTCACAGGCCGTAGATACCGTCGCGTTAGACATCGCAGAGAGTGCCCTGTCTAACGCGCAGCGCATATCTCGGACATCTGATCGTCTCGCGCGCCGTCGCGCTCAGCGCACGAGTCGCCGCTCCGCCGGCTACTCCGGACCCGGCCCGGACGAGCGTGACCCGCAGCCCGTCAAGCACGTCGTCGCCGGGCTGTTCGCCGAGCGTGGCTGGGAGCGCCCGGTTGCCGAAGCGCGCGTGTTCGCCGACTGGCCGTCGCTGGTCGGCGCCGAGATCGCAATGCGGTGCCAGCCGATCAGCCTTCGCGAGGGCGAACTGCGGCTGAGCGCGGAATCGACGGCCTGGGCCACGCAACTGCGGCTGCTGAGCGGCACCCTGCTCGCTCGGCTCGTCGCCGAACTGGGACCGACCGTGGTGACCCGCATCCAGGTCAGCGGTCCGATCGGGCCGACGTGGAAGCACGGTGCGCGATCGGTGCGTGGCGCTCGGGGCCCGCGCGACACCTACGGCTGATCGCCGGGCGGCGGCCTTCGATACCGTCGCGCGATGACCGAATCCGTGCCGGCCTACCCGGCAACCGTGCTGGCGGGGATCCGTGCGGCCGAGGTCGCCGGGCGGCTGCCCGCGCCGAGTGCCGAGAGGCTCGGCGACATCTTCCCGTTCGAGTCGCCGGTGAGCGTCGTCCCGTTCGAGGAACCGACGCTGCCCGAGCCGCCGCGGCGAGGCGAGGGCGGCGTGCCGTGCGGGCAGTGCGCAACGTCCGACGACGCGTACATCTGGACGTCGCCGACCTGGCGGCTTCGCGCGCCGGATCGTCCCGATGGCGTGCACACCCTCTGGCTCGAACCTCGCGAGCACCTTGATCAGGCCGACCTCACGCCGGAACTCGCCGCCGAACTCGGCGTGCTGCTCGTACGCGTCGAGCGGGCGATCCATGCCGCAATCGACGGTGTGGGCCGCGTCCACCTCAATCGATGGAGCGATGGCGGTGCACACCTGCACTGGTGGATCATCGTGCGCCCGGCCGGCCTGCTGCAGCTGCGCGGTTCGGATCTGCCGCTCTGGCTCGACGTGCTGCCGCCGCTGTCCGACGATGTCTGGCGGGCCGACCTGGAACGCATCGCAGCCGAGCTGCACTGACCGGCGTCCGGGCCGCTCCGAGGCCTCGCCCGGCCGCGAGCCCGGCGACGCTGGATCGAGCGCTGAGCTCGGCAGACCCCCGGTCGCGTGGGAGCCCGCGCCCAGGGGGCTGTCCGGGCCTCTATGACGCGGTTGGGACGCGTCGAAGAGGCGATCAGTGCCGTCCATGCACTAGACTGAGGTGTCGCATGGGGTCGGTACCACGCCGGTTCGCTAGCCGCCTGGTCCGCCCCGTGTTCATGTCCGGAATCGAACTGTCCCGAACCGTTCACCAGCGGTTGGTGAGAAGGAGTTGCCTCGGTGGCCACCAGTACTGCAAAGAATGGCAAATCGGACTACACCGGCAGTTCCATCACCGTTCTAGAAGGCCTCGAGGCGGTTCGTAAGCGCCCGAGCATGTATATCGGCTCCACCTCGGAGCGCGGCCTGCACCACCTGGTGTGGGAGGTCGTCGACAACTCCGTCGACGAGGCGCTCGCCGGCTACTGCGACCGCATCGAGGTCACCCTGCTCGGCGACGGCGGCGTGCGGGTGGCCGACAACGGACGCGGCATGCCGGTCGACATGCATCCGACGCAGAAGAAGCCCACGGTCGAGGTCATCCTCACCGTCTTACACGCCGGCGGAAAGTTCGACGGCCAGACCTATGCGGTCTCCGGCGGTCTGCACGGCGTGGGCGTCTCGGTGGTCAACGCTCTCTCGCACCGTCTCGATGTCGAGATCGACCGCGACGGCTACCACTGGTCCCAGCCGTACCTGAACGCCAAGCCCGCCGCTCCGCTCACCAAGGGCGGCAAGACCCGCCGGCGGGGCACGACCGTGACGTTCTGGGCCGACCCGACGATCTTCGAGACCACCACGTACTCATTCGAGACGATCAGCCGCCGACTGCAGGAGATGGCCTTCCTGAACAAGGGGCTGACCATCGTCCTGCGCGACGAGCGCGAGGGACCGGTCGTCGACGAGGACGACGCCGCTGCCGCGCCGAAGGCACGCAGCGGGCCGAAAGAGGTCACCTACCACTACGCAGGTGGCATCGCCGACTTCGTGCGGCACCTCAACGCGACGAAGGACCCGATCCAGAAGTCGGTCATCAGCTTCGAGGACGAGGAGAAGGCGCGGGCGATCTCGGTCGAGATCGCGATGCAGTGGAACTCGACCTACAGCGAGAGCGTCTACACCTTCGCGAACACGATCAACACGAACGAGGGCGGAACCCACGAAGAGGGCTTCCGGGCAGCCCTGACCAACGTCGTCAACAAGTGGGCCGTCGACAGGAAGATCATCAAGAACACCGACGAGGACCGGTTCAAGGGCGACGACATCCGCGAAGGCCTCGCCGCGATCGTGTCGATCAAGCTCGGCGAGCCGCAGTTCGAGGGCCAGACCAAGGCGAAGCTCGGCAACTCCGAGGCCAAGACGTTCGTGCAGCGCGTCTGTAACGAGCGGCTCACGCACTGGTTCGAGAGCAACCCGGGCGACGCCAAGACCGTCGTGAACAAGATCGCCCAGGCAGCGCGTGCTCGAAAGGCCGCGCAGCAGGCGCGCCGCCTCGCCCGCAAGAACGCGCTCGACACGCTGGGCATGCCGGGCAAGCTGTCAGACTGCCGCTCCACCGACCCGCGCGAGAGCGAGCTGTACATCGTCGAGGGCGACTCGGCAGGCGGGTCGGCGAAGTCGTGCCGCGACTCGATGTTCCAGGCGATCCTGCCTATCCGCGGCAAGATCATCAACGTCGAGAAGGCGCGCATCGACCGCGTCCTGAAGAACACCGAGGTGCAGGCGCTGATCACCGCGCTGGGCACGGGCATCCACGAAGACTTCGACATCAGCAAGCTGCGCTACCACAAGATCGTGCTGATGGCCGACGCCGACGTCGACGGCCAGCACATCACCACGCTGCTGCTGACCTTGCTGTTCCGGTTCATGCGCCCCCTTATCGAGGCCGGGCACGTCTACCTGGCCCAGCCGCCGCTGTACAAGATCAAGTGGTCCAAGGGCGAGCCGGGCTACGCGTACTCCGACAAGGAACGCGACGGCCTGATCAAGGCCGGCCTCGAAGCCGGCCGGCGCCTGCCCAAGGAAGACAACGTCGCTCGCTACAAGGGCCTCGGCGAGATGAACTCCAAGGAGTTGTGGGAGACCACGATGGATCCCGCGCACCGCATCCTGCGGCTGGTCACGCTGGACGACGCCGCGACCGCCGACGAGTTGTTCAGCGTGCTGATGGGCGAGGACGTCGAAGCCAGGCGCTCGTTCATAGTTCGCAACGCCCACGACGTCAGATTCCTTGACATCTAACGAACGTGAGACGCCGACGCAGCCTGTTCGGAGCGGTGTGATGAGCCCTCGGGCGAAGAGCCAGGAGTTCAGCGCGAGCGCTCATCGCCCGATGGTTACTTAGAGAGGCAGTTGCTTCGTGACTGATACCACGGATAGCACGGGGTTTGATCGGATCGAGCCGGTCGACATCCAGACCGAGATGCAGCGCAGCTACATCGACTACGCGATGTCGGTCATCGTCGGACGGGCGCTGCCTGACGTGCGCGACGGCCTCAAGCCGGTACACCGCAAGATCCTCTACGGCATGTACGACTCCGGCTTCCGGCCCGACCGCAACTACGTCAAATGCGGCCGCGTCGTCGGCGACGTGATGGGCAACTATCACCCGCACGGAGACACCGCGCTCTACGACGCGCTCGTGCGCATGGCCCAACCGTGGTCGTTGCGCTACCCGATGATCGATCCGCAGGGCAACTTCGGCTCGCCCGGCAACGACCCGGCGGCGGCCTACCGCTACACCGAGTGCCGGCTGCAGCAACTCGCGATGCACATGCTGGCCGACATCGACAAGGAGACCGTCGACTTCGTCCCGAACTACGCGGGCAACACCGTCGAGCCGGTGATCCTGCCGGCCCGGTTCCCGAACCTGCTGGTCAACGGGTCGGAGGGCATCGCGGTCGGCATGGCCACCCGCATCCCGCCACACAACCTGCGCGAGGTCGCGGCCGGCGTCGCCTGGTCGCTCGACCACCCCGACGCCACGAAGGAGGAGTTGCTCGAGAAGCTCATCGAGCTGATCCCCGGCCCGGACTTCCCGACTCGCGCACTGATCGTCGGACGCGACGGCATCGAGGACGCCTACCGCACCGGCCGAGGCTCCGTCCGCATGCGCGCAGTCGTCAACGTCGAGGAGGACGTCAAGGGCCGCGCCATCCTCGTCGTGACCGAGCTGCCCTACCAGGTCAACCCGGACAACCTCGTCGAGTCGATCGCGCAGTTGGCTCGCGAGGGCAAGGTCGCCGGCATCGCCGACATCAACGACGAGTCCTCCGACCGGATCGGCATGCGCATCGTCGTCACGCTCAAGCGGGACGCGGTTGCCAAGGTCGTACTGAACAATTTGTTCAAGCACACCCAGCTGCAGACGACATTTGGCGCCAACATGCTGGCAATCGTCGACGGTGTGCCCCGCACGCTGCGCCTGGACCAGTTCGTCAGCCACTACGTCGACCACCAGGTCGAGGTCATCGTCCGGCGCACCCAGTTCCTGCTGCGCAAGGCCGAGGAGCGCATCCACATCCTGCGCGGCCTGCTCAAGGCCCTTGACCAGCTCGACGCGGTCATCGCACTGATCCGGGCATCCGCGTCGGCCGACACGGCGCGAGTCGGTCTGATGGAACTGCTCGACATCGACGAGTTGCAAGCCACCGCGATCCTCGACATGCAGCTTCGGCGGTTGGCGGCCCTCGAGCGCCAGCGGATCATCGACGAGCACGACGAGATCGCCGCCGAGATCGACGACTACCACGACATCCTCGCCAAGCCCGGACGCCAGCGGCAGATCATCCGTGACGAGCTCAGCGAGATTGTCGACAAGCACGGAGACGAGCGGCGCACCCGGCTCGTCCCCTACGACGGCGATGTCAGCATGGAAGACCTCATCGCGCAAGAAGAGGTCGTCATCACGATCACGCGCACCGGCTACGCCAAGCGCACCAAGACCGACCTGTACCGGGCGCAGCGCCGCGGCGGCAAGGGAGTGCAGGGCGCGAACCTGAAGACCGACGACATCGTCGAGCATTTCTTCGTCAGCTCCACCCACGACTGGATCCTGTTCTTCACGAACAAGGGACGGGTCTATCGGGCGAAGGCCTACGAGCTTCCCGAGGCAAACCGCAACGCCCGCGGCCAGCACGTTGCCAACCTGCTGGCCTTCCAGCCCGACGAGACCATCGCCGAGGTCATCACGATCAAGAACTACGAGGTCGCGCCCTACCTCGTGCTGGCCACCAAGGCCGGCCTGGTCAAGAAGACCAAGCTCACCGACTTCGACTCCAACCGCACCGGCGGAATCGTCGCGATCAACCTCCGTGCGGACGACGAGCTGATCGACGCCGCGCTGATCTCGTCCGACGACGACCTGCTGCTGGTCAGCCGTAGCGCGATGTCGATCCGCTTCGCGGCCGACGACGAGACGCTGCGCCCGATGGGCCGCGCGACCTCCGGGGTCATCGGCATGCGCTTCAGCGGCGCTGACGAACTGCTCGACATGGAAGTGATCCGCGGCGAGAGCGCGACGTCGCAAGAGATCCTGGTCGCGACCGACGGCGGATACGCGAAACGCACCAAGATCGACGAGTACCCGCAGCAGGGCCGAGGGGGCAAGGGGGTGCTGACGGCGCGTATCGTGTCCACGCGTGGTGGGCTGGTCGGCGCCGTCGCCGTCCGGCCCGAGGATGAGATCTACGCGATCACGTCCGACGGTGTGGTCATCCGTACGAAGGCTGCGGAGGTGCGCCGGGCACAGCGGCAGACGATGGGCGTTCGGTTGATGAACCTTCCCGAGGGAGTCAGCCTGGTCGCCATCGCCCGCAACGCCGACGAGCCGGACGAGCAGGAGTAGACGCAATGAGCCAGCGCAGCGAGGCAATCAATGCGCAACTCGGGGGCGTTACGTCGTGCCCGGTCGCGACGTGGCAGGGACCGACATGAGCGGGCCGCGCTACCCGGGCGAGACTTTCAGCCCACCCGACGCGGCAACTCAGTACCACCCGTCGCCAACTGAACCGAACGGGTCCGACTCGAACGGTGGGCCTTCGCACGACATCGCCGAGGAGACCAGGCCCCGCCCGTCGTTCAACACGGCGGGCCCACCACCACCCCCGGCACGCAGCGACGGATCGCCTGGCGGCGATGCCGCGGCAGAGGGCGGATTCGGCGAACCGACCCTGGCCGGCGCCGTGTCCAACGGACCGAACGGTGGTCCGCCTGGTGAGTTCGGTCCGCCTGCTGACTTCGGTCCGCCTGCTGACTTCGGGGCCCCGCCGCGAGACTTCGGATCTGCCGCAGGCGGGTTCGGCCCGCCGCCCGGACAGCCGTACGGCGATCCACGACCCGGCGAGTTCGGGCCGCCGGGTGACTTCGGCGCCGCGCCCGGGGGTTTCGTTCCGCCGCCGGAGTCGTTCGGCGCAGCCGGGCCGGCCGGTGCGATCGGCACCCTGCGCCCGCCGTCGCCGCCCAACGAGGCCTACGGGCCACCCGGTGCCGCCGGACGTCCAGGCGCCGCCGGCCCGGCGCGACCCGCACGTGGCCCGCGAGCCCGCGGCCCACGCCGCGCGAGGCTGCAACTGCGCCACATCAATCCGTGGACGGTGCTGAAGTTCTCCTGCGTGCTGTCGGTCGCCCTGTTCTTCGTCTGGCTGATCACGGTCGGTCTGCTCTACGGCATCCTGCAGGCCGCCGGGGTCATCGGCCAGATCAACGACGCCGCCACCACCATCAACGGCGCGGGCTCGCACGAGCCGATCACGCCGGGGTTGGTCTTCGGCGGAGCCGCGATTATCGGCGTCGTCAACATCGTGCTGTTCATCGCGCTGTCAACTGTCGGATCGGTCGTCTACAACCTGTGCGCAGACCTCGTCGGCGGCATCGAAGTAACGTTGTCTGAACGCGACTAGGTCGTTTGGAGTGGTCACAGAGCGCCCGGTAGGCTGACTCGTCGCGTTTCCCGGGCCTGTAGCTCAGACGGTTAGAGCGCATCCCTGATAAGGATGAGGCCGGAGGTTCAAGTCCTCCCAGGCCCACAGCGTCATGCACCCGGCGACCGCACACGCGGCCGCGGACCGACGCCGACGGAAGGTGCAGACCGTGCGCAAGCCGATCCTGCTAGTTGCTGTTGTCGCAGGGGTAGTGGCCCTCGTTCGCAAGCGCGGGTCGAACCGGGCGACCGCCTCGCTGTGGCGTGAGGCCACGGAAACCGACCCGGGCGCTCCCAAGACGTAGTCTGGCGCTGGGACGTTCGGGGACGTAGCTCAATTGGCAGAGCACCGCCTTTGCAAGGCGGGGGTTAGGGGTTCGATTCCCCTCGTCTCCACTCGACGTGATTCACGGCGGCGGCGCTGACCAAGTGCCGACGGAGGCCGCACCGATGCTCGAACTGATCAATCCGGACGGGCTGTCCACGCCCGCGAGCTATACCCATCTCATCGCCGCGACCGGCAGCCGTCTGGTATTCGTCGCCGGACAGGTGGCCGATGACGCGCAGGGCAACATCGTCGGCCCCGGCGACCTGGCCGCTAAGGTTACCAACCGGTCATGGTCAGCAAGGACGCTTCAGCTAGCCGCCCGGGTGGTGATCGCGAGCGACGCCGTGCCGTCGTCGAGCGTGTCAGGCGCATAAGTCCGTTATTCACAAACGGCGCAATCCCAGTCGCGGACTGTGTGGCGGTGCTGACCGAACGTGATTAGGAACTACAGAGGGCTGATTGACAGCAGTGTGGTCCGACCGGTCGAATCAGACAATGACCGCCACCCTCGTGCGAGACCTCGTACGTGATCTTGGTGCGGAGTCTGCGAGCCTCGACGATCTGGTTGCCCCATTGCCCGCCGAGAAGTGGGCGACGCCGACACCGGCCGAAGGCTGGACCATTGCGCATCAGATCGCTCACCTTGCCTGGACAGATCGATTAGCGCTCCTCTCCGCTACAGATGAGGATGCTTTCGCCCTCGAAGCTAGACAAGCTGCCAAGGATCTCACCGGCTACGTCACGAGCGGAGCGGACGAGCTGGCCAGCGAGGAGCCGGCCAAGCTGCTCACTCGCTGGCGCGACGGCTACGTCGAGCTGGCTAGCGCGATCGCGCATCTGCCCGGTGGCGCGCACTTGCCGTGGTTCGGTCCCGGCATGAGCGCGGCGTCGATGGTGACGGCCCGAGTCATGGAGACCTGGGCGCACGGCGAAGACATCGCCGATGCGCTCGGCGTCATCCGGCCGCCGACACAGCGCCTGCGTCACGTGGCGCACATCGCCGTCGCAGCGCGTGGGTACGCGTTCGGCGTCAACGGCCTGGCGCCGCCGGACGAGCCGATCCGCGTCGAGCTGACCGCGCCCGATGGGTCGACCTGGGCATGGGGACCCGAGGACGCCGCCGAGCTGGTCACCGGGCCGGCACTGGACTTCTGCCTGCTCGCCACCCAGCGGCGTCATCGCGACGACCTGGCCGTCCGAACCTCAGGCGAGCATGCGGACCAGTGGCTCGAAATCGCTCAGGCCTTCGCCGGGCCGTCCGGTCCTGGCCGCGTGCCGGGGCAGTTTCCCCGACGCTGACCGAAGTCCGTCGAGGTACGGACTCACGTGAAGGCTGCGTAGCGGAACTTGTGTCAATGGCACAAGTGGCCTCATGCGCACCTCTAGCGGGACCTCAGACGACACGCATAGGTTGGTCAGGACGTGCGCCAAACCCGAAGTTTGCGTATCACCGGGGGAGTACGTCCGTTCTGTTCCACCCAGTCAACCAGGGGGGTTTCGCACGTGCAAAGACGCATTGCCATCCGAACAGCGACGTCGATGGCTGCCGTATCAGCACTCGCACTAGGGTGCCTGGCCGCGGCTCCAGGGGCCGATGCCCGAGTGACCCGCAAGGCGGTACCGAACACCCAGCCGACCTGGCTCGCGCACGCTGACCACGTGGGAGCAGCGTCGAAGAGCGCCGCGATGCACCTGCGGGTCTACCTCGCGCCCCGGGGCGGGCTCGCCGACTTGAAGGCGGCGGCCGTCGCGGTCTCGACTCCGGGCAGCGCGACGTATCGGCACTTCGTCACGCCGAGTGCGTACCAGAAGCTGTACGCACCCACTGAGGCGACGATCAGCAGCGTCAAGTCGTGGCTGAAGGCATCCGGGCTGTCCGTCACCGGCGTCGAGAGTGCTCGCCGCTACATCTCGGTCACCGGCTCGGCCGCGGCGGCACAGAAGGCGTTCGGCGTCTCGCTGCAGCGATATCAGCACGACGGGCAGTCGGTCACCGCGCCGAGTACCGCCGCCAGCGCACCCGCGAGCATTGCCGGGTCCATCCTGTCGATCTCGGGCCTGGACACCACCGTGCACAAGGTCCAGCACGCCGGCAAGAGCGCCCCGCCGCCCGCCGGTTTCGCCAACGCCCACCCGTGCTCGCTGTCCTACGGGCAGGTGCAGGCGAAATTCCAGGCCGACTTCCACACGCCATTGCCGACGTTCAAGGGCAAGGTTCTGCCGTACGCGCCGTGCGGCTACACCGGCCCGCAGTTCCGGGCCGCCTACGAAGGCGACACCGATCTGGACGGCACCGGCGTCACCGTGGCAATCACCGATGCGTACGCAGCGCCGACGATCGCGAGCGACGCGTCGAGGTACGCCGCGAACCACGGCGACGCGAGCTACGCCAGCGGCCAGCTCACGCAGACGCTGCCGACCCACTTCACCCACGCGGCCGACTGCGGCCCGTCGGGTTGGTACGGCGAGGAGACGCTCGACGTCGAGGCCGTGCACGCGATGGCCAGCGGCTCGAACATCAAGTACTACGCGTCGGCAAGCTGCTTCGACAGCGACTTCCTCGACACGCTTGCCCGGGTCGTCGACGACAACGAGGCCTCCCTCGTGACGAACTCGTGGAGTGACGTCGAGCAGAACGAGACCGCCGACGTCGTCGCCGCATACGAGCAGGTCTTCCTGCAGGGCGCGATGCAGGGCATCAGCTTCATGTTCTCGTCGGGTGACAACGGCGACGAGCTGGCGCGCACCGCAATCAAGCAGGTCGACTACCCGGCCTCGGACCCGTACGCCACCGCGGTCGGCGGCACCGTCGACGCGATCGGGGCAGACGGCACGTTCAAGTGGCAGAGCGGCTGGGGCACCCACAAGTACAGCCTGTCCAGTGACGGTGCGTCGTGGGACTCCGTCGGCTACCTCTACGGCGCAGGCGGCGGCTTCTCGGCCCTGTTCAACCGCCCCGACTACCAGAACGGCGTCGTACCGACGAGCGCTCCCGGTGGCCGGGCGGTACCTGACGTGGGCCTGGACGCCGACCCGACGACCGGCATGCTCATCGGCGAGACGCAGACGTTCCCGGACAGCGTCCACTACGGCGAGTACCGCATCGGCGGCACGAGCCTCGCGTCGCCGCTGTTCGCCGGCATGACGGCGCTGACCCTGCAGAACGCGGGCAGCGGCCTCGGGCTGCTCAACCCGACGATCTACTCGCAGGCCGGGTCGGGCACGTTCACCGATATCAAGGGAACGCCGAGGGACGCAGGCAACGTCCGGGTCGATTACGCGAACGGCGTCGACCCGACCGACGGGTTGCTGTACAGCGTCCGCACGTTCAACCAGGACTCCTCCCTGACACTCGTCAGGGGGTGGGACGACGTGACCGGCATAGGCTCACCGAACGCCGGATGGCTCACAAGTGTGAATCCTGCACCCTGATTCCCTTTATCTAGTAGGACAAACGGTGCGCGTCGGTCGAGACGACTGACGCGCACCGTCGTCTCCGCGTAACGTGCCGTTCGTGCTCGAGGACGAGTTCGGGGTCGTGCTCGACGCTGCGGCCGGTGGCGACGAGATGGCGTTCGCCATGCTGTGGCGCGACGCCCATCCTGTGCTGCTTCGTTACCTTCGCGTACTTCTTCACGACACGACGGCTGCTGAGGACATCGCCGCTGACGTGTGGGTCGACGTCTCGCGTCGCCTCGTCGACTTCGCCGGCGACGAGGCTGCCTTTCGCGGCTGGCTGTTCACGCTCGGCCGGCGCCGGTCCATCGACACCTGGCGCCGCGCCAGCCGGGCGCCGGTGCGACTGACCGACGACGTCGCCGAATTCGATCGCCCAGGCCTGCACGACACCGCTGGATCCGTGCTCGAGCGCATCGACACCGAACGCGCGCTCGCGCTCATCGCGACGCTGCCCCGCGACCAGGCCGAGGCGATCACCCTGCGGGTCATTGCCGGCCTGGACGTGAAGGCGGTCGCCCACCTGCTCGGCAAGCGTCCCGGAGCGGTTCGGGTGGCTGCGCATCGCGGGTTGCGCACACTCGCAATCCGCCTCAGGGACACCTCGTCGCTGGAGGGTGTAACGCGTTAGGCCCCGCCGTCGCTTCTCCTAGTGACATGACGCGTCGCGCCTGGTACTCGCGCAACACCTCGCCTTTGGACGAGGTGGCGGCCGAACGACTCTTGCGCGGTCAGTTGCCGTCCGTTGGCGCGTCGTCCGACGAGCAGGCTCTTGCGAAGCTGCTCGCCGCAGCGTCGGCGCCGCCCTCGGTCCACGAACTATCCGGCGAGCCCCGGGCGGTGGCTGCGTATGTCGCGACCCGCCCGGCGAGCACCGGTCCGCGGCACGCCCGGCTCGTCCTGCGCCGGCGTCGACCCGTGATCAACTCACGGGTTAGCCACGGGGTCGCGGCCGCGGCGGCGCTCGGCGCCCTGACCGTGGGAGGTGTGGCAGCGGCCGCGTACACCGGCTCGCTGCCCGGATCCATGCAACGGCTCGCGCATGACCATCTCGGCGCACCGCGGCAGCATCCGAAACCACCTCCCACGATCGCTCCCTCGCATCGGACGCCGACCCAGACGGCGCTTCGGTCGAACGCGCCGTCCGACGAGAAGGGGCAGCCGGGCCTGAACGCGGTCACTCCATCGCCGCAGACGTCGGCGAGTCGCAGTTCGTCCGCGAACGGGATCCGCAGCCAGCGCTACCTGCTGTGCACCGCCTACACGGCGGCGCGTTCGAAGGCCGAGGTCGACGAGGCGTTGCGCCAACTGGTCAAGGCGGCTGGCAATCACGCGAACGTCCTCGACTACTGCGCACCGATCTGGCACACAACTCAATACCCGAACGATCCGCACGACCCTGCAGACCCGAGCGCGCACCCACCGGTGACAACCGCGCCTGGAGCCGCGGACGGGCAGTCGCACTAGCCGATTGCTCCCACAGACGGCGCGCCAGCGGGAACCCCCCTCCCCCCGCACCCGCTGAAGCGCCTGGAGGTGCCGGCCTTCCACCCACGGGAAGGCCGGCACCACTTTTTCCGACTAATCCACAGCTTTGCGGACGCGTCAGTCAGGCCTGTCCCGCGCCGGTAGCCTTACGGCATCATGACTTGCCAATCAGCCTCATGAGGTCGCCCACCGGCAGCACGGCACCCGCTCATACGCTCGGCCTGGGCCGCGGATGAAGCTGCTCCCCGTCCTGCTCGGCAAGCTGACCCTGCTGCTGCTGCGGCTGGTCGGCCGCCGAGGCAATGCCCTGCCCGGGCTCGTCGTCGAGAAGGTCTTTCCGCATTACCTGCCCCGGGCGATGGCGGGTCTGCCGGAGGGCGTCGTCGTGGTCACCGGCACCAACGGCAAGACCACGACGACGAAGATGATCGCCACCATCCTGGCCGAGCGGTTCCGAGTGTTGACCAACGACACGGGCAGCAACTTCACCAGGGGGGTCGTGACGACCGCGGTCGAGCGGTCGCGCTGGTCGGGACGGCTCAGGTTCGACGTCGCGGTCCTGGAACTGGACGAGGCGTGGGCCGTGCGGTTCACCAAGGTCGTGCCGCCCTCGCGGCTGGTGCTGCTCAACGTCATGCGCGACCAACTCGACCGCTTCGGTGAGATCGACACAACCGCGCGGCTGCTCGCCAAGGTCGCCGCCGCGACGACCGAGGCCGTGGTGCTCAATCGCGACGATCCGCGGGTGGCCGCGATTGCCGACGACACGACGGCCAAGGTCTCCTACTTCGGCGTCTCACCTGAGCTGCGCGCGCAGTTCCCGAACGACGAGGAGCTCTACGGCGGGCCGCTGTACGAGTCCAACGCGGTCGCCGACGCCGAGCTGGTGGCGCTGCCGTCGAGCACGTCGAAGGACACGGTGTTGCGGATCGGCGGCGTCGAGCAGATCGTCCCGCTGCGAGCCGAGGGCGCGCACAACGCGCAGAACGCAGCGGCCGCGGCGGCGCTCGCGCTCACTTTCGGCTTCGCGCCCCGCGAGATCGCAGGCGGGTTGCGCCGGGTGATGCCGGCATTCGGCGGGGTTCCGGCATTCGCTGCGGACGCTCGAGCACGCCGACCCGGCCGCGATCGTCATCGCCATCAACGACGACTACGCGGACGGTCGCGACGTGTCGTGGCTGTGGGACGTGGACTTCACGGGCGCGTTCACCGGCCGCAACCCACGACTGTCGACGTCAGGCACGCGCGCCGCCGACATGGCGGTCCGGCTGCTGTACGACGGCATCGCCGTGCACGCCGTCGAGCCGGACCTGGAGGGCGGCGTCCGGGCCGCGGTTACGGCGGTGGCTCCGGGCCAACAGGTCGTCGTCTTCAGCACCTACACCGCCATGTGGGCCCTGCACGCGATCCTGATGCGTATCGGCTCGCCCGAAGGTGACGAGGGAGAGACGTCATGACCTCACTCACCCTGGTCCACCTGTATCCGCGCGAGATGAACATCTACGGCGACACCGGCAACGTCATCGTGCTGCGCCGGCGTTTGGAGTGGCGCGGCCTGGAGTGCGAGGTGGTGCCGGTCCATCTCGGTGACCCGCTACCCTTCACCGCCGACATCGTGCTGGGCGGCGGCGGCCAGGACGCCGCACAGGGCGAGATCGGCCATGATCTCGTCTCCCGCGCGTCCACGCTGCGGGCGATGGCCGATGACGGTGTCGTCTTCTTGACCATCTGCGGCACCTATCAGATGCTCGGCCACGAGTTCGTCACGCAGGACGGCAACCACATCCCGGGGACGAGTGTGCTGGACGTCGTGACGCGCGGCTCGCAGACCCGCCTGATCGGCAACCACCACCTCGACACGGTGGAGTTCGGTCGGCTGATCGGGTACGAGAACCACAGCGGCATGACCGAACTCGGTTCGGGCGTCCGTCCGCTCGGCACGACGGTGACCGGACGCGGCAACAACGGTCGTGACCGGACCGAAGGCGCGGTACGCGACAACGTGTTCGGCACGTACCTGCACGGGCCGGTGCTGGCCAAGAGTCCGCAGTTCGCCGACGAGCTGCTGCGGCGGGCGCTGATCCGGCGCGGTGCCGACGCCGACCTCGCCCCGCTCGACGACGCACTGCCCGAGCTGGCCGGCGCCGTTGCGGTCACCCGGCCGCGCTGATCGGGCTGATCGCCTACGCTCGGCTCCCGTGAGGGGCATGATCATCGGGCTCGCAGCGGTCGCGTTGCTGACCGGTTGCACGAGCGCGCAGCATGATCCCGGGCCGACAACCGGCACGGCCACGTCGCATCCGTCCACGCCGCGTCCGTCCACGTCGACGGCCAAGGCGACACCGAAGCCGACGCCGGCGCCGACCGGGCCGATCCCGGTGGGGCCGGTCAAGGCTGTCGAGGGCGACTGCCCCTACATCAGCGTCACGGACGCTGCGACCAAAGAGGGAAACCGCATCGACAGGCACTTCGTGTTGATGGCGCGCGGCAAGGTCGTCGGCTGCCGGTTCCTGTTCTGGACGGACGCGTACGCCGTCCTGGAGATCACCAAACAGACCTACGCGAGCGCCGACGCGGCCTATAACGCGATGGTGCGAATCGGCAAGCGCGGCGCAAACTTCCACGGCGTGCAGGATCTCGTGCCGGGCGTTGACGGCATCCTCTACCAGACGACCTTCTACGAGATCGACGGGCCGACCGACTGGGCGTGCACGTTCGCAACCGGGCGGACGGTCGTCACGGTCAAGACGGCGCAGAACAACGTGGAATTCAACGCGCGGGCCATCGCGAAGGCGATCGCGCCCAAGTTCTGAGGCCGGCTCGGTCAGTTCTCGTCGGGTCGGGGCGGCGGCTTCGGCGCTGCCTTCTTCGCGGGCGCCTTACGGGGCGGTCTGGAGTTGGCCGCCGGAGAGCGAGGTGCCGCCTTCTTTGCCGGACGCTTCGCGGGTGGTGGCGGCGGCGGGGGTGGCGGTGCGGGGGCCTCGGCGGCCGGCTCGGCGGGCGGCTCCAGCGGTTCCGGTGGGTCTTCAGCCGGCGTGCCGTTCGCGTCCGGATCGGCTTCCGGCGGCAGCTGTTCCGCTGCGGTCGGTTCGGTTTGGGCGGCCGGCTCCGTGGACGGCGCGACCCGCAGGCCCCGCGGCGCGACGACGGGCTCGGGCGGCTCGACAGCCGCCGCACGCTTCTTGCGCACGACCGCGAAGGCCGCACCGCCCAGTGCGATCAGCCCGACCGCCCGCCGCCGTCTGTGCCGGGGCTTCGACCGGGCTCCGGGCTCGTCTGACTGGCTGCGCTTCTTACCGATGAAGCCCACCGATCGACCACCTTCGGATCAGGGTGCTGGTCAGCTAGCATCGCACGCCCCGTTCATGCGCGCTGCGCGGGTCGGCGCGCGAACAGCTCGGCCAGGTCGACCGCGGTGGGCTCCGTGGCCCAGACCGGCTCGGTCTCGACACTGGACAACCGCCAGCCGGCCGCTGTCCGGCGCGCTTGCAACCGGTAGACCTCGCCGAGGACCATGTGCGGGCGCGTGGCCGTGTCGGCACGGATGAACGTCGCCACCAGGTTTGCGCGGACGGTCGCGTCGTCGCCGTCGAGATCGATCAGTACGTCACTGATGACGTGCTGGATCCGGTCCTCGACCGGGTGGTTGCGCTCGGCCTGGACGACCATGGCGTCGCGTCCCTCGGCCAGCCCGCCGGGAGTGCGAGCCGTCGCGCCCTCGACGAGGATGCCGCGCAGGTCGTCGAACCGTCGCTCGTCCAGGCTGGCGCCGAGCCGATGCACCAAATCCTCGATCTCGGCTCGGTCGGCCAGGGCTTGCAGGTTGGTAGTCATGTCGTCTCCTAATAGGTTGGCGTAGCCAACGTTGGCCACGCCAACGATACATAATCGTGGGCCGCGCCAACAAGTGAGTAGCGTGATGTCACATGGACGCTCATTGGGCCCCGGCGCGGCTGCGGTCGATGCCGAGCTGGCTGATCAATCAGACGTCGGCTCGCGCGCACCGGCTGGTCAGCGAGAAGCTGAGCACGGTCGACGCGCATCGCTATCACTACTCGACGCTCGCGGCCCTCGACGAGCTCGGCGCCATGAGTCAGGCCGAGCTCGGCCGCCGGTGCGGGCTCGATCGCAGCGACGTGGCCGAGGTGGTCGCCGAACTCGCGGACCGCAAATTCGTCCGGCGCGTCACCGACGCGGACGATCGCCGGCGCAACATCGTCAGCATCACCGCGTCCGGGCGGCGGCGGCTGACCACCCTCGACGGCCTGCTCCGCGACACCCAGAACCAACTGCTCGTGCCGCTGTCCGCCGCCGACCGCGAGCAACTGGTGCGGCTGCTGCTGCGCGTCGTCGAGGACGCGGCCGCCGACCGTCCGCAACCCTGATCCGGACGCGGCCCAACCAAGCACACGAAGGCGGCCCGATACCCCCGTCAGGGCAGCGTGGCAGGATGAGGAGTCAACCCGGTCCCGCAACGTCGCACGATGGTGCCCCCGCGGGCCAAGCAGTCGAGAAGCTCAGGGAGCCCCCACTGTGTCCGAAACCCAGACCGCCACGCTGCACACGTCCGCTGGCGACATCCGGGTAAACCTGTTCGGCAACCACGCTCCGAAGACGGTGCGCAACTTCGTCGAGCTCGCCGAGGGTGGCCGCGAGTGGACGCACCCAGCGACCCAGCAGAAGTCTGCTGATCGCCTCTACGACGGCACGATCTTCCACCGGGTGATTTCCGGATTCATGATTCAGGGCGGCGATCCGCTGGGGAAGGGCTACGGCGGTCCCGGCTACAAGTTCGCCGACGAGTTCCACCCGGACCTCGTGTTCGACCGTCCGTACCTGCTTGCGATGGCCAACTCCGGCCCTAACACGAACGGATCGCAGTTCTTCATCACGGTCGGCCTGACCCCGCACCTGAACCGCAAGCACACGATCTTCGGCGAGGTCGCCGACGCTGAGAGCCGCGCCGTCGTGGACGCGATCGCCAAGGCGCCCACCGGACGCGACGACCGCCCGGTCGACGACGTGACGATCACCTCGGTAACGGTCGAGCCGACAGGGAGCTAAGCAGCCCGGATGTCCGAAGCGCCTACCGCCGTGCCCAACGACGAGCCCGGCACCGACGGCATTGGCCCCGCGCCAATGCCGGAGCCATTGGCGCGCTGCTACCGCCACCCGCTGCGCGAGACCGGCGTGCGCTGCGTGCGCTGCAACCGGCCGATCTGCCCGGAGTGCATGCGCCCGGCGTCGGTCGGCTTCCAGTGCCCGGACGACGTCAAGCTCGGACGCGCCACGCAACGCGCCCCGCGCACCGTTGTCGGCGCCTCGGTTCGGACGAACTATCCGTACGTCACGTGGACGCTGGTCGGGCTGAACGTCCTCGTCTACATCTTCACCGCGGTCGGCTCGGTGCGCGGCGCGAACCGGAACCAGACGAGCCACCTCTTCGCCAAGTGGCAGCTAGAGCCGATATTGGTCGCGCACAACCACCAGTACTACCGACTGATCACGTCGGCGTTCCTGCACTTCGGGCTGCTGCACATTTTCTTGAACATGTTCGCGTTGTTGATGGTCGGGCCTTACCTGGAGCGCCTGCTCGGCATGTGGCGCTTCGGAGCCGTCTACCTGATCGGCGCACTCGGTGGATCGCTCGCCGTCTACGCGTTCGATTCGCGGTTCACGCACGTCGCAGGAGCATCCGGTGCGATCTACGGGCTCTTCGCCGCCGCCCTGCTTCTCGCGCGCGAACTGCAGCTCGACATGCAATGGCTCGTCGGCACGATCGTGCTCAACTTCGTGTTCACGTTCACCGTCTCCGGCATCTCGAGATACGGGCACGTAGGCGGCTTCGTCGCGGGCGGTCTGGCGACCGCGGCTATAGCGGGCCTGCCGTGGAAGCGGCGCCGGCTGCCGACTCAGGTGCAGGTCGCGGGGCTGGCCGGGCTCTTCGCCGCGATCGTGCTTGTCGTCGTCTGGCGTACCGCCGTCCTCGCCTAGCGACGCGCGCGGGGGTCGAAGGCCTCCAGCATGCCCAGGACGGTGCGCGGGTCGTCGCCGAGGGCGCGGCGGCTGAACACGACGAGGAACGGCCCGGCGTCGATCTCCAGGGTGCGGCTCATCAGGCCGAGCCGGGTGCGCTCGTCGACCCGGATCGCGTCGACGTCCGCCCAGGCCAGGTCGGTCCGGGCAGTCGGGGTACGGATGCGCAGCCCGTCGCGCGACGCCGTGAGCCTGGGCCAGAAGACGAGATCGGTCGCGACGTAGCTGCCGAGGATCAGCGCGCTGAGCCCGGCGAGCAGCCGCCCGGCCGGATCCTGGGACCACACGACAATGCCGATCGCCGCCAAGGTGAGCGCGGCCCACAAGGCGGCGAGCCGGCGATCGGGACCGAACCGGCAGGTGGGCGAGCGGGCCAGATCGCCGGGCCCGTCGCGATCATCGTGCCGGGGCTCGCCGATGGTCGAACCTCCGCATCATGACCGGTTCGCGCGTCGCATCGAGGTTATCCACAGCCTTGTCCCCAGGTGGGGATAAAACTACAGCCGTGTAATCACTGCCGGCGCTTCAGCGCCAGCGAACGGCCATCACGAGGCCGACCATCATGATCCCGAACGCCACCATGAAGTTCCATGCGCCGATGTCCTTGATGACCGGGACCCGCTCGCCGGCGATGTAGTACACGGCGATCCAGGCCAGCCCGACGAGGAGCACGCCGACCATCACGATCGGATACCAGGTGGGGCTCGGCGCGAGGGCCCTCGCGGTCGGGGCGGCCGACGATGAGGACGGAACCTTGGCAACACGATCGGTCTTCTTGCGGACCTTCGACTTGGGCACTGCAACTCCTCGGGTACGCCGGGCGAGGGCGCCGGCGTGCTGCGGCTAGCGTAGTCGGCGGACGAGAACCGATGCACGAATCGGGTTCCGGCGACAGTACGGGAAGGCGGATCTGGTGCGAGTGCCGGGCATCGCGGCCACGTGGGCGCGGGCTGCCGGGACGCGCGTGCTGGCGTCGCTGCGCAAGCCTACGGCCTCGGGCTGGCGATGGCTGGTGCCGGCCAGTTGCCTGCTCGCCGGCCTGCTCTTCGCGACCAGCGCGCACGTCTCGCGCGGCACCGAACTGCGCTCGCCGCAGAACGCGACCCTCGCCGGACTCGTGCGCACGGCCGAGCAGACAGTGGGCCGCGAGTCCGACCAGCTCGCCGCGCTGCAACGCCAGATCTCGGCGGCCACCGATCAGGCCGGCAAGGACAACTCGGCCGTCGCGAACGCGCAGGCGAGGAGCACGCCGCTGCGCGGACCCGGCGGGCTCACCGCCGTGCGCGGCCCGGGAGTCATGGTCGTACTGGACGATGCGCACAGCGTCCCGTCCGATCCTTCTGTCGATCTCAACCAGCTCGTCGTGCACCAGTCCGATCTGCAGTCGGTGGTGAACGCGCTCTGGGCAGGCGGCGCGGAGGCGATGACGATCGCCGGGCAGCGGATCATCGCGACCAGCGCCGTACGCTGCGTAGGCAACACTTTGCTACTGAATGGGCGGGTATTCTCACCGCCGTTCCGCGTCGAGGCGATCGGGCCGGCCTCGGCGATGCAGGATTCGCTTGATCACGCGCCCGGCGTCACACTGTTCAAACAGGCCGCGAGTTACTACGGCCTGGGATATACCGTCGAGGTCCAGGACTCGGTGACCCTTGCGGCCTACGACGGTCCGATCGAGCAAAGCTATGCGAGGGCTGGTTCTAGGTGAGTCGAGTACTGGATGAGTCGGGCGGTCGTCGGTGAGTGTTGAGGACCCTCCTGCCGCGCCACCGCCTGGCCCGCCGCGAGCCCGCCACTACCGCGACAACCCGAACCCCTCGACCGCTGACTGGGTGCGGTTCGGCCTGCGCGGCACCGATTCGGCCTGCGCGGCACTGGGCAGACGCTCATCACGGCCGGCCTGGTCATCTTGCTGTTCGTCGTCTACGAGTTGTGGGTCACGAACATCTTCGCCCACGAGAAGCAGGCCAAGGCCCACAACCAGCTGGAGACGGAGTGGGCCCAGGGCAAGGATCCGCTGCCGCAGGACGACCCGCGCCTGGCGCTGCCCGGTGGCAAGCAGGCGACGATCCCGATCGGCTCCGGCATCGCGAACCTCTACATCCCCCGTCTGGGCCCGGACTACCACTTCACCATCGTCGAGGGAACTGACGACGCGTCGCTGGAGAAGGGTCCGGGACACTACGTCGGCACCGCGCTGCCCGGCCAGATCGGCGACTTCGCCGTCGCCGGCCACCGCGTCGGCAAGGGCGAGCCGTTCCTGAACCTCGACCACCTCAAGCCCGGCGACGCGGTCGTGGTCGAGACCAAGTCGAGCTGGTACGTCTACCGGGTCAAGGGCAACGAGCAGACCGGCGACCTGAACGACCGAGGCACCGACGGCGTCCCGGGCCGCGAGATCGTCAACCCGAGCCAGTCGGCGGTCATCCTCCCGGTGCCCGACCATCCCGGCCAGAAGCCGACCGAGAAGCTGATGACGATGACGACCTGCCACCCGAAGTTCACCGCCAACCAGCGGATGATCGTGCACGCCGTCCTCGCTCGTGTCGTGCCGCGCGTGGCAAATAAGCTGCCGAAAGAGCTCTCCGGAGGGACCCTGTAGCGATGTACGTATGGATCTGGCGGCATCTGCCCGGCGGCGTCCCGTGGAAGGCCCTGCAGACGCTGCTCCTAGTCACCGGGGTGTGCGCGCTGCTGCTGTTCGTCATCTTCCCGTGGATCGAGCCGAAGCTGCCGATCAGCCACGTAACCGTCAACCAGTGAGGTCGGCACCATGACCCGCATCCTCGTCATCGACAACTACGACAGCTTCGTCTACAACCTCGTGCAGTACCTGGCGCAGCTGGACGCGAAGGTCGTGGTGCGCCGGAACGACGCGGTCGAGCCGTCCGAGCTGGACTCGCTCGACGTCGCCGGCGTGCTCATCTCGCCCGGTCCCGGGCTGCCGCAGGACGCCGGCAACAGCATGGCGATGGTCTCCGCCTGCGCCGAGCGGCGGCTGCCCCTGTTCGGGGTCTGCCTGGGGCATCAGGCGATCGGCGCCGTGTTCGGCGCGCCCATCGTCCGGGCACCTGAGCTGTTGCACGGCAAGACCAGCGAGGTGCAGCACGACGGCACCGGCGTGCTCGCCGGCATGCCCAACCCGTTCACCGCGACCCGCTACCACTCGCTCGTCGTCGAGGAATCCACGCTGCCACCCGAGCTTGTCGTCAACGGGCGCACGGCGTCGGGCGTCGTGATGGCGATGCGGCACGTCGACCTGCCGATCGACGGCGTGCAGTTCCATCCGGAGTCGGTGCTGACGCAGGCCGGGCACCGCATGGTGGCCAACTGGCTGCACCGATGCGGGCTGCCCGTCGACGCGGTGCAGGTGGCCGAGCTGGGCGCGGGCATCGAGACGCTGCGCACGAGCGCGTTCGCCGGAGTCTAGAGGCGGCGGAGCACGGCCTCGTCGACGCGCACCTCGTCCGGCGTCACGGCACCGCAGTCGATGCCGCGGATCAGGTAGCCGGCCAGCGCACGCGCGGTGGCGGGTTCGTCGGCGATCCCGCTCGATGCGTCGTCGAGGTAGGCGCGCAGTCGCGTGGTGGCTGCGGGCAGGCCGTCCCGGAAGAAGGCGTACGTCGCGGCGAAGCGGGTGGGCAGCTGCGCGGGGTGCAGGTCCCAGCCCTGGTAGAAGCCGCGCTCGAGCGAGCGGTGGACCAGCCTTGCGTGCAGCGCCCAGGCGGCGCGTACCGCGGCGGTATCGCCGACCGGTAGCACGTTCGTCGAACCGTCTGAGACCGGGACGCCGGTGCCCGCACCGGCCAGCTGGATGACCGCCTTGGCGTGGTCGGCGACCGGATGGTCCATCGACTGCTGCGCCGGGGCGATGCCGAGCGCCGCGCTGTAGTCGTACGTGCCGTAGTGCAGCCCGGCGCATCGCCCCGCCGCGGCATGCACCATGCGGGCGACGAGAGCGGTGCCGTCCGCGCCGAGAATCGCCTGCGGGGTCTCGATCTGGATCTCGAACCGCACGTCGAGCGACTCGCAGATCATCGCCATGGCCTCGACCTGCCGCACGGACGTGACCTTCGGCAGCGTGACACGGAAGCCGTCCGGCGGCGTGCCGAGCGCGTCGAGGAACAGTTCGAGGCTGCGCAGTGCCCGCTCGCGCGTGCGTGACTCCAGCGACTTGATCCGGATGCCGCTGAACGCCGGCGGCCCGCCGGCCAGTGCCTTCGCGACCGCGCGGACGTCGCGATCCTCCTCGTCGTCCGGCCGGGCGCCGTAACCGTCCTCGAGATCGATGCGCAGATCCTCGATCGGTTCGGCTGCGAGTTTGGCGCGCACGCGCGCCTCCACCGCGCTGAAGTCGGCCAGCGGGCCGTGCTCGTCCAGGGCGGCCAGCGCGGCGGTTCCCCACTCCGGGACGGTGCCCGCGTGGAACCGGTCTGCCGGGATGTACGCGGTGTGCACAGGCTGGCGTCCGGGCGGTGGTCCCGGATAGGCGCGAGCCCGCTCGGCGTCGTCACCGGCCAGCATCGCGTCGACGCGGGCGGCGAGCCCGTCCATCAGTCGATCAGCTCGTATGCCGGAAGCGTGAGGAACGGCGCGAAGTCGTCGGCCAGCGCGACCTGCTCGAACAGATCGCGCGCCCGCCCGGTGAAGCCGACCTCGTCCAGGATGGCGCGGACGACCGCGGGCGTGATCATGTCACTGGTGTCGGCCAGCCGCACCCCGCCGTGCACCCATTGCCAGACCTGCGAGCGGGCGATCTCGGCGGTGGCGGCGTCCTCCATCAGGTTGTCGATGGCTGCCGCGCCGTTACCGCCGAGCCATGCCTCGAGGTACCGGACGCCGACGCTGATATTGGCGCGCAGGCCCAGGCTGGTCACCGCGCCGCCCACGCCGCGCAGGTCGATCAGCGCGGCGGCGTCAGGCTTCACCTCATCGCGCAGGCGGTCGAGCTGGTTGGGACGCTCGCCGAGCACGGCGTCGAACTCCTCGGCGCAGAGCGGAACCAGATCCGGGTGGGCCACCCAGGACCCGTCGAAGCCGTCGCCTGCCTCGCGGTGCTTGTCCTCGCGCACCTTGGCGAACGCGCGCTCGTTCACCTCGGCATCGCGCCGGGACGGGATGAACGCCGCCATGCCGCCCATCGCGAAGGCCCCGCGCCGGTGGCAGGTGCGTACGAGCAGTTCGGTGTAGGCGCGCATGAACGGCGAGGTCATCGTGACGTCGGCGCGGTCGGGCAGCACGAAGTCAGGCCCCGCGTCGCGGAAGTACTTGATGATGCTGAACAGGTAGTCCCACCGCCCGGCGTTCAGCCCGGACGCATGCGCGCGCAGCTCGTAGAGGATCTCGTCCATCTCGAACGCCGCCGGGATGGTCTCGATGAGGACGGTGGCCCGCACCGTACCCTGCGGTATGGAGAGCGCGTCCTGGGCGGCGACGAAGACGTCGTTCCACAGCCGCGCCTCGAGGTGGCTCTCCATCTTCGGCAGGTAGTAGTACGGGCCGCTGCCGCGTGCAATCAGCGCGGCAGCGTTGTGGAAGAAGTGCAGCCCGAAGTCGACGAGGGCGCCGACGGCGGGCTCGCCGTCGACGGTGATGTGTCGTTCGGGCAGGTGCCAGCCACGTGGCCGTACAACGATCGTCGCCAACGGCGCGTCGGTGCGCAGGTTGTACACCCGGCCGTCGGGATTCGTGAACGAGGCGCTGCCCCGGATCGCGTCGACGAGATTGACCTGCCCCTCGACGACATTGCGCCAGTGCGGGGTGTTCGCGTCCTCGAGATCGGCCAGCCACACCTTCGCGCCGGAGTTCAGCGCGTTGATCATCATCTTGCGCTCGGTGGGTCCGGTGATCTCGACGCGACGGTCTCGCAGGTCGGCCGGCGCCCCCGCGACGCGCCAGTCACCGTCGCGGATGTGCGCGGTCTCGGGCAGGAAGTCGAGCCGATGCGTGCGCGCGACCTCGTCGCGTCGGGCGGCGCGCAGTGCCAGCAACTCGGCTCGCCTCGCCGCGAAGCTGCGGTGCAGGACGGCCAGGAACGCCAGCGCGTCGTCGGTCAGGATCTCGGCCGACCGCTCGACCGGTGGGCCGGCCACACGGACTCCCTCAGGCATTGGCGTCTCCCCCTAGTCGAAGAATTCGTCGGACGCTACGGCCAGGCCGGCAGGCAGCAGCGCCAGCCACCGCTGGGCGACGGCGTCGCGGGCCTCGGGCGCGACCGATCCGTTCAGGCGCAGTCGCGAGAGGCCGCCGTCCGGATAGATGTCCAGGCGCGCGCGGGAAACCGGCGCCGCCGGACGCAACCGGAGCCGGTGCTCGGTGTCCGGCAGCAGCGGCGTGCGCGGCAGCAGCGATGCGCCGGTGTCGGCGTCGGCGAGCGCCGCCCAGCCCGGCGCGTTGCCGACGAACCGCGAGGTGTCGATTACCGCATCGTGCAGCACGCCGGGCGCCGCGAGTGCCACGATCAGCCAGTCGTTGCCGTCGTCGCGGCGGCGGGCCGTCTCCCAGCCGTCCGACGTCGTGGCCGCGATTCCCGGGGCGAGCACGTTCGCGGGCGACGCGTAGAACATGTTGCTGCAGTCGGCGATGCGGCCGCCGTGCACGGTCGAGGCCAGGTCGACGCGACCGCCCAGCCAGCGCGGGTCCGGCACGACCTCACCGTGCACGCGCAGCCGGGCAACGCCGCCGTCGGGATAGATGGTGAGCCGGACGTGCGTGATCAGCCGGTCTGCCGACTCGGCCACGAGGACGTTGCTTGCGTCGCCGATCAGCGGTGACTTCGCGACGAGGCGCGCCCACGGCGCGGCGCGGACCTCGTCGGCGGTCGGGTAGCCCAGCAGGCAGGCACCCTCGACGGACGCGAACGGCGGGTAGTTGCCGGCGAAGTGCGCAGTGTCGACCACGACCTGGTGCACGACGCCCGGGACGCCCAGCCGCACGATCGCCTCGTCGGCGGCACCGACGTCGCGGCGGCGCCGGGTCTCCCAGCCGTCGTACACCTTGCCGCGCAGACCGTACGCCGACGTGTCGTGCACGGCCGGTCCGGGCGTGACCAGGTTCTCGGCCCCGGCGAAGAACTCGTCGTTCGCCCACATGACCGTGCCGCCGAGCGCGCGGCTGGCGAGGTCCGGCTCGGTCACGGTGCGCTCCGGGTCAGCAGGCGTCCGCGCGGGCGCACGCCGTCGACCCGCGTGCCGTGCAGCCAGGTTTCGCGTACCACTCCCCGCAGGGTAGCGCCGGCGTACGGCGTGATCGGGTGGCGGTGCCGGAGCAGCGCCGGGTCGACGACCCAGGTCTCGTCCGGGGCAAGCACGACGAAGTCGGCGTCGAAGCCGGGGGCGATGGTGCCTTTGGACGTCAGGCCGGCCAGCGTCGCGGGCGCGGCGCACATCCAGCGGGCGACGTCGGCGAGACCGAACCCGCGCTGCGCTGCCTGGGTCCACACGGCCGACAGGCCTAGCTGCACCGAGGCGATGCCGCCCCAGGCCGAGCCGAAGTCGCCCCGCTTCAGCTCCGGCGGGCACGGCGAGTGGTCGGACACCACGCAGTCGATCACGCCATCGGCGAGGCCCGCCCACAGCGCCTCGCGGTTGGCCGCGTCCCGGATCGGCGGGCAGCACTTGAACTCCATGGCGCCGTCCGGGATCTGCTCGGCCGCGAAGGTCAGGTAGTGCGGGCACGTCTCGACGGTGATCGGCAGCCCGTCCGCCTTCGCCTCGGCGATCAGCGGCAGCGCGGCTGCGGCCGACAGGTGGACGATGTGCACGCGGCAGCCGGTCTGTTGCATGGCGGTACGCAGAGCAAGGACGGCGCGGGCCTCGGCCGACGGCGGGCGCGAGTCGACGAAGGCGCGATAGGACGGGCCGTCGGGAACACCCACTTCAGCATCCGCCTCGGCGTGCGCAGTCAGCAGGCCGCCGAAGCCGGCGATCACCGCCATTGCCGCTCGCAGGCCGGCCTCGTCCAGTGGCGGGAACTCGTCGACCCCGGACGGCAGCAGGAAGCACTTGAAGCCGGCGACCCCCGCGTCGTGCAGCGGGCGCAGTTCGTCGAGGTTGCCCGGGACCGCTCCGCCCCAGAACGCCGTATCGGCGTGCACCTTGCCTCGGGCGGCGGCCTGCTTGGCCCGCAACCCGGCGAGCGTCGTCGTCGGCGGGACGCTGTTGAGCGGCATGTCGACGATGGTGGTCACGCCCCCGGCTGCCGCGGCGGCGGTCGCCGACGCGAAGCCCTCCCACTCGGTGCGTCCGGGCTCGTTGACGTGGACGTGGGTGTCGACCAGTCCGGGCAGCAGCACGCAGTCGTCGGGGATGCGGACGTCCGCCGGCGAGGTGGCGAGACCGATCTCGACGATCCGGCCATCTCGCACCCTCACAGTGGCCGAACGCTCACCGTCTGGAAGCACGACGCGTTCAGCCGAAATGACCAGTTCCGTCCCCCGAAATTCCTGCCGCGCACCTTGCTGCACGTTTAGTCCCCCTTCCGATCATTACGGGCTGACCTGAACAATTTTGTGCACCCACCTCGCCTCCAGGAGGTACCTATGCGCCGACTCGTAATCCGGCTCTCCCTGCTCGCAGTCTGTACCGTCGCCGCCCTGCTCGGCGCGGCGTCGAGTGTCTCGGCGACGCCGGCTCAGGCCGCGGCCAGTCATCCGGTGCACCGGATCTCGCACGCCTCGTCCCTGAACTGGGCCGGTTACGACGACATCGGCGGGTCGTACACCTCGGTGTCGGCGAACTGGGTCCAGCCGGCGGTCACCTGCTCTAGCCGCAAGTCCAGCTACAGCTCGTTCTGGGTCGGCCTCGACGGCGACGGCAGCAACTCCGTCGAGCAGACCGGAACCGAAGCCGACTGCTCGCACGGCCGCGCGTCGTACTCATCCTGGTACGAGTTCTATCCGGCCTTCCCGGTCAACTACTCCGACACGGTCGCGCCTGGCGACTCGTTCAGCGCGTCGGTCACCTACACCGGCGGCACCGGCTACCGGCTCGTCCTGACGAACAACACGCGGGGCTGGTCGCACACTACGAACGGCACCGCCCCTGGTGCGCTGAACGCGTCCGCGGAGGTCATCGCCGAGGCGCCGTCCAGCGGCAGCGTGCTGCCCCTCGCGGACTTCGGCTCGATGACGTTCACCGGCGCGACGGTGAACGGGTCGGCGCTCGGCAGCGTCCCGACGACCCAGCCGCTGACCATGGTGACGTCGAGCGGCACGGTGAAGTGCAGCGTGTCGGCGCTCAGCGGAGGCACCTCGTTCACAGCCACCTGGCACCACGCGTGAGGACGTAAACCCCCCCGACGTCCGCACACGCGAGAGGGGACGGATCCCATGACCGGGTTCCGTCCCCTCTCGGTGTCTCGGTGCCCCGCAGCACGCACCAGGCGATAACGTGGCGCCGTGTTCGTAGCCCCCGCCAGCATGGCTGACTTCGACGCGATGCCCGTCACCGACGCGGCTGCCGAACTGCTGCCCTGCTGCGCGAGCCGCCGGTGGATCAACGAGCTCGTCAACCGCCGGCCGTACGGCAGCCTCGACGCCCTGATCGCCGCCTCGGACGCCGTGCTCGCGGGGCTCAGCTGGGCTGATGTCGAGGAGGCCCTTGCCGCGCATCCGCGCATCGGCGAGCGCACGCTGGAGCAGCGGCGCGAGGATGCGTGGTCGCGGCAGGAGCAGTCAGGCGTGCGCCCGGCCGACGGCGAGATCGAGGTCGCGCTGCGCGAGGGCAATGTCGCCTACGAGGAGCGGTTCGGCCATGTGTTCCTGATCTGCGCCACGGGGCTCTCCGGCAGGCAGATGCTCGCCGCCTTGCATGCGCGGCTGGGCAACTCGCCAGACCTCGAGCGCGCCGTCGTGCGCACCGAGTTGATCAAGATCGTCCGCCTGCGCCTGGCCAAGGCACTCCGGTGACCGTCTCGACGCATGTGCTGGACGCGACGCGCGGCGGGCCGGCGGCGGGTGTCGGCGTCCGGCTGGAACGGGCCGACGGCACGCTCCTGGCCGCCGGCGTCACCGATCGGGACGGGCGGGTCGCCGACTTCGCGGGCGATGTCGAGCCCGGTGTCTACCGGCTCCGGTTCGACACCGAGAACTACCTCGGCGGCGAGACGTTCTACCCGGAGGTCGTGGTGACGTTCCGGGTACGCGACGGAGCCGCTCGCCACCACGTCCCGCTGCTGCTGAGCCCGTTCGCCTACTCGACGTATCGGGGCTCCTGAGTGCTCGGGCCGAATCGTTACGGCAAGGCCGAGGTGCGCGTCGTCCGGGTGACCCGCGGCGCCGAGCACGAGTTGCGTGACTGGAACGTGTCGATCGCGCTGTCCGGCGACCTGTCCGCGACGCACCTGTCGGGCGCGAACGACGAGGTGCTGCCGACCGACACGCAGAAGAACACGGTGTACGCGTTCGCGAAGCGCCTCGGCGGGGTCGAGCCGGAGGTGTTCGCGCTGGCGCTGGCCGCCCATTTCGTCGACACCGCCGAGGCGATCACGCGTGCACGCGTCACCGTCGACGAGTACGGCTGGTCGCGCCTCGGCCAGCACTCGTTCGCGCGGCGCGGCGGCGCGGTGCGCACCTGCTGCGTCGTGGGCGGGCTGCGTGACCTGGTGCTGTTGAACACGACCGACTCGGAGTTCCGCGGCTTCGCGCGTGACGAGTACACGACGCTCGCCGAGGCCGGCGATCGCGTCCTGGCGACGTCGGTCGAGGCGCAGTGGCGGATGCGCGGCCCGGACCCGGACTGGGCGGCATCGTTCGCCGCGGCACGCCAGGCGATGGTCGACGCGTTCGTCGGCACGTACAGCTACTCGCTCCAGCAGACGCTGTACGCGATGGGCTCGGCCGTACTGGCAGCCGTGCCTGCGGTGTGCGAGGTCCGGCTGGCACTGCCGAACAAGCACCATTTCCTGGTCGATCTCTCGCCGTTCGGGATGACCAACGACGACGAGGTCTACTTCGCCGCCGATCGCCCGTACGGGCTGATCGAAGGCACGGTCCTGGCTGATGACGCCCCGGAGCCTGGTCTCGCCTGGAGCTAGGTGCGGACTTCGGCACGTTGCTGGGGACTTTCGGCTCATGCCTGGACGCATCGGCCACGACGATGCTGTGTCCGGGG
>WNGI01000281.1_pt1 | contig 35419 bp, 41 predicted proteins | sample 5400621 | NCBI WGS metagenome assembly WNGI01 (sample SAMN13153374, study PRJNA577476) | soil metagenome | isolation source: 20 cm soil or saprolite under Garry oak tree replicate 1 | place: USA:California | collected 2016-06-15
CTCACGCACGGCCGCGTACAAGGAGATCACCAATTACGTGCTCCACAACGGCCCGTACGTGATCCTCTACCAGCCGACCGAACCCTTCGGCCTGCGCTCGAACGTCAAGGGGTTCGTCTGGAGCCCGATGGACTGGACGGACTTCGCCTCGATAAGCAAATAGCGCGGGTCGCGCGATGCGGTTCCTCGGATTCCTCGCGCGTCGCATCCTCGGGATCGCGGCCGTGATGATCGGCGTTTCGGTGATCACGTTCGCGATCTCGCACGTCATACCGGCGGACCCCGCGGTGGCGGCGCTCGGTGACCACGCGACCGCCGAGCAGATCACGGTATTCCGCGCGGAGTACCACCTCGATCGTCCGCTTTCGGAGCAGTACTTCACGTACGTGGGCGGCCTCCTGCATGGCGATCTGGGGCGGAGCATCCGCACCCGGCGGGCAGTCGCCGATGACCTCGCCGATTCGTTCCCGGCGACCCTCGAGCTTTCCTTCGCCGCTCTGCTCGCGGCGATCATCGTCGGGATCCCTTCAGGTGTGTGGTCGGCTGTCTTTCGCGGCCGGCCTCCCGATTTCGTCGTTCGCGTGCTCGCGCTTATCGGCGGCTCGATCCCGGTCTTCTGGCTTGGGCTGATCGTGATCGGTCTCGGCTACTACCAGCTCGGCTGGTTCCCCGGTGGTGGCCGCATCGACCTCTTCGTTCCCCCGCCACCGACGCATACCGGGCTGTACGTCGTCGACAGCTTGCTCGCCGGCGACCTCGCGGCGCTCCGAAGCAGCTTGCTGCATCTGGTTCTTCCGGCGCTCACGCTCGGCTACTTCTCGACGGCGCTCATCGCGCGCATGACGCGCTCGAGCATGCTCGAAGTCCTCGGCCAGGACTACATCCGAACCGCTCGAGCGAAGGGTCTACGTGAGCGAGTCGTTATCTTTCGACACGGCCTGCGCAACGCGCTCATCCCCACGGTGACGATCATCGGATTGACGTTCGGCAGTCTTCTCTCCGGCGCGGTGCTCACCGAGACGATCTTCAGCTGGCCGGGCCTTGGTCGCTACGCGACGGCGTCGGCCGTGAGCCTCGACTTTCCGGCGGTGCTCGGGGTGACGCTTCTCGCAGCCGTGGTCTATCCACTCGCGAACCTCGCCGTCGATATCGCGTATTACTGGCTCGACCCGCGGACCCAGCGTGGCTAGTCCCGCCGTCGGCGCGCTGCGTCTACGGGGAGCCGGTCTCAGAGCCGGCGCGCCGGTCTTCGCCAACCCGCTGAATGCCGCTGCGCTCGCACTGATCGGCGCGTTCGCGATCTGCGCGGTCCTTGCCCCGATCGTCGCGCCCTACGATCCGCTCGCGCAGGCGCTCGGCTCGCGGCTCGAGCCGCCGTCGCCGGAACACTGGCTCGGCACGGATCAGCTCGGCCGCGACATCGCCAGCCGCCTCGTCTACGGCGCGCGAATCTCACTTGTGATCGGAATCGTCGTCGTCGCGCTGGCCGGGGTCTTTGGAACGCTCGTGGGACTTGTCGCCGGCTACGCCGGCGGCCTCGTCGACGAGACGCTGATGCGCGTCACGGAAGTCTTCCTCGCCTTCCCGCCGCTGATCCTGGCGATGGCGATCGCGGGGGCGCTCGGCCCGAGCCTGACGAACGCGATCATCGCCATCGCCGCGGTCACCTGGGCGATCTACGCGCGCCTCACCCGCGGTCAGATCCTGTCGCTGCGCCGTCGCGAGTTCGTCGAGGCGGCGCGCGCGATAGGTGCCTCCAGGGCACGGATCCTCGCGCGGCACCTGCTCCCGAACGCGCTCGCTCCGCTTTTGATCCAGGCAAGCTTCGACATGGGGTCGGCGATCATCTCCGCCGCCGGCCTCAGCTTCATCGGCTTCGGGGCACAGCCGCCGACGCCGGAGTGGGGCGTGATGATCAGCGAGGGTCGGAATTTCATCAGCACGCAGCCCTGGCTCTCACTCTTCCCAGGGCTTGCGATCCTGTTCGCCGTCGGCTCGTTCAACTTGCTCGGCGACGGGCTGCGCGACCTGTTCGATCCGCGCCTACGTCGATCGGTCTGACGTTTCTCTTCGGTCGCAACGAAAGAGCGCGAACACACGGCGCGCCGAGCGGCGAGGTGAAAGGGCGATCCGCTCTATCTCGTTGAGCGCCTCCCAATTCTGATCACTCTCGCCTACGTGGTAGGCGACATGGGCCACGCTCGCTTGTCAAGCGAGCAAGATGACGCAACGCCTATTGCTTACCCCAGTTCCGCGATAGGAGGATGTAGCGGTTGCTTCGTTCGCTCGGGTTGGTGGGAATCCTCATCGTCGGGACCGCTTGCGGGAGCGGCGTCGCAATGCCGCTGGCCGAAAGCGATCACGCGAATACTCCTGTCGCGCCCGTCGCCGGCCAGACCGAGGCGCCGCAGCCAGCGCCGGCTCCCCGCGCCGCAAATGCCCCGCGGTCGACGGCGGCCCGCTTCCCGTATGTCGCGCAGGCCGAGTGGCTGCCCACGCAGAGCAACTACTGGGAAGGCCGCGGCGGCGCCTCGATCGATTACATCGTCATCCATTACACCGACATCAGCTATGCGCGCACTCTTCGCGCCTTCAGCATTCGTGCGTCCGATGTGAGCGCGCACTACGTCATCCGTGGAGACGGCCACATCGTGCAGATCGTCGGCGAGGCGGACACCGCGTGGCACTCCGGCAGCGCCTGGTTCAATCAACATTCGATCGGCATCGAGCTCGAGCTCGATCGCACGACGAACCCCGCCTTCACGTCGGCGCAGTACTACGCCGCCGCGGTCCTCGCGTGCGCGATCTCGGCAAGGCAAGGAATCCCGCTTGATCGCGCGCACGTCGTCGGCCACAACGAAGTGCCGGGAAGCACGCACTCCGATCCGGGGCCGACGTGGGGATGGCCGCACTTCATGTATCTCACGAGCCTCTGCGCGCCGCCGACCGCGTCAACGGTCCATGCGAGCTTTGTCTCCGAGTCCGCCTTCCCGGAGATCCCGACGCATGAGGCCGCGACGGTCTCGATCGTCCTGCGCAACACCGGTGCGACGGCGTGGCGCAAAGGCACCTCGCAGGAAGCCCGCCTAGGCATCTCGAACAACGATCCGCGGCTGGCCTTCCTCGGCGATGGCTGGCCGGCGCCGGATCGCCCCGCGGTTCAGGCCGAGGACCTCGTTCCGCCGGGCGGCGCCGCCACGTTCACCTTCGGAGTGAAGGGAACGCGGCCAGGCACCTTCGTGGTCCCGCTGCGTGGTGTCGTGGACGGTGGGGCGTGGATGGACGACCTCGGGATCTACACCGTCGTCACCGTTCTCGAGAGGCGCGCCGGCTTCTAGCGCGCATGGCGGGTGACGCGGTACAGGTCGCGCAAGGTCCCTCTTATGAGACTGTTAGATGTCGCTTGAGTCGTTTTCATGATCCGCCCGTAGAGTCACCGGAGCACGCAGCATGGAGGAGTACCCCGAGTGAAGAACCGTGCGTCCGCTCGTCTCATCGCGGTCGCCGCTGTGGCGAGCTTCCTGGCGGCCGCATGCGGCGGGTCCGCATCGCCGGTCACAACGACCTCGACGCCCACGCCGTCGACAACGCCGACCGCGACGGCGGTCGCGACCGCCGCCACGTCGACCGAAGCGTGGGCAGTGAGCGACAAATCGAAGGCCACGATTCGCGTTCGCGAGCAGCTTGTCGGCGTCAACCTCCCATCCGACGCGGTGCTGACCGCGACCGGCGCGACGGGGTCGTTCGATCTCCACGCCGATGGCACGTTCGCCTCGGGATCAAAGATCAGCTTTGACGTCACCACGCTCTCGAGCGATCAACGCGATCGTGACAACTTCATCAAGCAGGACACCCTGCAGGTCCGACAGTTCCCCAAGGCGGAGTTCGTCCCGACAAAGGTCAGCGGGCTGTCGCTGCCCCTCGCGACGAGCGGTAGCTTTACCTTCACGCTCACCGGCAACATGACCATCCGCGGAAAGACCAAGGAGGTCACCTTTGACGTCGTCGCCAAGCGCGATGGCAGCGATCTCACCGCCACCGCGACGGCGAGTCCCAGCTGGAAGTTCGGCGACTTCGGTATGACCGCGCCGTCGGTGCCGTTCCGCGTCGTGAGCGTGACGGACGAGATCCGGGTGGCTATCGACCTGGTCGCGACGGGACCGAAGAGCTAGGACACGCGACGCGGCGGTATCAACTTGGACTACCGCCGCATCATCCGATCGGCGCATGACGCCGCCGTTCGTATTGCCGCCGCGCGACCGGCGTTAGCCGTGAAGAGTGGGATTGCGGGTGCTCGCGCCGTTGGTTGTCGTCGCCCTTGTGGCGAGTTGGCTCGTCATCGGTCCATTGCCGACCGCACGTGCGGCGACCGCGGCCGCGACGTGCAGCGGTAGCACCGGACCGGGTATCCCGCCGCCGGCGAGCGTTCCCGCGGGGATCGGCGGATTCCACGCGCAGTGGTACGGACAGAGCGGCTACCCCACGCTCTGTCCCGGACAACGTTCGACAGCGACCGTCGCCTACTACAACAGCGGATCGCTGGGGTGGGTCAGCGGGCGCATGGGTGAGGTCGCGTATCTGGGCACGTGGGGTCCCGAGCCAGGACAGGATGCGGCGAGCCCTCTCGGCGGCGATGGCGCCCTCGGTTCTCCGGCGACGGGATGGCCGCGCTACAACCGGATCGCGATGCAGCCGGCGGCCTACGTCGGGCCCGGCCAGGTGGCCTGGTTCCAGTTCGCGATCCAGGCGCCCGCCGCGGCCGGCTATTACCGCCTCTATCTGCGCCCGCTCGTCGAAGGCGCGACCTGGATGGAGGACTTCGGCGTGTTCTGGCTCGTCACCGTCCTCAACGCCGACGGCACCCCGCCGACTCCGGCAGCCAGCGGGACAGGGTACGGCTTCCAGAACGTCGCGACGGTTCGCGGGACGTTCGGCGTGCACCTCATCAAGGAGCGGCTCTCCGATGTCACGGTGAAAACGTTGACGGCGAACGCCACCGACTGCTTCAACGGCTGTCCGGCCAAGCCGCTCGCGCAGTACGCCCTCGAGAACGGCGCCTACGCCGGCATGAACGGAACGTACCTGTGCCCGCCCGACTACGCGGATTGCGCGAGCAAGGTGAACTCCTACGAATACGCCGTCTACAACAGCGCGCTCCGCAAGTGGCTCAACCAGCGCGCGATCAACAGCCAGAACGGCTTGGCGGTCTGGAACGGCGCGACGGCGACCTTCTACCGCCGTGGCACGACCTACGCCCAAAGCTCCGCGTCACAGAACCCGCCCACGGCCGCGATCTCGAATTACCCGCTGCTGCTCCAGGGTGGTGCGGTCGTGGACTCGACCGCCGAGCAGAGTCCCTCGCAAATGCTGCGCGGCACCAAGGGCGCGATCGGCGTAGATGGAACGTACCTGTATCTCGCGATCGTCACCGGGGCCACCGTGACCGAGTCCGCGTATGTGCTCCAGGCGCTCGGCGTCAGGGACGCTCTCAACCTTGACGGCGGCGGCACCGCCGCGATGTGGATCGGCGGGTCGTACAAGGTCGGCCCTGGCCGGCAGCTTCCGAACGCAGTCGTGATCACCAAACCGTAGCGAGCCCGCTCGCTCGTTACGCGCAGCGGTCCGATAGAGGCGTAGTGTGTCCTCTTAGTTAGCAGCAGGGGAGGACAGGCCGTGCCACAGCATCCGGTCACGCATTTTGAAGTGAACGCGCGCGATGCGAAGGCCCAGCAGAAGTTCTACACGGATCTCTTCGGTTGGGGCATCGATATCAACAACCCCATGGACTACGGGACGGTCGACACGAGGACGAAGGGGAATGGCATCAACGGCGGCATCGGCGCGAGCCAGGACGGCCGCAACTGGGTCACCTTCTACGTGGAAACGCCGGATCCAGCGCAGACGCTCGCCAAAGCCGAGCGGCTCGGCGGGCGGACGGTGATGCCGCCGATGGACATGGCGGGCCTCACCTATGCCCTCTTCGCCGATCCCGAAGGCAACGTCATCGGCCTCGCCAAGATGAGCGGGGAGCGGCGGTCACCGTCAACGAACGGCGCGAAGACGGCGACGCGGGCCCGCGCGAAGAAGACGACTGCGCGCAAGGCGTCGACCGCCCGCAAGAAGACGACCGCGCGGAAGAAGACCACCGCGCGCGCGTCCTCGTCTCGGAGGCGGACGGCGAAGCGCCGCTAATTCGCGGCGCGCAGCTCGAACGTGAGCCGGCGGATTCGTTCGCCGTCGGTCTCGAAGTGCCAGGTCGTGTAGTTGGCGAAGATGCCGGGAGCGCGGGTGAGGGTCGTGACGCGCACGTCCGTCCCCTCCTCCTTCTCTTCGCGAAGGCTCTGCACAAGCTCCGAGGGAGCCATGCGGATCATCTGACGGACGCCGTCCCGTCCTTGGAAGGGCATCGGAACTCCGGGGATCGTCACGACGACATCGTCCGCGCAGAGGTCCGCCGCGGCGTCCGCGTCGCGGGATTGCACCGCCCGCACGAATGAGCGCGCGACGTCGAGTGAGGTGCCCATGATCGGATGCTAGTTGTCACCGAGCCGTGCGTCCTCTGTTTGACCGACCTTCAGGCCGGAACTAGCCTGAGCCCGCCTTTCCGAGGCGGGGAGCATCAAGGGGGCGGCCGTGTTCAGCTGTTTCGTGCGTGCGCACCCTCGGGCGCTCGCGCTGCCGTCCAGCGACGGGCCGCGCGGCTAGGAGGTAGGAAATGGGACAGGCGATCACGGTCACTATCAACGGGGCGAAGCAGACGAAGGACGTCGAACCGACGCAGCTTCTCGTCGAGCTCCTCCGCGACAGGCTTGGCCTCACCGGCACTCACGTCGGCTGCGACACCAGCCAATGCGGCGCGTGCACCGTCCTCGTCGACGGCCGCGCGACGAAGTCGTGCACGATACTCGCGGTCCAGACCGACGGCGCGGAGGTCGTGACCGTCGAAGGCCTGGCGAAGAACGGCGAGCTCCATCCGGTACAGCGCGCGTTCGCGAGCGAGCACGCGCTCCAGTGCGGCTTCTGCACCCCGGGCCTCCTGATCACCGCCGTCGACTTCCTCGCCCGCAACCCAACGCCGACCGACAGCGAGATCCGCCACGCTATCGAGGGCAATCTCTGCCGGTGCACCGGCTACCACAACATCGTGAATGCCGTTCGGTCCGCGGCCGAAATGATGACGACGACCGCCCAGCCGAAGGTCGCGGCGGGGGTGAAGCGATGACCGCTGCGACGACGACCACATACATCGGCGCACGCGTTCCGCGCAAGGAAGACCCGCGACTGATCACGGGGGACGGGCTTTTCACGGACGACGTCACGTTGCCGGGAATGGTCTACGTCAGCCTGGTCCGCAGTCCCCATGCTCACGCGCGGATCCGCCGGATCGACACCACCGCGGCCACGGAGGAGCCCGGGGTCGTCGCCGTGCTGACCGGCAAGGAGCTCGAAGCGACCGGCGCGCTGCCGGTCTTCATAACGGTCCCGAGCATGAACGGATCGAAGCACATGCCGATCACGACCGACAAGGCCCGGTACGCCGGCGACGCGGTCGCGGCGGTCGTCGCTGAATCGCGCGACGCTGCCAAGCGCGCCGCCGACGCGGTCACGGTCGACTACGAGCCGCTTCCGGTCGTGGTCGACGCGACGAAGGCGCTCGAGCCTGGCGCGCCGATCGTCCACGAGGAGATGAAGTCGAACCTGGTCTTCACGTATCCGGTGAAGGGCGGCGACGTCGATAAGGCCTTCCGGGACGCCGACGTGAAGGTGAAGCTCCGCCTCGTCAATCAGCGACTCATCCCGAACGCTATGGAGCCGCGCGCCGCAGTCGCGAAGTTCGAGGCCGGCGAGCTGACGCTCTGGTCGACGACGCAGATCCCGCACTTCGTCCAGCTGATCGTCGCTCTGAACCTCGGTCTCTCGCAGAACAAGGTGCGGGTCATCGCGCCGGAGGTCGGCGGAGGCTTCGGGAGCAAGCTTCAGGTCTATGCGGAGGAGCTCATCGTCGGCCACCTGGCGAAGACGCTCGGGCGACCGGTGAAGTGGACCGAGGAGCGGCGTGAGGGTTACCTCGCGACGATCCACGGGCGCGACCACGTCTCGGACGTCGAGCTCGCCGCGAAGCGCGACGGGACGATCCTCGGGCTCCGCGTCCGCACCGTCGCGAATATGGGCGCATACCTCCAGGCGTTCGCGCCGGGCATTCCCACGATCCTCCATGTATTTGTGGTCCCGGGCGCATACCGCATTCCCGCGTTCGACTACGAGATGCGCGGCGCGTACACGAACACGACCCCTGTCGACGCGTACCGGGGCGCCGGCCGGCCCGAGTCCGCGTATGTGATCGAGCGCGCGATCGACCGTCTCGCGGACGAGATCGGCATGGATCCGGCCGAGGTACGTCGCAGGAACTTCATCCCGGCGGACGCCTTTCCGTTCAACACGATCAGCGGGCTGACGTACGACAGCGGTGACTACGCGCCGGCTCTGGAACGCGCGCTCGCGATGGCCGACTACAAGGGCTTCGAGAAGCGACGCGCCGAGGCGAAAGCGCGGGGCAACTACCGCGGCATCGGCATCTCGAGCTACGTCGAGATCTGCGGCCTGGCGCCGTCCAAAGCGAATTCCGCGCTCGGCGTGGGCTGGGGCGGCTACGAGAGCGCGCGCATTCGCGTGCACCCGACCGGCGCGGTGCAGGTCTTCACCGGGACGTCGCCGCACGGTCAGAGCCACGAGACGTCCTGGGCGCAGATCGCGGCTGACGCGCTCGGCATCACCCCGAACGACATCGAGGTCCGTCACGGCGACACCTTCGAGTCACCGGGTATGGGGGTGGGCACCTTCGGCAGCCGCAGCCTCGCGGTGGGCGGCATCGCGGTGCACAAGGCCGCGGAGAAGGTCCGCGAGAAGGTGATCCAGATCGGCGCGCATCTCCTCGAGGCCTCGCCCGACGACATGGTCGTGGAGGGTGGGAAGGTCTTCGTGAAGGGCGTGCCCGACAAGGCGAAGAACTTTGGTGACATCTCCATGGCCGCGTATCTCGCGAACAACCTGCCCGAGGGTATGGAGCCGGGTCTCGAGGCGACCGTGTATTACGACCCCCCGAATTTCACGTTCCCGTTCGGCACCCACATCGCCGAGGTCGAGATCGACGGCGAGACGGGCGCCGTGGAACTTGTGAACTACTCGGCCTGCGATGACTGCGGCCGGCAGATCAACCCGATGATCGTCGAAGGTCAGCTACACGGCGGGATCACGCAGGGCATCGGCCAGGCCCTCTACGAGGCGGCGATCTACGACGACAATGGCCAGCTGCTCTCGGGAAGCATGATGGAGTACCACGTTCCGACCGCCGAAAACGTGCCCGCGTTCAAGCTCGACCACACCATGACTCTGACGACGACGAATCCGCTCGGCGTGAAGGGCATCGGCGAGGCCGGAACGATCGGCTCGACTCCCGCGGTGGCGAACGCCGTGATCGACGCCCTTTCACCGCTAGGGATCAAGCATCTCGACATGCCGTTCACTCCAGAGAAGGTCTGGCGCGCCATCGAAAAAGCCGGCGGGGAGGGACGGCGATGATCACGCACCCCTTCACCTATCAGGCGCCCTCGACCATCGAGGAAGCCGTCGCGGCACTCGGTCGGTCCAGCGACGCGAAGGTGATCGCAGGCGGGCACAGCCTCCTTCCGCTCATGAAGCTCGGACTGGCCCAGCCCGACACCCTCGTCGACCTTCGGAGGATCGCCTCGCTCCGCGACATACGCGCCGAGGCCGACGGGACGATCGTGGTCGGCGCGCTCGCAACGCACCGGTCGATCGCCGAAGACCGCACCATCGTTTCGAAACTGGCCGCGCTCGCCGAGGCCGCGGCCGCCGTTGGCGATCCCCTGGTCCGCGCGCGCGGGACCATCGGCGGGAGCCTTGCCCACGCGGATCCCGCTGCGGACGAGCCCGCACCGGTACTTGCGTTCGACGCGCTTATCCGCGCGATCGGCAGCAAGGGAAAGCGGGACATCCGCGCAGGCGAATATTTCAAGGCCGCGTTCGAGACTGCGCTCGCACCAGACGAGATCGTTGCGGAGATCCGTTTCCCCGCGCAGACCGGACGGACGGGGAGCGCTTACGTGAAGTTCGCGCACCCCGCGTCGCGGTTTGCCGTCGTAGGCGTCGCCGCCACCGTGACGCTCAAGGGTGACGGGACGGTCGAGCGTGCCGCGATCGGCGTGACCGGAGCGGCCGACGCACCTTTTCGTGCGGCACAGGCGGAGAAGGCCATCACCGGCACGAAGGGTGACGCGAAGGCGATCGCCGCGGCCGCCGCGAAAGCAGCGGAGGGGATCACGACGCTATCGGACCTCGTGGCGTCCTCCGACTACCGCCGTCATCTCGTCACCGTCTACGCGCGACGCGCGCTGGAGCGAGCGACCCAGCGCGCGCAAGGCTAGCCAACCCAACACGAGTACGCGTGCGCCGGCGGCAGGGGGAACGCCGGCGCACGCCACGGTCAGTGGCTCTGCCCCCCGGCGCCCATAGACTCGACAACATGGCGAGCGCGTTCCTCCAGCTCTCATCCGTCGACCAGGTCGCCGCGGCGCTCGAGCGCGAACGCTATGTCGCGGATCGCGGGCTCGCGGTCACGCTCTACCTCGCCCTACGCTTGGGCAAGCCGCTCTTCGTCGAGGGTGAGGCCGGGGTGGGGAAGACCGAGATCGCGAAGGCGCTGGCCTCGGCCCTGGGGCGCCGGCTCATCCGGCTCCAGTGCTACGAGGGCCTCGACGTTGCGACCGCCGTGTACGACTGGGACTATCCGCGGCAGATCCTCGAGATCCGGCTCGCCGAGGGCGAGGGACGCGCCGGTGAGGCGCGCGACCGCATCTACAGCGAGCGATTTCTCATCAAGCGTCCGCTCCTCGAAGCGATCACCGCGGCGGGCGGGCCGGTGCTGCTAATCGATGAGATCGACCGAGCGGACGAGGAGTTCGAGGCGTATCTGCTCGAGCTGCTTTCCGATTTCCAGATCACCGTGCCCGAGCTTGGGACCTTCCGCGCAGCCGCACCTCCGCCGGTCGTGATCACCTCCAACCGCACACGCGAAGTTCACGACGCCTTGAAGCGCCGCTGCCTGTATCAGTGGATCGACTACCCGACCGTGGAGCGGGAGCTGGCGATCATCGCGAGGCGCTTGCCCGAGGTTCCGGAGCGCATCGCACGCGCTGTCGTCGCCGTCGTGCAAGCCCTCCGGCGCGACGATCTCTTCAAGAAGCCGGGCGTCGCGGAGACGCTCGATTGGGTCATGGCTCTCGGCGCGCTCGGCGCGGCGGATCTCGATCTCGAGACGCTGGATGGGACGCTCGGCGTTCTCCTCAAGTACGAGGAGGACCTCGTCCGCGTGCGCGCCGACATGCTGCCGCGCCTGATCGCCGAGGCCGCCCAGGCCCGATAGCGCCGGATCGCTACGGCGCTGCTACCGGATCCGGTGGCAGCCCGTTGCACCCTCTGCTGGCATGACGCGTGCCTTGTTGTGCGGCGTGGATCGAAACGTTTTGGAGACGGCGAATGACCCATTCGCCCTAGTGCGGACCGCGACCGGCGGGTGGAGCGTTATGTAGGTATGGACATCAACGTGGCGCTCGACGCGATCCTCGCTCTTCGCGCGATCTGGCAGGCGAAGCAGGGCAGCGTCACGCTCGCCGACCTCGAGATCGAAGTGCGCCGGTGCGTGCGCACCCGCGGCGGCGCGGCACTGGCACCGGAGCGCTGGCGCGTCCGCCCCTGGGCTCCGCTCACGCGCCACGAGTGGGTGTTCGAGCCGATCTGACCCTAGCGCGAGTTTCATCTCGCGCGACGCGATCATCACGGGACAATGGGTCCGCATGCGCATAGCCGCGGCGCGCTGGCTCGCGATCGTCGTTCTCGTCGCCGCGTGCGCGTCGCCGCGGGCGACGGCGCCGATCGGACCGGCTGCGACGGCGCCGTTACCGAGCGAAACGCCGGCGGCGCCCGCGCTCGCGAGCGCCGCGCCGGCGCGGCCGCACGTGTTCGTGATCGTGATGGAAAACGCGTCGCTCGCCAGAGCGCTCGCCGCGCCAGCAATTGGGGCCCTGGCGTCGAAATACCGTGTCGCCACGAACTATCACGCGGTCGCACGGCCGAGTCTTCCGAACTACCTGGCACTGACCTCCGGGAGCACCTGGGGCGTAGCGGACGACGGCTATCACGTGCTTCCCGCGGGCGGGATCGGGGCGCAGCTTTCGGGGGCGGGCCTGTCCTGGCGTGCGTACATGGAAGGCCTCACCGCGGGCGGCTGCCTGAACAGTCCCTACCCCTACGCGGTCAAGCACAATCCGTTCGCGTACTACGGCGGTGCGTGTCCGGACAACGTGGTCCCCCTCGATGGACTGGATGCGGACCTCGCCGGCGAGACCCCGCAGTTGGTCTGGATCAGTCCGGGTCTCTGCCATGACGGGCATGACTGCGCGCTTGCGGAGGCGGGAGCATGGCTTGCGGAGCTCGTCGCGCGAATCGTCGCCTCGGCCAGCTTCCGCGAAAGGGGCACGCTCTTCCTCGTGTGGGACGAAGGCGACGGCGGCGATGACGCGAACCTGGTCCCGCTCATCGTGGTGACACCCGATCCCGCGGCGCGCCGGTCGGCGGAGCGCTACGACCACTATTCGCTTCTCGCGACGATCGAGGACACCTTCGGCCTTCCCCGCCTGGGTGCGGCGGCCGACGCCCGCTCCCTTACCGATCTGCTATCGCTTCGGAGCCCCTGAGGAGCGACCGCTTCTAGCGAGCGCTCTCTCGGCGGTCGCGATTTTCATAATTCCCTTATCGCGCGTGCGTACAGTGCCCAGGTGCGGAAGCTTCTTCGCTGGAGCTACGACGCGTCCGGCGACGCGTCCGCACGCCGCGACATGCGGCTCGATCTCCTGCGCGGGTTCTGTGTCGTCGTGATGGTGGCCGACCACATCGGCGGGGAACAATCGTGGCTCTATGTCATGACCGGCGGGAACCGCTTCTTCACGTCAGCCGCTGAGGGCTTCGTGCTGATCTCGGGGATCGTCCTGGGGACCGTCTATCTGAACGTCATCCGGCGCGAAGGAATGAACGCGATGCTGCGCAAGGTCCTGAAGCGCGCCGGCTTCCTCTATGTGCTGACGGTGAGCCTCACGATCCTCTTCGGGCTCCTCTCGTACCTGATGGATACAGCCTGGTCGCGAACCATGACGCCGACACGTCCGCTCGAATTCGTGTTGAGCGTCGTCACGTTGCACCGCTCCTATCCAGTGACGGACGTTCTCATGCTCTACACGCTTCTCGTCTTCTCGGCGCCACCGCTCCTCTATCTGCTCGGAACCGGCCGCACGCGTATCGCCCTCGCGGGCGCGTGGGGCCTCTGGACCCTCTGGCAGATCTCGCCGGCCGACGTGCAGTTTCCCTGGAACGTCGTCGACGGTGGCTTCCCATTCGCGGCGTGGCAGCTTCCATTCGCAATGGGCGTGATCATCGGTTATCACCGCGAGCGGATCGCACGAGCCTTATCGCCGGCCGCACGCGTCGCGATCGTCGTCGCCGGCTCGGTCATCGCCGTAACACTTATGGTGGCGTTCGAGTTGACGCTCGCGGACCGCGCGAGCGCTCAACCGTCCGCTCTCGCCTGGCTCCTCTCGTCCGATCTCGTCTTCGGGAAGAACGACCTGCGTCCCGGTCGACTCCTTGCCCTGGTCGGCGTAGCGACGTTCGCGTATGCGCTCGTCTCGATCCTGTGGGTGCCGGTCCGGCGCGGCCTGGGCTGGCTGCTCATGCCGCTGGGCCAGCGATCGCTGGGCGCGTATGGCCTCCATCTGCCGATCCTCGCTTTGTCGAATTCGTGGATCGGCGATCTCCTGCGCATCGGGACCGACAACACGCTCCTGCAGATCGTGAGCATCCTGCTGATCTGGGGCCTCCTCCCGGTCATCCCGTGGCTCGGGGAGATCGAGCACCTCGCAAGCCGCGTGGCGCCCCTCACGCACCCCTTCGTGCGCAGATTCACGCAGCAGCCGGTGACGGCGGCCGAGACCGGTTGAGCACGGCGGCGCTCGTCTTGCCGCGCCCAGTGCTCTTACTTCTCGCGGCGATCGTGGTCAGCGGCTGCCGATCCGATCTCTTCGGCGAGGCCAGCCCATCGCCGACCGGATCGCCGGTCCCGGTCACGACCGCCGCGCCGACTTTCCGGTTCAACGCCGATCCAGAAAGCTCTCTCGTCACCGTCCGCGTCCGCGAGCAGCTCGCAGGCTTTCCCGCGATGAGCGATGCGGTCCTGACGACGAACGCGATCTCCGGTCTGGTCGGGCTGACGCGCGACGGCCGGATCACGGGCGACACCGTGCTCCGGGTGGACCTTTCGACGCTCGCGAGCGATGAGCCGAGGCGCGACAGCTACATCAAACAGGACACGCTCGACGTCGCGCGATATCCCACGGCGGAGCTCGCCGTCGTCGGCAGCTATGGGTTACCGCAGCCGCTCCCGCCGAGCGGCGAGTGGAAGTTCACGCTCGTCACCTCCATGACCGTTCACGCGAACAGCCACGAGGTGAGCTGGGACGTCACCGGCCAGCGGGTCGGACGAGAGCTGCGTGCGACGGCACGGACGACCGTGCGCTTCGGCGACTTCGGGCTGCGGCGGCCGTCGGTCGCGGCGGTCCTCTCCGTCCAGGACGAGATCCGTCTCGAGGTGCTCCTGCGAGCCGTTCAGGGCTGATCCTGCCGGGCGTCATCGTCGCGTCGGCGCTTCTCGTCGCGTGCGGCGGCAACGCACCCGCCGCCGCTCCGAGCTTCACCCGGCCGCCGGCGACCGCGCGGGCCACGCCGAGCGCCTCGCCGTCCCCGCTCGGCGCGGGACGCCTCGAGACCGGCAGCTTCCGTAGCTCCGTCCTTGATCGGACGATGCCATTCGCGGTCTATCTCCCACCGGGATACGACGCGGATCCGGCGGCGCGCTTTCCGACTCTCTACATGCTTCACGGCGGTAGCGGCAGCGATCAGGAGTGGGTGGACTATGGCCTGCTCAAAGCGGCGGATCGGCTGATGGGCGATCGAACGATCCCGCAGTTCGTCATCGCACTTCCTCAAGGCGATCAGGAGTACTGGGTCGATCACATCACCAGCAAGATCGACAACGGCGAGAAGTGGGGGACCTACATGGCGAAGGAGGTCGTCCCCGAGATCGATAAGCGCTATCGCACCTACGCGTCTGCTGATGCCCGCGCGATCGGCGGGCTCTCGATGGGCGGTCATGCGGCGATCCAGCTCCCGATGAACTTTCCCGGGATCTGGAGCGTGATCGGCGCGCACAGCCCGTCGCTCCGGGCGGAGGGCGACGCTCCGACCTACCTCGGGCGAGGCGCCGAGTTCGCCGCGCGCGATCCGCTCGCGCTGATCGTGGCCAAGCCCGATCTCGCCCGCACGTATACCTGGTGGATCGACTCCGGTGACGTCGACCCGTGGATCCTCCAGGCTGCGGCGATCCGCGACAAGCTGACTTCGCTCGGGATCGTCAACGATTGGCACTCGTATGCGGGAGATCACTCGGCCGTGTACTGGAGCGCGCATGTCGCCGACTACCTCGAGTACTACGGGCGGGCGCTGCGCTAGAAGATGCTGGACCTCGGAATGCGGCTCGAGAGCGACTCGTCGTAGAAGCGCAGGTACTCCTCGAGGTGCGCGCTCCAGTAGGCGCCCGAGTGGTCGCCGTTCCAGAGATGCCACTGGTGGGCGATCCCGAGGTCGGTGAGCTCGCCGTCAAACTGCTTCGCCTCGGTGGTCCAGGGATCGTTCTCGCCGATATCGATCCAGAGCGCGAACGAGCATCCGCCGGGGCCCCTGGCCTTGACGAGCTGCACGGGGTCGCGTTTGGCGAAGTCCGTGGCGTTCCCGAAGTACGCCGGCGCGCTCCCGTAGCGGCGCAGCACGAGACTGTGCGCGCCGACCGCCGCGAACTCACCGGGGTAGTTGAGCGCGAGCTGGATCGCTCCGTGCGCGCCCATCGAGAGGCCGCCGATCGCCCGCGACTTCTGTCGCGCGATGGAGCGGAAGCTCGCATCGACGTCGCTCACCACGTCGAGGGCGGTGTAGCGACCCCAGCGCTGGCCGTCCGTGGCGTGGTCCACCCAGTACGCGTTCTCACCCTCGGGCATGACGATGATGAGTGGCGCGATCTTTCCGGAGCTGATGAGCCGATCGGCCGTCGTCGCGAGACCCATGTCCTGCCATTGCCGGTCCGTTCCGCCCATGCCGTGCAGGAGGTAGAGGGTCGAATAGCGTCGCGAGGTGTTCGCATACCCGGGCGGGAGGTAGATGCGGTACGGCATCGTCCGATCGAGAGCCGCCGAATGAAAAGTTCGCGTCTCGATCGTGCCCACGAGGTTCCGTCCGGTCTCAAGGCTGGCGGTGTTCGCCGCGGTCGGCGAGGCGACCGCGAGCGCCGTCAAGATCGCCGCCGCGAGACTTGCGATCACACCCTTCCCACCCATAACTCTCATCACTCTAGGGCGTGAAGGTAAGGAAGCGGTCTCTGCCTGGTAAGGCTATCGGCCTTGACCGGGTGGCGCCGAGCTAGCGAGCCAGAGCACGAGCGCGGCGGCCGCCGCCAGCGCCGCGCCCGCGATCGCCCACTCGCTCCGGCCGGTCATGAACGAACCAGGAAGCGCGCCGATGCCCTGGAAGATCCAGATCGCGCCGACCGCGAGTGCGACGATGCAGACGCCGCGCAGGACTCTGCGCACGCGCTAGCTCGGGCGCTTCGCGGGACGAAGGCTGCGGCCCCATTTCTCGATCGAGTCGATGATCGGCCGGAGGCTCCTGCCTTGCGGCGTGAGCTGGTAGTCGACGCGCGGCGGGATCTCGGCATGGACCGTACGCGTCAGCAAACCAAGCTGCTCGAGCTCCCGCAAACGGACCGTGAGCATCTTCGGCGAGGCGCCGGGGACCAGACGCTGCAGCTCGCCGAACCGCTTGGGTGTGTCCATTAAGTGGTGAAGGACGATGAGTGTCCACTTCGCGCCGACGACCGCCAACGCCCTCTCCACGGCGCAGTTCTCCGCTGATGGGCCGGCGCGCAGCTTGGGCGGCGGATTCGCGATGGTGACCACCACAACTCCTAACTTTTCGGTAAGTACTAGCCTTTGGGAAGTATTGGCGCCGGCGCGCTGTTGTTCCAGGGAGCTCGCAGCGGGAGGAGTGTTCCGATGAATGTCGATCTCGCGATCTTGGTACTGCGTGTGGTGGTCGGCGGCGTGGTCGCGATGCATGGCTTCCTGAAGCTTGGCTGGGTCGGCAAGGGCGGCTCGATCGCCGGTGTCGCCGGATGGTTCAACGGCATGGGCCTCCGCCCAGGGATCTTCTGGGCGCTCGTCGCCACACTCGCTGAGGCGGGTGGCGGCACGCTCATGGTCCTCGGACTCGGCGGTCCGATCGGACCCGGCGTCGTTGCGGGCGACATGGTCGTGGTCTCGATCGTCGCGCACTGGTCCCAGGGGTTCTGGGCCGGTGGCGGCAAGGTCGGCTGGGAGTTCCCCGTGCCGCTGGCGGCCGCCGCCTTCGCGGTCGCGCTCATCGGCCCCGGCGCTTGGTCGGCGGACCGGCTCCTTGGACTCGTCTACCCGGACTGGCTGCTCGGGGCCTGGCTCGTGCTGATGCTGGTGGGTGTGGTGCTCGCGCTCGCCGCACGCGCAATGTTCGCGCCCAAGCAGGCCGCTTCTTAGCCGAAAGGACGCGCAATTCTTAAGCAACGCTCAGGGCGCTCTTAAGGCGCTCTGAGGCCGGCGCGAGAGGCTATTCGCATGTACGAACCAGATCCTTCGACCACCGCACCGCTGACCCCGCCACCCCCGCCGCCAAAGAAAAGCGGGGGCTTCGGCGCGATGCGCCTTCTGGCGATCGGCGTGCTGGCCTTCGCGTTCGCTGTCTTCACCGGGCGTCTCGACCTCGCGGGCGTCATCTCGGGCACCCGTGGTCTGGTCGCCCCTACGCCCGCCGCGCGCACGACGACGACGACGACGAACACCACCGACACGGCCACCGTCGCCGCGATCAAGGACGTCATCGAGCGCGCGAATCAATCGCAGGCGCAGGCGCTCGCCAAGGGCGATGACACCGTGATGCGCGACACCGCCACCACCTCGTACTACCAGGAGCTCGTGCAGACGAACCGCGATCTTGCGAACGGCGGCGTCACGGCGATCGCCCTCGCGAACATCGCTTGGGGCGACGTCACCGTCAGCGGCACGACGGCGCAGGCGACCACCTTCGAGACGTGGCGATCGACCTACAACGACGGATCGACCGATCAGCGCACCGATCGCAACGAATACACGCTCGTGCAGCAATCCGGAGCATGGAAGATCTCCGCGGACGTGCAGCCCGATTCGCGTGTGATCGAGCCTGCTACGGGCACTTCACCGAGCGTCACGCAGCCGGGCACGCCAGCGGCGGTCCTGAGTCGCTCGAGCAACTGGTCCGGCTATGCCGCGACCGGCGGCGTCTTCAGCTCGGTCACCGGCTCGTGGATCGTGCCGACGGTGACCAGCACGAGCATCGGCGCCGACGCGACGTGGGTCGGCATCGGCGGGCTCTCGGGCCGCGACCTGATCCAAGCGGGTACGCAGGCGATGGTGAGCGCGGACGGTACGGTCGAGTACTCGGCATGGACCGAGATGCTCCCGCAGACGTCGCACACTGTCGCGCTTGCTGTACGCGCGGGCGACGCCATCACGGCGACGCTCACCCAGAAGTCCGGCCAAAGCTGGGTCATCACGATCAACAACGACACCACGAGAGAGAGCTACAGCGTCACGGTGCAGTACAGCTCGTCCAACTCGTCCGCGGAGTGGGTCCAGGAGGCGCCGAGCGCCGGCCGCGGACTTGTGCCGCTCGATCAGTTCGGGACGCTGCGCTTCACCGCCGGTAATGCGGTGCAGAACGGAAAGACCCAAACCCTTGCGGATCTCGGCGCGAGGGCGATCACAATGATCAACGGCTCGGGCCAGGCGATCGCTCAGCCTTCGGTGCTCGGACATGACGGCAGCAGCTTCACCGTCACGCGAACCGACGCGCCGAGCACGAGCACCGGTGGCCGGCGGGGCCGGCCCTAGCCGAAAAGCGCTCTAGCTCGGGCGCGACGCGCGCCGCAAGAGCATCGCGACCGTCTCGGGATCGCCCTTTTCAACAGCGGACAGAAGGTCGTCGGCGTATTGCCCGAGACGTTCGTGATCGTCCGGCGATGCTTCGTTAGCCGGGGTCGGATCGAGCGCCAGCCGCACCGTTTCTCTGATCGCCACGGCCAGCATCCGCGCGGTGTACCACGTCTCGCGATCCACACCGGCGCGGTCCCAAGGTCCGCCGGCCACCTGCTCCACGTCGGGCACTTTGCGCGCTTGCCGCGCGCTTGTGAACACCGTACGGGATGAGAGATTTCGGCTACCCCGGACGGGGGACCTTCGCGGCACGCGCTACCTTGGTCCTATGACGCGTGACGGCAAGATCCTCGATCCGGTCTGCGACATGGTCGTCGATGTCGCGGAGCAGCGAGAGCAGGGCCTGACCCTTGAGCGCCCGGAGCGCGAATACGCGTTCTGCGGTCCAGGATGTCTCGAACGGTTCGCAAAGGATCCGAAACGCTACATCGGCAAGGTGGAGCGCTGGCTCGCCGCCTAGCGCAGGTCTCCGGGTGAGCCTTGGTCCATTTTCCTGACCTTCGCCGTGAAGACGCCGCTCGCATCCTGCGCGCTGATCGTGTAGCCGCCGCGAGCGCGCGTGGGCGGCACGCCGTCGAAGTTCGAGCCGAATGGTGAGATGACCATCGGCCAGCTTTCGCTGCCGCGCGGGCCGCTAACGGTGACCACGACCGTCGTCGCCGGCGCGAATCCATAAAGTAGGTAGCTCGCGGGCGCGACCGCGATGAGGCCCGGAGTCTGCGGGACGGCCCCGCGCATCCGCGCGGCGAGACCGGTGACGAAGTCGTCGAATGAGCGGCCCGTCAGATAGGCGTACGCCTGGGCCACGTTCTGGCCACGCCTGAGCCGCTCGTAGAGCAGCGCGATCGGCGCATCGCCGCCGATGTCCTCGCGCAGGAGCTCCACCGCGCGTGCGGCCTCCTGGTATTTGAAGTAGCCCGCCCAGTCGGAGAGCGCGTTCCACGCGAGCTGCGACACGAGCGCGTTGAGCGGGATGAGCGTGCCGGTCTCAGCCATCGAGGCGGCCTCGTAGCGGACCCGAACGAGCCGCCAGTCGCTGCCGGGGACGAGCGCCTCCGCGATCCGCGCCTGACCCTCGTTCAGCCAAGCCGGGACGAGGTCGCACCTCGGCGCACAGGCATCGAGGGTGAGGAGGTGCGTGAGCTCGTGTCGGATCGCTGCGATCGGCCGACGATCGCGGACCGCTTCCCAGTTGACCGCGATCAGCCGTAAAGAAGGCTCGAAGAAGGACACCGAGTTCTCGGCAACGAATGTCGCGGTCGCTCTTCCGTACCCGAAGATGCGGACGAACCCTTCCGTGTAACCGGGGGTCGTGGCGAAGACGTAGATCACGGGGCGGCCGGCGAACGATCGAGCGAATTCGCGTTCGACCGCGGGGAGGTCCGACGCGACCGTGGTCGCGACGACCGCCTCGTCCTCGCGAGACAACGACGTGTCGACCCGGAGATCCGCCGCGCCGGGCACGAGGGCGAACTCGAAGCCCGCGACCTCCCGCGTCACGCGAGGGGACGGCTCCGGATGCGCCGTCGGCGGGACCAACGACGGCGTGGCCACCGCGGTCGGCTCGGCTCCGGCCGTGACGAGCGCAACAGGCGTTGGTGAAGGCAGCGCCTCACCGTTCGTCGGCAGCGATGTGCACGCGGTTAGGGCGACAAGCGTGACCGCGAGGATGCGCGTCCTCATGAGTGGAAGCCTATCGATGAGCCGGCGGGTGGTCCGGATTTTGCGGTTGCCGACCGAAAAGAGATACGACTCGGAGGTTCGTGATGCCACCGCGTGGTGTGAAGAGCGCGAAGCGCAAGCGCCAATACGAGCACATCAAGCGCAGCGAGAGCGCTCGCGGGCGGTCGAACAAGGTCGCGGAGCGTATCGCCGCCGCGACGACCAACAAGACGCGCCGTGCCAAAGGCGAGACGAAAGGGTAACGATCCGCGGCCCGTAACAAGCGCGTGTTCAAACAGCGACGCGTTCGAACTCCGACTCGGGTGGGCCGAGTCCTTCTGATCTAGGTGGTCGTCTCCGTCACGCCGGGACGTCGCGGGCGGCGCACCAGCTGCTCGAGCGCGATGCCCCCGGTGGCGATCCACTGATGGGGCGTGTCCGGTCGTTCGTCGTCGCAATAGGCCCATCCGCCACGGTGGACGGTCAGTCCGCCCTCGCGAATGGTCTCGGTGTGATGATGCGTCTTGGCAACGCATTCATATCGGATGACGTCAGGCACGCTGAAGCACCTCCCCACGCAAGCCGCTGACACGGAGATAACGCGGGCGGGGCCTCGGTCGTTCGGGTGGCTTTAGGCCGGTCGGCGTGTCGCAAGACGGGCGAGCAAGCGAGGCGTTCCCTGAAGGGCGACCGCGATCGCGAAGAGGGTGAGCCCGGCGATGTCCGCGGCGAGACCCGGTGCGACGAGCAGCACGCCGCCGAGGATGAGCAGTCCGCGCTCAACGAGGTTCGTTGGCCGCAGCAAGTATCCGCCCACGCCGGCGACGAGCGCCGTGATCCCTATGGCCGCTGAGACCGACGCGAGAAGGGCCTGAGGTATGGTCACGCCGGTCCAGAGGATCGCGAGACCGTCCGGCTGCGTGAACATGAACGGCACGAGGAAGCAGGGAAGCGCGTACTTCCAGGTGAGCATCATCGTCTTGTACGGGTTTCCGCCCGTGATCGCAGCGGCCGCGAAAGGCGAAAGCGCGACCGGCGGCGAGACCTCCGACAGCACCGCGTAATAGAAGACGAACATGTGCGCCGCGGGCGCGGGAACGCCCAGCGTGATCAGCGCGGGCACCACCGTTGGCACGGCGACCAGATAGGTGGCGGTGATCGGCAGGGAGAGGCCGAGAACCCAGAGGACGATCCCGGACACCACGAGCGTCGCGATCAGGTTCCCGAACCCGAGCGTGAGGATGAGGCTCGAGATCTTGAGGCCGAGTCCCGTCTGGAGAAGGATGCCGACGGCGATGCCGGCGACCGCGGTGGTCGCGGCGACCGAGAGCACCTGCTTGGTCCCGCCGGCCAGCGCGCGTACGAGCTTTGGCGGCGTGAGCGACGTCTCTTTGCGGATGTACGACACGAGGATCGCGACGATGATCGACCAGAAGATCGCCGTGATCGTCGATAACCCCGCGACGAGGAAGACGATGATCGCGAAGAGCGACGTGTACTGGTACCAGTAGCGCTTCGTGAGCTCCCAGAATCCCGGTGCGTCGAGGGCGATATCCCGCGCGCCGAGGCGGCGCGCGTCGACCTCGATCATCAGCAGGATGCCGAGGTAATAGAGGATCGTCGGCATCATGGCCATGATCACGACCTGCAGATAGCTGATGCCGAGGATCTCGGCCATGAGGAACGCCGCCGGTCCCAGCACCGGGGGCGAGATCACGGCGCCGATGCCACCCGCGGAGAGGATCGCGCCGCTCGACTCCCGATCGTGCCCGGCGCGTTTCAGCATCGGGTAGGTGATCGAGCCGAGCGTCACCGTCGTCGCGACGCCTGATCCCGAGACGGTGCCCAGCAGGAATGACGCGATGGTGACGGTACGCGCCGCCCCCGTAGGGCGTCGGCCGGTCAGCGCGAACGCGAGGTCGACGTAGAACTTGCCGGCACCGGTGTATTCGAGGATCGCGCCGTAGATGGTGAACAGGATGATGAACGTCGCCGCGACCTGGAGCGGGGTTCCGAGCATGCCGTCCAGGCCGAGGTACTGGTTGGAGACGATGTCGTCGAGGTCCTTTGGTGGGCCGCGGAAGGGGCCGGGCATGAAGTCGGCGAAGTACGCGTAGGCGATCGCCGCGAGACCGATCGCCGGCAGATGCCAGCCGATCGTCCGTCGCCCTGCCTCGAGGACGGTCAGGATCGCGATGACGCCAAACACGAAATCGGTCTGATTGGGGCTGTTCACCCGGTAGATCACGGTCTCGAAATTCAGGAAGACGTAGGCCGTGATGGCGATCGACGCGCCGATGAGTGCGAGGTCCACAACGTTCACGCTCTTGATGAACCGGGGATGCATCGGGTAGAGGAGGAAGGTCAGTATGAGGATCGAGGTGAGGAAGATCATCACGTAGATCTGCGGCGTGGTGATGGTCTGCCCGAGGATCCGGAACGAGGGCACGAGCACGACGTTGGTCATTGGGATTTCGGCGCCCGCCGCGGCGTAGTACAGGGCGAAGAGCGTCGTGGCGACGGCGAGCGCCGTGACGACACCGTCCCAGAGACCGGTGAACGTGCGGGTCTTCGCCTCGGACTCGAACTCCTCGATGAGCTCCTTGGTCTTGTCCTCGGCGAGGACCGCGTCGAGATCGGGACGCGCGATGACCTCGGGCTCGGTTCCTTCGCTCACCGCACGCCCTCGAGTATGGCCACGAGCCACGGTCGGACCTCGGCGCGCACGCGAACCACCGTCTCCCCGAAGCGTGGCTTCAGATCCAGCCTCCACCGCGACGTCGAGAACGCCTGCTCGCCCGCGGGCGTGATGCGGATGACCAGCTCGGGATCCATGACGACGGTCGCGGGGGATTCCTCCATCCAGAGGCCGCTGCGCTCCTGCGTCGGCTCACCCTTCCATCCGAAGTACTCGACGGAACGGATGTCCGGCGACCGGACGCGTTCGATCCGGAGGCCCGGCCCCTCGCGAGCCAGCTCCTCATACACCGGAACCTGGTAGATCGACTGGTGGTACGAGTAGGTGAGCGGCTCGTCCTGATCGAGCGCGGCCACGAACTCAGTCGTCCCGTCGCCGACGCTGAGGACGGCGACGGGGGTGGCGAGCGCCACCCCCAGCGAGATCGCGGTCGCGGCGCTCAGGGCGACGAGAGCGCTACTCCGTCCCGGCGGAGCGTTATTTCTTCCACGCGTTCTTGGACTTGTAATAGTCGATCGCTCCCTGATGGAAGTCGATCGGGGAGCCCACGGTCGCGCTCTCGAGCATGAGGTCCTTCGCCGCGACGTGGACCTTCACCAGATCGTCCTTGTTGTCGAACATCGCCGCGAGGATCGCCTGAGCGAGCGCGGGATCGAAGTTCGAAGGCACGACGAGCAGGTTCGCGACGCCGGAGACCGTCACGTCCGCGGCGGTGTTGTACGTGGTCTTTGGAACCTTGTACGAGAAATAGAAGGGGCCGTACTTGTCGGCCATCTTCTTGATGCTGTCGGTGAGGTCCAGAATCTTGATCTTCGTCGCGGTCGACAGGTCGAGCACCGCCGGGACCGGCAAGCCGCCACTGAAGAAGAACGCGTCGATCTTGCTGTCGCGGAGCGCATTCGCGGAGTCCTGCGCCCCGAGGCGCTCGCGCGAGATGTCCTTCGCCGGGTCCAGGCCGTAGGCCTCGAGGGTGCGGTTCGCGATGACCTCGGTGCCGCTCCCGGCGGTCCCCATCGACACGCGCTTGCCCTTGAGGTCGGTGACGGTGTTGATCCCGCCGCCGTCCTTGACGACGAGATGCGTCGCGTTCGAGTAGAGGACGGCGAGGGCTTTCGCATCCACCTTTTTCTCGGGCGGCGCGAATGTGTTGGTGCCGTTCACGGCGTCAAAGAGGGTGTCGGAGAGCGTGAAAGCGAGGTCGGCCTTGCCGTCGCGGATGAGCTTCATATTGTCCACCGACGCGGTGGTCGATTGTGCGCTCGCGGCGGTCCCGAGCCTCTTGTTGAGCAGCTCGGCGAGTCCCGCGCCGTAGACGATGTACACCGCGCCGGTACCGCCGGTGACGATGTTCAGCGTCTTTCCGGTGAAGCTCGGCGTTCCCGTCGCGACGGGTGTCGCGGACGATGTCGCCCGCGGCGCGTTGCACGCCGCGGCGACGAGCAGCGTCGCCAGGAATGGGGCAAAGATGCGAGCGGCCTTTCTCATACACACCTCCCCGAAGACGCGAGGAGTCTAGGGCGTACGCGGCCTCCGGAGGCGCAGCGCGCGCCGGGCCTCGGCGGCCGCCAGCCTGCGTCTCTCATCGTCCGTCTCGGCGATGAGCGGCGGAAGCGGGACTGGTTGCCCGCGTTCGTCGGTCGCAACGAAGACGAGATAGGCCGACGCCACGTGCACCACATTCCCGGTCAGCATGTCCTCCGCCTCGACACGCACGCCGATCTCCATGCTCGTCCGGCCGACGTGGTTCACCGACGCCTTCGCCGTGACCAGATGGCCGACGTAGACCGGGGCGAGGAACGAGAGCTCGTCGATGCGCGCCGTAACAACGCGCGCGCGGGCATGGCGCGTCGCGGCGGCTCCGGCGACGGCGTCGATGAGCTTCATGACCTCGCCGCCGTGGACGTTCCCGTATGGGTTCGCGTCGGACGGCAGCATCGTGCGCGACATCACGGTCTTCGACACAGCGACGGGCTTTGGCGCCGCAGCAGCAGGTCCAGGCACGCGGGCGATTCTGTCATGGGCGGGACGCCGTTCTAACGCCGTCCTAGCATCGCGGAGGTGACCGTCCTCTCCCGTGAGGAGCTTCGCGCGGCCCTCGCGAGCACGCCGGCGCTCGTCGAGGACGTTGACGTCCAACTCCAGCTTCAGCCCAACGGGGTCGACCTGCGCGTCGAACGCGTGCAGCGCCTTACGTCGCCGGGACTCCTCGGGGCGGCCGATAACGTGCGCGAGCCCGCAGCGCGCGAGGACGTGCCGACCGATAAGGACGGTTGGTGGGATCTTCATCGCGGCGCGTACGTCATCACGTATCGCGAGAAGGTGAACCTGCCGACCGATCTCATGGCGCTCTCGCGGCCACGCTCGAGCCTCCTTCGGTCGGGGGTCGCGATCCACGGCGCGGTGTGGGATGCCGGATATTCGGGCCGCGGCGAAGGTCTGCTCTCCGTGCTCAATTCGCGCGGCTACCGGCTGCAGCGCGGTGCGCGCGTCGCGCAGCTCGTCTTCTTCAGGCTTTCCGCACCGACCGGTGAGGGATACAAGGGTAGGTACCACGGCGAGAACGCCTGATGGCGCTTGACCGTCGAGTTCTCGAGTCGCTCACCGTGCTTGCCCCACCGAGCGGGGCCGATGTCGAGCGCGATCTCGTTTACCGAACCGACGGAGACGGCGCGCTCAGGCTCGACGTCTACCGCCCGCCATCCGGCCGGCGCGCGTGCCCGGTCGTGTTCTTGGTCAACGGCGACGCGCCGGAGGAGATCATCGCGACCGCGAAGGACTGGGGCGTCTTTCGCTCCTACGGCGAGCACCTCGCCGCGCGTGGCCTCGTCGGCGTTCCATTCAATCACCGCTCGACGAACCGATTCGAGCGCACCGAGGCTGCGAACGATGTCGGAGCCGCGATCGCCTTTGTCCGAGGCCGGGCCGAGGATCTCGGGATCGATCCGGGTCGCGTCGGCGTCTGGGTCTTCTCGGCCGGCGGCCCGTTCGGCCTAGCGCCGTTCCTCCAGCGACGCCCCAACTGGCTCCGGTGCGCCGCCGGCTTCTACACGATCTGGGACCTCGGACCGTTCCGCGCGAGCTTGCCGTCGGTGACCGATGAGAGCATCCGCAGGTGGTCTTGCCTGACGGCCCTCGAATCCGAGAGCCCCGATCTGCCGCCGCTCCTGCTCGCGCGCGCGGGCCGGGATAGCTCCCCGATCCTTGAAGGCACCGATACATTCGTGCGCAGAGCTCGACAGCGAGGCCTCGATCTGACTGTGCTCGATCACCCGACCGGCCAGCACGGCTTTGACACCCGTGACGACGACGAGCGCTCGCGCGAGATCATTCGCCAGGCCCTCGAATTCTTCGTGCGCCACCTTAGCCTGTAGGCAGATGGCCGGGCCGACGATCCGCACCGAGGCGAACGGGCCGTACGTCGTCACCGGTCCGATAACGATCCTCGACGTGGACGGGCACGAGCATTCCGTTCCCGAGGGTCACACCGTCAAGCTCTGCCGCTGCGGCCACTCCGCGAACAAGCCGTTCTGCGACTCGACGCACCGGCGCGTCGACTTCGTCTCGCGTCCGTCGTTTGAGCCAGAGCCCAGCGAAACGTGAGCGCGCGAGGCCTGGTCTGGTCTGCTGGCGTGGTCCTCGCGGTCCTCGCGCTGCTCGCGGCGCTGGTGGTGGCGAGCGCGCTGCCCGCCGGATACGACTTCCGCGCGTACTGGCTCGCGGGCCGGCATCTGTTGACCGGCGCGCCGCTCTACCCCGGTCCCGACACGATCCTCGGATTGCCCGACGAATTTCGCTACCTGCCCGCAGTCGCGATCCTCTTCGTGCCGCTCGCGCTCCTGCCATATGAGGTCGCCCTCGCGATCTGGACCGCGCTGCAGGTGGCGGTCGCCGCCGTCGTCGGCATCGCGCTCATCCGCCCGCTGCCGCCTTCATGGCGCCCCTGGGCCACGGCCGGCTATGTCTTCTTCCTCGGCCTCGTGCTCGAAGTGACGCTCGGCAACGTGAACCTCATATCTCTCGCGCTTGCCCTGGCAGCCTGGCGTCTGCGGGCGCGTGCCCTCCCGGCGGGTGTACTGCTGGCGGCCGCCGTCGGGCTCAAATTCCTGCCCTTCAACCTCCTCCTTTTCTATCTGGCGGCGGGACGGTGGCGACCGGTCGCCGCGGGGGCGGCACTCGGCACCGTGGCGCTGGTCGCGAGCGCGGTCGCGCTCCCCGACCGAACCGCCGAGTACGTTCGGTTCGCGCCGCGCCTCCTCGAGCAGGATTGGGTCTACGCCCACATCGCACGCCCGGGTCCTCCGGCGCTCGCGGCGATCTTCTGGTCGGACGCATTCCCGCTCGCGCTCGCCGCCGCTTCGGTCCTCGTCGCCATCCTTGCGGGAGTCGCGGCGCGCCGCGACTCCTCGAACGAGAACACGTGGCACGCGCTCACCCTCGCCACGGCTGGCTACCTCGCGCCCTTTGGCTATTTCTGGACGACGTTCCTCATCCTGTCGTTGCCGCTCGCCGCCGACGCACTTCGTCGCGCCGCCGCACGGGCGTCACGCGAGCGCGCCCTGATCGTCGGCGCGGTCGTCCTGTCGTGGCTGCTGATGGAACCCCAGGAGGTCGGGACGCTCGTGCCGATCCTCTGGCACTTGATCGGCGTCTTGCTCCTCTGCGCGACCGCGGTCCTGACATTGGTTCGCCCGAGCGCTGTGCCGCTCAGCCTGTCCGACAGTCGCGCGCGCACGGCGCCGTAAGGTGGGGTTCCGTGCGTCGAGCCTGGTCTTCGTCGGCCTCGTCGCCTTCGCCCTTCTGCTGCTTGCCGGCAGAGCGGCAGTCACTGTCCGAGACGCGGAGCTCTCGGACTTCCGCTGCTTTTACGAGGCCGCACGCCTGGTCGGCGCCGGCCTCGATCCATACGATCCTGCGATCTGGGCCATCGCGACGAAGACGGATCCCGCGCGCCTTCCGCCGTGTCCGGACACGTACGCGTATCCCCTGTGGACGGCCATGGCCATGGCTCCTCTTGCGGTGTTGCCCGAGCCCGCCGCGCTCGCCGTGTGGGAGGTTGTTCTGGTCGCGTCGCTCCTCGGCGGAGTCGCGTTCCTCGCACGATCCTGGCCGATGCTGGGGGGCGGGAAGCTGCTGCTTCCGATCCTTCTCTGGTCCCAGCCGGCGTTCAGCGCGATCGCCAACGCTCAGCTCGGTCCGATCGTGTTCATCGGTCTCGCGTCGCTGGCGCTTGCGCTCGAGCGCGGCCGTGCGCGCGCCGCAGCGCTCGCCTGGTGCCTGCTTCTCATCAAGCCGAACATCATCGCGCTCGCGATCATCGGCATGCCGATCCTGGGATCGCGACGATTCGCCCGATACGCGCTCGCCGGCGCTGCGCTGATCTTGGTCGCGAGCCTGGCCCTCGTTCCGACCTGGCCGGTCGACGTCCTCCGCGTGATCCTTGGCCAGCAGCTTCTCGTCGATCGAGACCTCGGCACCCTCTCGGCACTCGCGCTCGTGCTCGGGCTCCCGGCCGTGGTAGGCATGGTCGGGGCGGCGATCGCGCTCGTCACTTTCGTGGCGTTTCTCCCGCGCCGTCAGCTTCGTCCGCGAGAGCTGGTTGCCGTCCTCGCCGCGGCGTCCTTCCTCATCACTCCTTACGCCCGGCCGCACGATGAGGTGGTCCTCGCGGTGTGCTGGGCCGGTGCGCTCGCATGCGCGAATATCGTCGGCCCGCCGCTGCGGCGAGCGATGGTGGCTGCGGTGATCGCGATCGCGATCGTCCTGCCTTGGGTCCTGACAGTCCTGTCGTTGGTCGGAGCTCCGCTCGCGGCCCACGTCCTCATCTCGCTCGCGACCGCGGCACTCACCGTGTACGCGTTACACCACGTCGGACCATCGGCTCACCCGGCTGCGCCGATATCGCCTATGCCACCCAGTACCAGAGCGCGAACATCGCGGTGAGGATCACCCCGAGCGCGGTGGCGACCGCGACGTAGCCGCGCGCGAGCCATGCCGGCGCCACGATGGCGAGGACCACGAACGCCGGGAAAACCATCAGGTAGTAGCGCGGCGCCGAGGTGAGCGAGCCCGTCGATATCCCGACGAGGAAGATCGCGGTGGCATACGCCGCGAGGCTCGGAGCAAGGACGCGCCAGCCGAACACGGTCAGGACACCGATGACGATCGTGAAGGCCAGCACAAAGAACGGGAATCCGTACACGCTCCGATCGAAGAGATCCACGAACGCTTGTCCCGGCAGCGATGGCCGGCTGCCCCAGCTGGCCTGGGCCGTGAGCAGCGCCAGCGGATCGCCCGTCATCCGCCAGAGCACCGCGAGCCAGGCGAAGAACGTTGCGGGAGCGCTGGCGACGGCGCCGAGCGCGCGCAGTCCCTCCCCGCGTCGGATGGCTTCGATCACGAGCGGGAGAGCGATGACGGCGCCGAACGGCTTCGCGAGCGCTGCAAGCCCAGCGAGCCCTGCGGCCAGCAGCCACTCCCCGCGACGCGCGTGATAGACGGCCGCGATCGCCAGCGCGAGGAAGAGCGACTCCGCGTAGACGGCCGCGAGGAACACGCTCGTGGGAAAGACGAGGAGGTAGAGCGCCGCGCGCAATCCGGTGGGCATGTCGCGGTCGAGCGCGACCAGGCGCACGAGGTAGAGGACCGCGACGGCCAGGGCGGCGTTGGAGATCAGGACGCCGGCGGCGAGGTAGGCATCGTCGCTTCCTCCGAACGCCGCGCCGAGCACGCGCATGAGGAACGGGTACAGCGGGAAGAACGCCATGTTCGACCGATCCGCGTTGACGTACCCGTCGCGCGCGAGGGTGAGATATGAATCACCGTCCCAGCGCGACGCCGCGTCGAGCAGGGGGTTGGCGGAGAGATGGCACCCGCGAGCACAGGCCATCGCTTCGGGAAAGAGCGCGAGCGCGAGAAGCGCGACCACCGCGGTGAGGACGCGCGTGGCGGAGTACGGAACGAGCACGCCGCGAGCCGCCGCCAGCGCCGCGATCTTAGGGACGCCTGTCCGTGAACGTGAATACGGTTGGATCGGGAAGGATGGTCATCCTGCCGAGATCGACCCGACCCTTGATCCGGAGCGCGTGGCTCGTTCCCGGAACGAGCGTGCCCTCCGGCAGTTCGATGCCAACGGTCGTGCACTCGGTCGTCGTGCAGCCGAGATTCGCGCGATCGGGCAACGGAGCGCCGTCGAGAAGATAGGCATCGGTCTCGGTCACGCCACCGGATCCGGTCTCGGCCATCGCCCGGCTCCACGAGACGGCGATCGTGTCGCCGACCGCTACAACACCGAGAAGCTGCGGGCGGTCCGGCGGTGGAAGCGCTCCGCCCTGGAGAGGCATTCCGATGAACGTCCACTGCGACGGATCGGGGTCGATCGCGAGGCCAACGCGATCGACTACGTTCGAGATCCGAAGGCGATACGCCGAGCCCACGGCGAGCGTGCCCTGCGGGACGTAGACGCGCACCCATCCGCAACCGGCCGCGATGCAGAGGATCGACGACCCGCTCGGGAGCGGGCGGTCGTCCAGAACGTAGTTTCCGGTCATGGTGACGCCGCTACCCTCGCCGATCTGAAGCATCGGCTCGCTGTAACGGACGTAGATGTTGTCGCCGATGGCGTCGACCCGTGCGAGTCGCGGGGGTCCCTCATCTTCAATCGTGACGGTGGCGCTGTTCGCGTTTGGGTCGATGAGCGTGTCGGATCTATCGACGACGAAGTCAGCCCGCACGGTGAATGTGCCGGCCGCCGCCGCAATCGAGTACATGAACGTCACCGACGTGCAGTCGGCGGACACGCTCGCTCGGTACGCGCTCTGGAGCATCTGGCCGACGACCTGATCCGACGAGCGATACTGCGATCCCGCTTCTCCGAATGTCGCGGCGTCGATCGTGCCGGACGAGGCGCCCGCTCGGCCTGAGGTCCCGCAGGCGAGGGCGCTCTTCATTGGTCTATCGAACGTGAATGTCGCGCTGGTCTGCGTGGCCGTCGCCGAGACGAGGCGCGGCGGACCGGACGGTGACGTCAGCGTGGCCCTGGGCGTCGCCGGCGCGCTGGTCGCGGCAAGCGTCGGGACCGGCGTCGCGGACGATCGAGTCGTGGACGTGGATAGAGGCGTCGGAGACGATGTCGCGGTCACGGCCGGCGATGCCGACGCACCCGGAACCGCGACCGCCGTCGCCGTGACCGCAGGAGACGCTGAGTCGGGCGGGATCGCAGCCGACGCACACGCGCCGAGCAGGAACACCGACACGACGATGACCGCCCGCACCCACATCACGATAGAGAGGGGTCAGGCGCTCGGGAGGTCGATCCCCCGGTCGCGCGCGAAGTCGATCGCGTCCTGATAGCCCGCGTCGGCATGGCGCATGACGCCTGTACCAGGATCGGTCGTGAGCACGCGGCGTAGCTTGTCCCGTCCGAGCGCTGTCCCATCCGCGACGGCGACCATGCCCGCGTGTATCGAGTTGCCGATGCCCACGCCGCCGCCGTGATGCACCGAGACCCACGTCGCTCCGGCTGACGTGTTCACGAGCGCGTTCAGGATCGGCCAATCGGCTATCGCGTCGCTCCCATCGCGCATCGCCTCGGTCTCGCGGAACGGCGACGCGACGGAGCCCGAATCGAGATGATCGCGTCCGATCACGATCGGCGCGCCGAGCTCGCCGCGCGCGACGAGGTCGTTGATGCGCTCGCCGAACTCGGCACGCTCCCCGTAGCCCAGCCAACAGACGCGCGCCGGAAGACCTTGGAACGGCACGCGGCTGCCGGCGAGCCGGATCCAGCGCGCGAGGGTGCGATCCTCGGGAAAGAGCTCGAGAACGAGTTGGTCGGTGCGCCGGATATCCGCGGCATTCCCGGACAGTGCGACCCAGCGGAACGGGCCGCGTCCTTCAGCGAAGAGAGGTCGGATGTACTCCGGGACGAAACCGGGATAGCTGAACGCCTTGGCGAAACCAGCTGTCTGAGCTTCCCCACGCAGGTTGTTGCCGTAGTCGAACGCGATCGCGCCTCGGTCCGCGAGCGCGACAATCGCCTCGCAATGCCGCGCGATCGACTCGCGCGACTGGCGCACGTACCCGTCGCGATCCGTGCGCCGCAGCCCATCCGGATCGGCGACACCGGCCGGGACGTAGCCGTCGAGCGGATCGTGTGCGCTCGTCTGATCCGTGACCACATCCACCGTGATGTTGCGGCGAACAAGCTCGGGTAGCACGTCCGCCGCGTTCGCGACGAGGCCGATCGAGCGTGCGGAGCGGTCCGCGCGATAGCGCGCCACGCGGGCGAGCGCGTCGTCGAGCGAAGGCGCGATCTCGTCGAGGAAACTCTGAGCCTTCCGCCGCTCGGCGTGGGCAGGATCTACCTCGACGATGAGCGCGATGCCTTCGTTCATCGTGATCGCCAACGGCTGCGCGCCGCCCATCCCGCCCAGGCCGGCGCTCACCACCAGGCGACCGGCCAGTGAGCCACCGAAATGCCGCTTCGCGACGGCGGCGAACGTCTCGTACGTGCCCTGGAGGATGCCCTGGGTCCCGATGTAGATCCAGGAGCCCGCGGTCATCTGCCCGTACATCGTCAGCCCCGCGGCCTCGAGACGGCGGAATTCGTCCCACGTTGCCCACCGCGGAACGATGAGCGCATTCGCGATGAGCACGCGGGGCGCCCATTCGTGGGTCCGAAACACGCCAACCGGCTTGCCCGACTGGACCAACAGCGTCTCGTCCGCCTTCAGCCGTCGCAGCGTCGCGAGGATCCGATCGAAGGCATCCCACGATCGAGCGGCACGACCCGTACCGCCGTAGACGATGAGCTCGTCAGCCTTCTCGGCGACGTCTGGATCGAGGTTGTTCTGGATCATTCGGAACGCGGCTTCCTGAGGCCAGCCAAGACAGTGCAGATCGCTACCGCGAGGAGATCGGACGATCCGAGTTGCGACCGTCATCGTCTCAATTGTCCATCGTTCGCTCCGGGCCGGTGTGCACTGGCCTCTTTCGCAGGGCGAGCGTTCATACACTCCCGACCGATGCGAGTCACCATCGCCATACCGGCGTACGACGAGGTCACCAACCTGGAGAGGGCGGTGACGGAAGCGCGGGCGGAGATCGCGGCCATCGGCCCGGCCGGTGACGGTGAGGTACTCGTCGTCGACGACGGAAGTCGGGACGGGACCTCCGTCCTCGCGGACGAGCTGGCGGCCATGCACGCCGATGTCCGCGTCGTCCATCATGAAAAGAACCGCGGGTTCTCGGGCGCGATGGCGACGTGTTTTCGGCAGGCGCGCGGCGATTGGGTCTTCCTCGCCCCGGCCGACGGTCAGAGCAGCATGAGCGAGCTTGGAAAGTTTCTCGAGATGTCGAGTCGAGCCGATGTCGTGGTGGGCGTGCGTGAGTCACGCGCCGACCATGCGGGCCGGCAGCTCATGTCCCGGACCTTCCACGGGATCGCGCGCGTGCTGCTCGCCATCCCGGTGCCGGAATTCAGCTCGATCTTCCTCTTCCGGCGGGCGCTCCTCGAGACGATGCCCTTTCGGTCACGCGAGCGCAGCGCGACGATCCTTCCGGAAATCCTCTTCCGGGCGCGTCAGCGCAACGCGACCTTCGCGACGGTCGTAGTGCCGCATTTCCCTCGCCGCTCGGGACGGGCGAAGGGCGGGTCGCTCGCGGTCGCGTTCTTCACACTCGTCGGGCTCATACGCCTCGCGGTCCTGGTGCGTCTCGACGAGCTTCGGAACGTGCGCCACATCGAGACCTAGCCGAGCGGCCACGCGCCCGCGTGTTCCTATCCCTGCCGCGACGATCGCTCGACCCGATCATGTGGCGCCGCTCAGTCGGCCTTGCTGTACAGGCGCGGGTCCAGCGCGTCGCGGACCGCGTCCCCGAGCAGGTTCGCGGCGAGGACCACGGAGGTGACGGTGATTCCGGGGAAGACCGCGAGCCACCAGGCGATCCGAAGATAACGCCGCGCCTCCGAAAGCATGAGTCCCCACTCGGCGGCCGGTGGCTGCGCACCGAGACCCAGGAACGAGAGCGCCGCGATCGAAAAGATCGCCGTCGCCAGGCCGAACGTGGCGATCGTGATCACCGGCCCGAGCACCTGCGGAACGATGTGCGCGAACGCGATCCGCAGCTCGCTCGCACCAATGCTGCGGGCCGCCTCGACGAAGAGCTCGTGACGCGTCGCGAGCACGGAGCCGCGGACGATCCGCGCGAAGCGGGGGATGCCGCCGATGCCGACGGCGATCGCGACCTTCTCGAGCCCAGGCCCGAGGATCGTCACGATAATGAGCGCGAGCAGGATCCCCGGGAACGCGAGCTCGACATCAATCAGGCGCATGAGCACGCGATCCATCCATCCACCGCGTATGCCGGCAAGGAGGCCGATGAGCCCGCCCGAGACCGCCGCGATCATGACCGCCGCGAACCCCACGGACAACGATGCGCGGCCGCCGTCGATGAGCCGAAGCAACACGTCGCGTCCGAACTGATCGGTCCCGAGCGGATGTCCCGGCGCGCCAGGGGCGAGCAGTGAATCCCTGAGGCTCTGCTGGAAGGGATCGATCGCGATGGCGATCGGGAGGAGCAGGACCGCCGCGATGAGCGCGCAGAGGTAGGCGAGCATCAGCATCGCGGTGCGGTCGGACCGCAGGCGACGCCAGGCGCGCATGTACGGGCCCGGGCTCGCAGGGAGGAGCGGCATAGGCCGCTGCGATCCCTGCACCGCGGTCACGATCGGCGCGCCGCCGAGGTTAGGCGGCGCGGATCCTGGGGTTGATAAAGCCATACGAGATGTCGACGAGCAGATTGGCGATCACGTAGCTCGTCGCAG
>WNGI01001328.1_pt1 | contig 35381 bp, 30 predicted proteins | sample 5400621 | NCBI WGS metagenome assembly WNGI01 (sample SAMN13153374, study PRJNA577476) | soil metagenome | isolation source: 20 cm soil or saprolite under Garry oak tree replicate 1 | place: USA:California | collected 2016-06-15
GACTGGTCGCGCGGCGCGCGCATCGCTCGTGGCGGGACGCAGTGCGGCGGCGCCATGGCCCGCGAACGGCGCGCTGAGGAAGTGGCAGAGCGCGCAGTCCGGCGGGTGAATCCGTGCGCAGGAGCTCGTCGTGTGGGATTCGACGTGCGCGGTGGCGTGGGCGCCGGCGGCGTCGAGTCGCGCGTCGGCCCAGGCGGCGGCGGCGGGCAGCGCAAGCTGCAGCAGTGCCGTCAGCAGCCGGAACACGCGCATTCCGCTCATGCCACCGTGGCTTTTCGCGCTGCCCACGCCACCACGAGCAGCAGCCCGTACATGCAGACGATCAAGGGTCCCGTGGGGAGGTCTGCCTTGTAGGAGACCCACAGACCGAGCGAAGAGGCGAGTGCGCCCGAGGCCCACGAGATGTAGGTGAGCCGCCGCATGTCGCGGGTGAAGAGAAACGCGATCACGGCCGGTACCACGAGGAAGCTGAATACCATCAGGACGCCGGCGACCGGTACCGCGAGAGTGATGACGACACCGAACGACAGGTAGAAGAGGAAATCCCACCAGCGGATCCTCCATCCCTGCCGCTCGGCCTCCTCCGGGTGGAAGGAGATAGTCAGAAACCGGTGCCGCAGCGCGTAGTGGAACACGCCGAGCACCGCGTAGCTGGCGGCCAGTTTGACAATCGTAGGCTTGAAGTTGACCCACAGAATGCTGCCCGTTAGGGTCTTCTCGATCGCTTCGCCGCCTCCCGGCACCTTGTTCGCGACCAGAACGGCTGCGGCCGATGCCACGACGTACACGATGCCGATGAACGCCTCCTGCGGCACGCGCTGGCTTTCTCGGTTCGAGGTGCGCGTCAAGGCGAATAGCAATGCGCCCACCGCGGTCGCGAGCAGCGCGAACGCGTACGCCCAGGTCGAGTCGGCCTCCACGTGGATCAGGAGAGCCGAGAGGCTGCCCAACGCCGCCATCTGGGCGAGCGAGAGGTCGACGAAGATCACCTCACGCGCGATCACGTGCAGTCCGAGGTAGGAGAGCATGGCGACGAGCACCATGCACGCCACGAACGGGGGGATCATCAACTGGAAGCCGGTCACGCCCACCTCCGCTCGGGTTAGTTGGCCGCGGGGCCGCCCCCGCCGAACGCGCGGGCCAGCTCCGTGATCCAGAGGTTCATGAGATCGAAGTAGGTATTGATGCCTGGGGCGCCGTTCGTGTTGGACGGGACGATCACCGCCTTCGCACCGGTCTTTTGCGCCACCTCGAGGACTTGGTTGTGATCGTAATAGTTTGTGGACAACAGCACCTGGATATGATGCTCCCGCATTTCGTTGATGACTTCGAGGACGTGCCCCGGCGTCGGCGGGATCCCGGGCTTGGGCTCGATGTAGTCGATGCAGGGGAGTCCATACTCCCGGGAGAAATAGTCCCACTCCTTGTGATAGCAGGCGACCTGTTTGCCGCGAAACGACATCGCTTCCTTGAGCCACCCGCCCAGTCGATCGACGAGCGGGGCTCCCTGGTACTGTTTGGACTTGAGAAAGTCGAGCAGCTTCCCCTGCCGGTTTAAGTCGGCGAGGGTCTGCGCGCCGAGCAGTTTCACGAGCTCATCCCCGAAGAGAGCGCGGTAGATCCGATCCTCGAAGTCCTTCTCGCGCCCGGAGAAATAGTCGGCGTTCTCCGGCGATACCCGCTTGAGACCGGTGAGGATGTTGCGGGCGATCTGGACTGCGTTCATCGGATCCGTCCAGATGTGCGGATTGCCGAACACGTGGATGTCGCCTTGCGCGCGCGAGAAGCTTGTGGGGACGTCGAGGAGATCGATGCCCGCGTAAGCGGCCACGTAGCCGGGACCCCCCTCCGTCACCTTGGGGTTGTTCGCCTTGTCGAGCAGCGCAGGAACCCAGAGCTCCAGGTCGAGACCGGTCGTTACGAACACGTCCGCCTGCGACAAGGTTGGCACAAAGCTTGGCTTTGGCTGCACGTAGTGCGGATTCTCATCGCCGTTGGCGATCGAGGCCACGGTACCGCGGTCTCCCACGATCTCGCGCGCGATCGCCGCGTACGTTGTGAGCGACGTGACGACCTTCACCGGACCCGCGACCGCGGGGGGGCCGCCATGGAAGGCGAGGAGCAGCGCCAAATAACGGAGCATATCAGTAGGTCTCATGTTTGTGTGGTCCGATGGCCCAGACGGCTTGGAGGGCGAGTTGCTGGGAAGCCGCACGGCCCGCCGACTTCGCCCAGGTGTACTGCGCACGCAGTTCGACCCACTCACTCTCCCATAGCGTGAGCGAAGGGGTGATCTGCCGTGTGATCACGGTCGAGCGCGGGTCTTCGACGTAGTCGTAGCGAGCGCCGGCGATCCAGCGCTGGCCCAGCTTGTACGTCGTACCGGCGTACCAGCCGAGGCGCGTGGCCCCAGCGCCGGCATACTCTTTCCGCAATGCGTAGAGCTCCGCCCGCAGCGTCCATTCGCGGTACAACGCTCGGGCCGGTGGACGCCACGTCATCCGGAAGTCGAGGCCGCCGACTTTGGTGCGCAAACTCGAGTCGGGGTTGGTACCGTACAGACCGGTGGCACCGATCTGCATGTAGGCGGAGCGCGTGAGCTGCCAGAAGTTGAGCAGGTGCAACAGGTAGGTTGGCCGTCCGCCGCCGCCGAACAACGCGTCGGTCGCGCTGCGCGTGACTTGCGCCGTCAGCTCGTGCGTGCCAAGTCCGCCGAACGCTCGATACAGGGAAATCCCGGTGCCGGCCAGGCCGTCGTCTCCGAGATACGCGCGCAGCGCGGCGGGGTATTCGGTCTCCGGCAGCGCGTGCAGGTGCCAGCGGTTCAGTTCGCCGAACTGCTGGCGAAACTTGCCGATATCGAACCGGATATGCCCGGGGAGTCCAGTCCAGTAAGCGTACCCCTCCTCTACGCTCACCTCTCCGTTCTCCAGGCTCACGAAGATCTTGGTGCTCGAGTACGGATCGAGCGCGGACTGAAACCCGACCTCGAACTCCCGCGGATCGAAGTTGTCCCGCTCGATGCCCGGGCGCTGCGCCGAGGCGCGGACGTCACCCGTGACGCTGATCTCCGGGTTCAGCTGCGCCTGGTTCCGCTCCCGTCCGACGAACCTCGTTTGGCCGCTGGTGTCCGCCCGTCCCCGCAACGTGTCCGTTCCCGCGGCGGCCGCGGCAGCGGCGCGGAGCGCCGCCAACTCGTCGCGGGCGCCGCTGTCCTTCGCGGCTCGGGCCGGCGCCGCGCCCGGCTGGCGTGTTAACGCGGCGCGCAGGCTGTCGAGCCGCGCCCGCAGGGCTCGCAGCTCAGCCGCGAGCGAGTCGACCTGCCGCTGGACCGGCTGCTGGGCACCCGCGCTCCCAGCGCTCCCCACGACGAGGTACGCGAGCGCGATGCAGCATGCGTGGCGATGAATGGTCATCTCTCTCGATTCCCCCTTCGATCGACCGATCGACCGAACGTGGCGCGCGCGGCCGCGTACGCAGCCGACGCACCTATCGTGAGCCCGGCGTCACCGCGACGCCGGGTCCGCTACGAAAGGAAGGGTGGAGCGCGGGGTGGGGCGGTGAGATGGCGCGCAGCGGGCGTCGGCGCGACGGGGTACCGGTCGTACGGTGACTCGGCGTGGAGCGTCGCGACGAGCGGAGCGTCCGACCGCTGGATGGTGACGCGCGTCGCAGCATACTGGCACAGCACGCACCGCAGCTCGTCGTGCACCGCCAGACAGCCGGAGCCATGCTGTGCTTCGATGTGGGCCGGGGCGGTGAACTGCTCCGCGGCGTGCGCGAGCGGCACTACGCCCCCCGCGATCCCCTGGATGACGAGGAGCAGCGCGGCGAGCGGAGCCGTCCACCGGGTCCGTCGTGGCATGCCTGCGGTCACGCTTCTCCTACGGTCTGTGCGCCACGCCTGTTGGCGCGCGCGTAGGCGCGCAGGCGTCGCAACATCCGCCGGTCGTTCCGGACCGGATCGTCGCCCTTCGGCGTCTCGATAATCTTAATCATTGTCGCGAAGCGCGGGTCGCGCATGATCCGCCGGAACGGCTCGGGTCCGATCTCCCCCTCGCCGATCCACTGGTGCCGGTCCAGGCGCGAGCCCCGCGCGCCCTTGGAGTCGTTCAAGTGCAAGCACTTGAGCAGCGGGAGACCGATGGAGCGATCGAATTGGTCCCACACCGTGTCGATCGCGCCGGCCACATCATACCCCGCAGCATGGAGATGGGCCGTGTCGAGACAGACCCCGACCCGCGCCCGGACGTCGGCCGGCATCGCGTCGCGCAGTGCCTTGAGCTCCTCGAACGTGGACCCCAGCGCTGTTCCGGCGCCGGCGGTGCCCTCGATCAGCACCCCGACGTCGTCCGGCGCCGCCGCGAGACCTGCCGCGTAGGCGCGCGCGTTGCGCTCCAGGCCGGCGGCGCGGTCGTCGATGTAGTTGCCGGGGTGCGAGACGACCCAGGGGATCCCGAGCGCGTGGCAGCGCGCCAGCTCGCCGGCGAACGCGCGGGCGCTGCGCGCCCGCAGCCGCTCGTCCGGTGTCGCCAGGTTGATCAGGTAACTGTCGTGCGACACGGCGACCCGGATGCCGGCGGTCGCCAGGCCGGCGCGGAATTGCGCGACGTCGGCCTCGGCCAGCACGGGCTCCCGCCATTGGTTCGGCGTCTTGGTGAAGACCTGGATGGCGGTGGCGCCGATCGCCAGCGCCCGGGCGGGCGCCGTCCCGACTCCTCCGAGGGTCGACACGTGCGCGCCCAGCAGGTCGTCGCGGCTCGACTTCAGTTCCGGTCTCCTTCTCTGAACGCGAGTTGCGAGATGAGCGGGACGAACCGCACGCCGCCCGCGCGCCGCTCGTCGAGCCCGGCCGGCGTGCGCGTGATGATGACCAGCTCCTGGGCGTTCAGATCCCCGATGGGAATCACCAGCCGGCCGCCCACCACCAGTTGCGCGACGAGTGGCGGCGGTACGCCCGGCGCGGCGGCCGTGACCAGGATGCCGTGGAACGGAGCACGCTCGGGCCAGCCACGCGCGCCGTCGCCCAGCCGGGTCTCGATGGGCGCGAGCCGCAGCCGCCGGAACCGCTCCTCCGCTTCGACCAGCAGATCGGGCAGCCGCTCGATCGTCCACACGCGGGCGCCGAGGTGCGCCAGGATCGCGGTCTGGTATCCCGACCCGGTGCCGATCTCGAGGACCCGGTCGCCCCGCCTCACCGCAAGGCACTGCGTCATCAGCGCCACGATGTAGGGCTGGGAGATCGTCTGACCGCTGCCGATCGGGAGCGGAGCGTCCTCGTAGGCGTCGTGCGCGAGATGCGGCGGGAGGAACCACTCGCGCGGCACGCGCGCCAGCGTTGCGAGCAGTCGCCGGTCGGTGATGCCGCGCGCCGCGAGTTGGCCCGCCACCATGCGCCGCCGCTGGCGCCGCGTCTCAGGTGCCGGGACGCTCACGCGCCGCGCGCCGCGGTTGCCGTCCCATACCGTGAACGATAGCTTGACACGCCTCCAAACGTGCGCGAGCGCCGTTGCCCGAGCAAATCCAGTCTCGCCTCCTCCTGGTCGGCGATCCGGCCGCCCGCCCGGACGGCCTCGAGCGCTTCCTGGTGCGCGCCGGATTCCAGGTCACCGAGGCGCCCTACCCGCCGCCGGTCACGGACCGCCCCGATCAGACCGCGCCGGACCTGCTGATCTTTGCCGTCGGCGCGCGGGACGCCCGTCTCGCCGAGGCGGTACGCGCCCTGGCGACCGCGCCCCGGTTCTCGGCGGCCCCCGTGATCGTGCTGGTGGCGGACGGCGGGGCCGACGCGGTGGCCGATGCCCTCCAGGCCGGTGCCCAGGACGCGATGGCGAGCCCCGTGCATTTCGGCGAGCTGCGCGCCCGCATCGACGCCGACCTGCGCGGCCGGCGGGAGGTGCAAGAGGCCCGGGACGCGCTGCGCACTCGCGATCTGCTGTTCGACATTTTCCAGGAAGTCTCGGCCGCATTGCGCGCCGACGAGATCTTCCAGACGCTGGCGCGACGGGTGGGCCAGGCGTTCGGGTTGACGCACTGCTCGTTCGTGCTCACCGCGCCGGGCGAGGACCAGGGGCGCGTGGTCGCCGTGTACGAAAACCCCGCGATCCGCGATCTGCGGGTGGACCTGGAGCGCTACCCGGAGATCCAGGAGGCCATTCGCACCGAGCGTCCCGTGATCATCCACGACGTGCGCGAGCATCCGCTGTTCGACTCGATCCGCCGGCACTGGGTGCAGCAGGCGATCGAGGTCAACGTACAGTCGGCCGTGGCGCTCCCCGTGTTCGTGCAGGGCCGCGCCGCCGGCGTCTTCTTCCTGCGCACCGTGTCGGGCGACCCGCGCCTCCGCCCCCAGGACGTGGCCTTCGCCAACACCATCGTGCACGCGGCCGCGCGGGTGCTCGAGAACGAGGAGCGCCGCGCCGCGATCTACCGGCGGCAAATCAGCGCCGGCGTCACTGACGTCCTGACCGGCTGCGCCAGTCTCGACGCGCTCGATCGCCGGCTGCGGGATGAGTTCGAGCGGGCCCGCCGCTACGCGCTGCGCTTCGTGGTCGTGGTCATCGATGTGGACCGGCTGCGGGACATCAACGAACAGCTGGGCCAGCAGGCGGGGGATCGTGTGCTCGCGGAGGTCGGCGCGATGATGCAGCGCGAGATTCGCGCGCCGGACTTCGTGGCCCGCTACGGCGGTGACGAGTTCGCGCTGATTCTGCCGGAGACGGGCGCGCAGGGAGGCCGGCAGTTCGTCGAGCGGCTGCGTCAGGTGATGGCCCGCCACACCTTTCCCGACCTCGGTCCCGGACAGGTGCCGGGTCTGTCCGCGGGCGTCGTCGCGTACCCCCATTCCCAGGTGCTGCGGCCGGAAGATCTCTTCACCCAGGTCGAAGCCGCGCTCGACCGCGGGAAGAAAGGCGAGCCCGATCGGATCGGCGTGTCGGACAACTGAAACCCGTCGCGAAACGACGTGACGAGCCAGCGTCGCGGGGAACCGTAGCCACCTTGACGTCTCTGCGAGACGATTCTGCGCGACGTCTCTGCGTGACGCCTCATGCCTATCGGTGGTTTTTCAGCCAATTGACGGGATCGAGCGCGATCCCCCCCTGTCCCCGGATCTCGAAGTGGAGGTGCGGGCCGCGGTCGCTCGACTCGCCGCCCACGTGCCCGATGACCTGGCCCTTGAGCACGCGCTCGCCTTTCGCTACGGCGGCGTTGCTCAAATATCCGTAGAAGCTGTAGTAGCCGCCCCCGTGGTCGAGCAGCACCGAGGTGAGGTATGTCCCGAGCGGACCCGCGAGACTCACGGTGCCGCTCGCGATGGCGCGCACCGGCGTCCCGAGCGGCGCGGCGATGCCGATGCCGTGCCAGGGGATCCGCGTGTTGTTCGGGCCCACGGCAGTGCCGAACTGGTAGACGACCTTGCCGTCGACCGGCCAGTCCAGCTGGCCCAGGTCGGCGGTCGTGATCGACGCCGCGGCCCGGGCGGCGCCGCGCGCCTCGGCCTCGCGGCGCGCGCGCTCCAGGGCCGCCACCCGGTCGTTCAGGCTGCGCTCGTCGCGCTCGAGCTGGGACAGCCGCTCCGCGGCCTCGCGCGCGCTCCGCCGGGTCTCGCGCAGCGACGCCTCCCGCGTGTGCTCCAGCGCGAGATAGCGCTGCAGCTCGTCGGTGCGCTCGTTCTTGCGGCGACCCAGGGCGTCGCGCGCGTCCACCAGCGTCTGCCGCTCACGCGCGATACGGTTACGCAGCTTGGACATGTCGTTCTTGAGCAGGCGATCCTGCTGGCTGACGAGGAAGAGGTACTTGTACCGCGACAGCAGGTCGCCGAAGGTCTCCGCCGCGAGCAGCACCTGGTAGGCGTACAGCGGCCCGCGCTTGTAGATGTCCACCAGGCGCCGCTCCAGCACCGCGCGCTTCTCCTCGAGCGCGTCCTGGGCGAGCAGCAGGTCCACCGTCGTGCGATCGATCTGGTCGGAGAGGCCGTTGATCTGGCGGTCCAGCTCGTTCACGATACGGTTGGTGCTTTCCTTCTGCCGCTCGATGTTCGCGAGCTCGTCGGAGAGCGAGTGCACCTGGGTGCGCAGTCGCTCCAGCTCCTGCTCGACCTCGGTCCGTTCGCGGCGGATGCTCTCCAGCCGCTGCTGGTTGTCTCTCAGCTGCTGATCGAACGGGGCGGGCCGCTGAGAGGCAAGAGGCGTTGCACAAACAACGTAGCACAAAGACGTCACGCACAAACGTCGCGCGACACCGTAAACGCCTTGACGTCTTCGCGTGACGCCTTTGCGTGACGTCTTCGCGTGACGTCTCACGCTTGACGCCTCACGTTTCGACGCCTCATACTCGGCGCAAGTGCCTGCCCACCGACGCGGCGCTCCCGAAGAACCCAATGAGCATGCCGAAGCCCACGATGGCCACCGCCTGTTCCTGCGAGAAGAAGGCGGCGTGAATCAGCCACCGGTTGATGAGCGCGTACGCGCCGTACGACAGCGCCACCGCCGCCAGTCCGCCGAGCATTCCCTTGAGCGCGCCCTGCAACAGAAACGGGCGCCGCACGAAGCCGTCGGTCGCGCCCACCAGGCGCATGATGGCGATCTCGCGGCTGCGCTGCAGCACCGCCATGCGGATCGTCGTGCCGATGATGATGATCGCCACGGCGGCGAAGGCCGCGCCCACGACGAGCCCCACGGCGGCCGCGACCTGGCGCAGCCGATCGAGCTTCTCCACCCAGTCGCGCCCGAACCGCACGTCGTCCACGAAACCAAAGCCGCGCAGCCGCTCGGCGACGTCGTTCACGTGCTCGACGTCGCGGAAGCGGGGCTTGAGCTTCACCTCGATCGAGGCGGGCAGCGGATTGCGCTCCAGCTCCTGCAGCACGTCGCGAAACTCGACCAGCTCGGTGCGGGCGCGTTGCAGCGCCTGGTCCTCGCTCACGTAACTCGCCGCCTGCACCTCGGGAAACGCTTCGATGTCCTTCTGGGCGAGCGTAATGGTCTCGATCGGGGCGCCCGGGAGCAGATACGCGACGATCTCCACCCGCTCGGCCACGTCGCGCAGGGCCTGCTGCAGGTTCACGGCCACGAGCCCGAACAGGCCGACGACGAACAGCGAAAACGCGATCGTCGTGACGGACAGCGCCGAAAGCAGGGGGGCACGCCGGAACGCGAGCAGCGCCTCGCGGATGACGAGGTTCATGGGCTGGCGGCCTCGTCGCGCGGCTCGTCGACCGCGGAGTCGTACATCAGCGCGCCCTCCTGGAGCTCGATGACGCGGTACGGCGCCTGGCGCACCAGGTCGAGGTCGTGAGTCGCCATGACCACGGCCGTGCCGCTCGCGTTGATGTCGCGGAGCAGCTGGAACACCCCACGCGTGGCCCGCTCGTCGAGATTGCCCGTCGGCTCGTCCGCCAGCAGGACCGTCGGCTCGTTCACGAGCGCGCGCGCGATCGCCACGCGCTGCTGCTCGCCGCCCGACAACTCGCGCGGGTAGGCCTGGGCCTTGGCCGCGAGCCCGACCTGCGTGAGCACGCGCATCACGCGCGCCGGGATCGACGCGCGCCGCGCCCCCGTCACTTCGAGCGCGAACGCCACGTTCTCCTCGGCCGTGCGGTCCTCGAGCAGCCGGAAATCCTGGAACACGATGCCGAGGCGCCGGCGCAGCCTCGGGATGTCCCTCCGGCGCGCCTCGGCCAGGTTGAAGCCCGACACGCGGACCTCGCCGCTCGTGGCGGGCTCCTCCGCGTAGATCAACTTGAGGACCGTGGATTTGCCGGCCCCGGAGTGGCCGGTGAGAAACACGAACTCGCCCTTCGCGATGTGGAACGAAACGTCCTTCAGGGCGAGCCCCCCTTTCGGGAAGGCCTTGAAGACATTCGTGAATTTGATCACTTACAGCTGCGCCAGGGCCTGCGCGAAATCCGCAATGATGTCGTCCGCGTCCTCCAGTCCGATGGAAAATCTCAGGAACCCGTCCGGAATGCCAGCCCGGGCCCGCGCGTCGGCGGTCAGCATGGCGTGCGACGTGAGACGCGGCTCCGACACCAGGGTCTCCACGCCCCCCAGGCTCGGCGCGTGCGCCGCGATCGTCAGGGCCCGCAGGAACCGCTCCGCCGCGCGCGCGCCGCCCTTCAGCTCCACCGCCAGCATCCCCCCGAAGCCGCTCATCAGCCGCTGCGCGTCCGCGTGGTCGGGGTGGGTCGGCAGCCCGGGATGATGGACGGCGCCGAACTGGGCCTGCTTGGCGCACCACTCCGCCACGCGCAGTGCCGTCGCGTTCTGCCGCTCGACCCGCACCGCCAGGGTCTTCATGCCGCGCTCGATCAGCCACGCCGCCATCGGATCGATCGCCTGGCCCCACACCTGCATCAGCTTGCGCACCTCCTCGATCACCGACTCGGTCCCGGCCACCGCGCCGGCGATCACGTCCGTGTGCCCGTTCAGGTACTTCGTCGCGCTGTGGATCACGACGTCCGCGCCGTGCTCCAGCGGCCGGAAGTTCACGGGCGTGGCGAAGGTCGAGTCCACGAGCAGGGCGAGCCCTTCGGTCTTGCACAACGAAGCGATCGGCTCGAGATCGATCACCCGCAGCAACGGGTTGGTGGGCGTCTCCACGAAGATCGCACGCGTGTTCTTCTTGAGGGCCCGTTTCCAGGTCCGCGACTCGAGCGGACCGACGAACGACACCTCGATGCCGAACCGCCCGAATTCCTGCGCGAACAGACGCTGCACGCCGCCGTAGATCCACTCGCTCGACAGCAGATGATCGCCCGGCCGCAGCACCGCCAAATGCGACAGGGCGATCGCGCCCATCCCGCTCGAGAGGAAGATCGCCGCCTCCGCGCCCTCGAGCGCGGCGAGGCGCTTCGCGATCGCCGTCTGGTTGGGGTTGTTGCCGTAGCGGGTGTAGAGGACTTCGGCAGTGGAGCCGATCGGATTGGTGAAAGTGCTGCTCTGGTACAGGGGCGCGACCACCGGCGTCCAGTCGGGACGGGCCTCGGGGTCGCCGTGGATCGCGCGCGTCGAGAACCCGAGGCGGCGCTTCACGCGAGCGTCAGTGCGTACGTACCTCCGGGCCGGCGCGCCGCCAGGCGCCGGGCCACGAGCTCGTCGAGCAATGCGGCCGCCGCCGCGGCCGTGCCGAGACTCTCGAGTGTCCCGTCGGCCCGCTCGATCAACGCCGCCAGGCCGTGGCCCGATAACACCGGCTCGATCGCCTCGCGGTGCCCATCGGTGATCCCCGACAGGACCAGCACGGCCGGCCGGTCGCGCAGCAGCTTGGCCACGATCTCATCGGCGCAGGAGTAGTCGATGCAGCCGACGCCGGTAAAGTCCATGCGCGCGACCGTGATCTCGCCGGTGCCGCCCTCCCCCCTCCTCCCGCCCGCGATCGCCCGCTCGATCCGCTCGCGCACCACGCGGCCGGTCGGCCGCGTGACCAGGTCCGCGTACACACCCGAAATGGACGCCTGGAGCACCGCGTGCATGTCGATGTACTGTATCACCGCTCGGCGGACCCCTGTTCAGGGATGATGATCGACACCTGTGCGCCCGGAAAGGGTGGCAGGCCCTCCTTGAGTGGGACGTCGTCGTCCCACTGCGGGACGATCGCGATGCGGGCGGTGCCGCTCCGGATCGCGATCTTGCCCGTCCAGCGCTGCAGGTAGCGCCGGATGCCGGCGAGCCCCTGCCCGCGGCCGGGGTCGCGGAACCGGCTCACGCCCTGCACCAGCGCCGCCTCCAGCGCCGCCGCGTCGCCCCAGCGGTCCCCGAAGCGCTTGTTCTGCGTCGGCTCGAGCGAGTGCCGGAACCCGACCCCCGCGTCCGCCACGGCGATCACCACCACCCGCCGGGCCAGCTTGCGCCGCCAGTTGTACGCCTGCACCGCCACCCACCCGCCCGTGCCTGCGTGTTCTACAATATTCTGACATGCCTCTGAAAGCGCCATAGCGAAGCCCATCGTCGCCTTGGGGTCGAGGCTCAGCTCGGACGCCAGGATGGCAGACGCGCGCTGCTGAATCTTGCTCACCACCGCGTGCACGTCTTCCGCCGCGCGCACCGGGGTCACCGGCAGCAGCACTTCGCTTTCCTCCGCGGCCTTCACCCGTGGCACCTTGCCGTGGATTTCGAACAGCCCGGCGGCCTCGCGAAAAAAACCGGCGCGGGCCCAGTAGCTCAGCACCTCGGGGCTGGTCGGCGCCGTGAGCAGCGGTCGTTCGGCGGGCGCCCCCGACCCCGGCCGGCGCGCCGCCTGTCCCGCGGCGAGCAGCCCGACGAGGCCGTAGGGCGACGCCCAGTCCGCGGCGTGCGCGTCGAACAGCAGGCGCTCGTCGTCCCGGCGCGCCTCGGCGAATGCTCCCGCGAACTGATCGAACGAGCGGTCGTCGAACTGCGCGGGGACTTCGACGAGGCGCGTCATGCGCGCGCCAGTTTGCCGAGCAGGTGATCCCGCAAGCCGGTCGCGCCCCGATGGGTCACGTTGCGGGCGGCCATCCGCGTCGCGAGCTGCAACGCCTGCTCGAGCGGCCTGCCCGCGAGCAGCGAGGCGACGACGGTCGCCCCGAACACGTCGCCGCAGCCGGTGGGATCTCCGCCCGCGGCGGGCGCGCGGTCGCCCTGGTCGAGCGCGACGCGCCCGGAGCGGATGGGCGCACCGGGTTGGCCCCTCGGTCCGTCCGACCCGACGAAGTACGCCGCTCCCCGAGCCCCGAGCGTGACGAGCAGCGTGTGACACCCTCGCGCCAGCGCGGCGGCGGCGGCCGCGAGGGGATCGTCCCCCAGCTGCTGCATCTCTGCTTCGTTGAGCTGTGCGACGTCGGCACAGCCGAACCAGGCCGGCGCGTCGACCAGCGGCTGCAGCACCCGCGTGCCGTCCGACTCCTTGCCGAGGAACAGACTGTGGAGGTCGGCGTAGATGAGCTTCTCGAACCCGCGTCGCAGAAACTGCGCCGTCGCGAGGGTCATCTCGTAGCCGGAGATGAAGTTCACGTACAGCGCGTCCAGGTCGGCGACGTTGGGCCCCAGCTCGGGCCACGTCCAGGGCGCCACTCCGCCCGCCATCTGCTCGCAGCGGCGCTCCGCCGACAAGTAGCGCAGGGTGACGCGGTTGTTGGCTTCCGGCACCTCGATGAAGCGGCTGCCCGGTGCCACGTGCCCCAACGTGCGCAGGAAGGCGTTCGCCCGGGCGGCGAGATCCCGCCCCACCTTGACGATGGGCACGATCACCCAATCGTCCGCCAGCGTGGCGTCGAGCGCGGCCAGAGAGTAAGAGATCCCGCCCCATTCCTCGACCGCGGGCTGCGCGGGGTCGCGGCCGTAGATGGTGTCCCACACCAGGGAGCCGATGACCCCGAGTCGTTTCACACCGTTCCCCAGGTGCGCTGCGCGAACACGGCGGCGGCGCCGTAGACGCCCGCCGTGCCCGTGAGCTCGCCGGGCACGATGCGGCAGGCGTCGACGGCGGGTTTGAACGCCCGGCGCTTCACTTCCCCGCGCAGCGGCGCGAACAGCTTGTCGCCGGCCAGCGTCACGCCACCGCAGATCACCACCACCTCGGGGTTGAAGATATTGACGATGTTGGCGACCCCCGTGCCCAGGAACTTCGCCGTGTCGTGCACCACCTCCAGCGCGTATTGGTCGCCGTCGTGCGCCGCTTCATACACGATCTGCGCGGTGATCTTGGACAAATCGCCATCCACGTACCGCGGGAGGGAGGTCTCCGCGCCGGACTCGATACCCTCGACCGCCCGCGCCGCGATCGCGGGCCCGGAGGCGTAGGCCTCCAGGCAGCCGTCGTTGCCGCACTTGCAGCGCCGGCCGTTGGAATCGATGGACATGTGGCCGATCTCGCCCGCCACGTCCGACACGCCGCGGTAGATCTCGCCGCCGAGCACGATACCGCCCCCGATCCCCGTGCCGATCGTGAGCCCGACCACGTAGTTGGAGCCGCGCGCGGCGCCGCGCCACCACTCCCCGAAGATCGCGCAGTTGGCGTCGTTGTCGAGCGTGGCCGGCAGGCCGAGCGCCTGTCCCAGCCGGTCGCGCAACGGGAAGTTCGTCCAGCCCAGGTTCGGCGTGAGGAGCACGATGCCGGTCTTCGTGTTGAGCGGGCCCGGCGAGCCGATCCCCACCCCCGCGATCTCCTTGCCGCGCGCCTGGGCGATGGAGGCGCGCGCGAGCTTCACGATCCGCTCGATCACGGCCTCCGCGCCCTGCTCCGAGATGGTGGGCGCCGAGACGAGTCCGACCAGGTCCGAGCCGTCCTCGGCCACCGCGCCGACCACGATGTTGGTACCGCCGATGTCAATCCCGACGATGTAGCGCACCGGTCTCCTCGATGGCGAGCAGGACGTCCTCGACCGCGAGTGATTTCATGCACAAATGATGACCTAGCGGGCAGCTCGGCGGTCCATGAGCCGAGCAGGGACGGCACGACAAGCCCTCGCGCTGCACCACGCGGTCCCGTGGGCCGCGCGGCCCGAACCCGAACGCCGGCACGGTGGAGCCGAAGATCGCCACCGTCGGCGTGCCGACCGCCTGCGCGAAGTGCAGCGGCGCGCTGTCGTTGGTCACGAGCACCGCCGCGCGCCGGATGACCTCCGCCGACTGGCGCAGCGTCAATCGCCCGCAGGCATGCACCGCCCTCCAGCGCCCGCCGCCGGCCTCCACCGCCTTGACGATGTCGTCTCCCAGACCTCGATCGTCCGGTCCTCCGACCACCACGATCGCCGCGCGCGCGGCGAGCTGCTCCGCAAGCTCGGTGTAGTACGGCCAACGCTTGCTGCCCCAGATCGACCCGGGCGCCAGCGCGACGAACGGCTCCGCCACGCCGTGCTCCGTCAGAAACCGCTCGGTCACCGTGCGGTCGCTGCTGGTCACGAGCAGCGAGGGCCGCGTCGGTTTGGCGTCCCCACCCGTTCGCGCCAGGGCGAGCAGGCGATCGATCTCGTGGTCGGTCGTGGCGCGCCGCCGCACCTCGGTATACAGCAGCGGCCAGCCGTCGCGGAATCCCACGCGCTTCGGAATCCGGGCGAGCCAGGCCAGCGCCGCGGTGCGGAGCGAGCGATGGGGAAGATACGCCGCTTCGTAGCGCTCCGCCCGGAGCGTCCGGGCGAGCCGCAGCAGCTGGCGCACTCCCCGGTCCTTTGCCCGCTTGTCGTAGGGGATCACGCGGCGTACGGCCGGATGCGTCTCGAGCAGGGCTGCGGCGGCGGGGGTCGTGATGACGTCCACGGGGCCATGCCGCTGGGCGAGGGCCTCGAGCAGCGGCGTCGTGAGCACGACGTCGCCGCTTTCCTTCCTTTTGTTTCTCGAGCAGCTTGCGCTTCCGGGTGACGTCGCCGCCGTAGCACTTCGCGGTGACGTTCTTGCGCAGCGGGCGGATCGATTCGCGCGCGATCACCTTGGTCCCGATCGCCGCCTGGATCACGACCTCGAACAGCTGACGCGGGATCAGCTCCTTGAGCTTCTCGGCGATCTTGCGTCCCCACTCGTATGCCTTGTCGCGGTGAATGATGACCGAGAACGCGTCCACCGCTTCACCGTTCAGGAGCATGTCGAGCTTGACCAGGTCCGACGGCCGATACTCCAGGAACTCGTAGTCGAGCGACGCATAGCCGCGGGAGATCGTCTTCAGCTTGTCGTAGAAGTCGAGGATGATCTCGCCCAGCGGAAACTCCCAGGTGAACTCGACTCGGGTCGGGTCCACGTAGTGCATCCCCCCGTACACCCCGCGCCGCTCCTGGCCGAGCTTCATGATCGCGCCGATGTACTCCGCGGGGACCAGGATGCGCGCCTTGACGTACGGTTCCTCGATGTGATCCACTTCGGAGCCGTGCGGCATCAGGCTGGGGTTTTCGACCACCTCCACGGTGGCGTCGGTGCGATGCACGTGATACTCGACGTTCGGCACCGTGCTGATCAAGTCGAGGTCGAACTCCCGCTCCAGCCGCTCGCGCACGATCTCCATGTGCAGCAGGCCGAGGAATCCGCAGCGGAACCCGAAGCCCAGCGCGATCGAGGACTCCGGCTCGTAGTGCAGCGAAGCGTCGTTGAGCTGCAGCTTGGCGAGCGCGTCGCGCAGCTCTTCGAACTGCTCGGCGTTGGTCGGATAGAGGCCGGCGAACACCATCGACTTGACCTCGCGGTACCCGGGGAGCAGGGCCACGTCCCGGTGCTCCGCGTCGAACACCGTGTCCCCGGGCTGGGTCTCCCGCACGCCGCGGATGTTGGCGACGAAGTAGCCGACCTCGCCGGCCTCCAGCAGTTCGGTCGGCTTGTGGCCCAGCTGCAGGTAGCCGACTTCGTCCACGTCGTACCCATCGGCCGTGTGGGCGCCGAAGGCGATCTTCATTCCCGGGGTCAGCACACCGTCCACCACGCGGATGCTCGGGATCGCGCCGCGGTAGCGGTCGTAGTAGGAGTCGAAGATCAGGGCGCGCAGCGGCGCGTCGCGTGTGCCGCGCGGGGGCGGGACGCGCCGCACCACCGCTTCGAGCAGCTCGGGGACGTTGGTGCCCTCCTTCGCCGAGATGCGGAGGATCTCGTCCGGCTTCGCTCCGATGAGCTCGTGAATCTCCTTCGCCCGGCGGTCGGGCTCGGCGCCGGGAAGATCGATCTTGTTGAGCACCGGGATGATCTCGAGCCCCGCGTCCAGCGCCAGGAAGAGATTGGAGATCGTCTGAGCCTGGATGCCCTGCGACGCATCGACGACCAGAATCGCGCCCTCGCACGCGGCGAGCGAACGCGAGACCTCGTAGGTGAAATCGACGTGCCCGGGGGTGTCGATCAGGTTCAGCTCGTACAGCTGGCCGTCCCGGGCGTGGTAGCTCATCCGCACGGCGTTCAACTTGATGGTGATGCCGCGCTCGCGCTCCAGGTCCATGGTGTCCAGCACCTGCTCGCGCATGAGCCGCTTGTCGAGCGTTCCCGTGAGCTCGATCAGCCGGTCGGCCAGGGTCGACTTGCCGTGGTCGATGTGGGCCACGATGCAGAAGTTGCGGATGTGGTCTTGGCGCATGTGGACGGGAATATAGCCGTCAGACGTCTGTAGTTACCTTTCAGTCCTTGCCTCCCATCACCGGCTGGTTCGACCCCGCCCCCAAGGGCGGCTTCCTGCGGCTCGCGGCGAACAGCTATCTCCCCGCGAAGGGCGACCCACCCGTGCGCCTTCCCGGCTTGCGCCGCGGCGACCTGCTGACGCTCGAGAACGGTCGCGTGCTGGGCGTCAACGGCGCGGCGCCCGGCGCGCCGCTCGGCGACCGCCCCGAGTTCGCACAGCTCGGCGCGGTCCACCCGTCGCGGCCGCTGTCGCTCGAGACGCCCCGCGCCTCGAGTCCACGCACCGCAGAAATCCAGCGTGTGGTGGACTTGGTGTGTCCGCTCGGCTTCGGGCAGCGCGCGCTCATCGTCTCACCGCCCAAGGCCGGCAAAACCGTGATGCTGCAGGGGGTGGCCGAAGCCGTGGCTCTGAACTATCCGGAGGCGATCCTGCTCATCCTGCTGGTGGACGAGCGGCCGGAGGAAGTCAGCGAGATGATCGACTGGGGCCGGGGCGAAGTGATCGCGTCGAGCTTCGATCTGCCCCACGAGCGGCACGTCGCCGTGGCGGACATGGTGTTCGAGCACGCCCGCCGCCAGGTCGAGCTCGGGAAAGACGTCGTGATCGTGCTCGACTCGCTCACCCGGCTCGCCCGCTCGCACAATACTACCGGGCGATCGAGTGGCCGGACCATGTCCGGCGGCCTCGACTCGAACGCGCTGGCCAAGCCCAAGGCGTTGTTCGGCGCGGCGCGGGCGGTTCCGGACGGCGGGTCGCTCACGGTCGTCGCGACGGCGCTCGTCGAGACCGACAGCCGCATGGACGACGTGATCTTCGAGGAGTTCAAGGGCACCGGCAACGCCGAGCTCCGGCTGGCTCGCGAGCTCGCGGACCGGCGGCTCTACCCGGCCGTGGATATCGCGGCGAGCGGCACTCGGCGCGAGGAGCTGCTCGCCGTGCCGGCCACCGTGGAGGCCAAGCAAAAACTCCGGCGGGGCCTGGTAGGGCTCCCGCCGGAGAAAGCGCTGGACGTGCTGCTGGCGCAGCTCAAGCGGACGAAGACGAACGCAGAGCTGCTGGCGGCGGCACTCTAGTGGTCAGTTCCCGCCCGCCACGATCTGCTTGTAGCTCTCAGGATTCCACTTGGGGCGTTCCGCGGCGTTCGCCACGTCCAGCCCGAGGTAAAACAGCAGCTTGACGATGCGCGCTTCCTTCTCGGCGTCGATCTTGTCCGGGGAATCGCCCACCTGGTGATAGTCGGCGTGGGTGCCGTTGAAGAAAAACAGGATCGGGATGCCTTTCCGCGCGAAGTTGTAATGATCCGAGCGGAAGTAGAAACGCTCCTGCGGCCAGATGTCGTCGATCGGGGTCATCCGCAGCTCGGGGTGGGCCGCGGCGACGCGGTTCAGGGTGGCGCCGAGGTTCGAGTGCTCCTTCCCGATCACGACGATGGTGTCCTTCCAGTTGCGACCGACCATGTCGCTGTTCAAGTCGGCGACCACGTTCGCGAGTGGCACCGTCGGATGCTCCGAGAAGAACTGGCTGCCCCACAGGCCGCGCTCCTCCCCGCTCACGGTCATGAAGGCGAGTGAGCGCTTGGGATGCGGCGCCAGCGTCGCGAACGCCTCCGCCGCCTCGAGGACGGCCGTCGTGCCGGAGGCGTCGTCGTCGGCGCCGTTGCAGATCGAGTCGGCGCCCTTCGCGACGCAGCCTTCCCCCGCCCCCGGGGTCCCGATGTGATCCATGTGCCCGGTGAAGAAGACGTACTCGCTCTTGAGTTTGGGGTCGCTTCCCTCGAGCACCCCGATCACGTTCGGTGCCGAGGCGCGGCCCAGCTCGCGCTCCTTCGCCAGGTACGTGATCGTGACGGCCGGCAGGCTGCGAGCGGTCCAGCCGCCCGTCCGCGCCCGCAGCGCCGGCGGATCGATGCCCAGGGTCGCGGCCGCCGTCGCGTCGCGGATCTCGAAGGCGCCGGCGGCGGGCTCCGTGTCCGACGGAACGCCTTCCAGCGTGCGCGTGGGGGTGGTGGTGCGGGCCAGTCGGTTCTGCCACTGCGCGTCGGGGCGATTCGAGATCACCATCCAGCCGATCGCTCCGGCGCGCAGTACCGCCATGACCCACTCCGGGTTGATCTGGACACCCTGAGGCGTCGCCGTGGCGATGATCGCCGCCCATGCCCCCCGCACGTCGGCGCCGGCGAGCGGGTTCGCCGAGTCGGGCGTCCCCGTGAACAACACCACCGGCCCGCTCAGCTCGCGCGTCGGCAGCGGCGTGAATCGCAGGAGATACACGTCGCGGCCCGGCTTCAGAGTCGCGGGCGCCGCGCCGGCGATGCGGATCACGCTGACCTGCGTGTCCACGACCCGCTGCGCGACGGTGTAGCGCTGCAGATAGCCGGTGTCGCCGGCCGGCTTCAGCCCGAACCGCCGGAACTGCTCAGCGACGTAGCGCGCCGTTTGCTCGAGCTGCGGGCTCGGCGTCGCTCGGCCGAGCATGGAATCGTCCGCGAGCACGCCGACGTGGTGTCGCACCCCATCGGGCGTGATCGCATTCGCGGCTCGCTGGACGGCCGCCGGGGTTTGCGCCGCGAGGGCGCAGGGGATGAGCACCGCGCTCAGACCGAGCCGTGGATGCACCGCGCTAGCTCCGGAGAGGAAAGGGACGGAAAGCTAACGCGCCCGACCGTCGAGAACCACGGCCGGGCGCGTCGTCTGGAGCGCGCTCGGGTTACGGCTTGCGCCGTTTGAGCTCCGGCTCGTTCTGGGGCCGCTGTTTCGGCGCGTCGCGCTTCGGCTCGACGCGCGGCTCACTGCGCGGCGGCGCTGGCGGAGCGGCCGGGGGCTGGACCCGCGGCGCCGGTGGGGGCGCCGGGGGCGGCGCGCTGTGCGGCCAGGTCTCCGCCGGGCGCCGCGGCTCGGCCCGCGGGCGCTCGGGAGCCACCACGGCCGGGGGTTCGGTCCGAGGACGGTCAGGCCGGAACACCTCCGGTCGCCCTTCCTGTACTGGCCGCTCGGGACGCGCGCGGCGCTCGGGAGGGCTCGGAACGTCAGACTGTCCAGGACGATCACGCCGGCCCGGCTGGTCCGGCTGGTCCGGGTGGTCGGGGTGGTCCGGATGGTCGGGGTGCTCCGGGTGCTCCGGATGGTCTGGCCGGCGGCGCCCGATGGCGTCGTCGTCGCTGCGCGGCGGGTCCCCGGTGAGAGGGCGCTGCCGCGGGCGCTCGGTCACCGGCACGTCTCCGCCAGTGAGGGGACGGGGCCGGGGCTGAACGCGGGGCGGTGGAATGGTGCCGCTGCCCAGGTCTCGGCCGCGCACGCCGACGTCCCGCCGCCGGTCGTCGTTCACCGGGCGTTGCGGCACGCGCGTGATGAACAGGCCCGAGCCCTGCCGGTCTTTGAAGATGAACCGCGGCTCCGGCCTCAAGGGACGCGTAAATACCACACGCGTGCCGCCGGAGTAGCGGTAGGGGTAGTAGTACGGATCGTCGTACACCACGATCCGGAAACGAACGCAGCTATAATCGTACGGGCTCCAGTACGGATAGCTCACGTAGGTATGGCAGTCGTAGCACAGGAATCGGGGATAGTCATAGTGCTGCTGCACGTAGTACGGGACGACGTCGTAGTCCCAGTCCGTGTACCCGTCGGGCACGATGCGCTGGGCGAGGTCGGTGAGGGCGGTATACGGGTCGCCCCGAATGCGCCCATCGGCGATGAGGCGATAGTCCCAATGATCTTCGCTCTTGATCGCGTCGTACACGAACGGATCCGCTGCCGCCACGGCAAAGACGTACCCGACGCCGGGGTAGTCGTCCACGTAGAACGCGTCGGGGGAGGAGCGCTGCAACACGTCGTATTCCCGGCCGCCGCGCACGAAGTTGTCGTCCCACGGCTCGCGCGGGTACAAGACACGCACCCGACCGTCGGTGTCGACGCGCAGGATCGTTACATAGGCGTCCTGCTCGGTGCGGAAATAGACCCGCGCCGCCTGCCCGCCGGCGTAGGGATCGTCACCGCGGTTGGTCCAGACCTCTACGTGGGGGCGGTAATAGAAGGAAGCCGGCTGGGGTGAGGGCGCCCGACCGGACAGCGTCAACAGACTGAAGAAACCCAAGGTTGCGAGCATAAGAATCCTCCGGACGCGACAGCGGAGGGGCAGGGACCATGCCAGGTGGCGCCTCAGGGGATTTCGTCCTAAGTGGCCGTGCAACAGGATGTTGCCGCGATGGAACGGGGATCACGTGCCGCCCACTGTCCTCTACCCCGGACACTCGGCGGCTCATTAGCTTCCGCCACCCATGACCGACGTCCGACGCATCGACTTGCTGGATCCGGCGGAGGTGGCCCGCCTGGGCGGCATCGAGATCGTGGCGCAGGGGGTGGTCGAAGGCTTCCTGGCGGGGATCCACCGCTCCCCGTTTCGGGGATTCTCCGTGGAATTCACGGAGCACCGCGCGTACCAACCGGGCGACGAGCCGCGCTACCTCGACTGGAAGATCTTGGCGCGCGCCGATCGGCTGTTCGTGAAGCAGTTCGAGGAGGAAACGAATCTGCGGGCGATGCTGCTCGTGGATGCCAGCCGGTCGATGGCCTGGCGCGGCGAGCCCGGCCGGCTCACGAAGCGCGCCTACGCCGATCGGCTGGTGGCGGCCCTGGCGCTGATTCTGCTCCGGCAGCGCGACGCTACGGGACTGATCACGTTCGACGAGGCCGTGCGCCAGGTGATCCCTGCCCGGGTCAGGACCGGGCAGTGGACCCGCCTGGTGCGCGGGCTGCTCGATACGCCGGACGGCCGTGGCACAGCCGCGGAGGCGGCGCTGCTGCATCTCACAGGCTTGCTGGCGCGCCGCGGTCTCGTGGTCCTCGTATCCGACCTGCTGTTCGATCGGGCCCTCGCCCTCACCGCGCTCCGCTACCTGCGCCATCGCGGCCACAACGTGATCGTGTTCCACCTGATGGATCCGGCGGAGGCCGAGCTGTCCGGTCCTCCCGAGGTGCGGTTTCGGGATCCGGAGTCTCGGGCGAGCGTGGTCGTGCGGCCGCGCGAGCTGGCTCGCGCCTATGGCGAGACGGTGCGTCGGGAGGTGGCGGCGTGGCGCAGCGCGTGCCGCCGCCACGGAATCGGGTATCACCATGTCCTGACCGACCTGCCGTTCGGCATGGCGCTCCGCCTCCTCGCGTGAGCTTCCTGCATCCGTTGGCGCTGCTCGGGCTCGCCGCCGCGGCGATCCCGGCGCTGTTGCATCTGCTCGAGCGGCGCGTGCCCCCCGAAGCGGAGTTCCCGCCGATCCGCTATCTGAGCGAGGCCGAGCGGCAAAGCGCGCGGCGCCTCAAACTGCGGCATCTGCTCCTGCTGTTGCTGCGGACCGCCCTGATCGTCCTGATCGTCATGGCCGCCGCCCGGCCGCTCGTGCGGTCGCGCGGTGCAGTCGGGGGGGGAGCCCACGAGCCGACGGCGCTCGCGCTCATTCTTGACAACTCTCCCTCCTCGGGTGCCGTGGTGGATGGCCGCCCGCTGATCGAGCGCCTGCAGCGCGTGGCCCGCGCGGCGATCGCCCGCGCCGCGACGGGGGATCGCGTGTGGCTGATGCTGTCGGACGGCGTGGCGCGAGCCGGCTCACGCGACGGCCTGCTCGCGACGGTGGACTCGGTCGTGCCCGGCTGGCGGCGGCTCGATCTCACGGAGGCGGTCGCGCGGGCGACCCGGCTCGTGAACGCCGAGCCCTTGCCGGGGCGGGAGGTGGCGGTCGTGAGTGATCTCCAGCGGACCACGTTGGGCCAGGGCCGGGCGGACATCCCGCGTGGTGTGCGGGTCCTCGCGCTCGCCCCCCGCTCGAGCGGCGAGGCGCTGGCGAACCGGGGCGTCGCCCAGGCGCGGATCGCGGATGGCGCCCTTGCCATCGCGGTCGTAGGCACGCCGGGTGGAACCCCGGCGTCCGTGACCGTGCGCCTGCGCCCCGCCGGCGGTCCGGCCGGCCGGAGTCGCGACGTGGGCCGGGCGCTTGCCGCCCCCGGATCGAGCGCGAGCGTGCCGCTCCCGAGCGTAGCGCCGGGTTGGTGGATCGGAGAGGCGGTGCTCGATCCCGACGAGCTGCGGGCTGATGATCGCAGGGCGTTCGTGTGGCGGGTCGCCCTCCCGGCACGCGTGCGCGCCGACCCGGGAGCAGGGCCGTTCGTGGCTGCGGCGCTCGTCGTGCTCGCGCAGGGGCGGCGCATCGTCGAGGGCAGCGATGTCGTGGTGGGGGAGCGACTGCAGGGTGGTGCGGGGACGACGGTGTTGCTCCCCCCGGGCGATCCCGCGCTCATCGGTCAGGCGAATCGGGCCCTTGCCGCGCACGGCGTGCCATGGCGGTTCGGAGACGTCGGGACGCCGGGAGCGATCGGGAGCGCTGCCGTCGCCGGAATCGGCGGGATTCCGGTGGCCCGGCGCTACCGGCTCACGGGAGCGGCGGGCGACACGACAGCCGTCCTCGCGACCGTGAACGGCGATCCGTGGCTGGTGCGGGCTGCCGACGTGGTGCTGCTGGGCAGTCGCCTCGACACCGCCTGGACGGCGCTACCGGCGTCACCGGCGTTCGTGCCCTTCGTGGACGTGCTGGTGAACCGACTGGCGCGCGGCGAGGCTCTGGTCACGGAGGCCGAAGGTCCGCCGGGAGTCGTGTTCCAGGTGCAGGGCGCCGACACGGTCGGAGCGGTTGTGACGGCGCCCGACCCGCGCGAGTCGGATCTGACTCCCGCCACGCCGGATGTCGTGGGTCGGGCGATCGGCGCGGAACTGCTGGACGAAGCGGGCTTCGCCGCTGAGCAGTACGCCGGCACGCGCCGCACCGACGTGAGCGCGCTGCTGCTGGTGCTCGCGCTGCTCGTGGCGGGCGTGGAGCTCGGGGTCGCGACGCGCGCTCAGTGATGCCGCTCGACTTTCTCATCGACCGCTTCGACGAGCTGCCGGCGACCCGAGCGCTCGCCGCGGGCCTTCCGGGTCCCGGGTCCCGGGTCCCGGTGTCCGGCCTGCCCGGCTCGAGTCCGGCGGTCCTCGTCGCTGCCCTCGCGCGCCGGTTGCCGCAACGCGTGTTCGTCGTGGTCACGCCGACACCGACAGACGCGGAGCGCTGGCTGGCGGACGCCCGTGCTCTCGGCGGAGACGCAGCGGCGCTGTATCCACAGCGCGAGGCCCTCGGAGCCGAGGAGCCGCACGTCGAGATCGCGGGCGAGCGTATCGAGACCCTCGAGGCGCTGTTGTCGGGCAAGGTCACCATCCTCGTCACGACCGCGCGCGCTACGGCGGAGCGCACGGCCGTGCCGGCGGCTCTCGCGGCGATGCGGCTGGTGCTGCAAGCGGGGTCCGGGCCCCGGGCCCCGGGTCCCGGAGGTCTCAGCGAGATCGTCCGCCGTCTGGGTGAGATGGGGTACGATCGCGTCCCCACGGTGACCGAGGTGGCGCAATTCAGCGTGCGCGGCGGGATCCTGGACGTGTACGGCTTCGGGATGGCGGCGCCGACTCGCGTCGAATGGTCGGGTGACGAAATCGTGTCGCTGCGGCCGTTCGATCTGGATTCACAACGCTCGGGGGGGGATGGGATCGAGCGGGTGACGATTCTGCCGGCGAGGTCAGAGGAACCCATCAGCGCTGTAGGGGCGCAGCATGCTGCGCCCCTACAGCGGCAATCCCTGTCCGATCTCCTGCCCACCGATGCGCTGCTCGTCTTGGCGGGGGAGTCCGCGCTGGAGCAGGAAGTCGATCGGGCGTGGGCCGAGGCGGAGCATCACCTCGAGATCGCCCGGCGGCTGGGCGAAGCGCCGCCCGCGCGGGCGGAGATCTTCGTCGCGCCCGAGCAGTGGCGCCGCGCGTTGGAGACCTTCGCGCGCCTCGCCCTCGACGCACCCGGCGAGGCGATGCGCTTCCCGCTCGCCCCGCCGGAGCCCGTGGACCGCGACATCAAGCGGCTGCGGCGGCTCGTCCTGGCCGGCCCGCCGACGGTGATCCTGTGCGACAACGAGGGCCAGCTCGAACGGCTGGAGGAGCTGCTCGGCGCCGACGCGGCGACGCTGGCCATCGGAGCGCTCGACGGCGGCTTCGTGTTGCCGTCGCTCCGGGTGCTCACCGACCACGAGATCTTCCGCCGCGCGCGCCGCCTCCGGCGGCCGCGGCGCTACCGCGAAGCGTCGCCCACTGCTGCGGCGCGCGCGCTGCAGCAGGGAGACTACGTGGTGCACTTGGAGCACGGCATCGGGCTGTACCGCGGCATCCAGACGATCGCGGTGGGCGCGGAGGGCGGGACACTGGAAGTGGCGGTGGTGGAATACGAAGGGGGCGACCGGCTCAACGTCCCGCTGTACCGGCTGGATCAACTGGAGCCGTATCGCGCCGCGGGGAACGGTGACGCCCCGCCGCCCAAGCTGCACCGCCTCGGCGCCACGACGTGGCAGCGTCAGCGGGACAAGACTCGCGCCGCCATCCGCCAGATGGCCGCCGAGTTGCTCGACTTGTACGCCCGCCGCCAGCTTGTGACCGGATTCGCGTTCCCGCCCGACACGGCGTGGCAGCGCGAGCTCGAGTCGGCCTTCCTGTACGAGGACACGCCCGACCAGCGTCGTGCCTCCGAGGAGGCAAAACGGGACATGGAGCGCGCCCGACCGATGGACCGGTTACTGGTCGGCGACGTCGGATACGGCAAGACCGAGGTCGCGCTGCGGGCGGCCTTTAAAGCGGTGCAGGCGGGGAAGCAGGTGGCGGTGCTCGCGCCCACCACGATCCTCGCCGAGCAGCACGGACGCACCTTCCGCGAGCGGCTGGCCGACTATCCCGTGCGCATCGAAGTGCTGTCGCGTTTTCGTGGCCCGAGCGACACGCGGCGCGTCGTCCAGGGCCTGGAGCGGGGGGAGGTGGACCTGGTGATCGGCACGCACCGGCTGCTGTCGCGCGACGTCCGGTTTCACGACCTGGGCCTGCTCATCGTAGACGAGGAGCACCGGTTCGGGGTGCGGCACAAGGAGCGACTGAAGGCGCTGAAGCTCGCGGTGGATGTGCTGACGCTCACGGCGACGCCGATCCCCCGCACGCTGCACCTCTCGCTCGCCGGATTGCGCGACCTGACGCTGCTCGAGACGCCGCCCAAAGACCGTTCGCCCGTGCTGACGTTCATCGAGCCGTGGGACGACTCGCTGATCGAGGAGGCGCTGGCGCGGGAGCTCGACCGGGCGGGGCAGGTGTATTTCGTGCACAACCGTATCGAGACGATCGACACCATCGCCGAGCGCGTGCGCACACTCGCGCCGCCCCGCGCCCGCATCGCGGTGGCGCATGGCCGGCTCAAGGAGGCCCAGCTGGACGATGTCATGGCGCGCTTCGTCCGTGGCGAAGTGGACATCCTCGTGTCTACGATGATCGTCGAGTCGGGTCTCGACGTCCCGAACGCGAACACCATGATCGTGAACCGCGCCGACCAGTTCGGCCTGGCGCAGCTGTACCAGCTGCGGGGCAGAGTGGGACGCAGCCATCGCCGCGCGTACTGCTATCTGCTCGCGCCCGATCTCGTCGATGCGGACGCCGAGGAACGGCTCCGGGTGTTGGAGCACCACACGGATCTGGGCGCCGGTTACCGCATCGCCCTGCGCGACCTGGAGCTGCGCGGCGCCGGGAACCTGCTCGGCGGCGAGCAATCGGGTCATGCGCAGGCCGTCGGGTTCGACGTGTACCTGCGATGGCTGCAGGAGACCGTCGAGGCGCTGAAGGGGGACGGCACCGCGGGACCGGGGAAAGGTGTGCCGCCCGAAGTCGTGTTCGATCGCCCGGCGCACCTTCCGGACGAGTATGTCCCCGACGCGGCGGCGAAGCTCGATCTGTACCGGCGGCTGGCGCGAGCCGAGCGGCCGTGCGAGATTCAAGCCGTGCGCGAGGAACTGCGCGATCGCTTCGGCCCGCTCCCGGACCCGGCGCAGCGACTGCTCCTCGTGTCCGAGCTCCGCGCGCTCGGCGCCCAGGCCGGACTGGAGACGGTGCTCGTCAGGGGTGACGAGGCGCGGCTCACGTTTCGGCGGGACGCGCACCCGCGGCTTGCCGGACTGACGGCGGCGCTCGATGCGGTGCAGTTCGAGGCGGAGGTGCGGCGCCCGGTGCCGCTCTCGCTGCGACTGCGCCGGCTGGGCGGCGAAGCGATCGGCCCCGGTCTGGTGCGGGCCCTCACGGCGGTTCTGCAGAACCCTCACGACTAAGGAGAGCGAGGATGCGACGGTGGTCGGGTTTGGTATTCGCGGTCCTTGCGCTGGGTGGCTGTAGCGCGCTGCGGGACGCGTTCTCGGCCCACCCCGTGGCGGCGGGGAGCGCGGCCGGGCAGACCCTGACCGTGGCCCGCCTGGGGGAGCTGGCCGGTCGAGCCAAGAAAGTGCCGCTCCGGCCGCAGGCGCTCGCGAGTCTCACCACGATTTACCTGGACTACGCGGTATTCGCCCACGAGCTCGCCCGCGGCCGGGACATGGATGACTCCGCCCTCGTGGTCCAGGCCAACTGGCCGAACGTCGCCCAGCTCCGGTGGGAGCATTATCACGACCAGTTGATCGCCGTCCGCGTGCGGCTCACGCGGGATCAGACGGACTCGGCGTACCGCGCCGGCGCGGTCCGGTTGTTCCAGCACATCCTCGTCAGCGTGCCGCCGAGCGCCGCTCCGAAGGTCGAACAGGACAAGAAGCACCAGGCGGAAGGCCTGCTGCGGCAGGTGGAGGCCGGGCACGGCAGCAACTTCACTCAGGTCGCCCAACGCTACTCCGAGGATCCCGGCTCGAAGTCCCGGGGCGGCTACCTCGGAGCCGTCGGCCGGGGCCGGTTTGTCCCGGCGTTCGACAGCGTGGCGTGGCGCCTCGCCCCGGGTGCGATGAGCGGGTTGGTCCGGTCGCCGTTCGGGTTCCACATCATCCGCCGCCCGCCGCTCGAGGAGGTGCGCGACTCGTTCCGCACGGAGCTCGAGAGCGCGCTGACGGTGCGTTTCGATTCGGTCTACATCGACAGCGTGGCCGTGCGGCGTGCCTTGAAGGTGCGGGGTGGTGCGGCGGCGCTGGTGCGCCAGGCGATCCAGAACGTCGGCCCGGCGGCCGACGACGACCGGCAGCTCGCCAGCTACCGCGGCGGCGCTTTCCGGGTGCGCGACCTGGCCCGCTGGCTGTACGCGCTCGACCCCCGCGATCTGAATGTCGCCATGGCGAGCGACGCCCAGCTCACCGAGTTCGTCCGCCAGCTGGCGCAACGGGAGCTGCTGCTCCGGGAGGTCGACTCGGCGGGCGTGGCGCTGACGCCCGAGGACTGGCGGGGACTCAAGACCCAGCACGACTCCGTGCTGACGATGCTCGGGAACGAGCTCGCGCTGTCGGCCCGGACCCTCAAGGACTCCGCGGCCACCGAATCGGCGCGCGCGGACATCGCGATGCGACACGTGAACGACTACCTCGATCGGGCGCTCGTGCAGGAAACGGCGCAATTCTTTCCGGTGCCGCCGTTCCTCGCCCTGGCGCTGCGGCCCGGGCAGGGGTGGTCCGTGAGCGCGGCGGGGCTGGCGCAGGCGCTGGAGCACGCCCAGGGGATCCGGGCGCAGCTCGATTCTTCCCCGCGTCGCGCCGGGCCCGGGCTGAAGCCCGCGCCGGGCCCGGCGCCCGCGCCGCCGGTGGACACGGCGAAACAGAAGGTGTCGCGCTGAGATGCGCGTCCTCGCCATCCCGCTGCTCGGGCTCGGCCTGGCCGCCGGCGTCGCTCGGCCGGGCGCGGGCCAGGGAGAGCTGGCCTCGGCGCGGCCGGTCGACCGCATCGTCGCGATCGTGGGCTCCAAGCCGATCCTCGCGTCCCAGGTCGAGGAGCAGCTGGTGCTCGCGCAGGCGCAGGGGATGAAGATCCCGACCGATTCGGCCGGCCGGGACGCCACGCGGCGCCAGGTCCTGCGGCAGATGGTGGATGAGGAGCTCATGGTGCAGCAGGCGGAGCGGGACACCACCATCAAGATCACCGACCAGGAGGTGCAGGACCAGGTCGAGCAGACCGTGCAAAACGTGCGGAAGCAGTTCAGCTCGACCGCCGAGTTCCTGGCGCAGCTGCGCGCCGCGCAGTTCCTGACGGAAGAAGAGTGGCGCCGCTGGCTGGCCGACCAGCAGCGCCGCACGAGTCTGCAGCAGCGACTCCTCGACCAGCTGCGCCAGAAGGGGAAGCTGCGGCCGATACCCCCGACCGACGCGCAGATGCGCCAGTTCTGGGAGGAGAACCGCGCCCAGCAGCCGAAGCGACCGGCCGCGATCTCGTTTCGGCAGATCGTCATCACCGCGCAGGCCGACTCCGCCGCCAAGGCGCGCGCCCGCCAGCTCGCGGAGTCACTCGTCGTGGTGCTGCGCCACGGCGCTACCTTCGCGGACGTGGCCAAGAAGTACTCCGCCGACAGCACCTCACGGGAGCAGGGTGGTGAGCTGGGGTGGTTCCGCCGCGGCCCGATGGTCAAGCAGTTCGAGGACGTGGCGTTCCGGCTGCGACCGGGGGAAATCTCCGATCCAGTCGAGACCGAATTCGGCTATCACATCATCCAGGTGGAGCGCGTCCAGCCGGCCGAGGTGCTGGCGCGCCATGTGCTGATCGCGCCCGACATCTCGACCGCGCAGATCGCGCTGGCGCGTCGCCTGGCCGATTCGGTGCACGACGCGCTCCGCGCCGGCGCGCCGTTCGACACGCTGGCGCGCCGCTTCGGCGATCCCGAGGAGGGGAAGGTGGTGCCCGAGCTGCCCGTGTCGCAGCTGCCGCCGGACTACGAGCGAGCGATCGGCAGCGACACGGTGCCGGGGCGGAAGCCGGTGTTCGCGGCGGGCGCGGATTCGCGGCGGCCCAAGTTCGTCGTCTTCGAGCTCATGAAACGCCTGCCCGAGGGTGAGCTGGCCTTCGACGACGTGAAGGATCGGATCCGCGAGAACCTGGGCCAACAGCTCGCGGTCCAGCACTACCTCGAAATCCTGCGCCGTACGACGTACGTCGACATTCGCCCCTGAGCGCATGGCTCGTCCGCGTCTCGCCGTCACGCTCGGCGACCCGCGCGGCATCGGGCCGGAGGTGGTGGCGAAGGCGCTCGCGCTCGGGTCGCTCGACGCGGATGTGACCGTGCTGGGGAGCGGGGAGCGGGGAGCGGGAGAGCAGACCGCTCCCCGCTCCCTGCTCCCTGAAGACGCCGGTCGGATGGCGGCCCAAGCCGTGGAACGCGCCGTCGAGCTGGCCCGGGCGGGGTCGGTGGATGCGATCGTCACGGGACCGGTGCACAAGCACGCCCTTCATCTTGCCGGGTTTCGCTACCCCGGCCTCACCGAGATGCTGGCGCACCTGGCGGGCGACCGCGACGTGGCGATGATGCTCGCCGCGGGCCCGCTGCGAGTCGTCCTCGTCACCACTCACGTGCCGCTGCGGGAGGTGCCGAGTCGCGTGACGACGGAGCGGGTCATCCGCACGGGCCGCATCGCGGAAACGGCGCTGCGGGACTGGTGGGGGATCGCGCGGCCGCGGCTCGCGGTGTGCGCGCTCAACCCGCATGCCGGCGAATCGGGGTTGTTCGGCGATGAGGACGATCGGGTGCTGCGGCCGGCAGCGGAGACATTGGGTGCGGCGGGCCCGCTCTCCGCCGACACCGTCTTCGTGCGCGCGCTGCGAGGAGAGTTCGACGCGGTGCTCACGCCCTATCACGACGTCGGGATGACGGCCGTGAAGGTGGCGGGCTTCGGCAAGGGCGTGAATATCACGCTGGGCCTGCCGTTTCCCCGCACGGCCCCGGATCATGGCACCGCGTTCGATATCGCGGGGCAGGACGTGGCGGACCCGAGCTCCATGCGGGCGGCGCTCGAGTTAGCGGTGCAGCTGGCGGGGCGGAAAGGCCGGTAACCCCGGGGTTACATCCGACCGGACTGCACCCTGCAGCCGCTCGAGCAGCCGCTGATGTTCTTCGAGCCGCAGCTTCTGGCTCGCCCGATTCACCACCACCACGGCGCCGACGTCCAGAAGCGGCGCGCGCTCGACCAGGCCGTTCTCCCGGAGCGTGCGCCCGGTGTCCACCAGGTCCACGATCCAGTGCGACAGCCCGAGCAGCGGGGCCACCTCGACGCTGCCGCTCACCGCGATGACCTCCACGCCCAGGCCCGTTTCGGCGAAAAAGGCGCGCGTGAGGCGTGGGTACTTCGTGGCGACGCGAGGCGTCACGCCGCCGGGGAGAGCCGGGTAGGCGATCTGCGCGGGGCTCGCCACGACCATGCGACACCGGCCGAAGCCGAGCGCCAGCGGCTCGAGTACGTCCGCCGCCGTCTCGCGCAGGACGTCGGTGCCGGTGATTCCCACGTCTGCCGCGCCCGATTCCACATACACCGGCACGTCGGCGGGCTTCACGAACAGGACCGACAGCGTGCCGTCCGACGACGGCACGAGCAGCTTGCGCGTGGTGGCGGGCTCGGACACGGTCGCGCCCATGCTCCGGAGCAGGGCGAGCGACGGCTCGAGCAGGCGCCCTTTGGGGAGCGCCAGCTTGAGGGCGGTCGTCATGGCACCGCCGTTGCGAGGGCGTCGAGGTCGAGGGCGAGCCCCACCGCGGGAAGCGGGCGCCCGAAGCGGCCCATCAGGTCGTCGTAGCGCCCGCCCGCGCCGACCGCCGTTCCGGCGCCGGCGACGAAGATCTCGAAGTGAATACCCGTGTAGTAGTCGAGCCCGCGCACCTCGCCGAAATCGTACACGACATGCCGTCGCTCTGTCTCGGACAGGGCGGCGTCGATCGCCTCGAGCCGGGCGATGGCGTCGCGCGGCGCGGGCCCCGTCGCCAGCACGCGGGCCGCCCGGTCGAGCGCTTCGCGCCGGCCGATGATGAACGGCAATTCCGCCAGCGCGCCGGGCGCCGCGGCGGCGAGGCCGGCCGCGTCCTTCCGATCGATCAGGCGCCGCACCGCGGTCCGCTCCTCGGGTGGGAGCGCCGCGAGCGCCGGCGCGAGGGCTCCGACGTGGCCCAGGTTGAGCTGAAACTCGTTCGCCCCAGCCGAACCCACGAGCGCGAGGGCGAGTCGCAGCACCTCGACGTCGGCGGCGACGCCGCCTTCGCCCAGCAGCTCCCCGCCCACTTGAAGGATCTCGCGTCGCCGACCCTCCCGCTCGGGATCCTGGCGGAACACCGTGCCGGCGTACGAGAGGCGCAGCGGCGTGGGCCAGTCGGCGAGCTTGGTCGCGGCGAGGCGTGCCACGCTGGCGGTGAAGTCGTAGCGCAGCGCCAGCAGCTTGCCGTCCAGGTCGAGCAAGCGGATCAACCGGTCGGCGACGTCGGCCGCTCCGCCCCCGGCGCGCACGAAGACCTCGGCGTACTCGAACGTGGGTGGGATGATCTCCTGGAAGCCCGCCGCCTCGAGGCGCTCGAGCATGCGGCCCTGGAGGGTGCGGCGACGCCGCACGGCGTCGCCGGCGAGATCGAGCGCGCCGGGCGGAATCGGGGCGATGGAGGACCGCCGGGTCACGGCGTCGTCCCTTCACCGGGGACCTGCTGCAGCAGCCGCGCGGCGCCGACACGGCGGCCCTCCATTTCCACGATCTCGAACGCGGCGCCGCGTACGGTCACCCGGTCGCCGACCTTGGGCAGCCGCCCGAGCGTCCCGAACAGATAGCCGCCGATCGTGGTGTAGCTCGTCTCGTCGAGGCCGAGTCCGTAGATCTGATTCACGTCTCGCAACGGCATGGCGCCCGACAACACCGGCGCGCCCTCTCCCGCAACCGTGAAGGTCTCCCCACTGGGCCGGTCGTACTCGTCGTAGATCTGGCCGACGATCTCCTCCAGGAGGTCTTCCATGGTGACGAGCCCGGCGGTGCCGCCGAACTCGTCGAGCACGATGGCGAGGTGAATCTTCTGGCGCTTCATGTCCGCGAGCACGTCTTCCACCTCGCGGGTGCCGGGCACGAATACCGCGGGGCGCAGGACGGCGCGCAGCGAGCCTCCTTTGGCCGAGCGCAGCCCCGCGAGGATGTCCTTCGCGTGCACGAGACCGACGACGTCGTCGAGCGTCTCGCGGTACACGGGGTAGCGGGAGCGCCCGGCGACGGCGACCTGATCCGCGGCTTCCTCGAGCGACAGGTCGATCGGCAGCGCGACGATGTCGGTGCGGGGGGTCATGACCTCGCGCGCCGTCTTCTCGCTGAACTCGAACACCCCCTCGAGGAGACGCGCGTCGTCCGCCGCGAGGCGCCCGGTCTTGCGGCTTTGCTCGACCAGCATGCGGATTTCCTCGGGGGAGTGGATCCGCTCGAGCTCGGCGGTGGTGCTGCGGATCCCCAGCAGGCGCACGATGCGGCCCGCGCTCCAGTTGAGCAGATCGGTGAAGGGCCGCGTGATCCAGGAGAAGATGATCAACGGGGCCGCGATCCAGCGGCTCGTCGCTTCGGGGTACGTGATGGCCCAGGCCTTGGGCGCCTGCTCTCCGAACACGACGTGCAGGAACGAGATGAGCGTCACCGCCACCACGGACGCCACGCCGCCCCGCGTCAGGAAATTCAAGACGGGGGGGAGCGTGGCGAACCAGTCGCGGAACAGGTGGGCCACGGTGTCCTCGGCGACGTAACCGAGCAGGATCGAGGCGACGGTGATGCCGAGCTGCGCGGCCGAGAGCTGGCGGTAGAGATCTTGCAGCGCCGTCTGGACCGTCTTAGCCTTCCGGTCGCCGCGCCGCACCAGGGCATCGATGCGCGTGCGGCGCGCAGCGACCAGCGCGAACTCGGCCGCGACGAAGAACGCGTTCGCGAGCACCAGCAGCACGAGGGCGATGAGGCGCACGCCGATCGACTGCGACACAGGCCCGGGCATAGAGGGCGGAACATAGTCGGTGGTCACTCGACTTCAAGCGCCGCCGTACGACGCGCTGGCGCCGCATTTCCCGCAGATCGGCGGTGCGGATTCCGCCACCGCGCGCGCGGTGCGGACGATTCTGGACGACGTCCGCGCCACCCGCGACGCAGGCATCCGCGAGCACACGCGGCGGCTCGACGGGGTGGACTTGCCGCCGGGCGATTGGGAAGTGCCGGCCGCCCGGTGGCAGGAGGCGCTCGAGCGGATTCCTCGCCCGCTGCGGGCTGCGCTCGAGCTCGCGGTGCAGCGGGTGCGGGACTATCACGCCAACCAGGCCGATGAGGGGTTTCTCGAGCGCGACGCGGACGGCACCGAGATCGGCATGCGGGTGGTGCCGCTCGATCGGGTCGGGCTGTACGTCCCCGGCGGCAAGGCCGCCTATCCCTCGACCGTGATCATGAATGCCGTGCCCGCGGTCGTCGCCGGTGTGGCGGAGATCGTCATGGTCACGCCGCCGACGAAGGGGGGTGCGGCGCCCGATGTCGTGCTCGCCGCGGCACGGCTCGCCGGCGTGGACCGGGTGTTCCGGGTGGGGGGCGCGCAGGCGATCGGTGCGCTCGCCTACGGGACGCCCACGATTCCGCGCGTCGACAAGATCGTGGGGCCGGGGAATCGGTTCGTCAGCGAAGCGAAGCGCCAGGTGGCGGGGGAGGTCGGCATCGACATGCTGGCGGGTCCGACCGAGGTGTTGATCATCGCCGACGAGACCGCCGACGTGCGCTTCGTGGCGGCGGATCTGATCGCCCAGGCCGAGCACGACGAAGACGCCTGCGCCTGGTGCGTCACTCCCAGCACGACGCTCGCGGATGCGCTGGAGGGCGAGCTGGCGCGCCAGGTCGCGCGCTCGCCTCGCAGGGCGATCGTCGAGCGCTCGCTCGCCGATCACGGCGTTGTGGTCGTCGTTCCCGATCTGGACGCCGCCGTCGAGGTCGCCAACCGCCGCGCACCCGAGCACGTCGAGGTGCTGACGCGCGATCCCTGGCCCGTGGCGCGGCGCATCCGGCACGCCGGGGCGATCTTCGTCGGCGCCTCTAGCCCCGAGCCCGTGGGTGACTACGTCGCCGGACCGTCCCATGTGTTGCCCACCGGGGCGACCGCCCGATATGTTTCGCCCTTGGGAGTGTACGATTTCGTGAAACGCATCAGCGTGGTCGCGTACTCGCGACGGCAGCTCGAGCAGGACGCGGCGCACATCATCGCGCTGGCGGAGGCCGAGGGGCTGCCGGGACATGCGGAGGCGGTCCGTGTACGGATGTCAGACGTCAGACGTCAGACGTCAGACGTTCGTCATGACACTGACGTCTGATGTCTGAGGTCTGACGTTGATGTCTGCGGCCCTTCCTCTAGACGTCCAGTGCACCCACCGCGCCCCGCTGCGCGCCGAGGGCCGGCGCCGCATGGCGGCCGTGCTGGGCATCAGCGCCGTCGTGATGCTCGCGGAGGCGGTGGGCGGCTGGGTGGCGCACTCGCTGGCGCTGCTCGCGGACGC
>WNGI01000282.1_pt1 | contig 35366 bp, 38 predicted proteins | sample 5400621 | NCBI WGS metagenome assembly WNGI01 (sample SAMN13153374, study PRJNA577476) | soil metagenome | isolation source: 20 cm soil or saprolite under Garry oak tree replicate 1 | place: USA:California | collected 2016-06-15
CGTAGAGGATGTTCGACATGATCATCGACAACGGATCCAGGATGATGCGCTGGCGCTTACTCGCGAGGCTTCCAAGGACGGGGCGCGATGCAGCGCACGCCGAGCTTCGTCTCCAGGCCAAGCGCACGGCGGACGTCGAGAGCACTAGCGACTGCGCCGACGACATTCTCGTCGTCGACGATATGCAGTGGTACCTCCCGACCAAGCGCGAGGCCGACGATTTTCTTCGGCAATTGCCAATTGTCCCTGGAGTCGAGACTCGGTCACTCCCGATGCCGAACCGCATGCTCCAGGACTGAGAAGGGCGGCCGACGCTCGAGACCGTTGAAATCTGCGGATCGTCAGCGTTGATGGGTTGCCGCAGTTCAGGCACGGATGGCGGCCGCTAACGAGCTCTTCGAGGTTCATCACGTGCGTGACTAGCGCCGCCGGGACGGTGACGATCGGGATCGGGCCACCGATGCCCCGCTCGGCTTCACCACAGCCGCCGCAACGTCGTCGTTGCGCGAGCAGGCTAGAGCGCGACCCAAGAGGGTCGCGCTCTTCCTTCGGTGATCAAGTGCTGGCTACGGCTGTGTTGTGATGCTCGCCACGCTGATCGCCGTAATCTGCATCTGCTCGGCCAGAGCCTGCTGGCCGCCTGGACCGTTGTTCGATGCGCAGAGAAGCTGAACGGAAAAAGGTGCAGCCCACTGGGTCGTGTACGTGTTCGTCAGGGTCGTCGCGCTCGCACCGGATTCTCCGTTCGCCTCCAACGCCGCAGCCGCGATCACGCTCGAGCCATTCCCGCCGTAGAGCGTGCAGATAACCGGGATCCGGCCGCTTGGCTGCAGATTGTTGATGAGCACGGTCGCGGTGACGAAGTACTTCCCCTCGGGGAGGTCGATCCGGTGCATCTCGGTGTACGAGTTCGGGATCGACATCGACACGCGCTTTTCGCTGTAGAAGGCAGCGCCACCTAGACCAGCTTGGCCGGTCGGTCCCTGCGGACCGGTGTCACCTTTGACGCCCTGTGCACCGGTGTCGCCCTTGAGCCCTTGGGGACCAGCGTCGCCCTTAGGACCCTGCTGATTCCACGCCAGCGCGACCTCATTCGTCGAGCACGTATCTGCAGAACTGACCACATGGATCGTGCCGCTGCTGTTGTTCACGCAGGCGTAGATCACTCCGGTGGATGCGGCGGCCGCGAACGTTATCGCGCTTCCCCCGACCAACGCGAGTGCCAGCCCGATGACAAGCGCCGGCCGCGTCAGGATCGATTTGATGCGTCGCATTCCGTTCCTCCTCGCTCCTTTGTGGAGACACGCAAAGGATTGCCGCGAGCATCACGAGGAAACCATCAGTCGGGCCACGACGGGAATGTGTTGCAGCACACGCATCGAAATACTTGGAGAGTCCGACCGGCGAGCAGCGATCGAGTGATGCGCGTGGCGGCTGTCGAGCCGCCGGACGACAGGGTCTCAGATGCGGTCGATCGAAACCGCCGCGCTCATGGCATTCGCGGAGCGGGCGCGCGGTCTGGGAGCAGCCACGGCAGAGCCTCGGCCATCGGCTCGACCAGGCTGGCGTACTGCTCGCGGGTGAGGTGATCCTTCGCGAACAGCCCGAGCGCCGCGCCGAACGCCGCGCGTTCGGCTTTGTGTCCCTCTTGACCGTGCTTCGCCTTCCAGCTGACCAGCGCGCCGGTGCTCTCGGTCAGCCCGAACAGCGTGCGACGGAATTCCTCCCAGCGGGGACCGAGATCGTGCTGCTCGATCTGTGCGAGCGCGGCGCGCTCAGCGGTGTGGTACGCGTCGAGGCCGCGACGTTCATGCCGATCCCAACCCCAGGCGGCACGTTCGATCCCATTGGCGTCAAAGACACGAAGATCGGCGGTGAGGCGATCGAGCTCGCTCTGGGTGGGACCCTGCCGCACCATTGGCCGAAACGCTAATCCCCCCGCGCCGATTGCGCTCGAAGCGCTTTCCGCTGATGACAGACTGGTCGTCATGAGCGACCGGCTCTCGGATCGGAGGACCCTTCCGCCGCAGCTGCACGCGGAGTCACTGAGTCTCGCCGGCCTGCTCGCGAGGGAAACGCGCGACGGCGTCGCGATCGTGGGAGCCGATGGCGAGCTGATCTTCTGGAACGCCGCTGCGGGCGCGATCACGGGCTGGTCCTCGATGATCGTCGCCGAACAGAACCTCGCCAAGTTCACCACGACGCCCCAGGCACTCGTCGAGATCCGCGAAGGGAAATGGGTCGAAGTCCGGCAGTCGCCCCTGCGGGCGGACGGTAAGACGTTCACCGTGGTGATGTTCACCGACTCGACGTCGCAGGTCCGCCTCCGCGATACGCGCGTGCAGCTCCGCTCACTCGGTCTGGTCGACGCGGCGACGAATCTCCCCGGCCGCGAGATCGCGATGCTCCACGTCGAGCAGGCGATCGCCCTGGCGCAGCGTGACCATCGTTCCGTCGGCATCTTGAGCCTCAAGCTCGATCGGTTCCGACAGCTGCGTGACGCGCCGGATGGTCACGCCTCCGCTGATGAGGTCGTCCGGCAATTCGCGAAACGCATCACGGCGTTCGTCCGCACGAGCGACGTGCCGGCCCGGCTTTCGGACGACTCGTTCCTCGTGGTGCTCACGGCGCTCACGACCAGCAACGATGCGGCGGTGGTCGCGGTCCGCTTGCTCCTCGTGCTGGCCGAGCCCTTCGACGTCGTCGGTCACGCGCGCACGGTCCACTGCAGCATCGGCGTCGCGGAGTTCCCGCGCGACGCGAACGAGTCGGTCGCGCTGCTCGGCGCGGCGCTCGCCGCCGCTGACCGCGCCCAGGTCATGGGTGGCGGCCGCTACATCGTCGCGTCGGACCTAGCGCAGAGTCGCTAGCCGCGCGGACTGGTCACCAGCTACCGCCGCCGCCGCCACCACCACCACCGCCCGAGCCGCCGCCGAAGCCACTGCCGCCGCTGCCGCCCGGGGTGGAGGCGATCGTCGAGGACACCTGGTTCGAGAAGGAGCTGAGGTTGTTCGACAGATCGCTCGCGGAGAACGCGCCGAGGGTGCTGCCGGTGTACCAACCCGCGGTCTGCTTCGTCACGTCGATGTCTTTGAACGCGCGCGCCCATTTCTCGACAGAGCCGAACACGATCGCGTAGGGCAGGTATTCGGAGAAGATGTTCTCGCGCTCGGCGAAGCGCTGTCGCTCGGTCTCGGCGATCTCCATGTAATGACGGAACCCGAGCGTGCGCCGCAGCAGCTCGGCACCCGCGCTCGTCTTGCGCGGCATGCGCGACGCGACGCCGAGCAGCGCGATCGCGGGCACGATCGCGCCGAGCCCGACGACTCCCGCACCAAGTGCGGAACCGAGCACGAAGACGCTGACCGCGGCGACGACGATCGCGACGCATCCGAGCGCCGCGTAGATCTGCCGGACGCGCTGCGGATCCGCGGGAAACCACTTACGCGCGACGGAGTCCGTGTAGAGCTCACGCTGCGCTTTGCTCAGCGTCGTGTAGAAGTGCTCCTTGAGGTCCGACAGCTTGACCACGTCGGTGGGCTTCGGTTGGAGCGCTTCGAGGTACGCGGGCGCGGCACCGACCCGCGCGTTGAACTGCTGGATCAGCGCGACGAGCTTCGTCGTGCGGTCATCGGGCACGGCGCGGCCGAACAGTCCGTCGTAGATCGTGCGCTCGTACGGCTCCAGCGCCGCGGGATCGGCCTTGTCCGCGGTGCGCGTCAGCGACCAGTCCTTCCCCCCGAAGAGCTTGACGATCCCGAGCATCGGTAGCTCGGTGATCGTCAAATATCCGCGGACCGCGAGATCGACGATCGTCGCGGTCACATCCTTCGTGTCGGCGTGCTCGTCTACAAGAAGCCCCACCTGGGCCGGCCGCAGCTTGTCGGGCGGCTCGTACTCGGCGACGATCGTCTGGCGGCCCCGCTCATCACGACCGGCGGTCCACCACCGCCAGATGACGAGGCCGAGACCGCCGAGCATCACCAGCAGCGCGGCGCCCTCCGTCGACGGCGTCAGGTCGAAGTACTGCTCCACGCCTCGCTCGCGCCGCTCCAGGATCGGGAGTGTCCCGGACACGATCCCTTTGCGGAGCGACGTCACGAAGGTGAGCTGATCGCCCGTGGCCAGCGCGCCGGTGGCGCTGAAATCGGCCCGGTCGGGCGCGAGGGAGCTGCGACAGGCCTTGCTGGACGCGGTCGGACCTTCGTAGCACGCAACCGCCGCGAACGCGTTGGACGGAGCGAACACCGTCGCGCTCACCGCGAGCATCGGCACCGGCCACGCTCCGCCGTTCACGTTCCAGAACAGCTCGTCGTGGTCCGCGAAAGAATTGAGCGCGCCGCGCACGGTGTACGCGATCCGGTAGGTCTGCCTTCCCGTGACGATGCGATTGGCGTCGCCGATCTTGATCCGGAAGTTCGCCCCGTTCTGGCTGGTTTCGTAATTCAGCGGCCGCCCATTCAGGTCGCGGACCGACTGCACGCTGAGCTGGTACACGCGCTCGTATGTCGGATCGGGATCCCAGCGGTAGCGCACCGGGATATCGCGGAAGATGCCGTGCCGATCGGTGAGGGCCTGGAAATTGACGTCGATGTTCTCGGTGATCAGGAGCCGCCCGTCGCTCTGGATGTTCACCTCCGAAGCGAAGCGTTCCACGACCCAGCCGTCGTCGGCGGCGCGTGTGGCGGACACGAGCAGCGCGGCAGCGACGACGAGCAGCGCGGATGCCGCGAGTCGGCGCGCGCCGGCGCTCACGTCAGCAGGCTGGAGAAGATGGTCGCGAGGCCGAGGAACGACATGAAGCCGGAGATGTCGGTGATCGTCGTCAGAACGATGGAGGACGACTGCGCCGGATCCTGGCCGAGTGCCTTGAGGATGAGCGGGACGGCCGCGCCGGACATTCCGGCAAGGCTCATCGAGATCACCATCGCGAGGCCGATGACGAACGAGAGGCCCGCGCTGTGGCTCCAGAGGTACACGGCGACGGCGGTGACCACCGCGCAGCCGAAGCCGTTGATGATCCCGGTGCCCGCTTCCTTCCAGATGAGGCGTGGCCAGTGCGTCGGCCGGACCTCGCGCAGCGCGAGGCCGCGCATCGTCACGGCCAGAGCCTGCATGCCGCTGTTTCCGGACTGGCCGGCGACGACCGGCATGAGCACGGCGAGCGCGGTGAACTGCGCGATCGTGCCTTCGAACAGGCCGACGACGGCCGCCGCGGCGAAGGCCGTCGCCAGGTTGATCTCGAGCCAGGGCAGCCGCTGGCGGACCGCGAAGCCGACGCGCGACAGCGCGCGTTCCTCCTTACCGACGCCGACCATCGTCTGGATGCCGATGGTCGCTTCCGCCTCCGCCGCGGCGACGAGTGTCCGGTAGCGGATGACGCCGACGAGCTTGGACTCCGAGTCGACGACCGGCAGCGTCGCGACGCGTCGCTCGTCGAGCGCCTTCACGACCTCCTCGCGGGACGCGTTGACGAACACCGAGACCGGCTCGCCGCGGATCAGGTCGCGCAGCGGCGTCTCGGGCTCGGCCGTCGCGATCTCACCGAGCGGCACCGCGCCGGCGAGCCGGCCCTCGCGGTCCATCAGATAGATCGAGCCGAGCTCTTTCTCTTTGAAGGTGCGCATCTTCCGCAGCGCCTCCTCGACGGTCGTGTCGGGGCCAAAGGCGCTGATGCGTGGATCCATGAGGGCGCCGGCGGAGTCCGCGGGGTACGCGAGGAGCTCGCGGATCTGCTCCGCGGCACGTTCGTCGAGCCGGGTGAGCTGGGCGTCGCGTTCCAGCGGGTCGAGCCCGCCGATGATCTGCGCGGCCCGCACCGGGTTGGTGACGGCGAGCATGGCGCGCACGAGCACGTCGTCGAGCAAGGACAGCACCTCCGCCGCGACCCGCGGATTCAGGCGCTCCAGGATCTGCGCCGCGGCGGACGGAGTGGGAGCGCGCGCGAGCAGCAGTGCCGTGTCTTCCGGCGAGCGTTCGTTGAGGAACGCCGCGACCTCTTCGGGATGGTGGCGGAGGTACTCGCTGTTGAGCGCACGCAGCGTCTCGAGCTCGAGATCCTGCAGCGTCAGGACCTTCCCGGCGACGCGGTGGATCGTATCGGTCATTTCAGCCACGCGGACAGTATCGCCGAACGACCGAGCGCTCGGCCTCGATTACCTCGTCCGTTTGACCTCGATCTTGCCTTCGGCGCGACGGACCGCGTAACACGGTTGCGGGTACACCGCGGGCCCGCGGTTGACGCTGCCGTCGGCGAGCTCGAAGCGCGATCCGTGGCACTTGCACTCGATCCGTCGTCCGTCGTCGACGAGCTTTCCATCAGAGAGCGAGCAGCCTTGATGCGAGCAGGTGTCGTGAAGCGCGGAGATCGTCTCCCCTCGCCGCACCAGGACCAGCGTCTGTGCGCCTGCCTTGGCCTTCGTCGGCTTGTCCTCCGGCACGCTATCGATGTCGAGCGCCTGCCATTTCGTGCCACCGCCGCGCCACGCGTGGCGGTCGACCTGACTCCCCAGATCGAAGACGAGCTCGCCACCGAGATAGCCGCCGACGACCACGAAGAGGAGTCCCACGCCGGCCGTCCACTCCGCGCCGCCGGCGAAGAGTGGCCACCAGCCCAACCGCGCACCGAGCGAAACGACGTAGAGGACGAGCGCGACCAGCATCGAGGTCGAGTGCAGGCTGCCGAAGCGCTTGCCCGCGCCCTCGAGGTCGACGTAATCGGCGTAACCCGCCAGCATCGCCGCGACCATTCCCAGAAGTCCCACCCCGATGCACCACGTCGCGGCGACGGGCTGTCCCGCCAGATCGAGAACGGTCGCGACGATGAACGCACCGATGGGGACGTCGGTGAGCATCGGATGCACGGGGTGACCGAGCCACGTCCCGTGCAGCAGATCGCGGAGGCCCGGGAACGGGCCGTACAGCGCGCGGAAGAGGCGCTGCACCAGATCGCCGAAGGGGTCGGCCCAGACGGCCTGCGCATCCAACACGGGTTGGAGCCAGCGGCGGAACATGCGCCGCGATTCTATGAGCGCTAGCGAATGGCGATCGAGCTCGCCCCCGCGGTCACGTGCACCGTGACGCGCGCGGTCGCCGTGCCGTAGCCGGATGTCTCGGCCGAGTTACCGCTCGCCGTGACGCGCGGGTTCGAGCTGCGGAGCGTCAGCACCAGTCCGGTCGTCGTGACGCGCGCCTCCACCCCCTCCGGCACCTCGATGACGATGCTCGATGCGCCGGCGTTCACGTCGACGTTCACCGTGCCGGTCGGCTTCGGGAGCGTGAGCGTGAGCGAGGCCGCACCCACGTTGAGCTCCGCGCTCGTGACCTTCACGTCGCTCAGATCGATGAAGAATTCACCCGCGCCGCCATTGATCGACAGCTCGGTCGGGACGTCGCTCGCGATGCGTGTCTCGACGTCGGTCGTCGTGCCACCCACGCGCTTGTTCCCGATCTGGTCGATGCGCACGTCGGCGTGCGTGCTCGACGTTTGGGGCCCGAGGTCCGACCGGCGCAGGCGCAGGTCGGCGCTCGCGCTGTGCGCCTCGACGAGGGTCGCGCTGCCACCGACAACGCGGAACCGCCCCGCGCCGCCGTTGATCTCGAGTGACATGGCCGTCACGCTCTGCCGATCGACCGAGACGTCGCGCTCGCCGCCACTGCTGCCGCCAAAGATGGGGAACGGGCTGCCGAGGATCGTCGGCTGGGTCGAGAGCAGCACCAGGCCCAGCGCGATCACCGCCACGTCGATGCCGAGCGCGGCGAGCGGCCACCGCCGGCCGATCGCGATGTCGACGCCGCCGAGGATGAGCAGGAGCGGCCACAGGCTCAGGAGCGAGAGCGCGGTCACGCCCGGGATGAGTCCGTAGTTCACGAGCAGGAAGACCAGACCGATCGTGATCAGGACGAGCGGCCAGAACAGGCCGCGGCGCACGTTCATCGCCGCATGCGCTGCGCGAGGAGCAGCGCCCCGATCCCGATGATGACCAGCGGCCAGACCAGATCCCAGCGGACGATGCGGAACACGCCGGCGTTGCCGAACAAGAAGATCGCCCCCAGCGCGATCAGGAAGAGACCGACCGCGGCACGCCTGCGCTCAGCGGCTTCCGGATCGGCGGGTGGCGACGCGATCGGCGCGGTCGCCGTCGGGTCGCTGCTCGCGGCGCCCTCCAGCGTGGAGGTCGTGACACCGGACGTCTTCACGAACGGCGCGGGCTGACCTGGGAGCGGCAGCAGGACGACGAGGATGATGTAGCCGAGCAGACCGAGGCCGCCGGTGATGATCGAGCCGATCACGAAGAAGACGCGGACCAGCGTCGCATCGACCTGCAGGTATTCCGCGATGCCGCCGCACACCCCGGCGACCACTCTGTTCGTGTTGCTCCGCTCAAGACGCGTTGACATGGATCATCCTTTCACGCAGCTCGTGCCAGGTCGCGATCGCGAGCGCCGCGACGAGACTCAAAGGAACGACGGGCTGTTGCACCAGGTCGGCGAGAGCGCTCGCGGGCACCGCGACCATCGCGAACAGAGCCAGTGCGAGGTCGAAGAGGTCCGCGGCGAGGGTCGGGAGAAGGACCGCGACCGCCGACCACACCGCGACCGCTCCCACCGCGCCGAGGCCGACGGCGACGGCCGCGCTGACGATGGCCAGCCGCGGTCGAACCCGGGCGGCCGCCGCGATGGCGGCGGGATCGAAGCGCGGCGGACGCTCGTCCGCCTCGAGGCGGAGCGCGCGTCGCAGCGTCGTCTCGTCGAGAGGCTCGCTCTTTCTTTCGGTCACGAGCGTACGTCCAGCGAGGCACGCAACAGGGCGCGCGCACGGAGCAGCTGAACGCCGACGGTCGCAGTGGGTCGTCCGGTGACCGCCGCGATCTCCTCCAGCGACAGCTCGCTGAAATACCGAAGCACGACCGGCACGCGATAGAGCTCCGGAAGGCCGGCGACCGCGGCGCGTACGCGTTCGCGCTCCTCGCGCGCCACTAGCGCCTGATCGGGCGTCTGCGCCGGGTCGGGCACGCCGCCCGCGTCGTCCACATTGGTGGTGCGCGCGCGCTCGCGTGTGCGCGAGCGGCCGATGCTGATCGCCTCGTTGGCGGCGATGCGAAGGAGCCAATGCCGCACCGGGCGAGTTTGGTCATAGCGCTCCCAGCTGCGGTAGGCCTTCAGGAACGCCGCGCTGGCGGCCTCGCGCGCAGCGTCGCGGTCGCCGAGGATGCGCAGCGCCACTCCGTAGACCTCGTCCTGATGGTCACGGACGGCCTCGGCGAAGGTCACCCGGCCGGCGCTGACGAAGGCGGCGGGAAAGAGCGCGGCCAGGCTCGCATGGGTGGTCATTCTCCGTCCATACGCGCCGGATGCGGCCCTCATTTCGCCAGCTGTCGGAGGGCGGCCTCGGCGCGGCGCGGCACGCTCACGAGCTTCATGCGGGCCGCGCCGCCCCGCTCGACGCGGACGGCGCCGTTCGGGAGGCCGAGCGCCTTCGCGAGCACGGCCACCACCGCGTCATTGGCCTTTCCCTCCACCGGCGGCGCGCTCACGCGGACCAGAAGCGCGCCGTCGCGCTCGCCCGCGACCGCGTTCGCGGACGCGCGCGGCGTCACGCGGATGGTGAAGGTGATGCGCTCGCCGTCGCGGCGGAGCGCGAGCATCAGAACGGCGGGTTCGGGATCGCCGGCGGCAGGAGTCGCAGGATGACGCTGACCAGGATCTGGATCAGCAGCAGCGCGATGAGCGGTGAGAAGTCCATCCCGCCCGCGATGGGCAGATAGCGGCGGATCGGCGCGAGCACCGGCTCGGTCACGTTCCACACCAGGTCGTTGAGACCGAACGGCAGGCGCATCGGGACCCACGACATGATCACGCGCACGAAGATCGCGAGGACCAGCGCCTGCGCGAGGACGTTGACGAACGCTTCGATGAACACGAGCAGGAGGCACGAGCCGCACATCGCTAGAGCTTCCGCGGGACGTCGAGCCGGTAGCGTGATGGCGTCGGTCCGACCTGTCCCTGATAGCTGGAGCCCAGCTCCGGGGATCCGTACGGGCGCTCGGCCGGGCTGCTGAGCGGAAAGAACGACAGCTGGCCGACGCGCATGCCCGGATACAGCGTGATCGGGATGGTGTTCACGTTCGAGAGCTCGAGCGTGATGTGCCCGTCCCAGGCCGGATCGATGAAGCCCGCGGTGCTGTGGATGAGGAGTCCGAGCCGGCCGAGCGAGCTCTTCCCCTCGACGCGTGAGACGACGTCGTCGGAGAGGCGGATGCGCTCGCGCGTCGAACCCAGCACGAACTCGCCGGGGTGCAGGATGAACGCTTCGATCTCGGCGACCTCGACGAGCTCGGTGATGTCGTCGAGCGGACGCGCGAGATCGATGTACGCATGGCGGCTCGAACGGAAGACGCGGAAGAAACGGTCGAGGCGGATGTCGACGCTCGCTGGCTGGACGCAGGATGGGTCGAAGGGATCGATGCCGATCCGCCCCGACGCGATCGCGGCGCGGATGTCACGGTCCGAGAGCACCACGGTCGCGAAGTATGGGCTGGGCTGGGCCTGCGAGCGCGAAGACGGTCTCGCGCAGATCGGCCCAAGTCGCGACCACGTCATCGGCACCGTCGATCCGCTCGCGCGCGAAGCCCCAGAGGACCTGGATGGTGCGCGCGCCCGCGGCCTTCCCCATGGCGATGTCAGCGTTCGCGTCGCCGACGACGACGCACTCCTGTGGCGAGCAACGCAGGCGCTCCATCGCGTGCTGCGCGAGGTCCGGCGCGGGCTTCGGTCGGGAGACCGAGTCGCCCCCGAGGTAGACATCGATCTCGCCCGCGATGCCGAGGCCCCGCAGGATGCGCTCGCAGTCCGCGGCGCGCTTGCCCGTGACGGTGGCCTGGAGCAGGCCAAACTCGTGGAACGCGTGCAGCGTCTCGCGCGCCCCCTCGAACAGCTTGGTCGCTGGGATGATCTCGCGGTCGTAGATGTCTCGATACTCGGTCCGATAGCGGATGGCGTCATCCGGCGTGAGATCCGGCCACGCCATGCGAAAGATCTCCTCGAGCGGCAGACCCGTCATCGCCCCGACGCTCTCGAACGCCAGCGCCGACCCGCCATGCGTCTCGATGACGCGATTCGCCGTGTCGACCACAAAGCGAACGCTGTCGGTGAGAGTCCCATCAAGATCCCATAGGACCGCCCGCAGCGTCACGGGTAACGGAGGCTGCGGTACGCCGCGGGTGACACGGCGAGTCGGGTTTTCGCGAGCGAGAGTCGCGGACGCGCACAGCGAGATGTGGTCACAACGGGGCAGCGCGGCCGCGTTTCGAGCGAGCGAGAACCCCGAGCCGTGGCAAGACCCGCGGCGCTGCGACTAGCGTCGGCGTCGCCTGCCGGTTGCGGCGACCGCAGGTGACTCGATTGGCAGCGTGGTCTGCTCGGCGAACTTGCGATCGCGGGTCTCTTGGCGACGGCGCAGCAGCGTCTCGAGCTCGTCGTAGAGAGCATCCGGGTCCTGGAGACTCGAGTAGACGATCTTGAATCGCAGGTAGCTCATCGGATCGGACTCCGCGAGACGCTCGAGCACCATCTCGCCGATCCGCCGCGATCCGACTTCGGACGTACCGCTCTGGCGGATCGTCGTCTCGATGTCGTCGATCAGCCGGTCGATCGCGTCGGTGGCGAGCTGTTTCGATGCCGCCTTCCCGATCGCGCTCCCGAGCTTCCGTCGATCGAATTCCTGGTGAGTGCCGTCGCGCTTGAGGACCTGGATGCGAGCCGACTCCGAACGCTCGCGGGTCGTGAATCGCTCACCGCAGGAATCGCAGGCGCGACGGCGACGGATCGAGTCGCCATCCTCCGCCTCGCGGGAGTCGACGACCCGGGTGTCCTCATGGCCACACGAAGGGCAACGCACGTACACAAGATATGGGGGAGGGGGGCACAAAATCTAGTACCAGGCCCGTGAAGGCCGGCGTCGGATGGTCAGCAGGCCCGGTTAGGTCCCCGCGCCATCGGCACGCTCGCTACCGGCGACGCAGGAAGCTCGGCACCTCGAGATCGTTGGGATCGAATTTCTTCTCGTCATGCGCCTTGCTCGCGGCCTGCGCCTGTGGCGCGACCGCCGGTGTAGGGCGCTCGATCGGTCGCTGCTCGACCTGCCGCTTGTACATCGGCTGGTCGATCCGCTTCAGCGGCCGGGACTGGTCGAACCCCGTCGCGATCACGCTGATCTTGACGTCCTGACCCATCCGATCGTCGATCACGGCCCCGAAGATGATGTTCGCCTCGGGGTCCGCGGCGGCGTGGATGATCTCGGCCGCCTCGTTGACCTCGAACAGCGCGAGGTCCGGACCGCCGGTGATCGTGAACAGCACGCCGCGTGCGCCGTCGATCGACTGCTCCAGCAGCGGCGACTGGATCGCCTGGCGGGCGGCATCGGCCGCGCGCGTCTCGCCGGTGCCGTGTCCGATGCCCATGAGGGCGGAGCCCGCGTTCGTCATGATCGTCTTCACGTCGGCGAAGTCGAGGTTGATGAGGCCGGGCACGGTGATGAGATCGCTGATGCCCTGGACCCCCTGCCGGAGCACATCGTCGACGATGCGGAACGCGTCGACCATGCTGGTGCGCTTCTCGACGACCTGGAGGAGACGGTCGTTCGGGATCGTGATGAGCGTGTCGACCTTGTCGACGAGATCGCTGATCCCCTGCTCCGCGAGGAGCTTCCGTTTGGCGCCCTCGAAGCCGAATGGCTTCGTGACCACAGCCACCGTGAGCGCGCCGATGTCCTTGGCGATCTCGGCGATGACCGGAGCGCCGCCGGTCCCCGTTCCGCCACCCATGCCGGCGGTGACGAAGATCATGTCGGCTTCTTTGAGCGCCTCGTACAGCTTCTCGCTGTCGTCCTCGGCGGCCTTGCGACCAATACTGGGATCGGCGCCGGCCCCGAGACCCTTCGTGACCTTGTCACCGATGCGGATCTTGTGCGGCGCGTCCGAGAGGAGCAGCGCCTGAGCGTCGGTGTTCACCGCGATGAACTCGACACCCATCAACTCCGCACGGATCATGCGATTGACGGCGTTCGATCCGCCGCCGCCGACACCGACGACCTTGATGAGAGCGAAATTTTCTATGTCGCTCCGGAGGGGCATGGGCAGTCTCCAAACCACTTCCATGCCGCTGCCCCTCCCCTGACGGCCGCTGCACGAAGTTCTTAAGTTGTTGCCGTGAACTCTATACCCGAACGCAGCGCGAGGTCGAGTGTTAGGGGCTGATCGCCGCGCGAGTCAGGGCATGAGCGAGCGGAAGAGACGTGAGAGGCGACCCCCGACGCCGTCGAGGGAGCGGGCCGCGACATCGTCCTCGTCCGCGGACCAGTTCTTGGCCCCCCAGATGAGCAGTCCCGATGACGCGGAGTAGGGCGGGGCGGCGATGGAATCGGTCAGACCGCCGAGTCCGGTGGGCGACATGACGCGCGCGGCCATTCCGAGCTGGTCGCGAGCCGCCCGGGCGATCCCCGTGAGCAGCGCACCGCCCCCGGTCAGCACCACGCCGGCTTGAAGCCGGTTGGTGGCGCCGGCTGCCTCGATCTCCCGGGCGACGTGATCGAAGAGCTCCGCGGTCCGCGCCTCGATGATCTGCGCCATGTGCCGTCGTGTGATCGGGCGCGGCACCTCCTCCCCGATGGACGTGATCTGCATGACCTCGTCGGGGTCGACCTCCAGGGGCAGCGCGGTCCCCTGCTTGATCTTGAGCGTCTCGGCGACGTCCGGTGTGACGCGGAGGAGCAGACCGAGGTCGCTCGTGACGCTCCGCGCGCCCATCTGGATGGTGGCGCAGTGGCGGATGGAGCCGTCCTGGAACACGGCGACGTCGGTCGTGTCGCCCCCGATGTCGCAGAGGACGACTCCCAGCTCCCGTTCCTCGTCGGTCAGGACCACCTCAGCCGTCGCGAGCGGCGTCAGCACGAGCTCGTCGATCTCCACGCCCGCCTTCTGCACGCATTTCGTGAGGTTCGTGACGCTCGAGGAGGACGCCGTGACGATGTGCGCCTCGACCTCGAGGCGGACGGCGCTCATCCCGATGGGATCCCGGACGCCCTCCTGCCCGTCTACGACATAGCCGCGCGGAATGACGTGCAGGATCTCGCGCGTGTTCGGGATCGACACGGCGCGGGCGGCCTCGATCGCCCGGAGCGTGTCCTCGCGCGTCACGTCGTGCTGGCGGCCGGACACGGCGATCATCCCGCGGGAGTTCTGCGACCCGACGTGCATGCCGGAGATCCCGACGAACGCGGAGCGCACCTTGAGGCCGGAGAGCCGCTCCGCCGCGTCCACGGCGGCGGCCACGGACTGGACGGTGCGGTCGATGTCGATCACGACGCCCTTCCGGAGACCGTCGGAGGGCGCCTGCCCGATCCCGATGACGTCGACGCCGCCGCTGCGGCCGCCCACCTCACCGATGAGCACGCAGACCTTGGTCGTACCGATGTCGATCGCGACGAGCACGGTCTGGTCAGTCACGGGCGTCCGCCTTCCTTGACTCTCCTTCTGCTCCCCACCTGCGTCCGCGTGACCGCCCGTTCGAGACTAAAGGAAATGGCGCCTGATTACAGCGACGTTCTGGAAGATGCGCCAGCCGAACGCGAACAGGGCCACGAGATAGAGGTCGATCCCGAGGCGGTCACCCAGGAACGTGAGCGCGGCCGCGAGGAGCGCGTTGGTGTAGAAGCCCGACAGGAAGATGCGGGTGTCGAAGTGTCCCTCGAGCTCGGCGCGAAAAGCGCCGAGAAGCGAGTCGAGTGCCGCGAGGATCCCGACCGCCGTATAGCGCGCCCACTCGATGGGTAGGTTGAAGCGCAGCGCGAGTCCGAGCAGCACCCCGGCGACCAGCCCGAGGAGCGGAAGCCACACGAAGGATTAATTCGGGCTGAAGACGATGCGATCGGGGCTGCGCACGTCGACGTAGTCTAAGCGCCGCGTCGGGTTGTCCCGGAGGAAGCGCCTCGCGAGGGACAGCTTCTCGTCGAAGCGATCGGCGGTCCCGAAGCGGACCTCCCACTTCGCACCGGTGCGCAGCACCAGACCGTTCGCTCCCGCGGTCATCACCACGCGCAGATCGGTGGCGTCGCTGCGCAGCTCGCCTGGCGCCAGCGCGGCAAGGCGAAGCGCGGCGTCCACGAGAGCGGGTGGATCGATCCGCTCGCCGGCGCTGCGGGGCCCGCGTTCGTCGAACACCCGCAGATCGGGCGCGCCGGTCCGGTCGATCGAGGGGAAGAGGACACCGCTCGCGTCGATGAACCACTCGACGTTGTCGCTCGCGACCCACCGGCCCACGGCTTCGCGCTCCGTGAGCGTGATGCGCGCGGTCGAGGGCAGCACGATCTCGACCCTCGCGTCGCGCACCGCGGGGAGCGTCCGCAGCTGTGCGCGCGCGCCGGCCGCGCTCGCGAGGAAGGTCGGGACACCGTCGAGGCCACTCTGCGACCGTGCCGCATCGCGCGACACGTGCTTCGCGCCAACGACGACGACGTCCTCGACATGCGCGAGGTCCGCGAGCGCGACGACAAGAAGCGCCGCCACGCAGGCGAGAGCGATGAGCCCGGCGGCCGCGCGCGCCGGGTCCTTGATACGGAACGCCGACCGCCGGCGGCGGGGCGCGCTGCGGCCGGAGCGTCGGGAGCGAGTGCTCAGCGCGCGCGCCGGCGCGCGTCCTCGAGGGCCCAGTCGACGAAGCGCGCGAGCAGATCGCCGAACTCGATGCCCGCGGCGCGGGCCGCCTTCGGCAGGAGGCTGTTCGCCGTCATACCCGGGATGGTGTTGACCTCGAGGGCGACCATCCGGTCGCCGGACCACATCAGGTCGGTCCTGGACATCCCGCGGCAGCCGAGCGCCCGGTGCGCGCGGACGGCGATGTCCTGCGCGCGACGCGCGACGTCGTCCGGGATGCGCGCGGGCACGATCTCCTCGCTCTCCCCGGAGCTGTACTTCGCCGTGTAGTCGAAGAACTCGCGCTTGGTGACGATCTCGATCACGGGCAGCGGCGTCAGATCGTCGTTCCCGATGACGGCGACGGTGAGCTCTTTGCCTCCGACGAGCTCCTCGACGAGGGCTCGTTCGTCGAAGCGGAGCGCGTCGGCGATCGCCGGCGCGAGCTGCTCGGCGGAGGTGACGATCGCTGCCCCCACGCTCGAGCCGCTCGCGACCGGCTTCACGAACACCGGCAGGGCGACCTTCCGCGCCTGAGCCAGGTCGTCACCGGAGGCTGAGGAGACGACCACGCCGCGCGGGACATCGAGGCCTTCCGACGCGAGGACGCGCTTGGCCATGACCTTGTCCATCGCGAGGGCCGACGCGAGAACGCCCGAGCCGGTGTACGGGATGCCGACCGTATCGAGGAGACCCTGGATCCGGCCATCCTCGCCCCAGGTGCCGTGCAGCGCGAGGATCACCACATCGACCGGGCCCGCGCTGTTCGACATCGCGGCCGACGCCGGAACGATCGCCTTCTCGGCACTCGCGATGTGCGCCTCGAGCCCCTTGGGTAGCGCGCGCGGTCGTTCGATCAGGCCGCCGGTCTCGAGCAAACCGCGCGCCGTTTCACGTTGGGCGTCGCTGAGCGCCGGATTGCGTGCCATCAAAGCGAGTGGATCGAGGAGCACAGTCTCGAAGCGATCGGCTGGCAAGCTCGCGGCGATCTGAGCGCCGGTCGCGAGCGAGATGTCGCGCTCAGCTGATGCGCCGCCCGTGAGAATGCCGACTCGAATCCGTTTGGAGCGCGGAGGCGAGTTGGTCACGACGTACTGCGCGCCGCGGGTTCTCCCGCGGGTCCTGCCGCGGCTCGGGGTTCTCGCTCGCTCGAAACGTATCCCCGCCCCTGCGCGCAGCGTCGCGTTGTCGTTTGGCGGGGCCCCTCGACTCTCGCTCGCGAGAACCCAACTCGCCGCGTCACCCGCGGCAATCGCAATGTCACCACTCCCCCACCAGTTCGACTTCTGGAACGAGATCGATGTCGAACCTCTCTCTAACGTCCCGCTGGCAACGCTCCATCAAGTTCTTCACGTCCATGGCGCTCGCATCGCCGACGTTCACGATGAAGTTCGCGTGCTTCGTGCTCACCATCGCGCCGCCGATGGTCGCGCCTTTCAGCCCGGCGGCCTCGATCAGGCGACCCGCGTGATCGCCCGGCGGATTGCGAAAGATCGATCCGGTATTCGGCTGCGCGAGCGGCTGTTTCGCGATGCGCTCGTTCGCGATCTCCTTGATGCGCTTCACCGCGCTCGCACGGTCGCCGGGTGCTCCGCGGAACGTCGCGCGTACGACGATGATCGGCGTCTTCTGTAACTTCGACGTGCGGTAGGCGAATTCGAGATCGGCGTTCATGTCCGTCCAGGTGTCCCCATTGAGGTCCATGAGCACCGCGTCGATCAGCACGTCCTTCGTCTCGCTGCCGAAGGCTCCGGCGTTGCCGTGAACGGCCCCGCCCACGGTGCCGGGGACGGTGGCCATCCACTCGAGCCCGACGATGCCGCTCCGCGCCGCGACCGCGGCGACCGACGCGAGGGGAGTGCCGGACGCGGCGGCGATCGTGGTTCCGTCGACCGACGTCTCGCTCCAGTCGTTCTGCAGCACGACGCCGCGAACGCCGAGATCCGAGACGAGCATGTTGGTCCCACCGCCGAGCATGAGAACAGGGAGCTCGTGCTCGCGCGCGACCGCGATCGCCCCGACGAGATCGCGCTCGGTCGTGACCCGCACGAAGAGATCGGCCGGTCCGCCGATGTGCAGCGAGGTATGCCTGCTCATCGGCTCGTCGCGTACGCCGAACGGCAGCAGCTTCACACCGGCGTCCGAAGCAGCTCGAGCAGGCGTTCGCCGACCGGTCGCACGTCACCCGCGCCCATCACGAGCACCACGTCGCCTGGGCCCGCGAGATCGGCAGCGATGCGGGCGGCCTCGCCGCCCTCACGTGCGTACCGTCCGCCAACGGCCTCCGCCAGCGCCATCGCCCGCGAGGTCGTCTCGGGCCTCTCGCGAGCCGATGAGAAGGTCTCGACGATGACGACCGCACGCGCGCGACGCAGGACCGCGACGAACTCGTCGAAGAACTTCGCCAGGCGGCTCGGCGTGTGGGGTTGGAACACCACCACCGCGTTCGGGAAGGCGTCGAGGCCGACCGCGATCTCCGCCGGCATGTGCGCGTAATCGTCGACGACCCTTACTCCCGCGGAGGTACCAAGTAACTCGAGGCGACGCTCCACCCCGGGAAACTCCGACACGCCGAGCGCGGCGTCCGCCTTCGTCACGCCGAAGGTATGCGCGGCGAGAACGGCCGCGGCCGCATTGAGAGCGTTGTGCCGACCGGGGATCTGAAGGCCGACCTGTATGTCGCCGAGGGCGTAGACCTTGTCGGAGACCCGGGACACGGGCAGGTTCGCTTGTTCGCCGAATCCGTAGGTGAGGACGTCGCGGCCGAGCTCCCTCGCGGTGTATCGCGCGAGATCGCGGGCGCCGTCGTCGTCGATGCACGTCACCAGGGTGCCGCGGGGCTCAACGCCCCGCACGAAGACGCGGAACGCGTCGCGGTACGACTCGCGTGTTGGGAACATGTCCACATGATCGTGATCGACGGTCGTCACGACAGCGATGAGCGGCTGGAGCGCGTGGAACGTGTTGTCGTACTCGTCGGCCTCGATCACCAGCACATCGCTCGTGCCGGCGTAGGCATTGGAGCGGAGGCCGCGCAGCACGGCGCCGCAGATCAGCGAGGCGTCGACATTCCCCTCGCGCAGCGCGGACCAGACGAGCGCGGTCGTCGTCGACTTGCCGTGGGTACCGGCGACCGCGATGACCCGCTTGCCCTTCGCCAGGAACCGCCAGGCGTCCTCGCGCTTCCACACCGGGATGCCGAGTCGGAGCGCCTCCGCGACCTCGACGTTGTCCTCCCCGTACGCGCTCGAACGAAGCACGATGTCCGTGCCCGGTACGTGCTCGGCCGCGAACGTCTCGTGCACCGCCGCCCCTTGCCCGGCGAGCGCTTCGGCCAGCGGCCACCGTCCGTTATCCGAACCGGTGACGTCGTGTCCGCTCGCGAGAAGAAGCTTCCCCACCGCCGACATTCCGGCTCCGCCGATGCCGACGATGTGGATCCTCAACCGCACCCGCCGAGCGAGAGAAGTTCGCGCGCGATCTCCTGCGCGGCCTGCGGTCGACCCGCCGCGCGGGCCGCGTTCGCCATGCGAAGCAGCCGGTCGGCGTTCCCAAGGAGCCCGAGCACCTGTGCGCTGAAACGATCGCCGTCGAGCTCGCCCTCGCGCATGCTGATCGCGGCGCTCGTCTCGACCATCGCTCGCGCGTTCGCTTCCTGGTGGCCCTCCATCGCGGCGCCGAACGGGATGAGCAGCAGGGGCACACCGAACGCGAGCGGCTCCGCGATCGACGACGCGCCGGCGCGGCCGATCGCGAGATCCGCCGCCGCCAGCGCGCCACCCATCTCGTCGCCGAGGAACGTGCGCACGATGTAGTGCTCGCGCAGCTCCTCGGGAAGATTCGCGCGGCGCGCGTCCGCGCGGGCGCCCTGCCTGTCGCCGGTGATGTGCAGGACGTACGCATGGCGGACGATGCGTCCGAGCGCGGACCAGAGCGCGTCGTTCACCCGCTCCGACCCCTGGCTCCCGCCGCTCACGAGGACGAGCTTGGCTTCCGCGGGTACGGCGAACTGCTCGCGACCTCGTTCGCGCGTCCACGCGAGCAGCGACGAGCGGATCGGCGTACCCGCCAGGACCGTGCGGCCACGCGGGAGCGACCGACGCGCCTGCTCGTACGAGACCCCGATGCGGGAGCTGAGCGACGCCAGCAGGCGGGTCGAGCGACCGGGCAACGCGTTCCCGTCCCAGAGATACACCGGAACACGCATCAGGCGTGCCGCCAGCGTCACGGGGATCGCGACGATGCCGCCGGTCGTGCAGCACACGTCGGGGCGAAAACGCACCAGCGCGGCGAGCGCGTCGAAGAGCGCGAGGGGGACGCTGACCAGCGTGCGCAGCAGCGCGAGGCGCGAATCGGGGTCCCGGAGTGATGGCATCGGCGTGGCGTGGAACGGAATGCCGGCGGCCGGCACGAGCTCAGCCTCGCGCCCGCGACGACCACCGAGGAAGAGGAATCCCACCTCTGGATCGATCTCGCGCAGCGCCTCCGCGATCGCGAGCAGCGGGCTGACGTGCCCGCCCGTCCCGCCTCCGACGAGGAGCACGCGGCACGGTCGCTGGCGCCGGCGCGGCCTGTCGTCCAACGTTGAGGAGGATACCGACCGCGATGAGACCAACGCAGAGCGACGAGCCGCCGTACGAGATGAACGGAAGGGTGATGCCCGTCATCGGGACGAGGCTCGCGACGACCGCCATGTTCACCCACGCCTGGAAGACCAGCCAAGTCGTGATGCCGGTCGCGATGAGCGCGCCCATCGGATCGGGCGCGCGCAGCGCGATCCGCACGCCGCGGTAGCCGAGGACGAGGAACAGCACGATCACCGCGAGCGTTCCCGCGAGACCGAGCTCGTCGCCGAGGATCGCGAAGATCGAGTCGGTGTATGGGAAGGGCAGATACCCGAACTTCTCGCGACCCGCGCCCAAGCCCTCACCGAATAGACCGCCCAGCGCGAGACCATACAAGGACTGGATCGCCTGGTAGCCCTTGTCCCGCGGATCGCTCCACGGATCGAGAAAGGTCGTGATCCGCTGCAGGCGATACACGCTGGTGAGCGCTCCGGCGAGCGTGACCACGACCGCGAGCGAACCGAGAGCGGCGAATACACGGAGCCGCGCGCCCGCTGCGAAGTACATGACGAGCGCGACCACACCGACGACGATCGCCGTTCCGAGATCGGGCTCGATGAAGACGAGTGCCGTGAGGACGGTGGTGATGACGAGCATGCCCAGCATGATCCCGGGCGCGGCGATCCGCGCGCGGCGTGCGCCGAGCCACGCGGCGAGGTACAGGATGAGCGCAAGCTTCGCGAATTCGGCCGGCTGCAGCCCGACCGGTCCCGCCCGAAGCCAGCGCGCGGCGCCGTTCACGCTCGTGCCCACGCCCGGAAGGAGCACGGCGCCGAGCAACGCGATCGCGACGAGCAGCAGGGGCAACGCGAGCGCGCGGTAGCGGTGGTAGTCGATGCGGGTCGCGGCGAGCATCCCGACCAGCCCGAGCCCGGCCCAGAGCGATTGCCACCCAAGGAAGTAACGGGGGTCATCGAGCGCGTCGAGCGCTTTGATCCCGCTGGCGCTGTAGACCATCGCGATGCCGAGCAGCGTGAGCGCGAGGACGACCACGACGAGCACGAGGTCATACGACGTCGTGCGCGGCATGCGCAGCAGTCTCACGAGCGCACCGGCGCGGTGAACGAGCGGACCAGCGCGGTGAAGCGGTCGCCGCGCTCGTCGGCGGACGAGAACATGTCGAATGAAGCGCACGCGGGCGAGAGCAGCACGACGTCGCCCGGCCTCGCGAGTCCCCGCGACGAAGCCACCGCGTCTTCGAGGGTGCGCGCGCGCTCGATCACCAGACCGGCGCCGGCGCCGCCCGCGGCATCGAGCGCGCCAGCGATCTCGTCCGCCGCCGTTCCGATGAGGACCGCGGCGCGGGCGCGTTTGGTCACCACGCGCGCGAGCTCGCTGAAGTCGGCGCCCTTGCCGACGCCGCCGAGGATGAGGACGGCCGGACGATCGAACGCGTCGAGGGCCTTGATCGTCGCGTCCGGCGTGGTCGACGCGGAGTCGTTCACCCACAGGACGCCCTCGCTTTCGGCCACGGTCTCGAGACGCCGGGCCACACCCTCGAAGGCCCGCAGCTCCGCTGCGATGACGTCGGGAGGGATGTCGAAGACGTCGCCGACGATCGCGGCGGCGAGGGCGTTCGCGACGTTGTGACGGCCGGGGATGCGCAGCTCGCTCGCGGCGATGATCGGCGTCCGGCGGTCGCCATCGGTGAGGACGAGGCGCCCCTCGGAGTCCAGAAAGCCGCCGTGGCGCGGATGGAGGGTCAACGAGAAGCCGCGGATCATCGACGGCGCGCCGGTGTGGATCGCCATCGTCGTTGGGTCATCGAGATTCAGCACCGCGACGTCGTTCGCACCCTGCCAGGCGACGATGTTGCGCTTCGCGGCGATGTAGTTCTCACGCGTGCCGTGATGGTCGATATGGTCTTCGCCGACGTTCGTCACCACGGCGACGTGCGGACTGCGGCCGAGCGTTTCGAGCTGGAACGACGAAAGCTCGAGCACCACGATGTCGTCCTTCTTCAGCGTCTCAAGCTCCTGGATGACGGAGCGCCCGATGTTGCCGCCGACGATCACGCGCCTCGGTCCGCGCGAGAGGATGAGCTCGATCATCGTGGTGGTCGTGGTCTTCCCTTTGGTACCGGTAATGCCGACGATCGTCGCGGGACACAGACGGAAGAAAAGACCGATCTCCGTCAACACGGGGATGTGCCGATTCAGTGCCCGCAGGATCGTCGCGGACCGAGGGCGAATGCCGGGGAGGACGAACACAAAATCGGGGTCCGCGAGCGCCGCGTCGTCGCTGGACGGCCCGAGAACGATCTCGACTGGCGTGTCGCCAAGTCTGGCGAGCCCTTGCGCGAGCTCTTCGCGAGGTTGCGCGTCCGTGACCGTCACGCGTGCGCCGCACGCCACAAGGAAGCGCGCGAGACCCGACGCCGTTCGGCCTTTGCCCAGGCCGACGATCGTCACGCGACGCCCGCGGAAGTCCTCGCGGCCGATCTCCGCATCGAAGAGAAGGCTCACGCGGGCCTCCCGATGAAGCCGAGCTGCGTGCCGTAGACGCCGTCCGGACCCCGGCCGCGATACGACCACAGGTCCGCGTCCCCCGAGAGCGTGCACACGCCGGACAGCTCGATGCGGGTGACCCCGACCGAACGCAGCTGGGCGGTGTTCGCCGCCCAGAGATCCATCACGATCCGGTCGTTCACCTTGCGCAGGCAGGCTTCGCCGATGCGCTCGTTGACGACCGCGGCGCGTTCCATGTCGATGGCATAGCAGCACGGTCCAATCGCGGGGCCCAGCGATGCGACGAGCCGCTCGCGCGCCGCGCCGCCCGCGACCATCGCCTCCACCAGCGCCTCGGCGACGCGGAGGGTCGTCCCCTGCCAGCCGGCGTGGGCGGCGCCGATCGCGCCTTCGGGGTCTGCCACGAGGACCGGCACACAGTCGGCGGCCGCGACCGCCAGCAGCACGTCCTTCCGATCCGTCCACAGCGCGTCCGCGCTCGGCCACGGCTCCGCTGGCGCGTCGCGGCGCACGACATCCCTCCCGTGCACCTGCTTCACGCGCGTGACGCCATCAAAGCCAAGCGACCGCGCGAGCGCCGCACGATTCCGCGCCTGTTCCTCGAGTGGGTGGCGCGACCCCGCCAGGCTTCCCTGGGCTCGCGTCGTGAAGCCGGCGACGAGACCGAGCGATCCGAGCAGCGGCGACCACAGCATGCCGTCGCGCTCGACCCACGTCCCGTGCCACGTCTTCTTCGGCGCACCCGCGGACGTGGAACGCGCGATCTTGCTCACTTCGGCGTCGCGTACGCGAGGATCGCCGCGACGATCCCCGCGACCGCGCCGATGAGCCAGAAACGGATCGTGACCTTCTCCTCGGCCCAGCCGATCAGCTCGAAGTGGTTGTGAAGGGGAGACATCCGGAAGACCCGCCTGCCGCGGAGCTTGAAGGCTCCGACCTGGATCAAGACGGAGACCGTCTCGGCGACGAAGATCACGCCGAGCACCGGCAGCAACAGCACGAAACCCGTCGTGAGCGCGATCGTGGCGAGCGTCGCGCCGAGCGCGAGCGCGCCGGTATCGCCCATGATCACCTCCGCCGGATGCACGTTGAACCACAGGAACGCGAGGATCGCTCCGGTGATCGCGGCGCAGAACACGACCAGCCAGGGGAACCCACGCGCGGCGGCGATGAACGCGACGGACAGGAACGCGAAGACCGCGGTCCCGCCCGCGAGACCGTCCATGCCATCGGTGAGGTTCACGCCGTTCGACATCGCCACGATCGTGAACAGCGCGAGCGCGACGAACGCGACCTCGCCGATCTGGACCTCGCCGACGAGCGGGACGTACACGCCGTTGACCCCGAAGTGTCGCTGGATGTAGATCGCGCCGACGAGTCCGACGATCGTCTGCCAGACGAGCTTGTGGCGACCGCGGATGCCGAAGCCGTAGCGCACGTTGACCAGATCGTCGATCGCGCCCAGCACGCCGACGGAGACGAGCGCGCCGATCGGCACGATCGTCTGCGGGATGAACACGTCGCGCTCGTTCTGCGGCAGCAGCAGGAGCACGAACACCCAGAGCGCGCACGTCACTCCGATGAACAGCGCGCCGCCCATCGTCGGGATGCCCTGTTTGACGTAATGGGTCTGTGGACCCTCGGGGCGGATGTTCTGCCCGATCCGGAACTGCCGCAGCGCGCGGATGTACGGCGCGCCGAGGACGAGGCCGAGCAGGAACGCGGAGAGCAACACACCGAGAGCCAGGATCTCCACCTAGGTCACTAGTCCGCGACCGGGCGCACGAGCGTGTCCGCGAGCCGGTCGAGCGCGAGCGAGTGCGAGCCCTTCACCAGGATGGTGTCGCCGGGCTGCTGCACGCGCCGCAGCACCACGAGCGCCTCACCCGGCTCGCTGGCCCAATACGCCTCGGCCAGCCCGGCCGCGCGCGCGGCGTCGACGGAGGTGCGCGCGAGCTCGCCGATGCCGATGAGGATGTCGGTGCTGCGCGCCGCGTCTCGCCCCAGGGCGTCATGCGCGTCGGCGGAGAACGACCCGAGCTCGAGCATGTCGCCGAGCACCGCGATACGCCGGCCCTTCACGTCCCGCAGGACGGCGAGCGCGGCCCCGGCCGCCGCGGGGCTCGCGTTGTAGCTGTCGTCGATGACCGTGACACCGGGGCCGCGGCGCACCTCCATGCGGTGCACGGGCTGCTCCAGCGTCCCAAGCGCGACGGCCGCCTCCGCGAGCGGAACACCGAGCGCGTGAGCCGCGCCGAGCGCGGCGAGCGCGGCGGGCACGAGCTGGCGACCGGGGATCGGCACGACGACGGGGACATGCTCGCCTTCGTAGTGCGCGACGAAGCGAAGCGGAGCCAGCCCCTCCGCGCGCACGTCGGTCGCGCGAAGCTGCGCGTCCCCGCTCTCGCCGAACAGGACGACGCGAGCCCTGGTGCGTGACGCGAGCGCGCGAACGCGCGGGCTGTCGGCGTTCAGCAGCGCGATCCCATCGTCCGGCAGCGACGCGATGAGCTCCGCTTTGCCTGCGGCGATCGCGTCGAGGTTCGGCGTCCGGGCGAAGTGGACGGGGATGGCCGGGATCTCGGTGATGATCCCGACGCGCGGGCGCACGAGCCGGCAGAGGTCCGCGATCTCACCCGGCACGTAGAAGCCGAGCTCGATCACCGCGACCTCGTGTGTGGACTCGAGGCGCAGGAACGTGAGCGGCACGCCGATCTCGTTGTTGAACGACGCGGCGGTGCGCAGGACGCGGTAACGCGCTCCAAGCGCCGCGGCGGTCGCCTCCTTCGTCGTCGTCTTCCCGACATTGCCCGTGATGCCTACGGCGGGGATCGGATTGGCGTCACGCAAGACGTCGGCCAGACGGCGCAGCGCGTAGAGCGGCTGCGACACCTCGACGAGGACCGCGTCATCAGGTGCGTCGACCGCGTGCTCGACGACAGCGGCGCGTGCGCCGTGCGCGAACGCGTCCGCGACGAATGCGTGTCCGTCACGCTGGTCGCGAAGCGCGAAGAACACTTCGCCCGGCTGCACGATCCGCGAATCGAACGCCCCGCCGACGAATTTCTCGTCAGCGCGCGGCGTGCCTTGTATCACGCGCCCACCGCTCGCGGCGAGTAATTGATCGAGCGTGAACACCAGCGAATGGTAGCGAGCGATCAGGGCCGGTCCGGTTGCACGCGCGCGTTCCGCAGCACGTCGATCGCGAGGTCATGGAACGCGTCCATTGCCGTGATCGTGCCGAGCAGCTTCGTCTGCGGCCGCTCGATGACGATGACCACGACGAATCGCGGATCGCTGGCGGGTACGAAGCCTGCGAACGACGAGATGTACGCATCGTCGAGGTAGCGACCGTCATCGCTGGGAATCTGCGCGGTGCCCGTCTTTCCAGCGACGCTGTATCCGGGCAAGGTCGCGCCGTGCGCGATGCCCCGATCGACCGTCGACACCAGCATCGTGCGCAGCGTGTCCGCGGTCGCAGGCGTGATCGGACTGCGGACGGCGGCGGGCGCGGTGCGGTGCTCCCCGTCCGCATCGCGCGTCGCCGCCACCACGTAGGGCCGATAGAGGGTGCCGCCGTTCGCGATCGCGGAGTATGCCATCGCCAGCTGCAGCGGCGTCACCGCGATGCCTTGGCCGAACGCGATCGTGCCGACGTCCACGGGATACCACTGCGCGAGCGGGCGCACGGCGCCCGAAGCCTCGGACGCGAGATCGATGCCCGTCGGGCTCCCGAATCCGAAGGCACGGAGGTATTGGTACAGCGGATCCTGTCCGAGCTTCGACGCGACGAAGACCGCGCCCGCGTTCGCCGAGCGCTCGAGGATCTGCGTCACCGTCGTCGTGCCGTACACCTTGCCCTGCGCGTTGTTGAGCCGTCGCCCGCCGATGATCGCGTAGCCCTTGTCCTCGTACGTCGTCGTGGGCGTGACGACGCCCGTGTCGATACCCGCGGCGATCGTGACGGCTTTCATCGTCGAGCCCGGCTCATACGACCATGAGACCGCGCGGTCGCGCAGCGCCTCGGGGTCAGCGGAGGCGACGCGTGCCGGATCGAACGTCGGCGCCGACGCGAGCGCGAGGATCGCGCCGTCGCGCGGATCGAGCACGATGATGGACCCACTCGTTGCCTTCTCGCGCTCGATCGCGCGACGGAGCGCGCTCTCAGCCGCGGTCTGCACGACGAGATCGATCGTGAGCATCAGGTCCGCGCCGTTCTTCGGCGCGATCGCGGTGCGTAGTCCCAGCGCGAGCTCGCGGTCTTTCGGGTCGCGTTCGACGACGAGGCTCCCGGGCACGCCACGCAGCACCTTGTCGTACGCGCCTTCGACGCCGTACTGACCGACGCCGTCGTCGTTGACGAAGCCCAGCACGTGCGCCGCCAGCGCGTCGTTCGGATACAGGCGCTTCGGCTCCGGCTCGAAGCCCAGGCCGGTGATCGCGAGCGCTTCGACCGCGCGCGCGACGGGCTCGGGCAGGCGCCGCCTCAGGTAGAGCCACTCCGCGCCGGAGTCGAGCGCGGAGCGGATCGTCGCGGCCGGCGTCGCGAGGACCGGTGCGAGCTTCGCGGCCGCGTCGGCGTGATCGGCGATCCGTTTGGGGATCGCGTAGAGCGAGCGGAGGTCGACGGTCGTCGCGAGGACCGCGCCGCTCCGATCTCGGATGACGCCGCGCTGCGCTTCGACGACGAGCTCGCTGCGGAGCTGATCGGTCGCGCCCTCGAGGAGTGCCGTGCGGCCGATCGTCTGCCAATACCCGACGCGCAGCGACAGCAGCAGCGTCGCGACAGCGAAGAGCGCGAACAAGACACGCAGACGGCTCGGCGAGATCCCTTCCGTCACTCCTCCTCCGTGATGAGGCGCTCGCTCCCCAGCAGCGCCTCCCGCGACGTCAGCGCCTGGCTGCGATCGGCTCCGCTTGGACGACCGGGACGGCTGCGGCGCGCACCAGACCGAGGCGCCTCGCTTCGGCCTCGATGCGCGCGGGGGAATCGAGTCGCGCGCTCTCCACTTCGAGGAGGGCGTTCTGGCGGCGCAGCTCGTCGCGCACGCTCTCGAGGCGTTGCGTCTCGTAGCCGCGCGTCGCGACCGCTGTCGCCTGGCTGAGGTAGAGCACGACAAGGAGGAAGACCGCGCAGATCGCCGCCGAAACGACGACGAACGTGCGTACTTCCCAGGTGGCCCCGGCGGCGTGCCGTCGGCGTGGCACGGCGTGCCCCCGGCGCGAGCGCGCCTCGAACGGGCGGCGCATCGGCGCCGCCCTGACCGCTTGCGCGGCGATCAGGAGATCTTCTCCGCGATGCGAAGGACTGCGCTGCGGGCGCGCGGGTTGCGTGCGACCTCCGCCGAGTCCGCACGAAGCGGACGCCGGGTAACGACACGCAAACCCGCGCGATGCCCGCAGACGCAGGTGGGGAGGTGGGGAGGACAAATGCAGTCGCGCGATTCCCGGATGAAGTACTGCTTCGTGATCCGGTCTTCGAGCGAGTGGAAGGAGATGACCGCGAGACGCCCGCCAGGGCGGAGGGCTCGCATGGCGGCCTCGAGGCCATGTTGAAGGTTCTCGAGCTCGTTGTTCACGGCGATACGCAGCGCCTGGAAGACGCGCGTCGCGGGATCGATGCCGCGCCGACGCTGCCGCTTCACGCCCGCGACGAAGCGGCCGAGGTCATCGGCGGCGAGGAACGGCTCGCGGGTGCGGCGGCGAACGATCGCGGCAGCCACCCGGCCCGCCTCGGTCTCCTCGCCGAGCTCGCCGAACGCGCGGCGCAGCTCGCGCTCGTCCCAGCTGTTCACGATGTCCGCCGCCGTGACGCTGAGGTCCGGGTCGGCGCGCATGTCCAGTGGGCCTTCCGCGCGAAAGCTGAAGCCTCGCCGCTCGTCTGCGAGCTGGAGCGAGGAGAGACCGAGGTCGAGGAGGATCCCGTCGAGCGGCGCGAGACCGTGCTCGCGGGCCACGACGTCGAGAAGCGCGAAGTTAGAGCGAACGAGGACCGCGCGCTCACCGAATCGGGAGAGGACACGACGAGCTTCGGCGAGCGCGGCGGGGTCGACATCGAGGCCGATGAGCTGGCCGGTGCGGCCGGTGCGTTCCAGGATGGCCTCCGCGTGGCCGCCGGCTCCGACCGTGCCATCGAGAAGGCGGCCACCTTCGCGGGGATCAAGTTGGGCGAGTACTTCGGCCAGGAGAACCGGCTCATGAAGCCTCCCATCGGAGTGATCCCTGTCACCACCAGCTGGAGTTCCACGGTCAGATCCCGAGATCCGCGAGGTCGTCAGCGATCTCGCTTTGGACGCGCGCGAGGTTGCTCCGCCAGCGCGTGGGCTCCCAGACCTCGAGGTGGTCGGAGTTCCCGATGACGACGGCCTGGTCTTTGAGCCCCGCGTAGTCGCGGAGGTGCGCGGGGATGGTGAGGCGCCCTTGCGCGTCCGGATCCGCTTCATGTGCTCCTGCAAGGATGAAGTGCCGGAAGCGTGTCGCCTTGGGATCGGTGCGCGGGCGCTTCGTGATGTCGGCGTTGAGGGCGACCCATTCGGATTCGGGGAAGACCGCGAGGCACTCCCCACCGCTCACCCAACGGGTCACGACCGCTCCTTCTTTGAAGCGCAGACGGAACTTCGCCGGGATGGCGAGGCGGCCCTTGTCGTCGAGTGAATGGGCGAATTCGCCCGCGAAATAGCCGTCCAATTACCCTTCTCGTCTTGGGGGAGGATGCCCCACCCTTCCCCACTACTCACCACGCAGTGGGCATTCTCCACCACTCGACCACTCTGTCAATAGGTCAATCCGGTCCGCGACAGCGCTGAGACCACGCGAGGGAGCGGTGGGGAATCGCGACGACAGGGAAGACGACATGCCGGCGGTGGGGTCGTCGCGCCTCGGCCGCCGTCGGCTGCAGGGAACGCAGGACGAGCAGGGAGAAGGGCCTGCCCACGCGACACGGGCGATCGGTTACGGGACGTGAGGAGACAGCGGCGCTAGACCGGTCGCACCCTCTCGACAACATCTTCGATCGCGCCGCGGGCGCGCTCGAGCGGACCCGGCGGTCGCACGCCGTCGTGCGCCCCGAACCATTCGAGCACCGACGCGCCCCAGGTGAATCCCCCGCCGAAGGCGACGAGGAGGACCTTGTCGCCGCGTCGCAGCCGGCCCATGGCCTCGGCTTCAGCGATCGCGATCGGGATCGAGGCCGCGGAGGTGTTCCCGTAACGCTGGATGTTGACGAAGACCCGCTCCATCGGGAAGTGCAGGCGCTTCGCCACCTGTTCGATGATCCGGATGTTCGCCTGGTGCGGGACCATCAGCGCGATGTCGTCGAGACCGAGACCGGCCTCGGCCAGCGCTTCCTCCGCCGCATCGGCCATCGACTTCACCGCGAGCTTGAACACGTCTCCGCCCTGCATCGTGATGAGGTGCTGGCCGCGGTCGAGCGTCCCCTGCGTCGCCGGGATGCGCGCGCCGCCGGCGGGGATCATGAGCTTCTCGGCCTGCGATCCGTCGCTATGGAGGATCACGGACTCGATGCCGACGGACGCGTTGCTCGCCTCCAGCACGACGGCGCCGGCTCCATCGCCGAAGAGCACGCACGTGGTGCGGTCTTTCCAGTTCAGGAAGCGCGAGAGCGTCTCAGCTCCGATCACGACCGCGTTCTGGATCGCGCCGGAGACGACCATACCGCGCGCGACCGCGAGCGCGGATACGAAGCTCGTGCATGCGGCCTCGATGTCGAACGCGCCGGCTCTCGTCGCGCCGAGATCGTTCTGGACCATGCAGGCGGTGGCCGGGAACACGTAGTCGGGCGAGCAGGTGCCGACGATGATCATCTGCACGTCCTGAGGCCGAAGCCGCGCGCGGTCCAGCGCGACGCGCGCGGCGCGCGTCGACATCGACGACGTCGTCTCGCCATCGGAAGCGATGCGCCGCTCGCGGATGCCGGTGCGCGACGTGATCCACTCGTCGGACGTGTCGACGATCCGCTCGAGCTCCGCGTTGGTCATCACGCGCGAAGGCGCGTAGAACCCCCATCCGGTAATGACCGCGTTCTTCGCCATTTTCTAGGCCTCGGTCGAACCGACGACCTTTCCTTTGGCGGCGAATAGCGAGGGCACGTCGCCCTCGAATTGGTCGAGGAACTCGTGCGCGTCGAGGACCTCGTCGAGCGAGATCGGAGGCCGCCGCGAGCGCAGCGGCCGCTCGCCAGGCGGCGCGAGAGCGATGCGTTCGCGATCGGCGTACACGAGAAGCTTGATCGAGGTCTCGCATCGCGAGCACGTGACGCGGACGATCCAGGCCGCCTCGAGCCTGCCGAGGAGCCGGATCTCGGACCGTGCGTGATTCGCGCCGCAGACGCTGCAGTCGTAATCCTTCGCTTGCTCGCGTAGGCGCCGGAGGATGTTCACCTTCGATCGAGCATAGCCGAGGCTGCCGGCTGAAGGCCCAGCCGCCACGCGAGGAACGAATACTGGTCCGCGAGATCGTCCACCTGCTTGTCGAGCGGCTTCCCGATACCGTGACCGGCATCGTGGTCGACGCGTAAGAGCACCGTCGCGTCCGGGTCTTCGGCCGTTTGTGCCTGGAGCAATGCGGCCATCTTCCGCGCGTGCATCGGGTCGACCCGGCTGTCGCCGACGGCGGTGGTGAAGAGGACGGCGGGGTAGCGGATACCCTCGCGCACGTGGTGATACGGCGAGTAGGCGCGGAGCCACCGGTACTGCTCCCGATCTTCCGCGGTGCCGTACTCGGAGATCCAGAGGCGCGCGATGAGAAAGTTCTGATAGCGGAGCATGTCGAGCAGCGGGACCGCGCAGTACACGGCGCCGAAGAGCTCCGGCCGCTGCGTCAGCGCCGCGCCGGTCAGGAGTCCGCCGTTCGAGCCGCCGGTAACTCCGATGCGCCCGGGCCGTGTCCAACCACGCGCGACCAGCGTCTCGGCCGCGGCGTGGAAGTCGTCGAAGACGTTCTGTTTGCGCTCGAGCATCCCGTCCTGGTGCCAGCGCTCGCCGTATTCGCCGCCGCCCCGCAGGTTCGGCAGCGCGAAGAGTCCTCCGGCCTCGACCCACGCGGCCGCGCCGGCCATGTACTGCGGCGTGCGCGAGATGTTGAAGCCGCCGTAACCGTTGAGCACCGTCGGCACGGCCCCGGTCGGGGACACGTCTCGCCGGTGCACGAGGAACATCGACACTTCCGTGCCGTCCTTCGACGCGTACGTCGTCTGCTCGACGACGATGGCGTCGGGGTCCAGACCCACGGGCGCCGGCAGACGAACGAGCTCGCGCAACGCGCCGCCGCGCGCGTGCACGACGTACGCGATCGGTGGAACCGTGAACGATTGGAACTCGAAGCCGACGAGGTCGCCGGCGTGGTCGCCGCTCACGAACTCGACCATCCCGAGGCCGGGGAGCGCGATCTCGCGGTCGTGGCGGCCATCCTTCGTCCAGAGATCCACGCGTGAGGTGGCGCGCTCGAGCGTGACGACGGCCACGTGGTCCCGCGTCAGATGGAACGTCTCGAGCGCGCGTGCGCTTTCGGGCACGATCGTTCGCCACCGGTCGCGGCCGGGTGCGTCGTGATCGGCACGCACCACCCGGTAGTTGGGCGCGTCGAGATTCGTGCGAAGCCAGATGCCATCTTCACGCGCGAATCCGTCGGTGAGTCCGTGCTCGCCCTCGGTGACGACGCGTAGACCGCGCTCCGGAGCGTGGCGATCGAGCAGATAGAGGTCGCTTCGCGTCCAACCCTTGAACGCGTGGAACAGGACCCACCGTCCGTCGGGCGACGTCCGCGCCCACACGATGTCCTCTTTCGGACGGCCCTCGCCGAACACCGTCTCGTCGCGAGCGGGGTCGTCGCCAAGGCGGTGGAACCGCACCCTGCGGTGGTAGTGCTCGTCGCCGGCGGGGACCGAACCCGGGGCCGGGTTCGCGGAGTAATAGAAGCCGTCGCCCGCCCACGCGACGGTCGAACGCTGCGTATGCGGAATGCGCTCGCCCAGCTCGCGGCCGGTCGCGACCTCGATGACGTGGAGCGTCGACATCTCGTCGCCACCACGGGACAGTCCGTAGGCGACGTGGCGCGCGTCGTGAGACGGGAAGTACCAGTCGATGGTCACCAGACCGGCCGCGTCGAGCGTGTTGGGATCCACCAACGCGCGGTCCTCGGCCTCGAGCGTGTCGCGCACGTAGAGGACCGCCTGGCGCTGCGCACCGAGGCGTCGCGTATGGAAGAGCCGGCCGTTGATCGGCCGAGGCGTGGTCAAGAGTCCGACGGCCAGGAGCTCGCGCAGCCGAGCCGAGAAGTGGCGTCGTTGTGGCAGCGCGTCGAGGACCGCCCGGGTACGCGCGTTCTGCGCTTCCGTCCAGGCGCGCGTGCGTTCGCTATCGGTGTCCTCAAGCCAGCGGTACGGATCGATGACGCGCTCGCCATGCCACTCGTCCGCCACCTCTTCACGCGGCGTCGGCGGCGGCGGCAACACACGCATCCGCTGAGATTAATGCGGCGTCAGACGGCCCGCCTCACCCTGTCGCTCCTCGCGGCGCGTCATTCCGCCGACGACCGCGGCGATGAGCCCGACGACGAAGACCGCGACGAATAGGACGGGCGTGTGCATCGCGAGCCCGAGGAGCTCATCGACCGAGTAGGCGGCCACGCCGGAGAGACCGACGACCGCGAACACGCAGAACAGCACCAGCGGGTACTCATAGCCGCCCTTCGTCACAAAGAACCCCTTGGCCCAATGGACTTTCCAGATCGCGACGAGCATGTCAACGGCGAGGACCGCGGCCGCGAGGGGCGTGAGGAAGCCGACCGCGAGTGCGAGCCCACCGAGGAGCTCGCCCCACGCCGACGCGTACGCCCAGAGGCGTGGTGGGCGAAAGCTCATGCGCTGCGCCGCGCCGATCCAATTGACGAACCCCGGTCCGCCGAAGGCGCCCATGACCTTCTGCGCGCCGTGGCCAACGAGCACCAGGCCGGCGACGACTCGTAAGGCAGCAAGCGCTATCCCTGCGTCGATCTCTGGCATGAGACCTCCCGTCGTTCCTCCGTGCCGCAGTCGCCGTGCCAGCGCGTATGGTGACGGGAGCGCTAGCCCGCGGGCACATCCTTCAGGAAGTTGATCGCGCCGACCCATCGGCGATAGCCCATCGACGCGTTGATGTGGAGGATCGGGTCGTTCGCGCCGTCGTTCCCGGTCTGGACGCGGTCGACGCCGAGCGCGATCGCTTGGACGAGTGTCTCGCACTTCAGCGCGCGCGCGATACCCCGGCCACGCACGCGCCGCGCGGTGGCCGTCCAAGCCGTACCGACGACGCCGCGGACCGGCGGATACCCCAGCACGGATACGCCGACGATGTCATCGCCCTCGCGTGCGAGCCAGATCCGATCCTCGTGCATGTCCGGTGCGCGGAGCCACCGCATCGTGTCCTCGAAGGTTTCCTCGACGTTGGGTAGCGTCGTTGGCACGTCCTGCACGGCCTCCTCGTTCAGTCGCCACACCTTGCGGTACGTGTCGGGATCGGCGTCCTGATCGAGCGTCAGAACACGGATGCCCTCGGCGCGCATGCGCGCTCGGCTCTCGGTCGCCATTTCCGCGATGCGCGTCCCGTTCTCGCCCAGATCGAGCAGCCAGCGGCGGTGGCGGCGGTCCTCGTGGAAGCCGCGAGCCAGGATCGTCGCGATGCGCAGCTCGTCGTCCTCGTTCGCGCGGACCGCGACGCGCCTGGCGCCCTCTGCGACGAGTCGACGCTCCATCTCCGCGAGAAGTGCGTCGAGCGTCGCCCGATCGCGCCGATCCGGCGAGAGGTCGCCACCGATGTCGCCGTGCGGCACGCGCAGCCTGGCCCACGCAGGGTGATCGAAGGTCGCGACACCGATGTCGCGGCCGTGGCGCTGCACGACCCAGCGACGCGAAACATAGGTGTCGTCCGGCTGCTCCCACCAGTACCGCTCCACGACCGGATCGGTCGGCCGCGTCGGTCGCAGGGCGGTGAACACGTCCGCGTAGAAGGTCGCGTCGTCGAGCGTCGCGTCGCGGAAGTGAAGGCCGTTCGTCATCCGCTCCGCTTCAGACGACCGGTGCGCTTCGCGTACCGCTCGACCTCGACGAAGAGCCGCAGTCCGAGCGGCACCGAGACGACGCCGACCACGAGCGCGGGCCACACCTCGGGCCACAGCGTGGTCAGGTCGGCACCGTCGAGCAGAGCCGCGCGCATGCCTCGGATCACGTAGGTCGCGGGCGAGATCGTGGAGAGCGCCTGCATCCAGCCCGGCAGCACGTCGACCGGGTAATAGACGCCCGAGACCAGGAGCACGACGGCCTGGACGATGTACGCCATCTGCAGCCCCTTCTCGGTCCACAGCAGCGGGAACGACGCCGACGCGATGCCAAGTCCCACGAACGCCATCGCTCCCACCAGCAGCAGCACGACCGCGGAGAGCACGTTCGCGCGCGAGAGGTCGACGGGCACGAAGAGCGTGACCGCGCCGAGGATCGCGACGCTGAACGCGGTCGCGCGCACCAGCGTCGCGCCGCACATGCCGATGAGGTGCGTGAAGCGCGGCACCGGCGACATGAACGTGTACTCGAT